>Ga0070665_100000261_pt1 | contig 86640 bp, 81 predicted proteins | sample KBSS13metaG_FD_65862 | JGI IMG/M metagenome (GOLD analysis project Ga0070665, IMG submission 65862) | Switchgrass rhizosphere microbial communities from Kellogg Biological Station, Michigan, USA - KBS S1-3 metaG | ecosystem: Host-associated > Plants > Roots > Rhizosphere > Soil ... | reverse complement strand
CGGCCCGATCATCGCCAGCCACAGCAACTGCCGCAGCATCGTGCCGACCGACCGCCAGCTCAGTGACGAGATGATCAAAGCAATCATCGACCGCAACGGCGTGATCGGCATTAACTTCTATGACAAATTTCTCGTTCCCCCGACGGAAAAGCGCCGGGCCACGCTGGATGACGTCATCGCCCACATGAAGCACATCTGCGATCTAGCCGGCAACGCCAATCACGTTGCAATAGGCACCGACATGGACGGCGGCCTCGGCCGAGATCAGATTCCGGTGGAGATTGTGACGAGTGCGGATCTACCGATGCTCGCCGGGGCACTAACGAGGGCTGGCTTCGACGCGCCGGCGGTCGCGAACATCATGAGCGGCAACTGGCGTAGGTTTTTCGCGGCTAATTTGGCTTGATGTATGGCAGGCTATTGCCTGCCGTTCCGAATTTGCGGCAGGCAATAGCCTGCCCTACGCGGCTACTGCTTCGAGTTCTCAGCCTCTCTGATCAATGCATCGACAGTTGGCCGGTCGCCGCCGAAATCGGCCGGGAGGAGTTTTCTTCGTTCTCCGAGCGTCGCGGCATTCAGCCGAGTTAACTTCACTTCCTGGCCATGATTATCTCGAACCACGATCGACTCGTCACCGATTGAAATCAGGCGACCGACGAACGGGATCGCGCCGGCAGGTCGGGCGAACAGCACCACGTTGTCGAGCGAAGTCCAGTGGCCGTATTCCGCGTCGTATCCGCCCCCCGGCCCGTCGACCGATCGCGTGTACCAATCTCCATTGGCACTGATCGCCCACAGCCACGACTGGGAACTGTCGCTTTCCCATATTCCAATGATCGGCGACTTGAGCGGAGCGACAGCGCCCGCGGGGTGCGAGCAACACGAAGAGAGCATCAGCAAACTCAATGCGATCAATGGGCGACAGTTCATCTATGTTTCCTTCACGATATTTGAGAATGGCTCGTCCGCGCCAATCGCCTCGCCCGATGCAGCGGCGGGAGTAATTGCACCATGCCTATCAGCGGGATCAGCGGCAACGCGACCATGCCGAGTTCCAACGGCCTGAAGCGGAAATCGCTCATCAGCCATCGAAGCGCATCGAACGTGTCATCCTCGTCGCCAAAGGCCATCGACGGATCACGCCGCACTTGCGAGAGCGAATCTTCCGGGCCATCCAGTTGTGGCAATACGGCGACGAGCGCGGAAAACGCCATGAGTGGAATCGACAACGTGAGAAGTACCATTGCCAATCGCTTGCCGGCCCGCTTCGCAAGACGGCGCAATCGAAGAAAGAGCAGCACCGGCGCCACGAGTATTGCCCCCATCAGTCCAAAGCCAATGCAAAGCGCTACGGGTTCGGAGATATCGTTCAATAGGTTGCTGTACGCGAGCAGCAGGAAGGCCAGGAATGAGAGGATGATCGCGCGGAGGTAAACACCCGTTCGCCGCCACCACGGCCGGAGCGGAGCGGATACTTCAGCTGCGATTTTCCATACGCCGAACCAGTCGAGCACCAACCGACTGCACGCCAGGCCGAGCAGTACTTCGCGCGATCGCGAGTGAAATTTGTACATCGAGTACGGCGCCATCTCGCCCGCCACCGCCAAGAGTAATGCGAGCAGCAGCACCCAGATTCCTTCGATCTGCTCGCCCAGCCACGCGGCCCCGCTACTTTCCAGCGGGTCAGGCGTTTTGGATTGTTTCTGCCGGTACGCAATGATGGACCGAACGATTTGTAACCCGCATTCCGGGCAATGCCCGTACTCGTCGAGCCCGCGCAAATTGTATGTGCATTGCGCGCACGGGAGATCCATTTCAATCGTCGCGGGTTGCTCGGCTTGATCGGCTTCACTCATGAAGTGCCTCAAGTGACTGTGCGGATGCGTTGTTCCTAGCCCGATACAACGACGGCAGCAGCATGATCAACCCGATCCACGGCATGAGCGTAATTGCGACGGCAATTGCCTCCAACGGATGGAGTTGCCCCATGTTCGCATGATTTCGTCGGATGATGTCAATTACTTCGTTCACGGTTCCGTAGGCGACGGACGGGCATCTTTGTGTTTGGCTCAGCGAATCCGACATCGCGTTTCTACCATACGCCGGGATCATGATTTGCGTTAGGGACGAAAACGCCATGAACGGAATCGAGCAGGTCATTAGGAAGATCGCGATCGTTGCACCGGCCCGACGAGCAACACTGCGCAGTCGCAGGTAGAGCAGGATTGGGGCTGCAGTGACCGAGCCGATGATCGCGATCAGGATGGGAACCGCGACGGCGAACGGGATGGGTGGCGGAGAGTTGAAGGGAAGCAGGCAGACGATGCTGTATGACGTGACGAATCCACGCAGCCACCACCCGCCTCGCCGCCACCACGGCCGGACGTAATCTGGCCGCTCTCGGCCGATCTCCCAGGCGCCGTACCAGTCAAAAATAACCCGCAATACCGCGATGCAGAGAAGTAACACCCGGTGAGACATTCGGTTCTCGGCCCAGGTATTCGTCAGGCCGACATACGTCGCCGCAGCGAACGACAGCAGCAGGAACCATACGCCATCGATTTGATGACTTAACCACTCGGCGCCACTCTCCTCCAACGGCTCGCGTCCACCCCACATCGCCCGGCGGTACGCCTTCAGGGAAGGGATGATCGACAGCCCGCACTCCGGGCAGCAGCTATCCGGATCGAGCCCGCGCAGGTTGTACCGGCACTGCGCGCACGGCAGGTCGAGCTCGATCACGCGATGCTTTTTCTCGGCCAATTCGCTCATGCATTTCCCCAGGGCGATGGATTAGTATACCCACAATGGACATCCGCCCCGCCACCTCCTCCGACGTGCCCCACGTGCTGCCGATGGTTGAGAAAATCTGCGCGCTGCACGAAGCGTGGGACCCGGCCAAGTACGGCATGTTGCCGAACCCGGCCGAGCGGTATCGTCGGTGGTTGACTTCACAGACAAGCAATCCGACGAGCGTATTCCTGGTGGCTGAGCGGGAAGACAAGCTGGTGGCGTTTCTCATCGCAACGACGGAGAACGAAATCCCGATCTACCGCATCGACCGCTACGGCTTTATTCACGACCTGTGGGTGGAAGAGCTCTACCGCAACGAAGGCATCGCCCGGCAGATGGTGATGTTGGCGGTGGAGCGATTCAAAACGATCGGCGTCACGCAGGTGCGGCTGGAGACGGCGTCGCAGAACGAAGTCGCCCGTCAACTCTTCGCTGCGTGCGGGTTTCGACCGAGCACAGTGAGCATGCTGCTGGAAATCTTGTAGGGTGTGCTTCAGCACACCACGATGGCTAACGGTGCGCTGAAGCACACCCTACACTGGGGGCCGATGCAGTTTCCCGTTTACTTCCACGTCTTCGGCCTGTCGCTTCACCCGCACGCGGTGATGGAGTTGCTCGGGTACACGCTGGGGTTTCAGTTCTACCTCTTGCTACGACGGCAACAGATTCAGCCGACGCTGCCGGTGGAGAAGAATTTGTGGATCATCGTGGGCGCGGTGTTTGGCGCACTGGCCGGTAGCAAGCTTCTGGCGTGGGCGGAGAGTCCGCTGGAGTACGCGACGGTCTTCGGCACGCCGGCCATGCTCGGCGGAAAGACGATCGTCGGCGGACTGCTCGGCGGGTGGGCGGGCGTGGAAATCGCGAAGAAGCGCCTCGGCGTTACCCAATCCACCGGTGATCTGTTCGTCTTTCCGTTGGCGCTCGGCATTTGCATCGGACGAATCGGCTGCTTTCTGACGGGGTTGGACGACCACACCTATGGAACGTTCACGAGCGTGCCGTGGGCCGTCAATTTCGGCGACGGGCCACGGCATCCGACGCAACTATACGAGATCGCGTTCGTCGCGCTGCTGGCGATTATTCTTGCGACCCGCTGCAAGCTAGCATACACTAATGGTCGAACGTTCCGCCTTTTCCTCGGCGGTTACCTGCTGTTCCGGTTCGGGGTGGAATTTCTGAAACCGTCGTACAAGCCGTATCTTGGTTTGAGCATGATCCAGATCGCCAGTTTGCTCGGCGCGATCGTGGCCTTCAGGCCACGACGGCGAGCGGTTGGATAAGGGGATTCGATGGGCGACGATGAACCGCCGAAAAAAGCACAGGCTCGTGACGACGGAATTCAACCACTGCCGCCGGTCACACTAGACTACAAAAACCCTAATCCGGACACGCCGCCTGAGCCACTTTGGAGTATCGAAAGAAATTTTGGACTTGGATTGTTTGTTGGCGTCGCTGTTTCGGTGATTACGTGGTGCGCGGGGTGGAACGTCGTAGGTGAATCCGCATTGGGCGCAGTCATAGGTCCATCCTCGTCCTCATTGGGCACGGCAGTTTTGTGGAGCGTGCCGATCGTCAAAATCGGTGTTGCGGTAGGGACTCTCTTTTCTCCACGATTTCGCGGCTTCGGAATTGGAGTGCTGATCTCGTTGCCAATTGGAGCGCTAATCTTTTTCGGCTCGTGCGCGATACACTTTCACTTGTGACTTCCTGATGACTACTCGTCGCGTCATCCTCCCACTGCTCCTGTCTCTCATCGGCGTCGTGCTGCTCGTCGGCTGCATTCCGATTCCGGCCACGCATCAGTTCATGACCAACGGCAAGCCCAAGCCGTCATGGAAGATCGGCAAGGGAAAGAGCAACCCGATCCAACTCGGCCACACGCACATTGATGACGCGATTGATTTTCTCAACGCCTACAAGCGCGGCGAAACCGACCGCCCGTTGTTCGGCCGGCGCGAATACCGAGAACTCGCTCCGCACCCGATCGATCCGCGGAACGGATGGGGCATGGTGGACGGTCACACCTATGCCACCACGTACCACCTGCGCACCTCGGTGCTGATCTGGCCGCTGTGCGGGATGCTCACGTCCACGTCGACCGACGGCTGCCTGTTGCTCAAGACCGACGACGCGAGGATCGTAATCGACTACGAGGTGATGTCGGCCGAGGAGTACTACGAAAAGTACAGGGGCAAGATTCTCCCGCTGCCGCCGCGGGAGATGACCGCGCCGACGACCTTGCCGGACTTTCACCTGTAGTATGATGCGATGCGGGATTTTTCATGACTCGACGTGCCCTCATCCTCCCCACGCTGCTGGCACTCGCCGGCGTGCTGATGCTGGCCGGGTGCATCTACATTCCCACGTTCGGTGTCTCTGTTGAGGGCACGAGCAACCTGCAGAAAAAGGTCGGCGCCGCCGACAGCAAGAAACCGATCCGACTGAACACGTCGACGCGCAGCGAGGTCGAACAGGTCTTCGGTCAACCATACGACGCCAAGGTCGACGGCACCCAAACCGTTTACGCATGGACTCGCCGCTGGGGCATCGCCTGGCTGCCACTCTGTTTTTGGAATAGGCTCGGCTACGTTCCCGACGATCGCACCAAGTGGTTCTTGCTGACCTACAACTCCGATCACGTTCTGGTCAAGGTAGAACTGCTCGAACTACAACCACCTCCTCTGGCGAGTCGGCCGCGGGTAGAGTCGATTAAAGCTCGCTGAGGATAACACCATGCCCGATCGCCCATATCTCTTCTACGAACTCACCACGAGCCTCTGCAGCAGGTGCCTGCGCAAGGTGGAAGCCAAGGTCATCATCCAGGACGGCCGTGTGTACCTGTACAAATGGTGCCCCACGCACCGGTTCGAAAAGGTGCTGATCAGTACCGATGCGGACTACTACATGCTCAGCCGGCAGACGCTCAAGCCGGGGCAGATGCCGCTGAAGTTCAACACGCCGATCAAGTACGGCTGCCCGTACGATTGCGGGCTGTGCCCGGATCACGAGCAGCACTCGTGCCTTACGCTGCTGGAGATTACCGACGCGTGCAACCTCAACTGCCCCGTGTGCTACAGCGAGAGCGGCACGCACCGGGCCGGGCAGCACCGGTCAATGGAGACCATCCTGTTCATGCTCGACCGCATCGTGGAAAATGAAGGACACCCCGACGTCGTGCAAATCAGCGGCGGCGAGCCGACGATTCATCCGCAGTTCTTCGACGTGCTCGACGCGGCCAAAGCCCGGCCGATCAAGCACCTGATGGTAAACACCAACGGCGTGCGGATCGCGTCTGACGAAGCGTTCACCCGCCGGCTGAAGGACTACATGCCGGGGTTTGAGCTGTACCTGCAGTTTGATTCGCTGCGGCCGGACTCGCTAAAGGATTTGCGCGGCGAGGATCTGACCGACATCCGCCGCCGCGCGCTGGATCGGCTGAACGAGCACAACATCTCCACCACGCTGGTCGTCACGCTCAAGAAGGGACTCAACGACGGCGAAATCGGCGAGATCATCGACTTCGCACTCGCCCAGCCGTGTGTGCGAGGCATCACCTTCCAGCCGATCCAATCCGCCGGCCGGCTGGAGCATTTTGATCCCGCCACCGACCGCCTCACCCTCGGCGAGGTGCGGCAGCAGATCCTCAAGCAGCACAGCCTCTTCAAGCCGAACGACATCGTCCCCGTGCCTTGCCATCCGGATTGCCTGGCGATGGCTTACGCGCTCAAGCTGGGAGGATGCGTCACCCCGCTCACCGGCAAGATCGACCCGAAGCTGCTTCTGCACGGCGAAGGCAACACCATCATGTACGAGAAAGACCCGCGCGTGCGGAACCTGCTGTTCGAGCTGTTCAGCACCGCCGCCAGCCCCGCCGGCAGCGCCACCTCGCTGCGACAGCTCCTCTGCTGCCTGCCGCTGGTGGAAGTGCCGGAGACGGTGACGTACGACAACATTTTCCGCATCATCATCATGCAGTTTCTCGACCCGCATAATTTTGATGTGCGGAGCGTGAAGAAAACCTGCGTACACATCGCGCACCCCGATGGCCGGATCATTCCGTTCGACACCTACAACCTGTTCTACCGCGACGGCAAGGAGCAGATCCTGGAAAAACTCCGCGGCGGGACGGAACTGTTGCCGATCCTTCAGTGACAGGACGCCTCACCATGCGTGACGACGAACCTCAGCCAGGCGACGCGACAGGATGCGGAGATCGCGCAATCAAATTCATTGCGATCTTGTGCCTGGTTCTTCTCGGACTCGCCGCTTTGCTTTACGGCCTGTGCTACATCCTCATGAGCGGTCACGGGCCGGAACACAATGGTTAACGGTGATCCCGACAAACCATCGGTGTTGCCATATAGCCCGCCGCCGGAGGGAAGCCTGCCGATTGGCGTACAGGCGTTGTTGGGGACGATTTTAACGCTGCTGGCCATCGCGGTATTTGTGTTCGGCGCCGGCATGGTCGCGATGGTGATTTCCAACGATGTGTGGCGCTGGATTGCACTCGGCTGGGCGGCGGCGTTCATCTCGTTCAAGGCCTTTCGCATCGCGCGAAATCAGCGAGACTACTTCAACCGGCGCGGCTGGGAGATCGGAATTTACATCGGGGTTGGGCTGGGCGCGTTGATGTGGGGATTCTGCGGCGTCTTCCTGCATTCGCTCAATCACATGCACGGTTAACAGGACAGCGATGAACCCTGACGATCAAAATGATCCACAGTCCACTCCGCTGCGGCCGCTCGAGTATCGCCGCCCGCCAGAACCGGGGGAGCAGCCGGTGATGCGGCGGCTCTTCGGCAGCGTGGCAGGGAACGTCGCCATGGGCGGTGTCGTGTTCGTCTGCAGTTGCATCATCGGCGCTAAGATCGCCAATGCCGCCGGCGCGCGCACCGTGTGGGCATACATCGCTCTCCCGATTGCCACCCTGATCCTGGGCGTGGCCGCGTCGTTCAGCGCGCGATACCGCGGGGTGCTCGCCGGCTTGCTGACAGGCATGCTGCTGGTGGTCGGCATCTGCATCGGCGTGGTGCTCCTGATTATCGGCATTTGCACCGGCCAATTTAAATGAACGAACCGCGCGATCCACTCCCGCGGCCGAAGCCGATCGATTACCGCCGGCCTGATGCTTTTGAGCCTTCGCGCACCAGCATCGCGCCGATTTTGCAGGTACTGGTCGGATTTCTCACCACCCTCTTCGGCACGGCGATCATCGCCATGTCGGCCGAGCGATGGGGGCCGGTGTCGATTTATTTCTCGATGATCTTCGTCTTTGGCGCATTGCTCGCGCTGGAGATGCACGTGCGGAACAAATTTGGCTGGCGGAAGCTTTATCTGGGCCTGCTGATCGGCGCAGTGCTGAACGTCCTCTTTTTCCTGCCCATGATCGGGCTGCAAACCTGCTGTGTCGGCGTTCATTTCAAATGACGGATACGGGGCCGTTACGTTAAGATGCAGTCGCCATGAGCGAACCGCACGATCCGCCTCCGACACCACCGCCGCTGCCGCATCCGTCGCCTGTACTGCCGTATTCCCAGGCGCCCGCGGGCGGCCTGCCGATGGTGGCGCAGGCGGTCTTCGGCACAATCATCACTGGTCCGGTTCTGGTCGTCGCGACGTGTTTCGTGCTCGGATTTGGATCGGCTTTTGCCAACACCAACACCTCCACCTACGTGCTGCTTAGCATCGGCGTCGTGTTGGCGATTGCGGCGCTGGTGACGATCCTGATCTTCGCGCGGCGCCTGCGCAAATCGGAGCGTTCCCGTGGCTGGGCGATCGGGATTTACATCGGGCTGGGATTGTTCGGACTTTTCTGGGGAACCTGCGGGCTTCTGCTCTACAGCCTCAGTAGCGGCTCATTTCACTAGTGGCGTAGCCCGCGCGAATTGGTTCTCGTCGGCCGCTCGAAAAGTGCCATTTTCAAAGATCCGTACCTGCACGGTGATCACGTCGCGATCGATCGTGATCCGGTTGTAGCTGTTCGGCTGCCCACGCCGGCGCGTGCTGCAGGCGCTGCCGGCCTGCACGCTGATCGCGCCGCATGCCACCTCGGCGTGATACGCATGATGCAGATGCCCCGCGAGCAGCAGGTTCACGCCCAGGCCGTTGAATGCATCGATCACGCCGGCGCCGTTGCGGACGGTGTCGCCGCGGCGGGCCTCGTTGTGGGCGACGAACGGGTGATGCGTGACGATCACCTTGGCCACGCCCGCCGGCGCGGCCCGCAGTATCGCCAGCGCCCGATTGAGCTGGGCCGACTCGATCCGCCCGTCCTTCCAAAACCCGCCGGGCCGCAGCGAGCCGCGGCCCGCGGTGTTCAGGCCGATCATCAGCAGTTCCTCGTCCTGATACACCGGCATCATCTCCGGCGTCACCAGCCGCTTGAACCGCCCGAGCGGCGCAAAGAGCCGCCGAAACGGGTTGAACAACGGCACGTCGTGGTTTCCGGCCAGCACGATCTGCGGCGTGGGGAGATTCTTCAAATACGCCACCGCCTGGCAGAACTGGCTGAAGCGGGCCCGCTGCGTGAGATCGCCGCTGATGACGACGACATCGGGCCGATTTTCCGCCAGATCGCGGATCAACGCCTCGGCCACCGGTCGATCGACACGGTCGAAGTGGATGTCGGAAAGATGGGCGAGGGTTCGCAAGGCGTGAATCGTAAAGGATGAAGGAGGAAGGATGAAGGATGAAAACGGAGAATTGCGAATCCGCCCTTTTCATCCTTCATCCTTCCTCCTTCATCCTTGTATGATGTTCTCATGAAGTTCGGCCGCATCAAACGTCAGCACGGGCGCGTCGGCGGATTGGATAAAATCCTCGACAAGATCGTGCGCGACTGCCCGCACGTCAGCCGCATCGTGCCCGGCCGGATTAAGGTGCGCCGCGGCAAGACGCCGAAGAAATTCCAGATTCAATACCCCACGCCCGCGGGCCTGAAGTGCCAGTACATCGGTACGGGCACGGTGCAGGAAGTCTTCATCATCTGCGTTGACACCGCCAAGGCGCGTAAGTGGCTGCTCGACTCCGGGATCGCTGAAGCCGACGACAACCCCGAGGCAACGAAGGGCAAGGCATGAAACTCACCCGCGAGCTCGTCCGCCGGTTTGAAGACCAGATGGCGGACGGGTTTGAATCGATGATGCGTGCCAGCCTGGTCGAGCCGGGGAACCCCGAAGGCTACGCGTTTTTTCGCGACGGCACGCTGCGGGCCCACTGCTCGAGCAATCCGCACGCGGCGTGGGCGACGTGTGCATATCACGTCAACCAGCAGTCGCCCGACTGTGTGCGGGCGGCCATCGCGTTTTTTGCCGAGCACATTGTGCCGGCCAAGGTGCGGATTGTGCCGGATGGCTTCGGCCCTGCGCAGGCGGACGTGCTGACCGATGCTGGACTGCAGCACATCGGGTTTCACACGGTCCTCTGGGCGCCGTTGCCGATGCCGATCGCCCCTGACTCCGCCGTCGATATTCGCGAGGCCGTCACGCCGGAACAGATCGAGGCGCACATCCGCATCCATCTCGGCGCGTTCTCCGTGCCGGAGGGCGCGGTCGAGAAGCTTCTGCCGCTGCGGCGACACTGGTGGAGGCTGCGACGGCTGAAATTTTATCTCGCTTACGTGGACGGCGTGCCGGCGGCGCAGGCGATTCTCGACGTCGATGGTGAACTCGCTTGTCTCGCCTCCGCCGGCACGCTGCCCGCCTACCGCGGGCGCGGGTTGCAGACGGCGCTCATCCGCCGGCGGCTCGCCGACGCACAAAAGCTCGGCTGCAAGGCGGTGTTTGGCGCCGCTGATTTCGAAAACAACAGCCGCACCAACCAGATGGCGTGCGGCCTGCAAGTCGCCTACACCGCCGCGTGGTGGTGCCAGCGCGGCGGCAGGTTGGCCTGAGATCTTTTCATGCTTAAACGCTCCGAAGTCATCTTCGCCGTGCGCGACGTAATCGAAGCGATCGCGTTTTATCGCAACGTGTTGGGATTTGAGAGCGAGTGGCTATGGGGCACGCCGGTCGGTTTCGGCGGCGTACGCTGGGATCGCGTGCACGTCATGTTCTGCCTGCAGCCGGACGTGGCGGCCCACGTGGAGGGGCACATGCACTTTTTTGCCTGCGATGACGTGGAGGGTTTGCACGCCAAACACGTGGCCGCGGGTGCGAACATCATCAGTCCGATCGAGAACAAGCCCTGGAGCGTGCGCGAATACACCGTGCGCGACCTGAACGGCTACCACCTCCGCTTCAGCGGCCCCTTGAAATACGAACGCCCCGCCACCGCACGCGATACGCTGCCCGACTACATCCAGATCACCGAGCGCCGCCCGACGTGGGAGGAATACTGCCTGGTGCAGGGTTCCGTCGGCTGGGGAAAGTCTGAAAGGATGTACGAGATCGCGGGCAAATCGGAGATGTACTTCGTCGCGATCGACACGCGCGACCAGCAGGTCGTCGGCACCACCCGCGTGGTGTGCGATTCGGAGAAATGGTACAGCATTTGGGACGTCGCCATCCGACAGGAATACCAGGGACAGCGCGTCGGCACGGCGTTGGTGGAATCGGCGATCGCGAAGATCAAGCAGGTCGCGCCCGGGTCGATCGTGCACCTGTTCACCCACAAGCCGCAGTTTTACGACAAGCTGGGATTCAAGACCGAATCCGTGTCGATGCTGCGGCTGTAGCCTCCGATCCAGAAAAAGATTGACGCGCCCGCGGCCCCCCCGCTACAACCGTGCCGGCCGATCAGGCGGCCACCCGTCCGCGGGAAGGGCTAAGCCCGCCTTGGTGTTGTTGACTGCACATACAACCTTTTCCTCACCCGACCAGCGGACACGGGCGAATCACGGAAAGGGTTCGTCATGTCCTCGTCTAATCCGGCGCGAAAGCGTCTACCGGTCCGACCCTCCCAGGAACATCTGCGCAAGCAGGCCAAGCGCCTCGCCAAGCAGGAATCGATCGCCCTCTCCGACGCGCAGCACCGGCTGGCGACAGAGTACGGCAGCCGCAACTGGGCGGAGCTGATGCACGTCGTCGAGACGATGCTGCGCGGCGCTGACCAGTTCATGAACGTTCAGTACGAGATGGAAGCCCTCCCCAAGGCCGCCAACGCGGGCGACCTGGATCGCGTGCGGGCCATTCTCAGCAGCGGCGAATTCACTCAGCACGACCTGGACCTGGCGCTGGCCCGATCGTTCTCTTGCTTCAAACAGAAACCAGAGCTCGCGCAACTTCTGCTTGAAAGCGGGGCCGACCCTGACGGGCAGTACGGGTCTGGCTATGGTCCGATCATCTTCGGCACCGGCGAGGGTTTGAATATCGACGCGCTCGAGTTTCTCATCGCCGCCGGTGCGGACGTTACGGCGCCGCCGATTGACACCAAGTACGGCGGGCAATGCATCCTCTCTTACTGGCTCGGCACGTACGAGCGTGGAAAGAACGATGCCAAACACCGCGGCATCGAGCTGCTGCTGAAGCACGGCGCGTTCGTGCCGCCGCAAGTCACACCGCCGGTCATGGCGATCCATCGCGGCGATGCGGCGACACTCGGCAAGATGATCGACGAAGACCGAACACTGCTCCGCCGAACCTTCCGCGACATGCCGTACGGCAACATCGAGCTGCGCGGCGCGACGCTACTGCACTGCGCGGTGGAGTTCGGCGAGCTCGAATGCATCGATGCGATACTGAGCCGGTATCGCGGCTGGGGCGATCTGGACATGAACAGCAAGGCAGAGGTGATCGACGACGTCGGCGGGCAGACGCCGATTTACCACGCGATCAACACCAACCAGGACAGGAATTTCTACACGTTGGAATACCTGATCAAACGCAACGGCCGATACATCGACATGGGCGTGAAAGCCACTTGGCGAGGCGGCGCGGGTTGGGCGATCAAGGATTTTGATCCGACCAAGACGCCGATGACGCCGCTCGAGTATGCGGAGAAGGCGGCTCGAGATATCGACCCGAAGCACGCCCGTCACAAGCCGCGGGCGCAGGAAGAGCTGGCGCTGCTCCGCCCGCTGGACCGGCGCGCGGCCATTCGGCAGGCGTGCGAGCGCGGTGAGATCGCCACCGTCCGCCGCATGCTCGACGAGCACCCCGAGCTGCTCACCGGCGAGCTTTGGCCGGGCGCGATCCACAAGGCCAAGTCGCTGGAACTCACGCGGCTGCTACTCGATCGCGGCCTTGATCCCAACGACTGCCCCGCCCCGCGAAAGCCGCTGCACCTGGCGGCGTACTATCACCTGGCAGAGATCATCGAGCAGTTGATCGAACGCGGTGCGGACGTGCATCATCTCAATCGGCTCGACGAAACGCCGCTGGACCTGATCGGCGAGTACGAGCCGCACCACAACATGAGCGAGCAGGGCCGGCGATCGCGCGACGCGCTGCTGAAGGCCGGCGCGAAACATCGGTTCCACACGGCCATCCGCGCGAGTGAGTTAGGCATCGTCCGCCAGATGCTGGATGCGGACCCAGACTTGGTGAACACCGCCAAGCCGTGGAGCGGTCTGTTCACGGCGGCGCGGACGGGGCAGGTGGAAGCCGCCAGGCTATTGCTGGAACGCGGTGCGCCGGTCGACGGCTCGAACGACAAGGGCAACACGCCGCTGTGGTTCGCCTGCCAATCCTCCGCCAACGCCGCCGATCGCGTCGCCGTGGCCAAGCTGTTGCTCGACGCCGGGGCCAACCCGCGGCGGTCGTGCGAGGACGACAGCACGCCGTTGCATTTTGCCGCGTGGCGCGGGCCGATCGAGATGGTCGAATTGCTGCTTCGCCACAACGCCAAGGAATGGCAGACGGACAAGCACGGCAAGAAGCCGCTCGACTACGCCCGGGACGGCGTTGCTCCTGACAAGGAACAGATTGTCGAACTGCTTGATCGCCCGGTGATTTGCGATCCACATTTTAAGGCGGCCGTGAAGGCGATTCACACCGGCGACCTTTCATCGCTCAAGCAACTGCTGGCCGATCACCCGAATCTCGTGCACGACCGCGCGATCGAGCCCGACTGCTACCAGCCGGGGTATTTCAACGATCCGAAGCTGCTCTGGTTCATCGCTGACAACCCGAACCTGATCGAGACGATGCCAGAGAACACGGCCGAACTGGCCAAGGCGATCATCGACGCCGGCGCCGAACCCGCCAACCTTCAATATACGCTCGGCTTGGTGATGACCAGTCGGCCGGCGCGCGAGCAACACCTGCAGCGGCCGCTGATGAAGCTGTTGATCGATCGCGGCGCGACGGTGGACCCCAACGACCTCGCCGGCACGCTCGGCCACGGTGAGCGCGATGCCGTCGCCGCCCTGCTCGAATCCGGCCTGCCGCTCACCGCGCCGATTGCCGCGGGGATGGGCATGACGAACGAGTTGCCCTCACTGCTGGCGGCCGTCGACGGCGAGGCGATTCACGCGGCATTCTCGCTGGCCGTCATCAATCGCGAGACCGACGCCGCACGGCTTTGCCTCGACGCCGGCGCCGACGTCAATCGCCGGCTGGTCGTTCACGCACATTCGTACGCAATCCACCAGGCCGTGGTGAATGACGACGTCCCGATGCTCCAAGTGTTGGTTCAACGCGGAGCAAGGCTCGACGTCGTCGACACGCTCTGGAATGGCACCCCCCTCGGCTGGGCGATCCATGAAAAGAAAGCGGCAGCGGAGGCGTATCTGCGATCGCTCGGCGCGCCGTAGCGTCATTCTTCGGTGGGACAGCATGCGCCCCGAATTTTCTTGACGCATTGCGGCCCCGTTCGCTACAAACGTATCGGCCGATCAGGCGGCCGACGGTCCGCGTGAAGGGAATTTCCCGCCTGCTGTGTCTGCATAACATCAGCCTTCTTTCTGCCCGAGATCGCGGACGCCGGGCCCTTTGAAGGAAGGTGTCTCATGTCGAAAACGCTCCCCGAGCGTCCCAATCTGGACTGGTACCGCAAGGCCGCCAAGAAATCTTTGCGCGAACTCCGCGCTCGCGATCCGAAAGCACAACTCGTTGACGCACAACTGGCCGTGGCGCGCGAGTACGGATTTGCAAGCTGGAGGAGGCTGACGGCGGCGATTCTGAAAGCGGCCGCGCTACCTGCGGCACCGGCGGCCTTGATCGATCCGGCGTTGGTCAAACAATTCTCCGAGGCGCTCAACCGTGATCGCGGCGACGCGGCGGCGATCCGCATGTTGCTCGACGAGCATCCGGCGCTGGCCAACTGTCATCCCTGGCTGCCGAAGTGGCCACACTCGGCAATCGAGGCTGCGGCGCACATGTGCGTGTGGCATCGGCCCAAGATGCTCGAAATCGCCCGCCTGCTGCTGGAGCGCGGGGCCACGTGCGACTTGCCGACCGTCGCGCGGGCGGGGATGCTCGACGAGATGGAACGCCGGCTCGACGCCGATCCATCACTGTTGAACAAACCTGACGCGCAGGGCCGCACGGCGATCTATCGGGCGGCGTGCTTGTACGGCTCGCTGCAGGAATCGATTCCGGTGGTGAAGGAACTGCTCGCGCGCGGCGCAACGGTCGATGTGTTCACGGCCGCGTCGTGGCTGATGATCGAGCGGTTGACGCCGATGCTGGCGGCGGATCCGTCGGTCGCACGTGCGAAAGACCCGGAAGGACTTACTGCCCTGCACTGGGTGACGCGCACGGACTCCGGCGACCCGCGGCAGATTCAGGCGGCGCGACTGCTGCTTGACGCGGGCGCTGATGCGAACGCCGAGGCAACCACGCAAAACGGCATGCGGCCGCTGCACTGCGCGGCGGAATGGGCGTCGTCGACGGAACTGGCCGGGCTGCTGATCGATCGCGGGGCAATCATTGACGCTACATCGTCGCAGTCGGATTGGACGCCGCTGGATTACGCGACGGACCGCAACCGTGCGACCATGCGGGATTACCTTCGCAGCCGCGGCGCTCACACGCGACAAGAGCTGGGGACGAGCGACGACGGCACAATCGATGAATTCCTCAAGCGCGTTCACGCCGGCGACTTGGCCGCCATTACGGCACGGCTGGACGCATCGCCATCGGACGTCAATCGCGTCGGCAAACACCCGCAATGGGGCGGGCGGCCGCAGGCGCTGCACGTGGCGATTGAAACCGGCAACCAAGCGATGTTCGATCTGCTGCTAACCCGCGGCGCCAAGCCCGGCGGCGACAACGCGCTGTACGACCATTGGTCCCCCCTGATGCTGGCAATCCACTGGAAGCGCGACGCGATGCGCGACGAATTGCTGAAACGCGTGGATCACGTCAGCCTGATCGACGCCCTGATGATGGCCGACGACCCGGCGGCTCTGCGGATCCTGCAATCGGGCGGGATCATGCTGCAGCGGTCGATGCCGAACGACGCCACAATGCTGCACTTCGCCCGCACGCCGGCCATCGCACGGCGGCTGATCGAGCTGGGCGTGCCAATCGATGCGAAAGACAAGTACGGCAAGTCTGCGCTCGATCTGGCCGCTTCCCGTGGCGATCACGAGTTGGCGGACGACTTGCTCGCCCGCGGCGCGGCCGCCGACGCGATCACGTTCGCACGGCTGGGCGACTTGAAGCAATTCAAGCAACTCGCGCCGACTCCGACCGATCCGGAATTGCTCAAGGCCGCCATCGAAGGCGGACGCATGAAGATCGTTCGCTGGATCGTCAGCACCGGCAAAGACGTGAACGCGCCGGACAGTAAAGGCGCATCACCACTGCACGTGGCGGCGTGGCAGGGGAATCTGGCGATCGCGAAATTCCTCGTCAAAGCTGGCGCGAACGTTCACCAAGCCGACGCCGAGCACGGCACCACGCCGGCCGTGTGGGCGCGGCACAACGCCAAACAGTTCGGCCGCTCGGCGTGTGTGGCGGTGGCGGATTATCTGGAGAAGCAAATGAAAAAGCCGTGGTCAGTTGACCAGCTCCCCGAGCGTCGCAAGACACATAAAATCACGCAATGGAAGCCGATCATGGACGCGGCGTTCAACGGCGATACGACGGCGATCAAGAAACTACTGGCGGCAGGGGTCGATCCGAATATCGTCAGCACCACGCCGGCCAAGTACCGGCCGCTGCACCGGGCGATCGAGCGGAAGAAGAGCTTCAAGCGCGGTCCAAAAGACGTGGCCGCCGTCGAGGTGCTGCTGGCGGGCGGAGCGGATCCGCACCTTCGCGGCGGATGGTCGATGGTGACCGCCCTGCAGATGGCGGCCACTTACGAGCCGCTGTTTGTGCCGGTGCTCGTTGATCGCTTTCGCCCGCTCGATGTGTTTCACGCCGCCGCCGTGGGTGATGACGCGCGGGTGCGGCAGTTGTTGAAGAAGGACCGATCGCTCGCGACTGCGCGAGACGGCAATCAATGGACGCCGCTCCACTACGCCGCCGCGTCGCGGATGCATGAGACAAATCCGGCCAAATCAGCGGCGCTGGTGAGCATCGCGAAGATGCTCCTCGACGCGGGGGCCGATGCGATGGCAGCCTGGAACTTCGGCGACGAATGGCCGTTGCGACCCCTCTACTATGCGGCCGGGTGGTCGAATCATCCGGCGATGGTCGAGGTGCTGCTGCAGGCCGGGGCGGATCCGTGCGATAACGAGTCGGTCTATCACGCCAGTGATGAGGGGTACGCCGAGTGTCTGGCGCTCATCGAGAAATACGTGAAGCCGAAGAAGCTGGCGAAGGAGTCCACGATGTGCCTGGCCACCCAGTTGCACTGGGGGCATTCAAAGGGCGCGGCGTGGCTGCTAGCGCATGGCGCCGATCCGAACGTGCTGCACGCCAAGTCGGGCAACAGCGCGCTGCACAGCGCCGCAATGAACGGTGCGAGCGAGAAGGTGATCGCGCTGCTGCTCGCGCACGGCGGCGATCCGAAAGCGAAGAACGCGAAAGGGGAAACGGCGATCGAACTCGCGAAGGCGGCGGGGAAGAAACGCGTCGTCGAGCAACTGACTGCGAAGAGGAAATGAACGCAGAGACGCGGAGCCGCAGAGAAGAAAAAAAAAGCCTGAGATAGACGCAGATCAACGCAGATCAGATCGCATCAATTCGCTTTCTTCTATCTGCGTCCATCTGCGCCTGGCAATTCTTCTCTGCGTCTCTGTGTCTCTGCGTTTATCCACCTGCTTACAGCGACGTCGCCTGCGCCATCATGAACTCCGCCTCGCTGGGCGACTCACTCGGCGCTTCAGTCGAAGTAACAGTCGTCGCCTTGTTCGCCTTGGGCCCCCGCATCGGCGGAAGCTGCGGCGCGTACAGGTAGCTGCGATCGTACTTCTGCCGCTGCATGATTTGGATGATCAGCTTCCAGGTGCGGAAAAGCCCGCGCGGGCACTCGGGCATGTCGGCCTTGATCAGGTCGTGCAGCTTCGGCAGGTTGTAGCACGGCACGCCGGCGTACATGTGGTGCTCGGTGTGGTAGTTCATGTTCCAGTAAATGAACCGCAGGAACGGGTTGAGATACACGGTGCGGCAGCAGAGGCGGAAGTCCGGCACGTTGTCCTGCAACCCGGCGTGCTGAGTCGAGTTCGTGAGGAAGTGCAACGCCCCGCCGTAGAACGGCGCGAAGGTCGTGACCAGCGGCAGTAACCACCAGTGCATGTAGCACGAGACGCCGATGATCGTGCCGTGGCCGATGAGTACGATCCGCGCCCAGCGAGCGAGCTTGCGCTTCAACTCCGGCTGATCTTCGAACAAATGGTTCTCCCACACTCCCGCCAGCCGGCCGCGGCTGTAGCGGATCTGCGTCTTGATGCTGTAGTACAGGCCCAGCGGATTCACGATCGCGCCTCGCATGATCCGCCAGAACTTGTGCGTCGACGGCAGCACCTCTTCCAGATCGTCCGGCGGATGCAGCGTGAACTTGTGGTGCTCGGTATGACTGGCCCAGAACAAGATGTGGTTGTACCAGCCCAGGAAACTGAAGATGCGGAGGAAGAATCCGTTCAGCCACTTGGTTTTGAAGACCGAGTCGTGAATCAGCTCGTGAAATCCATTAATGAGGAACGGCCAGCACATGCCGTGGAAGAAAAAGATCGGCACGACGAGGTACCACGGCAATCGCCCGACGGACAGCACCGCGGCGGTGCCGGTGCAGGCGAGCAGCCCCAGGAAGCCGAGCGTCTGCACGAACGCCTTGAAGTCGCTCTTCTTGTTCAGGGCCGAGAGTTGCTTGCTTCCGACGGGGATTCGGTACCAATCTACTTTTTGTCCGGTTGCACTGGCGGTCATGCGGTGGCTCCAATTGTATTTCGTGTCAATCGCAGTTGGATTATGAATCAGGAAGTGCAGGGATGCGTTCAATAGATTCCGGAAGATGTATCAAATCTTCCGATCGCCGGGGCGGGAGTCGGTCGCGCCATGTTGCCATCCTGAGCGTACTCGCGAAGGATCTGCCCCAACCGTCGATGATGCCAGATCCTTCGCGAGTACGCTCAGGATGACAATTTATCGCACTAGTCCGCTCGTCGCGCCCAGCGGACCTTGGCCGAACGCGACCGCGGGTTGGCTTGGATTTCCGCCTCGGTGGCGATGACCGGATCACGACTGATGTCTTCGTAAACGCCATCGTCGTACCCGCTTTTGAAGGCCGCCTTCACCTTGCGGTCTTCGCCGCTGTGGAAGCTAATGATCGCCGCGATGCCGCCGGGCTTGAGGTGCGTCGGCAGCACGGCCAGCAGGCGATCGAGGTTGGCCAACTCGCGGTTAACCAGGATGCGGAGCGCCTGAAACGTGCGGGCCGCGGGGTGGAGCTTTGCGCCGGCGGCGCGTTGGATGGTGAAGTCGCGGGCCTCGCAGATGATTTCCATGAGACCGGTGGTGGTCAGAATCGGTGCAACCTTGCGGCGTTCGACAATCAGCTTCGCGATTTTCGGCGCGTCGTCCTCGTCGCCCAGCTCGAGAAACGCCGCCGCCAACTCTTTCTCGCTCAGCCGCGCGATGATGGCCGACGCCGGCTGCCCGCGCGAGGCGTCCATCCGCATATCCAATGGCCCCGGCCGCTTGTACGAAAACCCGCGGTCGGGGTTATCAATCTGCGGCGACGCGACACCAAGGTCGGCCATCAACGCATCAACCTGCGACACGCCGGCTTGCTCCAGCACCGCCGGCAGCGCCGCAAAGTTGTTGTGGAACAGATCAAACTTCCCGCCGATCGCCGCCAGCCGCGCCCGCGACAACTCGATATTCCCCGCGTCAAAATCAATGCTGATGATCCGCCCGTTCGGCCACACGCGTTGCAGCAGCGCCGCCGAGTGTCCGCCAAGACCGAGCGTGCAGTCGACGATCGTCTGCCCCGGCTGCGGGTTCAGGATCTTCAGAATTGGGTCGAGCAGGACGGGGATGTGGCGGACGTCGCGTTTCATGTGGAATGCAATGTAGAGCGCGACGTTACACAGAGAAAGCAACGCGTCCCGTCAAGCCCCCTACTCCGGCCTCATCACTACATGAAACCGCTCAATTTCCTTGGAGAGCGGCTTGCCGTCCATTCGCTCGACGCGGTATTTCACCGGCCCGCCCACTTCGTCCATGCACGCGAGCAAGTCGTCGCTCGACAGCCAGTGCACTTCGCAGAGAATCTTGGGGCGATGGGCCCGAATGGTTTCCTTCATTCCGCGGAGCACTTTAAACTCCGCACCTTCCACGTCGATCATGACCAGAGCTGGGCCGGCAAGGTTTTCGTTGGCGACGATTTCATCGAGTGTCGAGAGCTTGACCTGCAACGTTTTCTTGACTCCGCCGCTTCGGTCTGACGCGTCCAGCCGAAAGACGGCCGACGCGCCGTCGGTCGTTAACGTGGCTTCGCCGGATTGATCCGACAAAGCGACTTCATAGATCTTCACTTGATTGAATCCGTTGCGTGCGGCGTTAGCGCGGGCGGCGGCAGCGCTCTCGGGGAACGGCTCAAAGCCATACACTTTCCCCAAGGGTCCGACCAGGTTCGCGACCAGCGTCGTGTAAAAGCCGACGTTGGCCCCGATGTCGTAGAACACCTCGCCGGGTTTGATTAGCGACGCGACGAGTTCCTGCTCATCTATTTCCGTGGTTCCGAGGGCGTAACCGGGAAACCCGCCGCTGGCGTCGAACTTCAATCCCTTTCCGATCCCGTACTTGATCGTTCCCTCGCCGGACGTAACGCCCTTCGCTCCCCAGCGAATGATCGGCGCAAGCAACGGCACCTTGAACTGCAGGCGGCCAAGGCTACTGATGACTTTTTTTGGCAGGAGGCGCGCAACGGTGGAGCGAATCGACATGTCCAGCAACCTTTTGTGAATACGAGCAGCGAGTAGTCTTACCAGAGGCGCGCTGCCACTGGAAAGGCAATTTTGAACGAAATTTCCCGGGTTTCTGATTTACCAATTGCTGTTGGCGGCAATACACGCTACAGTATTGAAAACAGCTGCCTGCCCTTCATCACGAGAATCCGCCTTTTCGGCACATTCCTGATCGATTTACGCAACCAGTTGTAGCGCACTGACCGGCCTTATACGGCTTTCCGCCGTGGCTCTTTTTGGTTCTGGTGCGCATCGTCCCAAGCGTCCCGCTTTATTTGCGCGACCGCCGGACACGCACCACTAGAAAGGGTGTCTCTTGCTTTTTGCTGATCTCCAACTGCATCCCACGATCCTCGAGGCTATTAAGTCTGAGGGTTACACCGTCGCCACGCCCATCCAGGCGCAGGCGATTCCTTACGTTCTCGCCGGACAGGACGTGCTCGGCTGCGCTCAAACCGGCACGGGTAAAACCGCCGCGTTTGCGATGCCGATTCTGCACCGCCTGGCGGGTAAGCCGGCCGTGTCGAACGGCCCCGCTGTGCCGCCGCCGCCCACGTCGCACGAAGGGCACGGCAGCCGCCACGCCCGCGGGTTCAGCGGCCACAAGCCGCGCGTGCTCCTGCTCTGCCCGACACGCGAACTCGCGTCGCAGATCGCCGACAGCTTCCGCGCGTACGGCAAAGGACTGAACCTCAAGCACGTCACCATCTACGGCGGCGTCGGCCAGCACCCGCAGGTGGAAGCGCTCCGTCGCGGCGTTGACATCATCATCGCCACGCCGGGCAGGCTGATGGATTTGATGGAACAGCGCCACGTCGATCTCACCGCGATCGAAATGCTCGTCCTCGACGAAGCCGACCGCATGCTCGACATGGGCTTTATCCAGCCGATCCGCCGCATCTGCAGCAAGCTGCCCGCCAACCGCCAGACGCTGCTGTTCAGCGCCACGATGGCTCCGGAAATTCGCAAGCTGGCCGACTCGCTGCTGCGTCAGCCGGCCGTGGTGAATATCGCGCCGGTCGCTAAGACTTCCGCGCAGATCGAAGAATCGATCTACAAGGTTGAGAAGCGCGACAAGCCCGACCTGCTCGCGTACCTCGTGCAGAACCTGCCGATGTACCGCTCGCTCGTGTTCACCAAGACCAAGCACGGGGCCGACCGCGTGGTGCGTCACCTGCACGCCCGCGGCATTAAGGCAGAGGCCATTCACGGCAACAAGAGCCAGAACAACCGCCAGCGGGCGCTCGCCAACTTTGCCAACAACAAAATCCCGGTGCTGGTTGCGACCGACGTCGCCAGCCGCGGCATTGACGTGGACGGCATCACGCACGTCGTCAATTACGATCTCACGCACGAGCCGGAAACGTACGTTCACCGCATCGGTCGAACGGGCCGCGCGGGCGCAACGGGCATGGCCGTCTCGTTCTGCGATCGTGAAGAGAACAGCAACCTGCGTGCGATCGAACGGCTGATCCGCCGGACGATTCCGGTCATGGTCAACCCCCTGCCGGCAAGCGATCCGTCGGCCGGTCCGGCTCATCGCGACCAGGACGACCGTCCACGTCGCGGCGACAGCAGCGAGCGGGCGCAGGCGTTTAATAACGACAACCGTCGCGACGATCGCGGCACCAACACCGGCTATCGCAGCGAACCGCGCGGCGATTTCCGTCCGGAGCGCGCCGCTCATAGCGATCGGCCTGACACTCGCGGCACCGATCGCCCGCGTAACCCGGTACTGGCCGGGGCCACCGGCCATCGCGCCCAAGGCCCGAGCGGCCTGCATTCCGGTAAGCCCCCCCGCCCCGCTCACCCGAGCAACAGCAAGCCGGCCAGCAGCAAACACCCGATCGGCCGCGGCGCCGGCGCAGCCACCGATGGCCCGCGTCATCCGATCAGCCCCGTGATGAAGCAGCCGAAGGTCTCATCGCACCGCAAAGGACAGCGTCGTCCGCAAGAAGCCGGACCTCGGTAAACGACGACAGTGCAAAAACTTGAATCCCCACAAAGCCCAGGCGGACAGCAGCCTGGGCTTTTCATTTCACTTTTTGATTTGGGCGCATTCGAATATTGATACAATAGAACGATGCCCCGTGAGCCCTCTCGAGCCACGATCAGCTCCCTCAAGGCGACTCATACAGCCCACCGAATGGCCACGGAAATTCTGCACCCGCATATTCCGCGAGCGGACATACTCCCAGAGCCTGAACCTGAACCTCGCGGAATGCTGCCTCTGCATTTGCATTTGCCGCCGATTGTCTGCACGCCTACGGAGGAACGGCTCGAACCGATCCCTCACTCAGACAGAGTGCAGTCCAAAGACTTGGCCGCCGATCAATTCCAGCGACTACGATTTTTCATTAAAGCGATTGCGTTTGTCATGCTTGGGATGATTTTTGCGTTCGGAACCATCATTTGGGTCGCGATGGTGGTTCGGCAGCTAAAGTGATGGGTCCTTTGCCGCCCCGGCAAAACGCGCCCCGGCTGCTAGCAGCCGGGGCTTTCTCTTGCACATTTTGGTTTGATCGCATCCAGCCGACGATACAATTGAGCGATGCCCCGAGAACCCTCTCGAGCAACGATCAGTTCGCTCAAGGCGACCAAGACCGCGCACCGGATGGCCAATGAAATTCTTAATCCGAGTCTCGAACTCCCTCAACCCGTTCAGCCGCGTGACTGGCAGCGCCGAGTGATACCGACGGAACCGGAAGCCGATTTCACACCCCGTGACGCATTTGCAGACTTGCAAATCGGACGTCGCGAGGTGCTGAAGGTCTTGGCCATCATCATTTCTGCTTTCGTGGGACTTGCTCTGATCTACGCGTTCACTCAGCGTTAGGATTTTGCCGCGGCATTCCCCGCCAGAAATCCCGTCGCCCACGCCCACTGGAAGTTGTAGCCGCCGATGTTGCCGTCGCAGTCGAGGATTTCGCCGGCTAGATACAGGCCGGGCGTTTTGCGGGATTGCATGGTGCGGAAGTCGATCTCGTTCAGCGGCACGCCGCCGGCGGTGACCTCGGCGTAGTTCCAGCCGCGGCCGTGTGCGACGGGGAGCGGGAGCGCGGTGAGCGTGGTCGCGATCTTTCGGCGGATCTCACGCGGGAGTTGCCCGGCCAGCACTGCCGGATCGGCGCCGGCATGTTTTAGAATCGTCAGCACCAGCCGTTCGGGGAATTTCTTCGACAGCACGGTCACCAGCGCGGCTTTGGGTCTCGCGGCGAGTTCGGCGATCAGCCATTTCTCGCCGGTCTCGGGCGTTTCGCCGGGGAGGAAGTTGCACCGCATCTCCGGGTTCAATCCCGTGTCGTGGGCGATGATCCAGTGACGGCTGGCATCCAGCACCACCGGCCCGCTGATGCCGAAGTGTGTCCACAGCAAACTGCCGCGCCGGCGGTCGATCGGCTTGTTATTCACGAGCGTGGTAAGCTCGGCCTCATGGGCGATGCCGGAGAGCTCGGCATGAAACCCGCCGGGCCCGAGCACGAGCGGCGCGAGAGCCATATAAGTGGGCGTCACCGTGTGGCCGAGGGATTTGGCGATCCCGTAGCCGCTGCCGTCGCTGCCGGTTTTGGGGAGCGACTTTCCGCCGGTGCAGAAGATTACTTTCCTAGCCTTCAGCGCGCCGGCCGAGTGCGTGATGACGAAGTTCTGGTCCGCGCTGTCGGCGGGTTCGATGCTCGTGACTTTGCTGTGTGACTGCACGGTCACGCCGAGCGTCTTACACCGATCGAGCAGCGCGTTCAGTACAGTGCGAGCCGAATCGGTGACCGGAAACAGCTTGCCGGTCTCTTCGCGTTTGAGCTGAACGCCCATCTCCGCGAACCATTTGACGCACGCCTCGGCATCGAACGCGGCCAAGATGTTCCGCACGATGTTGCGGGAGCCGTTGAAATCGTCGGGCGTGACCACGTCGTGCGTTACGTTGCAGCGACCGCCGCCGGCGACGAGGATTTTGGCGCCGATCGATGTGGCACCGTCTAACACGATGATCTTGCGGTCTCCCACGGCAGAGCCGTGGGCTTGGGCCGCGAAGATCGCCGCTGCGAGTCCCGCGGCGCCTGCGCCAATGATCGCGATGTCTGCCCGCTCGGTCGCCATGGGGGTAGTGTAGGGAAATTCGCCATTTGTCGTAGCGGGCGCGCGCCGGGCATTCTAGAATTCGCACTCGCCGGCCGGAGGCTCTGTTATGCGACCATCCAACTCTCGCACCTGGCTGATGGCGTGCGGCGTCGTCGTTCTCATTCTGCTCGTGCTCGCGGGCCGGCAACTGATGTCGGCGGGCGGCCCTGCGATGGAGTTCGGGGACGAGTACCTCTACTCCCCGCATTCAGATTCCGAACAGCAGAAGCTCGACGCCCTCGTCGGCAAGCCGGCCCCCATATTGCAGGTGACCGACTGGATCAACGGCGAAGTGCAGCCGGCCGACATGAAGGGGAAAGTCGTTGTGCTCGACCTCTTTGCCACGTGGTGCCCGCCGTGCTTGGCCGCCATTCCCCACAACAACGCGATGTACGCCAACCTGAAAGATAAGGGACTGGTGCTTGTCGGCGTGTGCAGCTCGAGTCAGGGGCAGGAGAACCTGGCAAAAGTGGTGGCCGGCAGCAATACGAAGATTGACTACCCCGTCTGCAAGGATCCTGACAGCAAAACCGCTGAGTCGTTCAATCTTTCGTTCTATCCCACGTACGTGGTGATCGACCGCAAAGGCATTATCCGCGCCATCGGCGTTGAGCCGGGACACGTCGCGCCGATCGTCAACAAACTGCTCGCAGAAAAGGTGGAGTGAGATGCTGACATGCCTTCCGCAATCGCTCTGCTCGTGGGACTACCGCATCCTCGGGGCCCGGGCCGGCGCGTCGGCGATCACCTTCAACATGATGTCGCAGCAAGGCACGCTCCAGCACGGCGGCGATCTGTACCAGATCGTGAAGCCCACCATCCTTGTCGGCCGCTGGACGCTGGAGAGCGGCGGCAGCGTGATCGGTACGGCTGAAAAGTCGTTGATGATCCGCCACTACGCGGTCGATACCGGCGGCACGCCATTCTCGGTGCAGGCCCGGCTGATGAGCAGCACGTTCAACATCGTGGTGGGCGCCCGGAATGTAGGCGAAGTGCGCAAGATGCACCCTTTCACCCGGCGGGCCGTGGTGGATTGCTCGAACGCGGTGGATGAGTTGGGGCAGCTCTTCGCGTTCTGGCTGTGTGCCCTCGCCTGGCGTAACGCGGCGCGATCGGACTGACGCGGGAGCAGATCGCTCATCTTTCCTGGCCGGTGCCGTGATACAATTTCAGCATGAGTGACGTACCCTCCTTCCTACCGGGCCTGGTTTCGATCACCTATCGACGGCTGAGCGCCGAGGAGGTCATCGAGCTGTCGCAACGCGCGGGGCTGGCGGGGATTGAATGGGGCGGCGACATCCACGTGCCGCACGGGCAGATCGGCACGGCGAGAGAAGTCGGCCGTCGCACGCGCGACGCGGGGTTGGCCGTCGCGGCGTACGGGTCGTACTACCGCCTGGGCGTGGCGGGCAGCGACGGGTTCAAGCAGATCATCGACACTGCTCTCGCCCTCAACACCAGCATCATTCGCGTGTGGCCCGGCAACACCGGGTCGGCCGAGACGGACGATGAAGGTCGCGCCCGTGTGGTGGAAGACGGCCGGCGGATCGCCGATCTCGCCGCCGCCGCCGGGCTCACCATCGCCTGCGAGTGGCACGGCGGCACGCTGACCGACACCGCCGAGTCAGCCACGTCGCTGTTCGCCGCCGTCGATTCGCCCGCGTTCAAAACCTACTGGCAGCCGCGTGCGAAGCGGCCAAGCGATTTCTGCCTCACCGATATGGAAGCCGCCCTGCCGCGATTGGTCGGCCTACATGTGTTCACGTGGGACGAACAAACCGGCGACCGCCGCCCGCTCGCCGACGGAGACACCGCCTGGCGCCGATATCTTAAACGCGCCGCCGCCGCGCCGGGCGGAACCGCCGGCCGGTTCGCGCTGATCGAGTTCGTGGCCAATGATGATCCCGCCCAGCTGCTCACGGACGCAACAACGCTGAAGAAATGGCTTGCGCAGTAGGTCCCTCACCTCGGAGGGGAGAGGGAGTAAGTCGCTCGCTTGCCCAATCACTTCTCCCGCCCAATGATTAGCCTGTGTCGTCGACCGTCGTACCCACCGAAACGCCGCCGCCTGCTGCTCCGCGATTGCTGAGGGCGCTGCGGCATCGCAACTTCAGGCTCTACTTCGTCGGCCAGGGGCTCTCGCTCATCGGCACGTGGCTGACAAAGATGGCGATGACGTGGCTGGTCTACCAACTGGCGCAGGAGCACGGCGTCCTCAAGGCCGCCACCACGCTGGGCGTCGTTACGTTCGTAAGCAACGTGCCGATGTTTCTGCTGGCACCGTTTTCCGGCGTATTTGTCGACCGCTTCAACCGCCACCGCGTCATCGTGTTCACACAGGTGATGGCGATGTTGCAGAGCGCGGGCCTTGCGGTTCTCACGCTCGGCCACTGGATTACCATTCCGCAGGTCATCGGCCTGGCGCTGTTTCAAGGACTGATCGACTCGCTCGACGCCCCGGCCAGGCAGTCGTTCATCATTGAAATGGTCGATGATCCCGTTGATCTGGCCAACGCCATCGCGCTGCAGAGCAGCATCTTCAACGGTGCCCGCCTGCTCGGCCCGGCGATGGGCGGACTACTGCTGCTGTTGAAATTTTCGCCCGGCTGGTGTTTCACGATCGACGCGGCCAGCTACATCGCGGTGATCGCAGGGCTGCTGATGATGCGCCTCAAGCCGCGTCCGCCGCGCGTGCACAATACAGATGTCTTTGCCGATCTGGTCGCCGGCGCGCGGTACACGTTCGGATTCCCGCCGCTGCGGGCAATTTTGATGCTGGTCGCGGTAGTCAGCTTCAGTGCCAGTGCGATGCAGCCCCTGCTCCCGATCCTGGCAGACGGCATGGCCGGCGGACCACGCGGCGCGGGTAACTTCGGATTTCTCCTCACTTCCATCGGCGTGGGCGCGCTGACCGGCTCCATCTACCTCGCCAGCCGCCGCACCGTGGTGGGGCTTGCCCGCGTGATGTGCGTTGCTGCCATGATCATCGGCGGCACGATGAGCTGTATCGTGCTGACGAACAATTTCTACATCGCGTTGCTGCTCGGCGCGGCCAGCGGGTTCGGCACGGTCACGCACTTCGCCTCCGGCAACACCATGCTGCAGACGATCACCGAAGACGCGATGCGCGGCCGAGTGATGAGCTTCTTCGCCATGCTGGTCGTCGGCACCGCCCCGTTCGGCGCGCTGCTGGCCGGGTGGATGTCGGATCGCATCGGCGCGTCACTGGTGGTGCACATCTACGCAAGTTTGGCGCTCATCGCCACGCTGCTGTTCCTGCGGAAACTGACCGAACTCCGCGCGCTCGTGCGACCGATCTACGTGAAGAAAGGGATTATTCCGGAAGTGGCGATGGCGCTGGGGATGGATGCTCAGGACGAGCGATAGCGTCTACCGTCATATCTTGAGAGCATGTTTGAGAACACGGCCGAGACCGCCTTTCTTCGTAGGGTGGGGTTCATCCCCACCACGCGAAAGAAAGAAGGTGGGGATGAACCCCACCCTACAAAGAAAGGCCGCGGTCATCCTGAGCGTACTCGCGAAGGATCTGCGTCGACCGTCGATCGATGCCAGATCCTTCGCGTGTACGCTCAGGAGGACAACCTTGGATTTTGATCGCTCAATGACTTCTCGAATACGCTCTGAGGTACTCCGACGGATGACGAAGCTATATCACCACCCGAATCGCTCTTCCTTCCAGGGATCGCCGTGCATGTGGTAGCCGTTCTGTTCCCAGAATCCCGGGGCGTCGCTGTTGCGTAGCTCGATGCCGCGAATCCACTTCGCACTTTTCCAAAGATACAGTTGCGGCACGAGTCCGCGCAGCGGCCAGCCGTGGTCTGGCGTGATCGGCTTTCCGTCCCATTCGTAGGCGAGGATGCAGTCGTCCTTGATGAACTCCTTCAGCGGCACGTTGACGGTGAAGCCGGCCTCGCTGTGGCACATTACGTACTTGGCACTGGGGCGCGGCTTGGCTTTTTCGATAATGGATTTAAGCGTCGGGCCGGTGAAGACGTTGTCGAGCCGGCTCCAGTGCGTCACGCAATGCATGTCGCACACCACGTCGACGGCCGGCAGCGCGAGGATCTCGGCGTAGCTGAGTTCGTACGGCTCATCGACTTGGCCGAAGATGCGGAGTTCCCAATCGTGGCTGGTCGGATCGACCTTCGGCACGTTGCCGTAGTGCAGCACCGGCCACTTGGCGGTGAGCTGCTGGCCGGGCGGCGTGCGATCTTTCGGCGAGCCGCGTTGGGTGTCGGGACTGATGATTCTTGGGCGTGACGACATCGTCCGGATTATAGCCGGACGTTGAATTTACTTCGCCTTGAAACCGGCGGCCTTGCGGGCTTTGGCGAACGATCCGTAAAGTCGGACGGCTGCACCGTACAGCGGCGGGTTTTTGCTGCGTACGGCGGTGTCGAGCAGCGTCTTTTTCTTCTTGCCGATCTTTTTCAGCTCGGCCACGACGCGCGGCTTGGTCCACACCTGCCGCTGGCGGACGCTGGCGGGGTTGATTTTGGCGGCACTCAGCGCTTTGTCGTAAGAGCCGAAATACCGCAGGGCCGCGGCGTGCAAACCGGGGTCTTCCTTTTGCACGGCGCCGCTGCTGAGGGGTTCGTTTTCAGCGGCAATGGCCTTGAGCTCGAACGTGATCGTGGTGCGCGTCCACTTGCGATAGAGGTTGATGTCGTCGGCATCGAGCCCGGCGGCATGGAGGGCGCGGTCCCACGTGCCGAACAGTCGCGGCTGCAGCGAAGCGAACGCGGCTTTGCCGAGTTCATCGCGCCGCCGAGTGACGGCGGACCAATGCAGATCCTGGCCGGCCCGCTTGGCCTTTTTGATTTCCGCGATAATCATCGCCCGCGTCCAGCGGGGTCGGCGCAACACGGCGGCGTAGTCGATGCCCGCCTTCTCGATCGCCCGGCGGTATGATCCAAAGTGGTACGCAGCCGCGGAGAGCAGCGCCTGGTTACGGCGTGAAAGTGCGTTATACGACAGGTCCGCGTTGGCGTGATAAAGTTGGACGAGCGCTTTTACAATTCGGGGTTCATTCCAGATCATTACACGCAGGTTAGTAGTTTTGATGGCGTCGCACAATACGTGCGAACCCGCGTCTGAAACGTGAAAGACATGAGCGGACTCGACGGTATTCTCAACCTCAACAAGCCCGAAGGAATTTCTTCAGCACGCGCCGTCAGCCGCGTGAAGTTTCTCATCGAGCGACAAGCCAAAGTGGGCCACGCCGGAACGCTCGACCCATTTGCCACCGGCGTACTTTTAGTGCTCGTCGGCAAAGCAACGCGCCAGAGCGAAGCGATGATGAGCGAGCCGAAACAGTACGAGGCAACGGTGCGACTCGGCGCCACGACCGAAACGGATGACCTGGATTCTGCAGAGGTTCCGTTTCCCGGCGCGGTGCTTCCTACGCTGCAACAGGTGCAGGACGTGCTCCCACGATTTATCGGAACCGTGCCGCAGCGCCCGCCCGCGTACAGTGCGCTGAAAGTCGGCGGCCGACGCGCGTGCGATCTGGCGCGCAAGGGACGACAAATCGAACTTGCAGAGCGGCCTGTGCGGATCGACGCGATCGAATTGCTCTCGTTCAACCCGCCCGATGTGCGGCTGCGAATCGACTGCGGCCGCGGTACTTACATCCGCGCCATCGCGCGCGATCTGGGGCTCGCGCTCCACTGCGGTGGTTATCTGACCCAACTTTGCCGGACGCGAGTCGGCCGTTTCAGCGTTGCAGACGCGATTGCGTTCGATCAGCTCACACCGGTAAGCGTCCGGTCTCATTTGAATTTGGTGTAACAGGCGTCACAAACCGTCAAAGTCGGTGCAGCAATCCGTCGATACTTAATGGCCGAAGTCGCGAAAAAACGAAGTGCATCGCGGGCAAGCGGCTGAACGAGTAGTCGGGGGCTGACAGTCTGGAAACGCTTCAATGAATCAAGAACTCATCGACCGCATCAAGCAGTGCCCGAGTCTGCCGTCGCTGCCGACCATCGCCATGCAGGTCCTAGACCTGGCGCAAAAGACCGACGTTGATATCACTGAAATCGCGCGGATCATTTCGAAAGATCCTGCGCTCTCCACGAAAATTCTACGCACCGTCAACTCCAGCTTCTACGGCCGCAGCCAGCACGTCAGCACGATCAGCCATGCGTTGGTGATTCTCGGATTGCAGTCGGTGAAGACGCTGGTGCTCGGGTTCTCGTTGGTGACGAATCTCAAGAGCACCAAGAACACCGGCTTCAAGCACCTGGCGTACTGGAAGCGGAGCATTTACGCCGCCACCGCCGCGCGAACCATCGCGGCCAAGATCAACGTGGTGCAGCAGGAAGAAGCGTTCCTCGCGGCGCTGCTCAAAGACATCGGCATGCTCGTGCTCGACCAGGTGCTCGGCGAGCGCTACGGCGAGATCCACAGTAAGATCGTCACGCACACGGATTTGATCGCCGCGGAAACCGAAGCGCTCGGCATGACGCACGCCGACGCCGGCGGCTTCCTTGCCGAGCAGTGGAAGCTCCCGCCGCTGCTGACCACGCCGATCGCGAACCATCACAACACGGCCAACGTGAAAGACCCGGCCCTGAAGAAGATGACCGAGCTCGTGGAGCTGAGCGGCTTCTGCGCCGATGTGTTCGTCGACGATAACGCCGCCCCGGCGATCGCCAACGTTCGCAAGGCGTGCCTGGCGCACTACAAGATGGCCGAGCCCGAGGCCGACGCACTGCTGGATGAAATCGGCAAGCGAACCAAGGAAGTGGCCGGCCTGTTCGAGATCAACATCGGCAAGAGCGCCGACTACGAAAACATTCTGAAGAAGGCCAACGAAGCACTGGTCGAAATGACGCTGCAGAGCCAGATGCAGGCTACTACGCTGCAGGTGCAAAACCAGGAGCTGAAGGTCCAAGCGACGACCGACGGACTGACAGGCCTGGCCAACCGCGCCACGTTCGACCAGTTCGCCGCGGCCGCGTTCTCCCACGCTCAGAGCACCGGCGAGCCGCTGGCGCTGCTGATGCTCGACGTCGACAAGTTCAAGAAGATCAACGACAAGTACGGCCACCCCGGCGGCGACCAGGTGCTCCGCGCGCTCGGCAAGCTCGTGAAAACCGCCGCCCGCGACAAGGACCTGTCCGCTCGCTACGGCGGCGAAGAAATGGCGCTGATCCTGCCCGGCACGAACCGCGCAACCGCCGCTGCGATCGCTGAATCGATCCGCCGCGCCATCGCCGCCAAGCCCGTGGTGGCCGGCAGCAACGCGATCAGCGTGACCGCGAGCATCGGCGTGGCCGCATTCGAGCAGGGCCTGCCCTTTCAGGAATTCTCCCAGATCATCAAGGCCGCCGACCTCGCCCTCTACGCCGCCAAGCATGGCGGACGCAATTGCGTGAAGGTGTTCTCGCTGCCCAAGCCCGTGGGCAAGAACGCTGCAGCGTAATCGATTTGCGATCTGACTCCCTCTCCCCTCCGGGGTGAGGGAGCCAATCCTCTAGATCACCTCAAACGCCCTTCCCTTCGGATCCGCAATTGCCAGCACCACCGCGCTTACGCTTGCCGGTTCGTGACGGCGGACTTCGCGGGCCATCGTCTGCAGTGTGGCGGCCGTAGTGACGACGTCGTCGACCAGCACGACGTGCTTGCCGCGGATCGCCTCGGGGTCGGGCGTGCCGAAGGCGTTCTTCAGGTTTTCCAATCGGTGGGATCGCTTGTGCAACGCCGTCTGCGTCGGAGTATCGCGTAATCGCACGACGGCGTGCTTCACCTTCGCGTTGCTTCGCCGCGCCAGCACACGGGCGATGATCTCTGCCTGATTAAACCCGCGACTCGCATGCCGCCGCCAGAATAGCGGTACCGGAATGATCACGTCCGCGTCCTGCAGCGCGGCCTGCACAGTGTCCTGCTCCGCCAAACGTTCCGCGAGTTTTTCAGCGAGCGGCCAATCAGACGAATACTTCACGCGATGGACGAGATCCTTCAGCGGCGACGAGAAAATCCCCAGCCGGGCGACGCGACGAAACGGCCGCAGCCCTTTTCCCTGGCAATACGGACACGGCGCCAGATGCTCACTCAGCGGCATCGCACAGATCGCACACGCCGGGGCGAATTGCAGCTTGGCAAGTTCGCCGTCACAGGCCGTGCACCAGCGATCGCCCGCCGGCGCGGAGAGGGAGCAGATGCAGCAACTGGCGGGGTAGCAGAATTCGATGAGCGGAGCGGCGACGGCGGCTAGCTTTCGGCCGGTCTGTTGGAAGATCGCGGGAAGAGACATGACACGGAAAGCTTACAACGCAGCGTTGTGAATCGGGCACAAACGTTAAGTTATCGTCATCCTGAGCGTACTCGCGAAGGATCTGACCCGATCGTCGTGGAATGCAGATCCTTCGCGAGTACGCTCAGAGGGTGTCTAAGAAGTCAATCGTCCGCGACTTGCGGGGCGATGTCATCCTGAGCGTACCCGTGAAGGATCTGCGTTTTACGGCGATCGGGCCAGATCCTTCGCGGGTACGCTCAGGATGACGATTCTATGAATTGCGAGATTTTGGACTTTTTAGACACCCTCTCAGGATGACACCCGTATTGGACACCCTCGCGAGACGACAAGCATTGAGGCCTGCCGCGATGAGGCCTACTGGTGCGGCAACAACACGCAGTCCGAACCATCCATCGGGGACGCGTCCATCTGCCCGTCGCGTGTCGTGAAAATGTTGTCGTGGTTCGGCCCGGCGAAGACCGTGTCCGCCCAATCTACGTGGCCGTCGGCGTACAACACGTTCTGTCCTTCGTCCTCGTGGTTCTCGCTGTTGATGCGTTCCTTCAGCGACGCTGAAGACGCCGCCGTGATCGACAGCAGGTTGCCGCCGTAACCCACAGGACCCGGGTTAAGATCGGCCATCACGGCGAAGTCGCTCGGCAGGCGATCGCTCAGTCGATAGTCCTTTTCCGCGGCCGATGCGCTCGGGTAGGGGTTGGCGTAGCTGTAGCCGAGGTTCTTCTTCCAATCGGTAAAGTTCGATCGCGTCTGCGGGTCGGCCGGCTCGGGGGTGAAGACGTTCACGTCGTCGTACGGGCAGATGAGGGTGACGGCCGGGAGTTTCTGTGCTCGCAGCAGAAGGAAAATCGGCGCTGTGACGTCATTAGCGACCGGGCCAGTCGCGCCAAACGGGTCGCTTGCCGCCCCGCCGGTGCCTTGGGTGACCGGCGCCCCGGCGACGTACTTCGTGCGCGGGTACACCCCGTGGTTGTCGTTGGTGTACATCCGCAACGCGTCGCCGAGTTGATGCAGGTTGGCGGCACAGGTCACTTTGTAACTGTTATGACGCACGTGCTCCGCGACCGGCAGCAGGATGGCGAGCAGCAGGCCGATCAGCCCGATCACGACCAGGAGTTCGATCAGCGAGAATGCACGGGCGGGCGACTTCACGCTGCCAGCGTAGCAACAAGGATAAAAAAATGCCGCCCGGGGTTGTGCACCGGGCGGCATCGCCAGAAAAGGGAAGAGAGAGCGTTAAGTCAGGTCCCTTTGCTGTTAAATCCCATCTGAGGGACGCTCGCAGCAAACTCGTTTAACCTGACACCGCTGATGTACGTATTGTTTCATGCGGAAGCAAATCGCACATCGGGTAATCCCCTATGTCCTATAAGTTATTGTAAATTCCTATTTTGGAATGAGTTACGACTTGCGCGTGTGCAAAATATCCAGCATGTAGATCGAGAATGGCAGGAAGATGAAGACCGGCATCCACGCCATCATGGCCGGCCAGCGGTCCGCCCACTCGGGGCCAAGCGTGTTCGTGCCCGCCAACTGGTGGGAGATGAAGATGCCGCTCATGCACACGCCCGACAGGATCAGGCACTGCGTGACGGCCGACTTCAGCTTGCCCGGCTCGCGCGTCAGCACGCACGGGATCGCCAATAGCAAGAGCACGACATTCATCAGCGGCTGCGTGAACCGGAAATGCTTCACCCGCAGCAGGTCCGATCGCCCATACATGTTCCGCCGGCTGGCCGCGAGCAGTTCGTCGATCTGCCGCGTTGAAAGCAGTTCGACGAAGTTCCCCGTGCGGTAGAGCGTGACTTCGTACGGATCGATATTGCTCTTGTAGAACGGCACCGGCTGATCCGGCCCGCGCACCGCCCCCGGCTGCAGACCCGTCACGCGACGCCCATTGATCAAATTCCATCGTCGACGGTCCGCATCCCACGTCGCCCCGTCGGCCGTTACGTGGGCAACGCCATTCAACTGCTCGTCGCGCTCGATGATGTCGACTTCCTTCATCGTCGCCGGCTCGGTCTTAGTCTCCGGCCGGTACAGCGACGCGTTGAGCAACGACCGCTGATCGTCCTGCATCAACTGAATCGGAAACGCCTTGGGCCCGATACGCTCCAGGTCATCCGGATCGCGTACGAGCTTGGGAATGAGCTGCGGAATCACCAGTTCCTGATCGACCAGCAACAATGCGTTGAGCAGCACGGACACCAAAATAATCGGCATCGCCACGCGCAGCAGCGGCACGCCGGCCGCAAGAATCGCCGCGAGTTCATTGAATCGCGAAAAACGCATGAGTGTGAACGCTGCGGCGACAACGGGAATGATGCCAGACAGCTGCACGAAGAAGACGAAACATTGGAAGAAGTAATAGTCGAACATCCCAGCGATGAGCGTGAAAAACGCCGAGTAACCGCTGACGCCCGCCTTGCCGCTGATTTCGGCAAACTCATCGAACTTGAAGACCATATCCATCACCACGTACAGCCCCACCAGCACCATAAAGCTGATGAGGTAGTTCTTCATGAACGAGGCGATGACATAGCGGTCGATAATTCGCATACCCAGTGCGGAGCGCACTTTTTCCGAGAACGGCTCGCTGTGAACGACGACATGGCGATCGGCGATACTCATTGGCGCTGCAACCTCCACATCAACCCCAGCCCCAACGCCCCGACCATCGCATTGCCTGACCACACCAGCGTAAGGCCCAGCCGCAGCGGATCGGTCGCCAGCCAGAATTTGGTGGGAATGTTTCCGCATGTGCGCTGGCCGGCGATGATGAACAGGATGCAGAACATCGCCGGCACGAAGCTTAGTGCGAACGCGCTCAAAAAGTTGCCGCTCTTGAACATCATGCCCAGCGTGCAGCCGACGATCGTGAGCACCAGGCAACTGAACGCGAACGCGGCCCGCGTGTGCATTTCGCTCGCGATGTCGTTCCGCAGCACGATGATCTCACGCATCATGCGGTGCCGCGTGTCCGGCGCGTCGGGGTTGGCCGATGCGTACGCCTGCGGGGTGGCTTTGTTCAGCGCCCGCAGCGGCACCGGCATGGGCACGCTGAACGCCTGCGAGATGGCGGCCCGAGGGACGTCGCCTTCCTGTTCGTGCAGCGCGACATTGGTCAATTCGAGCGTGACGTTCATGTTTTCGCCGGTGGCGTCGGCCCGGGCGCGGATGCGCACTTCGCCGGCCGATGCGTCGAGCACCGGCACGCCGTTACGTTCCTGCGCCACGCGGGCGGTTCGGCCGGCAGAGTTTTGCCCCTCGATCACCAGCCGCACGCCTTTGCGCTCCACCCGCTCAACGCCGCTGCAGGAGACGTAATACACGTCGGCCCCGGCGCGGAACACGTACTGCCGCTGCGGCGACTTGAGCCCGTCCTCCACCAGCTTCAGGTACAGGTCTTCCTGGTCGTCTTCCACGAACTGGCGCTTCAAATCGCTGATCTTTTTGCTTTTGCTCTTGTCAGCCTCCAGCTCTTTTAGCCGGGTAATGTCCATGAACTTGGTGTCTTCTTTCAGGAACGATCCGAACGGCATGGGCCCGAACTGCGTCTGCGTCACGCCGCCCTCCCAGCCGGCGATGGCACGGCGGGGGAATTTCATGCCGCCATCGAGCGCGGCCGTCATTTCGGGATTGTCGCCATTCGCGTCGGTGCGGATGTGGAGCGTGGCTTTGTTGGCCATCCAGAATTCATCCGGCACGCGAACGCCGCCGTTGGTGTGGTCGCCCTTGTCGTAGGTGATGATGGTCGGCCCTTCCAGCACCACGCGCTGCACAAACGGCTCGGCCGGGTCGGGCGGGATGACTTCCGCACGCTGGGCGAACACCGTGGTGCTCGTGCCGAACTTGATCTGGTGGTTCCGCTCGATCTTGTTGGCCACAAACTGGGCCACGTTGGAGAACATCACCTTCTCCACCTTGAGCGTAAACGCCGGCACGATGTAGCAGAGGAACGCCAGCGAGATCATGCCCACGACAATCCCCAGCACCAGCGCCGGCAACACCAGCGAAAACCGCGTAAACGAAAAAGTAGGAATCCCCCCCGCCCGACAGGCCAGCAATTCGCTGTCCGCGTTCAATCGACCGTACACCACGGTAGCCGAGAAGAGCGCCGCGATCGGAAACGAATACGCCATCATCGACGGCGTAAAGTACGTGAGCAGCCGCCCCACCTGCCCCGCATCGAGCCCGTTCTGCGTAAGCGGCCGAAGCAGCCCGGCGAAGCTCATAATGCCCGAGAGGGCCCCGTTGGTCATCATGAAGATGCGGAGCAGATCCCAGAAGATGTAACGAAACAGCGTGCGGCTCATAAATCGGTACAAAGACCGGCGTCGATGCTAGCCGTGGGGGTGGGGGGATTCAATGAAGGGGGCCGGCCGACTATGCGGGTGGCCGGCCAGTGGGCTTTGTGCCGGTCATCTTGTGAAATTCGGCTCGCTCTTCTGGCGTCCCCAGCACGAGCAAGCGGGTTACGAGCAGTTGATCTACTGCGGGCTCCGGCACCACGGGGAATGCGACGGCGGCATCATCACCACGAACCACATACCTTCCACACCACGCAATCCGATTGCGCAACTCGATCGAAACCGCCTTCGAAAGCGCAAGAGATAGAACGCTGGTGACAAATTTTCTCTCGGCGTCGTTCACCGCGCTACCCGAAAATCGTTCACTTTCCCGGACTCGAAAGCGCACAGCCGACACACGCATGCCATCGCAGATCACAACCCACTTTGGCGGGCGCTTTGATTCATCCAAGGCGGCTGCAAATGCCTCGTAGACTGGATCAAACTCACCCGGTAATAAATAAGCCCGCTCCGAATGTTCAGGCATGCGTGCAACGAGGGACTCATTCCAAAGCATGGTCTTCAGACCGACCGTTACGATTTCATCAGGCTTCAGCGTGACACAGACCTCGGGATGAAACGAGGGACGGCAGACTAGGCGTATAACGTCGCCCAACTCGGCGGGAAGGAGTTGCGGAAGTCCCATCGCGAAGCAAACGGCGTCGTCGGTGTACTGCTCGATTGTCATACAGTGAATCCTGATTGCCTCTTAAGTATATCGCCGAACGCTGCTGCTTCGAGGTCGATCTAAGGAAAGGCGAGCTACTCTCCCATGGTCGAGGAAAAGAACCAGAAAATTTAGCTCTAGCGCGACACGCGCAAAATGGGAAATCCGGAAAAATAATCGTGATTATTCGCAGGCCGTGCGGGATTGGGTCGTCGGCGGTGCGCGGTCGCCTCGTCAAACGCGCACCGCCGCCAGTGGTTATAGATGAGGGTCATTGCGCCCGCATCGATCGTTGCGCGTTGTTTGGCGTGGCGGTCGCTCTTTGACAATTGAATAGATCGGGAAGGTGAAGAAAGGCCGTGTTCCACCCGTCACTAACCGGCACTTTCCGTCAATAGACGTCACTAAACGTCACTCGACGACACTGCCGATTTCCGGCCAACGCCCGGCCGGGCCGAGGGTTACGCGGCCGGGAAGAAGGCCGCGTGATTTTCTACCGTAGGGTGGGGTTCATCCCCACCATCCGGAAAGAAAATCGGTGGGGATGAACCCCACCCTACCGGACTGCGCGTCATTGGCGTGGCGGTCGCTCTTTGACGAGTGAATAGTTCGACAAGGTGCACCCGATTGGTCACAAATGCGCACCTTTTCGCACCTTTTCGTACCTAAACGCACCTTAGCGCACCAGGTCGAAAATCGTCAATGACCGGCCCGGCCACGGGTTACGTGGCCGGGCCGGTGAATTTGATGATTTTTCATCCGGCGGTCGTCCGTTCGGCTTACTTAAACTCCGTCAGCTCCGGCGACTTGTTGTACGCGATGTAGTTCTTCTGCTGCGTCGCGTAGAAGTCGCCGTTTCTCGCAGCGGAGTACGTGAGGTAGATCGAGCGGCGCGACACGGTATCCGTATTCCGCTCGCTGCGGTGCGGCGTGAGGGAGTGGAAGATCAGCACGTCGCCGGGTTGGGTTTCGATCTTTTCGCCCGTCGAGAGGTCGATCTGCGCGACGGCCTCGGGCGACATCTGCATGCGAGCTTGCGGCGGCGTGAGCAGCTTGCCGTGGTAGCCGGGGAATAGCTCGATGCAGCCGTTGGCGGCGTTGGCGCCGTCGATCTGGATGGAGACGGAGAGGATGTCGTCGGCTGGGCAGAGCTGCCAGTAGGCCTGGTCTTGGTGCATGGTGTAGCCCTCGGTGCCGGGGGCTTTGAAGATCAGCTTGTCCTTAAAGAGCAGCGGCTTGTCGCGGAAGATGGCGGCGACGACGTCGGTGACTCGGCGGTCGGCGACGACGCGCGAAAAGAGCGGCGAGATGTCGACGACCGGGTCGATCCGTTCGGGACGATCTCCTGAGTTCATGCGGAACGGGGTGCGGATGTTGCTCTTGAACACGTACTCGCTCTTGAGCAGCCGGTCGCACTCGGCTGACCAGTCGGCGACTTCCGCCGCAGTGAACAGGCCCCGCAAGGCGATGTACCCGCGGGTCCAGTACTCGCGCAACTGCGGGTCGGATTCGGTGCGTGCGGCGGCAAGGTGTTCGGAAGTGAGGTAAGTGTCATGAACGGGTGTCTCCACAGAGATAACGGCCATGGGTCAGGTTCCTTTCTTGATCGATACACTTTATTACGTTTTTTATCCGTTCCAATGCATTCTTTACGAATGTTTATATACTTTCTTGCAGATGAACCCCCTGCCGCCGCTCAAATTGCTGTCTGCGGGATTTTTTATTCGAAGGCCGTCGTTCACCTTCCCGGTCGAGACGTACGACGACTGGGTGGTGCTCGGCTGTCGAGAGGGATCGTACGAGTTCTCGATCGGCGCAGGCCCAAAGCAAATGTGCGAGGCTGGACAGTTTGTGGTGTGCCCTGCTCACCACGCGCTGCACCGAAAATCGCTCGGGACGATCAGCTTTTACCACCTGCGATTCCGCTGGGAGGCGTCGATGACTGCCACCTGGCAAGGCGTGCACGAGTTAATCGACCTGGCGCGAATGGAGTCGACGCTGGGCCATCTGGAGAAGCTGAGCGATCGCGTGCTGACCGGCGCGACGGCAATGTGGGCGGATCATCTGCTGACGGATCTGCTGCTGCAGCGCCTGCATGAGCGGGAAACCGTGCGGACGAGCGAGAACAAGCCGCGTGATCGGGCGATGATCCAAGCGGCGGAAAAGCTCCGGGCTGAACTCCGCAGCTCCGACAGCCTCGAGCGGCTGGCCGAGTCGATGCAGCTCACGCCGTCGCAGTTTTCGCGACGGTTCACCACGGCCTTCGGCGTGCCGCCCAGCGAGTACCGCACCGGCCTGCGCATGCACGAAGCCCGCCGGCTGCTGACGGAAACGTCGCTCAACCTGCAGGATATCGCCGAGGCGTGCGGATATGAAAACGCGTTCTACTTCACGAGAGTCTTCACCCGCGAGACCGGCCAACCTCCGGGGCAATTTAGAAAGGCTCGACGCGTCTAAGTGGTTGTCACCCTGAGGTACCCCGAAGGATGACAATTGCGGCAGTTCTATGTCAGAATTCGTCCGGGTGGACTCAAAAACTTTCGGGAGGACACATGATTTACAAACTCGTCGTACTCGCACTCACCTGCATCACCGTCACCGGTTGCGGCTCACCTGGCACCACCGCCGTCCCCGTCAATGATTTCCTCAGTTCCGTCGGCGTGCAGACGAAGCTCAGCCAGCCCGGGCAGGATGACTACGACAAGACCGTCGCCGCGCTCAAGTACACCGGCATTCGTAATGTCCGCGAGCGCGGGGCCGACTTCGGCGTGAAGCTGCACGCCGACACCGGCGTGAAAGTCTGCAAGGTTGCTCAATCAGACTTGAACCAGGCGATTCTCGATTTCGAAAAGCTCGCGATGGCCGGCGCGCTGCTGGCGGTTGAAGGGCCGAACGAGCCGAACAATTTTCCGATCACTTACAACGGCCGCACGTCGGACAAGAACAGCGACTTCATGCCCGTCGCGGAGTTTCAACGGGATTTATACGCCCGCGTGAAGGCCGATCCACTTCTCGCCGGCATTCCGGTGTTTCACTCCAGCGAAGCCGGCGGATCAGAGCCGAACAACGTCGGCCTGCAGTTCCTCACCATCCCCGCCGGCGCCGGTCAGAGTCCGACGAATCCGAACGGCACGATCATGCCCGAGGGCACGCAGTACGCCGACTATGCCAACTGCCACAACTACCTCATCAGCCCCGGCCACAGCCCGCCGGTCGACAACACCGCGTGGGGTTGCATGGAGCCCGGCTACCCTGACAACCGCTGGGACGGCATGGTCGACGAGTACGGCGTGACGTGGAATAAAAAGTTCGCCGGCTACAACGACGTCGATCTCCCCAAGCAGCCGCGCGTCACGACCGAAACCGGCTGGTTCACCACCGGCCCGGATGCGGTCAGTGAAGATGTACAGGGCAAACTCTTTTTGAATCTCTACTTCTCAGCCTTCAATCGCGGCTGGAGCTACACCTTCATCTACATGCTGCACGACTCGGCCACGCAAAAGGATTGGGGCTTGTACCATCTCGATTACTCGCCGAAGCCCGCCGCCACCTTCATGCACAACCTCACCACGATCCTGGCCGACTCGGGCACGAACAGCAGTCCCGGCGCGCTGAACTACGCCATCGCCAATCAGCCCGACACCGTGCACGACCTGCTGATGCAAAAGAGCAATGGCCAATTCGAGCTGGCCGTGTGGAGCGAGCTGGTCACCGGAACGAACACGGTCACCGTCGACCTCGGCAAGACGAGCCGCCGCGTGAATATTTACGATCCCACCGTGGGCGTTGATCCGATCGAGCATTACGACAACGTCTCGAGCATTACACTCACGCTCAGCGATCATCCCGTGATTGTCGAGCTTTCCGAGAGGAATTTAGGACACGCTCCGACGATCCCGGTGAAGGACCCGGTCATCGGAATTATGCATTGAATGTTTTTGTTTCCTCACCCAACTGGCGAGGAATAAAGACTACAACAATCTGCCAGTTGCAGCGTAATAGTGTCACCCTCGCGCTGATTCCCCGCGCGAGGACGGGCTTCTTCAATAGACGTACAACCAAGACACCGGCCGGAGGCGTTGATGCTGCTTTCACTCCTTGGACGTTGGATGTTTCCGTCTACTTCCGCGCGCCGGCCTCACGTCGCGAAAGTCTGGCTCGGCCGATGTACCAAGGCCGCGTTGACGCTCCTGCTCCTCGGCACCGCACCGCTGCTGGCGGAAGATTCGCCGACATCAAACCCGACTACGGCTCCTTCCACTCAGCCGACCAAGCTGCAAATCCAGATCACCAAGACTGAAGATTACTACGCCAAAATCTACGGCGAGCCGCTGACTTCGCCCGATCGTCTGCCGCGCGAGATCGCGATCATCTCGCTCAGCCGGATCGACGCACAGCCGACCACGCAGAAGCTGCTCGACGTGTTCAAAGGTAGGGACGTTGACCCCGTCGTCTACTACCTGGCGTGGGAAGCGCTCCACCCGCGCAGCGATTCGCTCACCAAGGACGAGCGCCGTCGCTGGGCAACCGGCGGGCTGGCGGCCGCCACGGCCGGCGGATTCCCCGGCATCACCGTAACCCCGTTACTGCGAGCGCTCGCCGAGCATCATCCGATTGCGTACGAGAATCAGCCGTACAAATTGGCCGCCCGCGTCATCGAGGAAAACTCGCTCGAGGATTCGGTGCAGAAGGAAACGCTGACTGCTCTGCGTGACCTGGTGGCGGCTTGGCATGACCCGTCGCTGGTGAAGGCGATTATCGCCTTGATCAACAAGCCCGGCCTCACCGCGCGCGTTGAATACGTGTTGCATTCGCTCCCCGGTGCGCCGCAATCGGCCGATGGAGCAGGATGGCAAGCGTGGCTCGATCAATCCAAGATGAAGGTGGCGACGCCGGAGGAACTCAAGCCGTACAAGTCCAATGCGGTCATTTTTCCAACCGTGCCGAAAATGACCGATCCGAACGACCCGCGCTGGCGGGCGGAGCTCGAGATCGGCAAGTTGACCGTGACCGATTTCGACCTCGCCTGGTGCATCGACTCCACCGGCTCCATGAACGAGACGAACCAAATGGTGGCCTCGCAGACGGAACTGGTGATGCGGATTTTTTCGTTCGTCAGCCGACGGGCGCGGTGCGGCGCGCTCTACGCGCGGCACGAAGTCGACCCGACTTACATGAAAGAATGCTGCAATGATGCCGCCAATCATTCCGGCTGGTACACCATTCGCCCGTACGCGCTGACGACGGACGTGAAGGCACTGGCGGCGAAGATGATGGCCGAGAAAATTCCCAAGCCTGACGCGAAGAAGGAGGGGAACATGCACCCCGGCACGCCGGTGCTGGGCGCCATGCAGGTCGCGGTCAAGGCGATGCAGTGGAGCAGGGACAAGAACGCTCGCAAAGTGATCGTGCTCGTCGGCGACGCCAAGCCCACGCCCGGCACGGAGCAGGCTGCCGAAAAATTCGCGGCGACGTGTAAAACCAACGGCTATTCGCTCCACGCCCTCACCGAGGACAAGGCCACTGACTTCTGGACCGATATCCTCAAAGCCGGCGGCGGATCGATCGTGCCGATGAAGGGCGGCAAGGAAGGCGGCCATAAACACCACGAAGGCCGCAACGCCGGATCGCTGCCGCTGAATGAGCCCGCGCCGCACAGCGCGTTCACCGATTTAGCCGCGACGATCATCAAGGAATCCGTCACCCCGCCGTACCGCGATCGGGCCGATCCGCTGGTGGAGATCCTGACCAAGTGCGCACTGGCGGCGGAACAGGCGGAACGGACGATGGCGGGGAAGGCTGGGCGTTAGGGCGACGCATCAAACGTCATCGTTGGCAAGCCACCGCCTGCTCATTTGCTCTCGTCGATATGGTCGTTCCACACCTTGGCACCCTTCTCGTGCTTGGCAATTCCGGCCCACATTGATTGGCCGACTTCCTGCCAATCCGGCTGATCGCCTTTAAAACCGATGAACTTCGGCCGATAGACGGCAAAGCCGTTTGGATCCTTGGCAGAGCGGTACGCAACTGCGATCGTCAATTCGGCATCGCCGAGTGTGTAGTCGCGAACGGTCACGATCAGCGCATCAATTCGGTCGCCCTTCAGCGTGATGAAGCCGTCGAAAATCAGCACGGCACGGGCGGCGCCTTCGGGGTTCTTGGCCAGCCACTCCTTGCCCTTGGCCGCGCCATCCTCGACGCGCTCGGTCACCAGCCGATTCAACTGTCGTTTGCCGTCGGCATGTTCGTACGCGACGAATGGGATGAGGGTTTCGCCATCACTGACGCACCAGACAGCGTGTGCCGCGAAAAACCCGGCGAGGTCGGAAGCTGCGGTCATGGTTCCCCTTTTCGTGGGCAACGTCGCAGGTGCTGTCGTCGGCGCGCCTGCGGTCGCGTAACTCGCGTGGACGATCGCCAGCAATAACGCGAGATAGAGATAGCTTGTCCGCGTCATGCGATTTGAATTCCCCTCTGAATAATACGTTTCGCTGCGCGAATTGCGAAAAGCTCCGGCCACAACCACCGGCCGGCCCTGGGGTTCCAGCAATCTTTTTTCGATCGCATTTTTTGGCCGACTTTCTCGATCGGCGGCGGTATAGATTGGACGGTTCGCTCGCGCTAGGCGAGCGATCTCCGGTTGCTTTTCTCTTTCGGGAGATGGAACCGGAGACGTTCTTTGACAAGTGAATAGTCGTACGACGGTCGTGAGAAGTGCGTACCTTTTCGAGCGCTTTCGACCGTCTACAACCGGCTTCGAGCGCCGCCGTTTCGGCCCAACTGTCGGCCGGGCCGGGAGTTGGGCGCATGCAAATCCCGCCGAGATGAATTCGCGCCGGCCGGCCATTTGATGAGACGCTGAATCGTGCGTTACGACGCATTTCCGTACCGCGCGATCAGCCACCCTGCGATGTACGCGGCCTGCAGCTGTCGCACGGGTTCGTGAAAGTGCACGTGATCGCAGTAGACGTCAGGCCCGAGTTGCTGCGTGAACGTGAACAGGTCGATCACCGCCACACCGGCCGCGGCGGTGATCTCGGCGGCGGCCTGGCGGTAGGCGTCGTTGTCCGTCTTGTAGCGATGGAACGTGGTCGTGGGCCGGTTGTTGTGCGTCGCGTCATCACTAGGCGTGGTGGTGATCCACACCAGCTCGCCGGCCAGCTCCCGCGCGAGCGGGATGATCGCCTGCAGGTTTTTTTGGTACGCGTCGAGCGGGACCTGCTTTTTGCCGGTGGCTGGATCGGTCTTGATGTCGTGCAGGCCGGCGTTGATGAGAAGGACATCGGCGACGCGTTGCCCGGCGCGCTGCAGGCCGCGGAGATAGTCGAGCACCATCGACGTGTCGCCGCCGTTCGCGCCCTGCGGCACGTCGAGGTTGAGCAGCGCCTCGGCCTCGCCGGTCTTTCGTGCGTAGCTCAATTTACCGGCGATGAATTTTTCGAAGTACGGGCCGTACTGGATCGAGATGCTGTCGCCGATGACGAAGACGCTGGGTTGGTTGCTCATGATGGATCACCCGGCTTTCCCAGCAGCCCAACGGCGGCAGCGAGAAAGAAGAAAATGCTTCCGAACAGGTAGATAAAGTGCAGGACCGTGCCGTGCTCCCAAGTCTCGACCGACGAGCCGGCGAGAAAGAACAGGCTGCTGATGAGGTAGAAACGATTGGACATGACCGACCATCGTTAGGATGAACCGCGACGTTTCCAATCGATCCCGAGAAGGCAGATGCGTCGTTCGGGATCGCCGGTCCATTTGACCGCAAAACCATGGGCTTCCATGATCGATTTGATTTGATTTCCAACTGCGGTCTTTTGTGCCGGAATCGCGTCAAGATCGCCGAAGGCAAGCCACAGGCCGTCTCCGGCAACCGCTCGCTCCAAGTCCTGACCGTGATAGAAACAATATCCGATGATTCCGGCTCGGCCCCTTTCATCGAGCGCCTGACCGACATCTGACTCGCCATCGGACATGGTCATGCCGGCATTCTGCAGCGAAATGATCCCGTTGGCGTCGAGTGCAGCGAACGCGTCGTCGAGCCGGTCGCAATCCGTCGTTTCCGGCCAAGTCGCTTCGGCCTTTTCCTTTTTTAGAAACTCCGGTGTCACCGCAGCCTTCAGCATTTCCTCATCGGCGCCCTCTTCCAAAATGTCTTCGATCATCTGATAGACATCATCGGGAGTGTAGAAGCCGGACCAGACATGCGTTTTGATCGCATCAAGGATGTATTGGTTTACATCGCTCACGAAGAATACTCCGTCACAGATGCACCCGCCGTGTGTACACCCACCACTCGATCAGCAGCAGCGGAATACCCGTGCAGGCGACGATCCACCACCACAGCTCCAGTCGCGAGGTGCTTTGGCCGGTGACGATCGCCTGGCCGATGTTGCCGGGCGGCGCGGTGATCGGGAGCAGGTTGCTTTCGTTGTCGCTGAGCAGGTTGACGGCCATCCGTTCAAACTGCGGCACCGGCGGCGAGAGCGTGTAGACGCCGACGTGGTTGAGCGCGGGCAGGGCAAAGTCACCCGTCGGCGGGATATCGACCTTCACCGAGTTGCCCGGACCGCTGATCGTGAGCTGCTTGGGCGGCTCGCCCTGCCGCTGCAGATTGGCCCGCGGGATTCGCGGCGTGCTGCCGGGCGCGAGCGACTCGCGCACGTCCATCTCCGAGCCGATCGCCATGAACTGGATCACGTGGTGCATGAACACCGGGAAGCTTTGCATAAGCGGCCAGTTACTTTGCAGCACGTCGAACGCAATGACGAGATGCGTGCCGCGACCTTCGCGGTGCAGCACGATGAGCGGGCCGTTGACGCCGTCCATGAGCACCTGGCTGTCGAGCGTGGGCTTGAGTCGGATCGCTTCGCTGGCGCCAACGCGGGCCAGGCTGAGGCTGCGGAGGATCGGATGGTCGCGCTTCCAGTCGACGACGCGAACGTCGGACGTCATCGCGACCACGCCGTCTTCCTTGATCGGCTGGAGCTTCACATCAGGCGGCGGATACGCGCCGAAGTAAACGAACGACCCGGCCGGCGGGAGCGTTTTGGGAGAGTAGCGATCGAACACGATCACGTCGTAATCGATCGGCACGGCGGCGGCGTATTCCTCGGGCGTGATCTTCTTCACGTTCTGCAGGTTGAGGCTCGACAGCGCCAGATCCATATATGGGTTCTGGCCGTCGGTGACATGCAGCACCGCGAGCTGCTTAGGCGGCGGGACGACGACCTGGGCGGTATCATCCGCCGCAAGCGCGTCTCCGTCTTTGTTCATCTGCTCGACCTTGATGACGGCGGCGGTTGTGAGATCGATGTTGAACTCAACGCTCTCGCGCGTGGAGTAATTGTCGTCCTTCTGCTTGGGGTGCTCGGCCACCCACTTCGCATCGAACCATCGCGCGGGCGGAAGCGTGACAGTGGCGAACCCACCCGGCTTGGCGATGAAGTTCAACTCGCCCGGCTTGTCAGGATCGATCGCAGCGACGGAGAGCTGCACTTGGGCGTCGATCGGCTTAGGCCCGAAGTTCGCCAGCCGCGCGAAGATCTGCACCTGCGTCGGCTGCTCGTAGTTTCGCTTGGCCGACAGCGAGACGACGCCGATGTTGCCGGTGTTTTCGCTTCCGATCGGCACGTAGGTGACGTTGCCGTTGATGCGGAGGTCATCGGCGTCGAGCACGCGGCCGTCGGAGAAGAGGAACACGTCAGGCCGAATGATCGCGCGGTTCTGGTTGGGATTGAACGTCGACTGCGCCTCGGCCAGTTGGTACGCGAGCTTCAGCCGGCTGCGGCGATCGGTCGGCTGAATCGAATCGATCTGCGTGCGGAGCCGCGAGCCGTCGGTGGTAAACGCCTGAACGGTCTCCGCCGAGTCATCAAACGCCACGACGGCGGCGGAGGAATTGGAATCCATCGAGCTGACGATTTCCTTCGCCTTGGCCTTGGCGACATCGAGGCGCGACTTCACGCCGTCGTCCTTGGCGCTCATGGAGGCCGAGCGGTCGATCAGGATGACGGTGAGGCTTCCGGCGCCGGGCGAGTAATTCACCACCGGCCGTGAGAACGCGAGGGCCAGGAACAACAGGAGGAGCATTTGCAGCAGCAGCAACAGGTTCCGCCGCAGCTTTTGGAATGGCGCGTTGACCTGCAGGTCCTGGATCGCCTTCTTCCAGAGCAGCGTCGACGAAACGGCTGCCTCGCGACGGCGGAGTTTCAGGAAATAGAGGAGCAGCAGCAGCGGCGCGACGATCCCGGCCGCGATGGCGGCGTCTCGGGGGTTCAGGAATCTGGGGAACCACGTCGGCATAAGAATGAAGATTAGCCCAGCAATCCTCGCTCGCGGAGGTAGTTGAGCACCAGCGTATCAAACGGCACCGCCGTGCTGGTGAAGAGATACGTTCCGCCGCGGCGGGTGACGTATTCTTTCAATCCGAGGCAGTAGGCGTTGAGGTTGGCCTTGTATTGTTTAATCAACGGCCCGGTGATGCTGACTTCGGCCAAGTCGTCGTCTTCCATGTCCTTCAGTTTCAGATCGCCCTGCAAATCGGGCTCGATTTCCTGCGGGCTGAGGACTTGGACGCAGAACAGGTCGTACTTGCCGCCGGCGAGATATCTCAAGCCGTGCTCGTAACCCGATTTATCGAAGAAGTCCGACAGCACGATCAGCACACCCTTCTGCCGGTTCGCCAGTGCGAAGCGTTTGCCGGCCGTACCGAACAGGCTCGTGCCGGTGGGTTCGAGCTTGGCACAGAAGTCGATCATCCGGCTGACGTTCCGCCGCCCGCGCATCGGCCCCGTCTCGGCGACAATCCCGTCCGCCATCGCGACGATGTTCACCCGGTTGTAGTTCACCAGCGCCACGTACCCGAGCGCCGCCGCCACCTTTTTCAAATAGAGTGCTTTGTTCGGCACACCGTAGTCGCAGCTCTTGCTCACATCGACCAGCACGTACACCGCGAGGTCTTCCTCTTCCAAAAACAACTTCAAAAACAGCCGATCGAGCCGCGCGTAAATGTTCCAGTCAATAAATCTCAGATCATCGCCGATAACATAGTTACGATAGTCGGCGAACTCGACCGACTGCCCCCGGCGCTTGGAGCGGCGTTCCCCCTTCATCTTGCCGGCCAGCAGTTTTCGAGAAATCACGTCAAGCTGATCGAGCCTGGCCATGAAGGTCGGATCGAGTAGCAGCGAGTTTTTCTCGGTTGTGGTGGACATGGATGTTCCCCCGACGCGGGCGATTTGTGTAGCCTAATCGCCCCCCCAGTTCGCCGCAATCACAACTTTGCGAGCGATTTCCGCGTTCTACACAACGCGCCTGACGCTCAGTCACCAAGGACGGTGCCTCATGCCGATCGCCCACGTTTATCCGGGGATCTTCCTCATCGCGCTCCTGATGGCCGCCGGCCACGTACTGGCCCGGCGCTCCCGATTCTACGGCGAGCTCGTCGCCCCGCGATCCAACGCCCGCTACGAAGCCCTCGACGGCATGCGCGGCTTCCTCGCCGTCGCCGTCCTCATCCACCACGGCATGAGCGCTTACATGCGCATCACCACCGGCGAGTGGGTGACCGACTACCCCATCTACAAACTCTTCGGCACCACGTCGGTCGCGCTGTTCTTCATGATCACCGCCTTCCTCTTCTGGGGAAAAATGCTGAAGGACGGCGAACACTTCGACGTCCGCACCTTCATCCGCGGCCGAATCACCCGACTCGCCCCGATGTACCTCACCCTCGCCACCATCGCCGCGTTCATCACGCTCTACTCGCTTTGGCCGAAGCACATTCCCGTCTCCCGGCTCGGCGGGGCGATGTTCACCATCTACTCGATGGGCATCTGCAAGTGGGAAGTCGTTCACGGTTTCGATACCGGCCTGATCAGCGCCGGCGTCACCTGGACCCTCCGCTACGAGTGGATCTTCTACGGCGTCCTCCCGCTCATGGTCGTTCTCCGCAAGCCGCGATGGGTGTCGATCATGCTTGTCGCTTACCTCCTCTACTTCGTCTTCACCACCCGCGGCTGGATGCACAAGCCGCTCGGCGTCTCCCTCAACCTCCTCGGCGGAATGATCGTCGCCCAAATCCAACACGCCGGCGCCCTCTCCCGCATCAACTGGCGCAGCCGCTGGATGAGCATCGCCGGCCTGCTCTGCCTCGCCGCCATGCCCGTCGTTCTTGATCGCAACGTGCCGATCCTCCTCTTTCCGCTCACCCTCGCGTTCTTCCTAATGGTCGTGAAAGGAAACACGTTCTTCGGCGTCCTCACCGCCACCGGCCCTAAGGCGATCGGAACCATCAGCTACAGCGTCTACCTCCTGCACGGCCTGGTCCTGTACCTCGCCACCCCGCTGCTGGCCAACCTGAGCGGACCCGAATCCGCCGCACTCTACTGGCTCGCGCTCAGCGGCGTAGGACTCGTCGCCGTCGCGATCAGCGCCGTCACCTACCGCTGGATCGAGCACCCGTTCATCGAGATGGAACGCGAACGCCGCCAAGCCGGCGTACCGGCCATGCAGATCACGCCCATCTACGCCTGGCCGAACCACGTGCCCGTCACGCGCCGACTGGCTGCCTAGATCAAACCGCGCCATCGATTCCTCGCACGCCCACGGATAGCCATCCGTGGGCGTTCGCGTAACAAAATCATCATTCCCGCCCCCTCGGCCGCCTAACCCCCGGCCGGGCCGGGCGTTGACGATTTTCCCTCAGGTGCGCCAAGGTACGTTTAGGTGCGCTTAGGTGCGCAAACGTGACCAAAAAGGTGACCGTAGGGTGCCATTCATGGCACCACTCCGATCGCCATCCGGTGCCATGAATGGCACCCTACCCACTCGTTCGACGTACACCGTTCGACGAAAATCATCTCATTCCTCCCCCGGCCACGTAACCATCGGCCGGGCCGACCGTTGGCCGAAAACCCTCACGTCCGTCCAGGGACGATTAGGGTCGTTTAGGGACGGAAAAGGGACGGTTTAGGGACGGTTCACGTACGACCTTTCCGTGCCATGAGGCCTATTCACTTGTCAAAGAACGCCGCCCCGCCAACAACCGCGCAGCGACCGACGCGGGCGCAATGACCCACCTCTATCTCAACCGACGGCGGTGCGCCGCCGACGAGCCGCCCGCGCACCACCCCGACGAAAAACGCGGATTCGATCGTCAAAACGCAGGAAAATTTTTTGGATTTCACATTTTGCGCGTGTCGCGCCAGAGCAAACGGAAGCGGCGCAAGCGAGTTACGACAAGACAGCGGCTGTTATGTCGCCCGCTTGGCGGCGGCGAGCCCGAACGACGCGTGCTTTGCTGCCTCGACCAACCGCTTGAGTTCGGCTTGATCGAACTTCCGAGCAGCAACGGACAGCCACACGTCTCCGGGTTCGTACTCGTCCACGCGACCCGTGACGAGGACGCGCGGCGAGCGGTGAAACTCGTACGACTGAGCGGTGCTGTTGCCCGACGCGCTGGCCGCGTAAAGTCGTTCGATCTCGCTGGCCCGCATGTCGATACCGAGGACGACTGACACGCCGTACAACGCGTATCGCAGCGTGTCGTCGATGCTTAGAAGTTCGGTGGCTTCGGGCGACATAACGTAGTGCCGTTGAGCGGCCGGGCCGACACCGTACCGGCCCACGACCTGCGACCATCATACCCGCCAGCACGGTCCCCTCCAGCGGTGGGTTATCCGGCAGCAGGCCCGTCGCTCATCGCTTGAACTTCGGAAAGTCGGGCAACGGGAGCGGATCGGGATGCGCTATACACCAATCGACGACGCGCTCCGACACTAAGTAATAGGGGCTGCCTTCCTCGCGGAGATCGGGACAATCGTGATCGCGGATGATAATTGCGATGGCGTCGTGGATCTCAATCGACTGCTCGTTCGTGAACGCCCGGCTATCCTCCAGGTGCTCTCCGACAAACCGCCACATTGAGGCGCAGTCGCTGTCCCAATTGAGATTACCATTCCGGTAAGCCTCATCGGTAAGCTTGCCAGCGATCCGGATCAGTTCGCCTTGAAGTGTCGAAGCTCGGCCGCTCTTCGGCACCAGTGCGTCCCACAGCCGAGCATGTTCACGTTTCCAGTTGTAGGCTTTCGCCATGGGGCGCCTGAACCGGACGAAGATTTCCGGCTTAGCGGCGCGAGCGGCTGGCGCCTCGACTATCATGCTGCTGGATGGCAGCGAGGCGAAGAACTCTCGGAAGTCGGCTAGGATCGTCGCAACATCTTCCTTGCCTACGAACTCCTCCTCGCCGATGAACATGTGCGCGGTCACGAGCCGGTAGCACAGATGCTGGGCCTCTTTGATCCGCTTGTAAGGCAACGCCTCAAGCGCTTCCATATTGAACTGCATGGACCGCTCCACGTCCTCCGGACGGATTTTGCCCGCCTCGTAGTCGTCGAGGACCGCAATCATGCGAGCAATGATGTCGCGATTAGCCATGTGCCGGATAACGGATCAACGTTCAGTGGCCGGGGGCGCGCCCCAGCAGCTTTCGAATCCAAGAGAACCCGCGACGCGGCCCCGGTCCACTGCAACGGTTGGTTATGGCCGGCCGGGCGCCGTCGAATTCGACAAGGAAGCCGACCGGCAAGAGCCAATACGGCGCGAACCGTGCGTCGTGGATCGTCAACTCGTACAGCGACTGAAGAAACAAGTTGGAAGGATCTTTCACGTCCAACGGATCTTCGGCGACGCCGATGTACCAACCTGATTTATTATCGCTATCTCCAAGCGGATCGAGCCGCTCCATGAAGGCCCGCGGCGTGCCCGGCGTGTAAGACCGACTGACTATCGCGGCGTGCCAAAGCGCGCAGCGCTCCGGTTCAACTCGCTGCTCCGTAAGCACGGCCGATTGTTCTGAGTCGATCCGTTCAACGGTCCCGAAATCGCGAGTGAACGACGCCATGGCGCGGAAGTCGAGGGTCTCCAAGTCCATTCGCCCGTTCTCGACTACCGTCTGAAAGATGAACCACCCGTACGCGACCGACTCTCCGTGTTTGACGGCGCGATCGGAGAGGAAGTCGAGGACATTGGATCGCAAATCGCCTGAGGCCATAACAAGTATTCTCTGGCGCACAGGTCAGTTAGCAAGGGAACGTTCCCCGCCCCTGCTTTGCCTGCAATAGCTTACCACTACGGAAGATGTGGGCTCAAAAGAAATTCTTGCAGCTCAGATATTCTGACCTGCTATTAGGGAAATGGGAGGGTAAAGAAAAAGCGACATCACTATGAATTGTTGCCGATGTTTCCGTTTCAATCTCGGTCCGACGCCGCATGCCGCAATCGATCGAGGTACCCACGCACCAGTTCCTCGTCGCCGGAGTAGACGATGACGTCGAAGATGTAGATCGGGGGCATGGCCTTGCTGGCGGGTTGGTACTGGCGCGGCTTGATCGTGACGGCCACGCCGCGGGCGGCGAGTTGCTCGGCCAGCAGGTCGGCCTCGGGACGCTCGAGCGTGCTGGTCACCAGGATGATGTGTTCGTCCATCGTCGGCGGGCGCAGCTTGATGGGGTTGGACGGCCACTCAGTTCGCAGGAGGCGGAAGTACCGCTCCCGATCGAACGGCCGCACGCCGCACTCGGGGCAGCGGTCGGGCGTGGCCCGCATGTCGTACCCGCACGACTGGCACCGCCGGGCTGGGTCTTCGGGTTCGTCGGGTTCGCCGGTCGGTTCGTCTTCGGCCGCGGGTTGCGGGCGGTTCATCTGATCGCGCCGCCATCGAACGATCAGGCCGCAGATGATTCCTAGCCCGATCGCGGTGCAGAAGATTTTAATCGCGAAGGCGTTGGAATCCATTTTCGGCACAGATGGGGGATCGAAAGGCGTTCACTCTGACCCATTCTCAAACTACTTAGACACTAGGTTGTCATCCTGAGCGTACTCGCGAAGGATCTGGCCCGATCGTCGTGGAACGCAGATCCTTCGCGAGTACGCTCAGGATGACGGTTCTGCGTCGCTGTCTTTTTTACACCCTCCCAGGATGACAATGCTGGACCGAAGGCGTTTTGGAACCGGCAGCGTCAAGACCAGCCGTTTGCAAGATCTTCCCAGCGCGAATTAGCCTGCTCAATCAGGGCGATCTTCTTCGCACGCGTCCAGCCCTTGAGTTGTTTCTCTCGCGCGATGGCCTCGGCGGGGGTTGCGAATTCCTCGTAATAGACCAGTTGGTCGACGTTGTAGCGGGCGGTGAACCCTTCAACGCATTTGGTTTTGTGCTGCCGGATACGCTTGTTCAAGTCACTCGTTACGCCGATGTATAGCGTTCTGGACTGGTTGGTCAGGATGTAGACGTGGTACGTCTTCATGACGCCTATTGACGCGCCAAACCAGATCCTTCGTGAGTACACTCAGGATGACATTTTGGCGACGCAGCCGCGCTTAGCGCCCCGCCCCCACCGGTGCCTCGCCTTCCACGGTCGTCGGCACGTCGGCGACGATCTTTTCCAGCACCATGTCCGTCGTGATGCCTTCGGCTTCGCCTTCGAAATTCAAAATCACGCGGTGACGCATGGCCGGGACGGCGACTTCCTTGATGTCCTTGAAGCTGACGTGGAAGCGGCCGTCGAGCAGCGCACGCACCTTGCTCGCGAGCGTGATGGCCTGGGCGGCGCGGGGGCTTGCCCCCACGCGCAGGAACTGGCTCGACATCGGGATCGCGTACACGCCGTTGGGGTGGGTGGCAAGCGTGCAGCGGATGGCGTAGTCCTGCACGTGGGGGGCGATTACCACGCGCTTTACGAGCTCTTGATGCGCGATGATGCTCGGGCCATCGAGCACGGGGAGCACTTCTACCTTGTGGTTGGTGGTGGTGCGGTTGAGGATTTCGCGGAGTTCCTCGCGGCCGCTGTATTGGACGATGAGCTTGTAGAAGAAGCGGTCGAGCTGGGCTTCCGGCAGCGGGTAGGTGCCTTCCTGTTCGAGCGGGTTTTGGGTGGCCATCACGAAGAACGGCTGATCGAGCGGCCGCACGGCGCCGCCGGCGGTGACCTGCTTTTCCTGCATCGCTTCCAGGAGCGCCGACTGCGTTTTGGGCGTGGCGCGGTTGATTTCGTCGGCCAACACGATTTGGGCGAAGATCGGGCCGGTCATGAACTTGAACTGGCGCCGGCCGTGCTCGTCTTCCTGGATGACGTTCGTGCCGATGACGTCGGCGGGCATCAGGTCAGGCGTGAACTGGATGCGGCTGAACTGCAGGTTGAGCGCGCTGGCCAGCGCGCGAATCAACGCCGTTTTGCCCAGGCCCGGCACGCCTTCCAGCAGGGCATGACCTCCGGTGAAGAGGCACGTGAGCACGCCGTCGACGATTTCGTTGTGGCCGACGATGGCCTTGCCGATCTCGGCCTGCACGGCGCGGTAGTCGCGACGAAAATCGTCGCAGAGTTTTTCGATTTGCGGATCAACACCGGGAATTTGCTCAGCCATTGTTTAGCCTTTCCAAAACCAATTTACTTTTTGCCTTCTTCTTGATCACGAATTTTTTGCTGCGCCCGCCGCTTGGCTTCCATGAGGCCGCCGAGGGTGTCGCCCTTCTCCGGCTGCGCGCCTTTGGGTTCGATTTTCTTGGGGGCCGACGGCAGCGGCTTGTCGGTCGCGCCGCCGACGATGTTGGAGATGTCTCCCTCGACGCCCTTGGCCTCGAACTTGCGCGTCGGGTCGGGCCGATCGCTCGCCGGAATCGGCGGCGGGGTTTTGCCCTCGGCCATCACCTTGAATTTCTCTTCGCCGACTTGGGCGCGCGTGCTCTTGAGCGCGTCCATCGTGCGGCCGGACTCCACTTTGCGGACCGTGGTGTACGACTCGACCGCGCCGCGGGCGGTGAGGATCATCCGGCGGATCGACACCAAATCCCACGCGATGCGCCGGGCGGCCACGTCGAGCAGAATCATGCCGAGCAGGATCGGGATCAAAATATCCCAGATCGGCAGCGGCGACGCGCTCGGCGGAATGCCGAAGCGGGAAAACAGATCGGCATTGGCGACATCAAACGGAGCTAGCACGCGGCCGCGGGTGCGCTCGGCCACCTGCCGCAGGGCGGTTTCGTTGCTTGAGAGGTCTCGCAGTTCCGGCGACTGATTCACCGCCACGCCGCTGGTGAGCGTGCCCTTCTCACCCTTTTGGCCGCTGTAGTTGAGTGCGACGACATAATTGCCGGGCTGCTTGGTGTCGAACTCGCCCTCGTACGTGCCGGGGCCGGTCTGCACGACTTTCACGTCGATCGCCTGGCCGTCCGGCGCCAAGATCTTTCCGCCGAAGGTAAGGAAGTTGAGGAACGCGTCGTCGTGGTTGATCGCCTCGATGAGCACCTTGCCGTGGCCGCCGTCTTGGGCGGTTTGCACGGTGAAGTCGGTGCTCATCGCCGGGCGGGCGACGGCGCGAACCATCTGCGACCAGAATTTGCTGTAGCCGACGGAGCTGACCATCGCAGCGTTCCACTTGGGCATGGCGTCGCCCATGTAGCAGATCGTGCGGCCGAGGCCGGCCTGCCAATACGCCAGCAGCGGATCGTCGTTCTTACCGGCGGTCATCGGCGTGTCGATCTGCGGGCTTTGCTTTTTGCTCGTCAGCACCATGCCGCGCGTGCCGGTAGGGATTGTTCCATTGATGCCCTTCATAAACTCGCTCGGCGACTCTTTCATGTTGATCGCGATCGGCGGGTTCGGCTCGAGCGATTCCTGGATCAGGCTGCGGCGAACGATCGACGCCTCCTTGATGAAAATCTGCGGGAGTTGCTTGGGATCGTCATTGATCGGCCCGTACGCCTTGCCCTTCAAGTCCTTTGCGATGTTCTTCATGTTGGGCGGCAGCTTGTCCGGATCGGCGTTGTGCGGATAGACCGACACGGTGGAGACGGTGACGTTCGCATCGTTGTACGCTTTCACGAGCGCGGCGCTGGGGGCGGCCGGATCGCCGTCGGAAATGATGATGCAGTGTTTCTGTCGGGCGTTGGAGCGAATGAGCCCGCCCTGCCCGTTCACGCCGTTGAGGGCGAGGTCCATCACGCTGTGGAAGTCGGGCATGTCGCCCTGCCGCATGCCTTTGATGGCCGCCGTCACCGCCGTGCCGTCGCCTTTTTCTTTGAGGGGGAAATCCCAGCTCGCGCCGTTGAGGCTTTGCGGCCCGCCGCCGCCGTTGAAGCTGATCACGCCGATCTCATCGCGGCCGCTCAGCGCCTCGGCCGCTTTAATGCCGCACTGTTCGCCCCAGTAGTTGCCTTCGGGAAATTCGATCGAGTGGAAGATGAGCACCAGCGCGCCCTTGGGAATCTGCCGCTGGGCCGGGATGTCCATATTCACCGGCAGCACGTCTTCGATCTTGCGTCCCTGCCAGCCGCCGGCGCCGTAGGTGTCTTCGCCGCCGATGCAGAGCAGGCCGCCGCCCATGTCGTGGACATAGTTGTAGAGCATCTTGAACTGATCGTCCGACAGCCCGCCCGCACCGGCCGGCACGTTGGCGAGGATCACCGCGTCGTACGAGAGCAGTTCGACCAGGCTGGTGGGAAAATCCACCGGCTTGATGTGGTTCTTCTCGGCGATCTCGATGCCTTCAGACGCGAGCGCCTTTAGCAGGTAGCCGCCCTGGTTGTCGTGCATGTTGTCGACGTAGAGCGTCTGGCCGCGACCTTTCACGAACGTGAACGCGGTACTCGAGTTGTTCTGCCCGAGCGTATCGCCCGCCGGCGCCTTGTTGCCCGCCACCGTGGCCGCAGCATCGATTTCGAAGGTTGCGCGGAACTGGTGCACGCCGCTCTGCGTCAGGCCGGGCACCTTGAAGCGGAAGGGATTCGCGCCCGGATTCAGCGTCACCTTCCGCGTCTCCATGACCCGTTCCTGGCGATACACCGTCACCGTGCCGGTCACCGGACGGTTGTTCGTTGACTGCAGCACGAGCGTGAGGCCGAACGGCTCCTTCTCGTTCTTCATCGTCGGCGCGCTGAAGCTCTGCACCAGCACTTCGTTGGTGACGTCGTACTTCAGCGGCATGACGTCGATCGGCACATTCTGTGCCACCGCCGCGCTGATGGCCGCGTCCAGATCGCCCTGCGTTTTGTTGCCGTCCCAGATCAGCAGCATGCGGTGCATTGACTCGCGACGCATGGTGGCCAGCCCGAGTTGAATGGCGGCAGCCGGGTCGGTGCCGGCCTCCTGCTTGCGGATGGATTTCGCTTCCAGCATCAGCTTGGGGTTGGGCATCGCGTCGATCAGCGCGTTGTCCTGAAAGCTGATCACGCCGATGCGATCGTCCGGCGGCTTATGGCCGATCTTTTCGTCACTCACGTTCCGCAGGTACTGGTCGATCTGATCAGTGAGGGTGGATTTGTCGCTGTCGGGGTAATTGTGAACCAGCTCAGTGGAGTCGGACACGTCGCGCAGCACGATGACATCGAGTTCTTTATGAATCCGCTGCCACCGTGCCCCGCCGAGCACCAGTACGAACAGCGCCACGACGATGAGCCGGATGACGATCGCCGTCCACTTCCGCGTCGGGCCAAGGCCGTTGAGCGACCGCATGCCCAGCCACACGATCGGCAAACCGACGGCGACGAAGAGTCCCAACGCATAAAGCCAGCTGAAGAACTCCAGCGTCAGCGGGAAGGTGAAGTTGGTCAGCCAGGTCATCAAGCGGGACACCCCTGCCATGACTATAACGGGTTTATGTCCGCTGCGGGAGCGAAAGAATCACTGCTTATCGCGATCGTTTTTCGTCGGCTTGTACCGCTCCGAATGGGCCAGGTGCTCCTCGAAGTTTGCCAGGTACGCCGAGTACAGCTTGGGCTTTTTGCGGATCACCAGCAGGTTCTCGGCGTTGGTATTCTCGGCCTGGTCGGTGAAATTGAACGACCCGGTGATGATCGTTTCGCCGTCAAAAAGCATGATCTTGTTGTGGGCTTCCTTATGCTTGTCGTCCTGCCAGACGGGCAACTCGCCATCCGAGAAGAACGCGGCAGCCGAGAACTCGCCGGCCAGGTTGTTGCTGTCGAGGATGATCTGCACCTTCACGCCGCGCGCCTGGGCCTCTCGCAGCGGTTTTACGATCTCGTTGGTGGTGATGAGGTAACCCTGCACGTCGATGTACTTCTTGGCGTGATTAATCTCCCACTGAATGGCCTGCATCGCGCCGCCCTTGGGGGAGAAGTAGACGGTCATGTCGTCCTCGCTGCGCGTCCACGCCGGCACGGTCGACGGCGTTTGAGTGAGCACCTTCCCGCAACCCGTCGTCCACACGAGCAGCGCCACAGCCACAATCGATCCGCATTTTCCCACGTTGAACATAAACCCTCCGGAGTAAAAAAGTACGAAGTTCCCGTCGTCAAAATTCAAACACCTGCAGCCGATTATTCCCTGCGTCGACCGCGACGACGCGGCCGCGCTTGTCGACACACACACCCCAAGGATAGGCCATCTCCCCCGGCCCGCGCCCGCCGTGGCCCCACACCGCAAGGCCCTTGCCGGTTTGCGGGTCGACCATCTGCACGCGGTTGTTGCCGAACTCGCACACGATCAGCCGGCCCTTGGCGTCGATATCGAGCCCGTAAGGAAATCGAAACTCCCCCAGCTCGCCACCGGCGTGGCCGATGTTTTTGACGAACGTGCCGTCGGTTTTGAACACGATGATCCGGTGGTTGCACGAATCGGTGACGTACATCGTGTCGCCGACGATCACCATGCTCTGCGGCCGACGGAACTGGCCGTCGTCCGTTCCAAAGCTGCCGATCTCGCGGAGGTAATTTCCTTTGTCGTCGAAGACCTGAATGCGGTCGTGATCTCCATACTCGCTGACGAAGACGTGACCTTTGTCATCGAACGCAATGTCAGTCGGATACACAAACTGCCCCGGCCCCGTGCCGGCCGAGCCCCAGCGACGCACTTCTTTGCCCTGCGGGTCGTACACGATGATCCGCTGGTAATGCGTGTCGGGCACGTAGACGTTTCCATCCGGCCCCACGCTCAAGCCCACCGGTTTGCCGAACTGGTGCGCGGGAGTCGACCATTCTTCGATCGATTTGCCGTCGTGATCCAATCGTTGCACCTGGGCGGTGCGGTCGACGATGTAGAACGTGTCAGACTGGGGATCGTACGAAATCCCGCGCGGGTAAACGACCTTGCCCGGGCCGACGCCGGTGTCGAGCCAGATGGCGTCGGGCTTGTCGGATCGGCCGCAGCCGGCGAGAAGGCAAAAGCAAAGGATGAAGGAGGAAGGAAGAAGGATGAAAAAGGAGCATCCTCCATCGCGCGATGTTTTTACTTTTTCAGCCTTCATCCTTCTGCCTTCATCCTTCGATTGCCGCCCTCACCCTACCCTCTCCCGGAGTACCGGGCGAGGGACAAGAACGCGCACGCCAAGTCGCGCGAGAACCAGCACGACGCACGACAGCACCGTCACCACGGCCACCATCAGCAGCGACGCTTCGATCATAGGATCGAACCGGAGCGTGTGCACCCATGTCATCATTTCCGGCGTCAGCATCTGCGGCCGCTGTGGCGAGAGGAGGACCGTTGCGGGGACTTCGGTAATCGCCAGCGTGAGCACACACACCGCCGCGGCGACAAGGAGCGGCCATGCGAGGGGCAGCACGACCTGCGTGGCGGTTTGGCCGGCCGCGGCGCCGTCGATGGCGGCCATGTCGCGAAGCTCTCGCCAGCGCGGCGAGGTGGTGAATCGCCCGGCAAAGATGGCAATCCAGCCGAAGCGGGCAAGGTAGGCAAAGACGACCATCGCCATGCTGTCGTACACCCAATCCAAGCTCGGCCGGTTGTAAAGTCGGATGAGCGCGATCGCCAGCAACTGCCCGCCGATGAGAAACGTGATGCAACCCGCGATGAGCGCCGCCCGCGATCGCCCCGTTGTCGCGGCCGCGCCGATCAGGAGGGCAACCGCGCCGGTGACCGCGCCCACGAGCAGCGAACCCACGATCGGCGGACTAAACTCCGCCCACATGAACGGCAGATCGAATTTGCCGATCAGCGATCGCCACAACGAGAAGACCGGTACGCCAAGCGTGACGCCAATGACCAAGAGCGCCAGAATCTTGGGAAAAAGCCCCGCGTTTAGCCGGCCCGGCCACGGGCCGTGATCGATCGCGTCGGCGGCGCTTACGCCTTTCACCAGTTGAGCCGCCGCGATGGCACCAGCGAAGATCACCAGCAGCATCGGCGCCGCCGTCGCCACCGCGGCTGCGGCGCGGGAGCGTTGGTCTCGCGCCGCATTCGACTCGCCGATATTTTGCGCCGTGATCTGATTCGTCGGGCTGCTCACCGCGCCGGTGTCGAACACCATCCGCACTTCGGTCGCGATCACGCTGATGCCGGTCGGCTCGTAAACCGAGAATTCCTGCACCGCCAGCACCGTGCAAAGCAGCACCGCCGCCACGATCGGGCCGGCCAGTTGCCGCAGGGTGATCCGCCACATCGCGCCGTCCATTGTCGCCTGCTGCTGCAGGTTCGAATCGACATTCCGCAGGGCCAGGCCGATCAACCCGGCAGGCAGCGGCGACAGCCACGTCGCCAGCGACCAGATGCACCGCATCACATCGCCGGCCGACTGAAAGTCCGGCGTTCGCCCGAGCAATCGCAGGAACTGGCTCCAGCCGTAGCTGTATACGATCGACGGCACGAACAGCGAGATCGGCAGCAGGAACCAGACGAGTTTCGCGATCACGCCCCGCCCGCGCCCGAGCACCAGCGCCGCCGGCAGCGAGAGGATCGTCGCCAGGATAGCCGCCGCGCAGTTGTAGCCGAGCGTCCGGCCGAGCAGATCAAGCCGGAACGCGGTGAGATGAAACTCGCTCCACACCTCCGGCCGCGTGAGCAGGTGCCAGAGCATCCACGCGAGAGGCAGGCCGCTGCTGAGGCCCATGATAAGAATGAGGATCGCCGAGGCGAGGCGGCGGGTCATACTTTTTCACCGCGAAGGCACGAAGCACACGAAGCGAATGTATGAGAATTTTTGCCACAGATGAACACAGATGCGCACAGATAAGACAGGACATTGTGTTGGCTTTTATCTGTGTTCATCTGTGCCCCATCTGTGGCTAAATCTTCTTCGTGCCTTCGTGGTTAATTCTCTCGCCCTTCCAGAATCGCCGTCGCCCGCCGCGTAACCTGCGGCAGGATCGCGGCGGCCTTGGCGTAGTCGACGTCCATCGTCCGAATCTCGCCGGGGCCGGCCCGCACGCTGAACTTCACGAACTTGGCGGCGATCAGTTGCTGCTCGACTTCTTTGCTGAGCAGGTAGTCGATGAGTTTGTGTGCGGCATCGGCGTGTGGCGAACCGGCGACTTGCGCGACCGTGCAGGGAATCGCGAGCGTGCCTAGGCCGCTGGGTTGTTGGTCGGGCAATTGGCCATTGATCGTAAATCCTGCCGCTTCGGCATCGTCGTTGTCCGTCAGGCCGGCCAGAAATTGGCCGCTCTTCAATCCCTCGACGACCATCGAATTTCCGCCTACCAATTTGATATTATTCGCACGCAAGTCTTTGAAAAAAGTATCGGCCTTGGCTTCACCCCAAATCGTGTAAAGCGCCGCGACATGGCCCGTAGTAGTGCCAGACACTGGACGAGCCATCGCAATTTGATTTTTGTAAATGCGCTTCGCCAAATCTTCCAGATTTCGCGGCGGCTCCAGTCCATCGATGATTGCGGGAATCGCCAACACCCGCACGCGCATGCCGCTTGCCGCCCAGCGGTGTTGCGCGTCTTTGAACTTCGCGGGAATGTCCGCCGCACTTTGCGAATCGTACGACGCGAGCACGCCATCGGTCGCGAGATTGATCGTGAGAAAGATTTCGTTCCCCCACCACACGTCGCACTGCGGATGATCCTTCTCCGCGCGCAACCGCTCAGCGAGTCCTACGGATTTATTCGCCTCGGTGTCGTAGCGGGCGATCACCTTAATGCCGGTCTTCTGCTCGAACGCTTTCAGAATGGGCTCGGCCACGGGTTGGTCGACGCTGGTGTAGATCGTGAGCGAGTCAGGATCTCTGCCGCAGCCCGTCAAAAACAATGAGCCGCAGATGAACACAGATAAACACAGATAAGACGAGACAAAACGCATTTCTCTTCTTTCTTATCTGTGATGATCTGTGTTCATCTGCGGCAAAAATTCAGTTCTTCGGCGCGTCGCCCGCCAATTGCCCGAAGTACCCCTTCACTGCTTTCTTCGCGTCGCCGCTGACGGATTCGGAGTCGACGTCGTCGGTGGCTTCGTGCTGTTCGGATGCGACGGCCTTCTCCAGCTGCGCCTTCGATTCGCCGCGGATGCTGCCGGCCTTCACGAACGTGCTGGCGAGGAACTTGCCCTTGTCGTCGTTCTGCACCGGCGCCACGACCTGCTTCACGGCGAACGGCGCTTCTTCAACGCCGATGTTGCCGCCCTGTCCTTGACCGGGACCGCCTTGGCCCTGCCCCTTCTTGCCGGCCGGGTCACCTGCGGCCCATTTGCCCTGGTTGCCTTGGCCCTGCTGCTGGCCGTCTTTGCCTTGGCCGTCTTGTCCCTGGCCGTTGGCTTGACCGTCTTTGCCTTGGCCGTCCTGACCCTGACCGTTCGCTTGATCGGCCGCCTGCTGAGCCGCATCTTGCGCTTGCTGCTGCGCGGCGGCCTGCTGGGCGGCGTCGTTGGCGATTGCCTGCATCTGCTGCATTTGCTGTTGCATCTGCTGAGCGGCGCCGGCCATTTGCTGCTGTTGATTACCGCCTTGTTGCCCTTGCTGGCCCTGTTGGCCTTGCTGACCTTGTTGTCCCTGCTGGCCGGCCTGTTGCTGCATCGCCTGTGCCATTTGCTGAGCGGCCTGGCCCATCGCCTGCGCCTGTTGCTGGCCGTTGGCCTGCGCCTGCATCTGCTTCATCATCTGCTGGACGGCCTGCTGCTGTTGCTGCGTGGCGCCCTGACCGTTATTCATCTGCTTCTGGACCTGCTGGGCCATCTGTTGCAGTTGCTGCTGCGCCTGTTGATTGCCCGCGGCCGCCTGCTGCATGAGCTGCTGCATCTGCTGCGCCTGCTGCTGCGTGGCGCCGGCCTGCTGGAGCTGCTGCTGCATCTGCTGTTGCTTCTTCGGATCGTTGGCCATCTGCTGCAACTGATTCGCGAGCTGCTTCATCTGCTCGGCGGCCTTTTTCTGCTCCTTCTCGTCCATCTTGTCGAACTTGTCGACGGCCTGCTGCAGATCCGTCACCGCTTTCTCGAAATCTCCCTTGGCGAGATCTCGATGGGCATCGGCGACCGGCCCCTTCTCATCCAGCGGCGGCTGGAGCGCAGCCATCATCTTCTGGTCGTTCTGCGCCTGGGCGAAACTCTTGCTCTGGGCGATCTGCTGCTCGATCTGCTTATCCAGGTTGCTCAGCGCCTCGGCGGCCGACCGCTGCGTCTTGGCGACGTCGGTGATCGGCTGGGTGAGCAGCTGCGCCAATTCCTTTTTCGCGATCGCGACTGAGTTGTCGGTCGGGAAGGTTTTGGCGATCGCCTCCACCTTCGTGATGCCGTCTTTAATGAATTTTTTCGTCTGTTCCACTTGCGCGAGCGAGTCGGCCTTCTTCTTCGCGTCGTCGGCGCGGCCGAACAGGTCCACCGGGTGCATGAACGTGGTGCTGAACGCGATGAGCATTGCCATCACGGTCCATCCGGCGACTTTGGGGAACTTCAGCGGGAACTGCTTGTTGAGCGACACGTTGTCGGCCGTCCGCTCCGCATCCAGCACGGCGGCGGCGGCGAACGGGTCTTTCAGCGGGCGAACGTACAACGCGGTGCTGAACTTTTCCTTCAGCGATAGTTTCTCGTCGATCGCGACGGCCGCTTCATGCGCGGTCGGCCGACGGATGAGCGAGTAGGTGAGCGCCGCCAGCACGGCCGACCCGATGCCGGCGAAGAACCACGTCTGCTTGCGCGGCAGTTCGTACACTTTCAGCTTGTAGGCAAGCACCACGCCCCAGACGAGCAGCGACAGAATCAGCGCAGTCCACGCCAGCGCGTGCAAAAACCGCTGCAACGCCAGCTTGTTCTGCACAGCGGACACGTGACGGTCTAAACGGCTCATAGGGGACCTCCCTGAGGCAAAATTGTACGCGAGGTCTACTCTACAAAGTAGTGGAATCTCTCGCCTGGCGTGTGGGCTTTAGCCTGCACGGTATTTCCCTCGCGATCCAAGTACGCAGACGTGCAGGCTAAAGCCCACACGCCAAATTTTGACGAACCAACGCCCCTTAAGTTCGTTTCTTTCATAAATTCCGCTCCCCTCCGTTTTCCCCACGACTAGTGCCTGCAAACACGCTATACTCTCTCACTCATCGTTGACGTTGCTGTGTCATGTCCGTCGCTGCACGGGAATGGTCACCGGCCGCTGCGAAAGGACTCCGCCTCCCATGGACATGCTTACCCCCGCCCGGGTCTGGTCGACGCCGGAATCTCAGAAAATCGAAGCCGAGATCGCTCACGATCCGATGCCTTGGCCGCAGCGCGTCGCCATGTTGTGCACCGTGATTTTGCCGTTTCTGGGGCTGCTGGGGGCGATTTACCTCCTTTGGCACCGCACCAACGGCCTCTTCGGTTACGGCATCGGCTGGCCGGAAATAATCGCGATGATCGTCATGTACTCGATCGGCGGGTTCGGCGTGACCATCGGGTACCACCGTCTCCTCACCCACCGATCGTTCGAAACCTCCCGTACCGTCCGCTTGCTGCTGGCTATTTCTGGATCCGTGGCCGCTCAGGGGATGGCTATCCGCTGGTGCGCTACGCATCGCCGTCACCATCAGTTGGCCGACTTGGAAGGCGATCCGCATTCGCCGCACCTGCACGGCCGGCACGGGCTGATCGGACTCCTGAAAGGCCTCTGGCACGCCCACATCGGCTGGACCTTTGAAGCCGATCGCCCCAACCTCGCCCGATCCGTCTCCGACCTGCTCGAAGACCGCGCTCTGCTCATTGTCGACCAGCTTTATCTGCTGTGGGTCGCCCTGGGCATTTTCGTCCCCGCCGTCGCGCTCGGCCTGTGGTATCACAGCTGGGAAGGCTTTTTCAGCGGCATGATCTGGGGCGGCCTGCTCCGCATCTTCCTCATGCTGCACGTCACCTGGAGCATCAACAGCGTCTGCCACGTGTTCGGCACCCGGCCGTTCAAAAACACTGATCACAGCACCAACAACTTCCCCATCGCGATCGTCAGCCTTGGTGAAGGCTGGCACAACAATCACCACGCATTCCCCACCAGCGCCCGGCACGGCCTGCGGTGGTGGCAGTTCGATTCGTCGTACGAGATCATCCGCCTGATGAGCAAGGTCGGCTTGGTTTGGAACGTGCGCGTTCCCAATCAGGAAGCGATGAACGCGAAACTGCGATAAGGCGGCTTGGGTCCATAAGGTGATTCGGCGACCCACCTTGCAGGAAAGGCCCCGCTTGGTGCTATGATGGCTCCATGCCAATCCTCTTCATCATCCTGATCATCCTGATTCTCACGAGCTTCGGCGGCGGAGTTTATCGGCCGGCGTATCGCAGGCACGGCATTTCGGTCGGCACGATCCTCTTAATCATCTTGCTGCTGTGGTTGTTAGGCGTGTTCGGTAGCCGGCCGTTCTGACCGGCGGTCGTGACGGCGCGTCGGCGTTTAATGCTCTCGATTGGAGCCGGTTATGATTCCTGGTCGCATTGTTGGTGTGGTTCTGCTGGTGGTCGGCGTCGCACTGCTGGTCATTGGGATCAATTCCTCACATTCGGTCGTCGACCGCGTGAGCAATACCGTCACAGGACGTTTCACCGACACGACGACATGGTACATCGTCGGCGGCATCGCGGCGGGAGTACTGGGCTTGCTGATGCTGATCATGGGCCGGGGCGGCAAGAACAGTTGACGTTAGCGGTGACCGAAGCCCGCCTTTCTCGCCTATCCTCTGGACAATATCCGTTATAACGACTAATATAGCAGGTGATGACCAATCGCCTGCAAAAGGAATTGAAGAAGGCCAAGCCGTTCGAGTCGGCCGAGCAGGAGGCTCACTTGAACCTCGTGCGAACGGCCCAGGTTCTGGGCGACGCGTTCGAGCGGCTGTTTAAGCCCTTCAACCTGTCGATGACCCAGTACAACGTGCTGCGCATTCTCCGCGGCGCCGGCGAGCCGCTGCCGTGCGGGCAGATCGGCGACCGTATGGTGACGCGGGATCCGGACATCACGCGGCTGCTCGATCGGCTGGAAAAGCGCGGGCTTATTACTCGGGAGCGCACCGCGACAGACCGCCGGGTGGTGCTGGCGTCGATCACGCCGGAGGGGCTGAAACTGCTCAAGCAACTCGACCAGCCGGTGATCACGCTCCATCAGAAGCAGCTCGGGCATTTGGGGAAAGACCGGTTGAAGGCGCTGATTGATTTGCTGGAAGCGGCGCGGGAGCAGGAGAGCTAGCGCGTTCGCACGCATCGCCTACTGTCATCCTGAGCGTACCCGCGAAGGATCTGGCATCGATCGACGACGGTCGCAGATCCTTCGCGAGTACGCTCAGGATGACAAGCTTTCGATTTTCAGCGTTTTTAATTAACAATCGACGCCCGGATACCCCTGGGAATAAAACATCGGATCCGAACGTACAATAGTCGTTGCAACAAATATTGCACTTACACCTAAAAGGAGCTTTTTATGATTCGCGTCATCAAATCCGCCGACCGCTACAACGCAAACATGGGCTGGCTCGACGCCCGATGGCACTTTTCGTTCGGCGACTACCACGACCCGAAGAACCTGCACTTTTCGTCGCTCCGCGTCTTCAACGACGACTGGATCGCCGGCGGCGGCGGGTTTGGGCTGCACCCGCACCGCGACATGGAAATCATCACCGTGGTGCTGGAGGGAGAGCTTCGTCACAAGGATTCGCTCGGCAATTCCGACACGCTCAAGCCCAACGAAGTGCAGGTGATGAGCGCCGGCCGCGGCATTAACCATGCGGAGTTCAACGAGAGCCCGAGCGACCGGCTGCACCTGATGCAGATCTGGGTGCTGCCGAGGAGCAAGGGCAACACGCCGCGCTGGGAGCAGAAGCGGTTCGATCCGGCTGAGCGAGTCGGCAAGCTTCAGGCGCTCGTCTCTGACGGCAGCCAGCCCGGCACGCTCGCGATCGACCAGGACGCGGCGATCTACCGCACCACTCTGCCGGCCGGGCAGTCGGTGAGCCACGACGGCACAGGCCGCCGCGTGTACGTGTTCGTCATTGATGGCGACGTAACGATCAACGGCACGCCGCTCGCCAAGGGCGACCAGGGCCGGATCGAAGCGGAAGAAAAGCTGACGATCACGGCAGGCAAGGATTCGGATGTGCTGGTGATTGACCTGCCGTAGGAATTTTGCCACAGATGGGGCACAGATGAACACAGATGAGGAAAAGGCAGTTTCTTATCCGTGTTCATCTGTGTTCATCTGTGGCTAATTCTCTTCCGCTTCCTTCCCGGTTAATCTCTCGAACCTTATGAGTGACCTCCGTCTCGATCCGATTTCCGCGCCGTTCAAAGCCAGCATCACCCCGCCCGGCTCCAAGAGCCTGACTAACCGCGCGCTCGTGCTGGCCGCACTGGCGAACGGAACGAGCAAGCTGACCAACGTGCTCTTCGCCGACGACACGTGCGTAATGCTCGACGGGTTGAAATCGCTGGGCTTTGCGGTGGAGATCGACGAGGCGAACCACACCGTTACCGTCACCGGCCACGGCGGGAAGATCCCGGCCGGCGGCGCAAACATCTTCTGCGGCAACAGCGGCACGACGATCCGCTTCCTCACGGCGCTCGTCGCCCTCGGCCGCGGCGAGTTCACGCTCGACGGCATCGCCCGTATGCGACAACGGCCGATCGGGGAACTGGTCACCCTGCTCAAAAACTTGGGCGTGCGGATTCGCTACGACCTGAACGAAGGTTTCGCGCCGATCACCGTGCTGGCCGACGGATTTCCCGGTGGCGTGGCGCGATTCGGCGCCAGCCAGTCGAGCCAATTCCTGTCCGCCGTCCTGCAGATCGCGCCGTATGCTCGTAACGAGCTACGAATCTCGCTCGAGCCGAACCAGACGAGCTGGCCGTACGTGGCGATGACCATGCAGCTCATGGACGTGTTCGGCGTGACGTGCGAATTGATCCGCGACCCCGACACCGGCGAGCCGCAAACGCTCATCGTCCCGCAGCACTTTTACGTGCCGCACGATTACGTCATCGAGCCGGATGCCAGCAACGCGAGCTACTTCCTGGGCGCGGCCGCCATCCACCCCGGCGCCAAAACCACGATCGAAGGGCTCGGCAAACGCAGCCTGCAGGGCGATGTGGGATTTGCCGATGTGTTGCAGCAGATGGGCGCGAGCCTCGTCTTCGGCGGCGATTTCATGACCATCATCGGCCCGAAGATGCTCGAAGGGATCGACGTCGATCTCAGCCGCATGCCCGATACGGCACAAACGCTTGCGGTCGTCGCGCTCTTCGCGCGCGGCCACACCACGATTCGCGGCCTGCACACGTTACGCGTGAAGGAAACCGATCGCCTCGCCGCGCTGCAGGCCGAGCTCACCAAACTCGGGGCTGAGGTCGATATCGAAGACGGCAGCGTGCTGGTGATCAACCCGCCGGAGAAGCTGAAGATCGCACACATCGACACGTACGACGACCACCGCATGGCCATGAGCTTCGCGCTCGCGGGCACCAAGACGGCCGGCGTGACGATCAAAGACATCGAGTGCGTAAACAAAACGTACCCGAACTATTTCGCGGATTTGCAAAAGCTGGCTTCGTCCACGTAGAGCGGCTCGCGATTCTCGACGCTCGTCATCCTGAGCGTACCCGCGAAGGATCTGCGTTCCTCGTCGATCGACGTCATCCTTCGCGAGTACGCGCAGGATGACATCGTTTTTCGTTTGACGCCGCACAAATCGCGCGGGCCCGGCCGATCTCCGCATCACTACACCACCGCGTGCGCGAACTCCAAACCAAGCAGCTTGCAGTCGAGGCAGGAGACGCAGTCCGGGAACAGGTGCTGGTCGGGCCGGATGCGGTCGGAGAGTTCCTTGCGGTACTCCGCCAAATCGACCTGCTTGCGGGCCACGCCGGTATCCATGGCGGCCTGTGCGACGGCGGGCGCGACCCACAGTAAAATCCGCGGATCGAACGGCTTGGGGATGATGTAGTCGGGCCCGAACTTGATCGCGACGTCTTCGTACGCGTGATTTACGCACTGCGGTACTTCGGTGCGTGCCAGCGAGGCCAAGGCGGTGGCTGCCGCGTACTTCATCTCGTCGTTAATCTGCCTGGCCTGCACGTCGAGCGCGCCGCGGAAGATGAACGGGAAGCCGAGCACATTATTGATCTGGTTCGGATAATCGCTGCGGCCGGTGGCGATGATCGCATCCGGACGAACCTCGCGGGCCACCTCGTAGCGGATTTCAGGGTCGGGATTCGCCATCGCGAAGATCAGCGGGTGCCGCGCCATGGTGGCGGCCATCTCGGGCTTCAGCACGTCGGCGGCGCTGAGGCCATAGAACACGTCGGCGTCGCGGACGGCGTCGGCGAGGGTTCGCAGATCGGTTTCGATCGCGAAGTTTTCCTTGAACGCGTTCATCCCCTTGGTGCGACCCTTGTAGACCACCCCGGTGGTGTCGACGAGCACAATGTTTTTCTTCTGCACGCCTACGCGCATCGCGAGCTTGGCGCACGATAACGCGGCCGCGCCAGCGCCGCTGATACACAGCTTCACGTCGGCCGCCTTCTTGCTCACGAGGTGCAGGCCATTGATCAGCCCGGCCGCGGTGATGATGGCGGTGCCGTGCTGGTCGTCGTGAAACACCGGAATGTTGAGGGTGGCTTTAAGGCGGTCTTCGATCTCGAAACACTCGGGCGCCTTAATGTCTTCCAGGTTGATCCCGCCGAACGTCGGTTCGAGCGCGGTGCAAACGCGGATGACTTCTTCAGCCGTCGGCGCGTTAATTTCCAGGTCGAACACGTCGATGTCAGCGAACTTTTTAAACAGCACGCCTTTGCCTTCCATCACCGGCTTGCTCGCCAGCGCCCCGCGGTTGCCCAAGCCAAGAATCGCAGTGCCGTTGGAGATGACCGCAACGAGATTTCCCTTTGCGGTGTAGTCATAAGCAAGGTGTGGATCTCTTTCGATCTCCAAAACCGGCACGGCAACTCCGGGCGTGTAGGCAAGGCTCAGGTCATGAGCAGTGGCGAGCGGCTTGGTCGGCGTGACCGAAATTTTTCCCGGCCGCTTGCCGGCGTGATACGCAAGAACCTCTTCGTGATCAACGGCTGCCATGACGGGCTCCTTAAGTTCACTTCGTCTCAACTATTCATAACCATCAAAAAGGTTAGAGCGTGGGCGTTCGATTGAAATTAGTCCTTTCACCTAATTTCGTTCGCTTGAATTGTCTTAGTTGGGTAGGACGACGCGCGGGATTACGCGACCTGCTGCTCGTCGACGTGTGCGAGCTTGTTCGCAATGGCGATGCCGCTCTGTAATGCACCTTCCATATAGCCGGCGAATTTGTAGCAGCAATGCTCGCCGGCAAAATGCAGCCGACCGAGGCCGCGCTGCAGCATCGGGCCGATCGACGTGATCTCGCCCGGCGCGGGGAAGCTGTACCCGCCTGCACTGTACTTCTCGTTCGGCCAGGCGATGAAGCGCGTCTTCAGCACGTGCGGCGTGATGCCGGGGTGGATCGACTCGAGTTCGTTGATGACGGACTTGTCGCTCCAGCCGCGGTTCCATGAGTTCATCAGGCTGTTGGCGGCGCGGCCGGCGGCGAACGCGGTGAGGCCGAACGGGCCGGTATCGCCCTGCCCGGCTGTGCTTTCCCACGTGAGGGCGATCGGGCCGTCGCTCAGGCTCGAGGCGCTGGTCTCCCACGCGCGGCTGTCGACGCTGCTGAGGAACTTCACGACGTTGCCGATCTGCGGCGCGATCACCGCCGGCAGCGGCGGGTTGAAGTCGATCTTGTGCCACGTGCCCGGCGGAATCGCCAGCACGAGATCATCCGCTTCGATCACCTTGCCGCGATTAGTCGTGATGCGCACGCGGTCGTGCCGCAATTCGATCTTGGCGACTGGCGTGTTGGTGAGGATGTTTTCGCGTCCGACCGCGCGGGCGAGTGCGTGCGTGAGCTTGCTGCTGCCGCCCTTGCAGCGGTAGGCCTCGGTGTCGGTCCAGTAGTGTTCGAGTCCGCCGCCCTTAATGACGGTGAGCAGCGCGAGCCATCCCTGTCGCGACACGACCATACCGTTGTCGGCCGTCAGCTCAGCCGCGAGGGCGCGCCGCGCCAGCTTGCTGATCGGCAGCTTCTCCAGCCAGTCGGCTACGCTCATTTTGTCGAGGACTTCTGCACTCGGCGAAAGCCACGGCTGATCTTCGTTAATGTCGCGCGCAGCGCCGTTCGCCTGGGCGATCGCGAAATCCATCTCGCCGTACAGCCGCTGCTGCAGTTCTTTGCCGATGCGGCGGTTCCCGATGGTGATGGGCAGATCGTTCTCGTCCCCAGCTTCAGCGGGGATGAGATTCAGCCCGAACTCGCGGGCGTAGTTGATCCACGCCGGGTGGTTAGCACCGATGAATTCGGCGCCCCCCTCAACCACCTTGCCGGGCACGATATCGCGATAGCTGACCACGCGTCCGCCCAGTCGCGGCCGGGCTTCCAGCACGGTGACGTGCAGGCCCTGCCGCGTCAGTTCGTACGCGCACGAAAGCCCCGCCAGGCCGCCACCCACGATGACGACTTTGCGTAAATTCGGTTTGAGATCGAGCGGGACAGGCGGCTTGTCTATCTTGCGAAGCGCAGCATGACCTTTGCCCATCCCGCCGGGGAAGGCAGGACGAGCGCGGCTGCCCGTGACTTCCACAGGGCCGTACAGACTCCGAAGTTGTGCGTAGAGTGAGCGCGGCATGCGCTGCTCCCGTTTCGGGTCAAAGGTCGAACTTTCAGTTCCGTAGCGGATCGAACGTTTCGATCACGTCCACATGGCGCAGGGTCGTCTAACATTTTGGGTGCGGTCACCTCAGTTTGGAGCCTGAAGAAACTGGAACACGGTCTACTTTTCGGGCGTGGTCGGCTAAGCAGACCACGCCGGAGCGACTTGAATCTGCCCGTCACTCCGGTCGATTCAATTATACCCCGCGAATCGAGTGAAAGCACCTGAAATCGGGTCGCAGTCGCTCGCGAGAGTACGCTTGTAACCCATTACTATTTCAATACTTGAAGCTGGCACCCGATTAGTTATCCACAGGCATCCGCTTTGCTCCGCCGGGCTTGTACGCGAGGGGCCGGATCGCTATTCTTCGCAGGCACTACAGGAGTCCGCCCATGTCCATCCGCGTAACCGTCTGGCACGAATACCGACACGAAAAAGCCGATAACGAAAAGGCCAAAAAGATCCTCGAGCACTACCCGCAGGGCATGCACGTAACGATCGCGGCAAACCTTCGCGATCCGGCGTTGATCGTGAAAACCGCCACGCTCGACGAGCCTGAGCACGGCCTGACCGACGACGTGCTCGCCAGTACCGATGTCCTGATCTGGTGGGGCCACGGCCATCACGGCGCGGTGGAAGACGCCGTCGTCAACAAAGTGCACAAGCGCGTGATGGAAGGCATGGGCCTGATCGTGCTGCACAGCGGGCACTTGTCGAAAATCTTCGTGAAACTCATGGGCACCACCGGCAACCTCAAGTGGCGAGAAGTCGGCGAGCGCGAAATCCTGTGGGTCACCCGCCCCGGCCATCCGATCGTGGCCGGCATTGACGACCACTTCTCCCTCCCGCACGAAGAAATGTACGGCGAGCATTTCGACGTCCCCGAGCCGATGGAAACCATCTTCATCAGCAGCTTCGGTGGCGGTGAGGTTTTCCGCAGCGGCATGACGTGGCAACGCGGGGCCGGCAAAATCTTCTACTTCCGCCCCGGGCATGAGACGTATCCCACGTACCTGGACAAGAACGTGCAGCGCGTCATCCAAAACGCCGTATTCTGGGCGGCCCCCGCGCCGGGCACGATCGTGAAGGTCGGCTGCACGAATCCGAAGCTGGGATGGATCGACGAACCGGCGACGACAGTCTGAATCACCGCCGGATAGCAGCTATCGAGTGTGAGTAGTGTGATGGTCCGGTTTACCAGCCGGCACATGCTGCAACAGGATGGTGCGCGTCTGAAAGCCGAACTTTTCGTACAGCCGCAGCGCGGCATCGTTTCCGGCCAACACGGAGACGGCTATCGGCTTGGCATGCTTTTCGTCCAGCCACGCCATCGCATTTGAGACCATCTTCCGTCCCAAACCACGGCCGCGAAATTGTTCGTCGATAAACAGAGAGTCGATCTCGCCGCGTCCAGCGGCATCGACGGTGCTCACGCAATACCCCACCGGATCGCGCCCGCCCGGCACCGCCAAGAGCACCTGCATCGCTCCGCCGACGGCTTTAGCGCGTAACCCCGATGTTCGCTTCTCGAACTGCGACGCGAGAAACTCTTCACGCCAAGGGGATTCGATCTCCGCATGATGTACGCGTAGCTTTGCCCAAAGCGCGCCGAGACGATCGAGCCCTTCGTCACCCGCTTGCACAATTCTGATTTGGGAGGCCGCCTCGCTCATCAAGCAACACTATATCCAGCGCACGCCTATCGACGCCAGACTGCTGCTACGGTCGCACGGCCTGCGGATGATCGTCGTTTGCGATCGCCAACTCCGCAGTCAAGACGGTGGGTTGAAACCCACCCTACGCGCGGTCGATGCGACACGATCCTCGTTATATGCCCACGAGATAAAACGACCATCGCTTCGTCAACTCATGGCGATGGTCGAACTGGATGTGGTGGCGGCACATCCCTTCTGGCCCCGTGTGCGTCAAAACACACGGCCCGAATTTAACTCCAGTGCCGTGCGGACAAGTCCAGACATCGAACGAAATGAGACAAAACGTGACGGCCGCAAAAATCCACGCCCATTTTCGGAAGCGACGTTGAAACTTCAGGTCTTGAGGCCCGTCGTCGACGTCTACCCATTCGCGGCCGAACGATCGCGCGATCAAGCCGACTGCAACGCCCGGAATCCACGCGAGGAAGCCTTTTTCCACTTCGCGCAGGCCCGCATCCGCGAGGTAGGCGATCGGCAACGTGACGACCATGGCAACGATCGCAAACGCCGCGATCGGCAGCGGACTCGTTTTCTGCTGGCTCAGATGGACCGTTCGCAAAAGACAGTTGTAGGTCTTGAAATCGCCCGGCGTAAACGGCATCCCGCATTCAGGACAGCGCGGCACGGTGAGTTCGCGCAACGAATACCCACAACCCAGACAGGTTGCGTCTGACGGCAATGATAAAGGCGTGACAGAATCCCCTTGGCTCACACGCGCATTCTAACCCGGCCGAGGAGCGATTGGGCAAGATTGTGAACCCGCGGGCGCGGCTCAGTCCGCGTCGCGGGTTTTTCGCAGTCGCCCATTCACAATCGCCAAGGACAATAGAATGATCGCGCCAACGAAGACACCTGCGGCGGCGCCTTGGCCAACGCCGGTGGCGATTCCGGCCGCGATGGCCTCATCGTCTACAACTTTGGGAAACACCGTCGGATAATACGACGGGAACAAGACAGAAATAATCTTAGCCAGGAGGCCGCCACCGATGGCGCATACGATGACCGCGCCGACCACCACGCAAATCGCGAATAGCAACTGTCCGGCAACGTGCGTGTGCCACTGCGACCGCCCTCGCCGCTGCGCGTCTCGCGCACCCGGGCTTTCGTACTCGATGGGTGGAAGATCTGTCATCTCAACCTGCTTTCGTCTCGATCGCTACGAACGTGCCGCCTGAGGATGATCGTCTTTCACAATCGACAACTCCGCCGCGGCGGCGTTGTCCGCCACCTGCTGCACGTCTTTGCAACCGGGAATGACTGTGGTGACGGCCGGGTGTTGCAGGCACCACGCGAGCGCCCACTGGGCCATCGGTACGTCGGGCGGGAGCTCTTCCTTCTGGATTTTCTGCACCTCGGTGAGCTTGCGCTCCACTTCCTCCGGCTTGTGATTGCTGCGAACGTCGCCCTTCTCGAACTTAGCGCCGGGCTTGTATTTGCCGGAGAGATAGCCGCTGGCCAGCGGCACACGCGCCAGCACGCCGAGGTTTTGCTTGATGCACTCGGCGAAGACGGCTTCCTCGGGCGCTCGATCCAGACGGTTGTAGATGATCTGGATCGCTTCCAGATCCATGCCCTTGCTGAGTTCAATCTGCTTGAGGTTGCCGTTCCAGCCGACCGAATTGCCCAGATGCCGCACCTTGCCTTGCTGCTTCGCTTTCTGGATGACCTCCAGCACACTGGCGTCGGCGAATTTATCGTCGCCCCAACTGTGGTACTGCAGCAGGTCGATGTAATCGGTCTGCAGGGCGGTCAGCGAGTCTTCGATCTGCTTGAGCGTGTCGGCTGGCGTACGCGGCTCGGTGCGGTTCATGTAGCCGTGATATTTGTGGCCGAACTTGGTGGCGATGATCCACTTGCTCCGATCGCGCTTAGTGGCCGCGCCGATGAGGCGTTCGCTGGTGTGATCGCCGTAGCACTCGGCGGTGTCGATCAGGTTAATGCCGACCTGCCGGGCCTTGTCGAACATCGCGTCGACTTCGGGCTGCGAAAAGTCCTTGTTCCATTCGCCGCCGAGCTGCCACGTGCCCATGCCGACGACGGATACTTTAAGGCCGGTGGTGCCGAGGGTTCTATATTTCATGGCGGAATCTTAGGCTTCTTAGCTATCAGAAAAAAGAATGAACGCAGAGACGCGGAGACGCAGAGAAGAAAGGTTTAGTCCACTCTTCTCTGCGTCTCCGCGTCTCTGCGTTCATTTCTTCTTCTCTGGCCCGTCGTTGTCCCCATTAAGCACTTCATCCACTGTTGTGCTGATCGTGCCGAAGCTGCTGGACGACACCTTGGGCGCCAGGATGCTGCCTCGCACGTGGATCTGCAGCAGTTCGCGGTTGGCGCTTTCCAGCAGCGGGCCGATGAGGGGAATCTGGAAGGCGTTGGGGTTTTCGGTGCTGAAGCGCATGTCGACCGTCTTCTTCGTGAAATTCAGCCGGCCGTCGCCAGTCATCATCACGTTGTTGCCTTTGAGCTCGATGCGGTCGAACGTAACGATCGGGCCGTCGATGCTGTACTTCACCGTGGCGTCGTTCAGCGGGCCGCTGATCGGGAGCGTGAGGTTGGCGATCTGGAAGAGCCCGAGCAGCAGCGGGAGCTTGGCGATCTGTTTTCCGTTGACGAGCACGTCGCCGCGGCCGCGGACAGCGCCGGTGTCGCCCCACGGGCCTTCGAGCGCTAGGCTTGCCGAGAGCCGGCCTTCGATTTTGGTATCCGTCTCCTGCGTGAGCTGCGCGACATCGGCGTTACGGACAGAAACGTTCATCACGTATTTCGACGCGCCGGTTTCAGACGTGATCAGGTCGATGCGCCCGCCGAGGGTTCCATCGGCGACGGTGGCCTGCATCTCGTCAAGCCGCAAGCCGGTTTCGTCGGGGCGTTTCAGCAGCTTGGCGCTGAAGTTGGTCACATCTCGCCCCGCCATCTGCAAAGCCCACGCCTCGATCGAGCCGTCGATCTGCTCTAGATGTCCTTGGTGAATCGAGCTGGCAAGTTTCAGCCGGCCGGTGGCTTTGCTGATCGGCACGCCGATGTTGAAGCTCGCATCATTCAGCCACAGCGTGGCGGCGAACTCGATGTCAGGCAGCGCGTTCGGATCGGCCGGCTGCGTGCTGGGCGGCGGGCCGGCTGGCGCGGCGGCGTCGGTGATTCGCAGCTTGTCGAAGTCGACCGCGACCTGCCCCTTCAGGCCGATCGAGCCGATGAGCCCTTTCAGCGACGCGGGCAGCGCGTTCACCAGTTCGTCATTCAGCACCAGGCCGCGGGCGGCGAAGCGGATATCCCAATCTCGCTTCTCCATTCGCGTCGTGCCGCTGAGCCACATCGATGCGTCGCCGCTGTGGGCCTGCACGTTGTCGAAGGTGAGCACGTCGTCCGCCACGCGTACTTCGCCGGTGAACTGGTCCATCTTGATCGGGAAATTCGTCGGCTGAATGATAAGGCCCCGTGGCCGCATGGTCATCGCGAACGCGTGCGACGCATCGGGATGGAACGAGAGATGGAGATCCACCGCGCCGGTGGGCCGAAGAAGATCCCACACTTCCTGCGTGCCTTTGGTGACGAGCTTGTAGAACGGCTGATCGAGCTCGAGATTGACGGCCGACACATTGGCCACCGCGATTGGATGCTCGACCGTGAGATCGCAACTGCCGCTGCCGGTAATCTTCGCCTTGTTGCGCGAGCCAGTGAGTTGCTTCACGCGAATCATGTCAGATGACACCTGCAGGTCGCTGTCGATCTTGTCGATCGACCATTCCTGGCCCGGCGGCTTGACGGCCGCGTCGTGCAGCTTGATCGCCAGGTCGTACCGCACGGGCGAATCAGACTCGAGCGCGCCGGGTTTCATCGGCAGCGGCCGCTGCGTGAGCATGCCGTCGACATCAAGCCGGCCGGTGATGCCGACCTTCTCCAGCATCTCGCGGTTTTTCGCCGGCAGCGCGGCCAGCAGTTTGGCGTCGACCGGAATGTTGTTGGCCACCACCTTGATGTCGCTCCGCAGCATAAGCGGCGGGTGCGGGGTTTTGTCCGGGTCCTGCCCGTCGCGCTCGTGGAACGGCACCCACGACACGCGGCCGGACACCTTCAGGTTCATCGCGCCGTCGTTGCAGCGGACGTCGACGATGTCTACATGCTCGTCGCGAATCTGCACGAGCCCCTTCACGTGCTGCAGCGGGTACGGGAAGTCGGCCAATACGCCTGAGGCGTCGTCCAGCCGCAGGTCGGTGCTGATCAGCACGTCGCGGTCGAAGCCTTCGGAGCGGAAAATTTCGCAGAGGAACCCGCCTTCAAATTTAAGGCTCCCCTCGTGGCCGGGGGCTTCAAAGTTCTTGATGATCTTCCGCACCGGCGGCGGAAAGCTGCGGCGGAGGTCTTCTTCAAAGAGCACGCGGTCGCCGCGGATGTAGATCTGCAGCGCCGCATCAGGCCCCAGCGGCGCGACGTGGCCGTTGAGGATCATCACCGAGTTTTCGTTCGGCCCGCCGAGGACGCCTTTGCCGCGAAGGTCGGTCAGCTCCAATCGCTCGATGCCTGTGCGCGGATCAGGGCCGAACTCGATTTTGCCGTGCGCCTCGCGCACCGGGTACGGGAATTTGATGAACTGGAAGTTGCCGTCGACCACTTCCACCTCGCCCGACGCGATGATGCGCTCGCCCGGTTCGTCGCGGTGCACTTGCACGGCGAGCCGGCACTCGCCCGACGGCTTGAGCTGCGTGTACAGCTCGCGCACCGGCTGCGGCATGGAGTTGAGGTACCGCGGGGCGGCCGGGATCACCAGGTTCTCGCTCTTGCGCGACGACAGCGACAGCGCGAGCGGCGAATCAGGCGAATACCCATCAATCCGGCCGGAAAGAGCGAAGCTGTTGTTCTCGATCCGCGCGCCGGCGTCGCGGATTTCGATCCCCTTCTCGGTGAACACGAACGTGCCCGACACCTTCTGCAGCCGCACCGGCTCCATCCGCAACGACTCGAGCGACAGACTCGTCGGCGTGGGGATGCTGCCGTCGTAAACGCCGACACTGCGGTAGGCGTTGTCGAGCAGTTCAAGGCCGTCGCGCAGGTACTGCAGGTACACGATTTCGTCGTGGCTCATCCATTCGTTCGGATGCACCGCGAGCGAGACGGCGTCGAGCTCCGTCTCCACTTTAAACGCGGCGGGACGATTGCCGCTCGGCGGCGTGAAGCTGAGCAGCGGCACGTCGACTCGCCCTGACAGCTCATGCTGCTCCCACCACGTGCGTACCAGCGCCGGCAGCATGGTTTTGATGTCGCGACCGAAGGTGAAGTTGCGGAGCTGTGCGTATACCTGCCCGGTGGCCACGTCGATCGACCCGCTCACACTCGGGCCCACGCCTTGCGTGATGCCGCGGCTTTGCAGGTTGAACTGGTAGTGGTCGCCCATCGCGTTGGCGCTGAGGTGCCCTTCGATCGACATCGACCCGATGGCCGACTTCACGCCGTGCCGCACTTCGATGTAGTCGACCTGAGCGTCGCGAAGGATGATCTCCGGCAACTGCAGCGGCTGACCGGGCGTGGTCGGAAGCTCCGGCGTAGGCGCGGTGAGTCGCTGGTAATTCCACCGCCCCTCGTCCACGTCCTCGGCCACCAGCACGCGCGGGTTGGTGGCGACGATGCGTGTCGCTTCCAGCTTGCCGCGGAGCATCGAACGGAGGTTGTAGGTGATCTGGAATCGGGTTGCGGAAAAGATCGGCAGCGCGCGAATGGATTTGGGATCGACCGAGGCTTTCTGCTCGGCGAAAAGTCGCACGTCGTCGAGGCGTAACCCTTCAAAGATCGACAGCGTCGCGCGGCCGATCGACACCCGCGCGCCAGACAACTGCGTGAGGTACTGCTCGGCCATGTCGCGCACGCGGCGGGCGTCGGTGAGGAACCAATACACGCCGATGGTGGTGCTGAGCAGGATGAAGATGATCATCATGCACCAGCGACGGCCCGGACTGGTGCGGGCGCGCAGCGGATAGGGAAGCCGCGACGAGCGGTCGAACAGGCGGTCGATCGTGAGCGTGGTACGAGCCATTTAACTCAATGCAGAAGTCAGATTGCAGAATGCAGAATGAAAGACAAACGCAGAATTCCTCATTCTGCATTCATCATTCGTCCTTCTGACTTTCTGCACAACGCCCCTGCCGCCAATAAACACATCGGCGGTTCGGCGGGGATTCGATACCGTAGCGAGCCGACGGTCATCATCACGCCGGCCGTAAAGTATATCGCCGGGAGCAGGCACAACGACTTTAAGGGCCAGGAAAGATTTCTTCGGAATAAGCCGACCAGCGCCAGCAGGAACAGCGGCCCGGCGTAGATCAGCCCGACCAGCTGATTTCGTATCGAACCGTACTCATCGCTGAGCGGCACGGGGCTCCACGTACGGCCGACCTTGGTAACCGCTAATGACAGCGATCGCGCGGGGTCCGAACACATCGCACCGTAGCCGAGCTGGCCAAGGTACCGATTGCGGCCGGTCTCCGACATGCTGAGCAGTTCGGGCATCTGTGACAGTATTGAGAGGTCGCTTTTGCCCGTTGCGCCATTGTGAAAGCCGTCGTACGTCGTTTGGCCGGCGTTAGTCGTGGTCCAGATCCATTGGTCGATCACCCGGTGATTGCGAAATGCCCACGGCAACAGCACCACGAACGACGCCGCGGCACCCAGGAACAAACCGCCCATCACGTCGCGCACGGGCCGGTCGGTTGCACCTTCGCGGCCGGGCAGGAGCGCCGCCACGGCACCAAGCAAGGGAGGCAGGAACATCGCAGCGGGTCGCACCAGCACGGCGACCGCGAGGCACAGCGCACCCGTCCAGCTCTTTCGTCCGAGCAGCGAGATCCCCCACGCGATGGCCGCGGTGAAGAGCGTTTCAGACAGCATCACGCCGGTGAAGAAAATCAGGAAAGGGTTGAACGCGACCAGCCCCGCCGCCACCAAGGCTGCCCGCTCGTCAAGCCAGCGCCTGGCCAGCAGGTAGATCGCGAGCACGGTCGACGTATCGAGCAACGCCTGGCCGAGCCGCACCGTTCTCGGCAGCGTGCCCATCATGGCCATGAACATCGGGTATCCCGGTGCGCGAAACGCGTACTCCGTGCCGTGAAACCGCTCGTCGAAAAACTGCAGACCGTCGCCGACGATCAAGTGGCTGGCGAGCGCCCGGTACTCCATCTGGTCCGGCAGGTCGGGCGACAGCTCGGCCGGTTGTAACTGACCCCACGTAACGCGGATCGCCAGCGCGATGAGCAGCAGCACGAGGATCGGACGGTGCGTATTCAAATCGTGCTCAATCCTTGAGGAACAGTTCCACCACCGGCACGGTTACGTTCGGCTGCGTCTGCGGCAGCGTGATGTTCTGGACGGTCTCGCCGCTGGTGTTCCAGCGGGCCTGCCACGCTTCAGCGCCTTCGAGCTTTACTTCGCTGGCATCATTGAGGAGCTGCGCGTACGCCACCTTGCCGCCCAGGCTCGGCAGCGCGATGTGCTTGTACGGCCACGCGAAGATGTGCAGGTAGAGGCGTTTGGTTTTCGGGTTAAACGTGTACCGGCAATCCTTGGGCGCGGTGAACTCCGCCGGCGCCTGTGTGCAGCCGTAGATGCTGCGGCTGTGGCGTCGCATCCATTGGCCGATGCCTTTCAGGCGGTCCATCGCGCGTTCGTCGAACTCGCCCCGGCCGGTGGGTCCTACGTTGAGCAGGAAGTTCCCGCCCTTGCTGACACTGTCGATCAGCGTGTGGATCAACTGCTCGATGCTGCGCCACGAGGATTCATCGCGGTGATAGCCCCAGCTTCCGCTGAGCGTCTGGCAGGTTTCCCACACCACGGGTTTTCCGTCGACGTGCACCCAGCCTTCAGGCTGAAGCTGCTCAGGGGTTTTGAAATCGCCGCTGCCTCGGACCGTCGCGGGCAGATCGAGGCGATCGTTCACCATGATCTCCGGCTGCAGCTCGCGCACGAGCTTGAGGAGCTTTTCGCTCTGCCAATCGTCGCGACCCTTGCCGAACGCCGGGCCGCGACCTTCCTTGTCGGGGTAGCTGAAGTCGTACCAGAGGACGTCGATCTTACCGTACTTAGTGAGCAGCTCTTTGGTCTGGTTGTAGAGGTATTTCGCGTACTTTTTCTGATCGCGGCCGACGTTCAGCTTCTCGCGATCCGGGTTTTCGCGGTACGGGCCCATTGGGTCGAGCACGAAATCGGGGTGGTGCCAGTCGATCAGCGAGTGATAAAAGCCCACGCGCATGTCGCGCTTTCGAAACGCTGCCACCATCGGCTTGATCAAATCGCGCTTGGCGGCGGTGTTGGGGGCTTTGTAGTCGGTGAATTTGCTGTCCCAGAGGCAGAAGCCTTCGTGGTGCTTGGTGGTGATGACGAAATACTTCATCCCCGCATCCGCCGCCGCGTCAGCCCACAGCTCGGGATCGTACAGATCGGGATCGAATCGCTTGAAGTAGAGGCGTTCGTATTCTTCGACGGTGATCTTCTCGCGCTGCATGAGCCACTCGTGCCGTGCACCCTGCGAGTAGAGGCCCCAGTGCAGGAACAGGCCGAATCGATCGTGAGTGAACCAGGAGGTGTCGCCGACGGTGGGTTCGGGCTTGAGCATGCGTGAGGATTGTACGGTCTGGCTCGCTTGCGCGGTACTGCAAGAGGGGGCGCTAATCGCCGAGTGAGTGATCCGCGGGCAAGTCCACGCCGCCCCATGCCTTTTGCGCGGTGAACGGCACGCTCGGCGACGTCCAGAACGGATCGCTCTCCGATAATCCCAACGGCAGGAACGCGGTGGCGCAGAGATAAAGGCTACCCGTAGAGATGTAATGCTCGCCGAGGCTCGGCTGGTGCCCGCACAGGCCGATGCGCAGCCAGCCGGCGGCGTCGAAGGTATCGGGCGCGGCCAGCGTTCGCTCGATAACCGCCGACAGCGCGGCCCTCGCCTGCGCGGGCGGAAGTTCGTCGGGTAGAAGCTTCTGCAGCGCCATCTGCGCCAGGTGCTGAAACGCCCCGCAGCGGTACGCAAGCGATCGGCCGACTGCTGGAAATGAGCCGTCCGGCGCGATCAGCCGCTCCTGCACCACGGCGAACCGTTTCGCCCGCGCGAGCACCACCGGCTGAACGTCTTTCCAGTCGTCGCGATGTTTCGAGCACTCGGCCAGCACGTCGAGCAGCATCGGCTGGATGACGTAGCTGTTGTAGTAATCGAAATGAAACTTCGGGCCGTCGCCATAGGCGCTGTCGCCCTTGTACCACTCCATGTGCGTGCGGATGCCGTGATCGACGCGGGCCACGTCCCACTCTTCGCCTGCCATCGCGAGGAACGCCTCAACCATCGCGACAAACAGCAGCCAGTTATTGAACGGCGGCTTGGTGGTGCGGGTGGCCTTCATCCCGATGATCACGTTGCGCTTCGTGGCGAGATCGAGCGGCTTCCAGAGCAGGCCGGGCGCACGCAGGATCGCATGGGCGAGAAACGATGCGTCCACGAGCGGTTGGCCGGTATCTTTGAAATTGAAAAAGTCGGGCGAGGCCGGATCGGTCCCGTGCTGGATCGCCTTTTGCGCCATCGTCGCCAAGTCGCGGTCTTCGCCCAGCGCCAGCCACGGGGAGATGCCCGCAAGCAATCGGCCCACTGCCTCCAGGTGCGTGACCTTCTGCCTGCCCTCCAGATGGCCGGGCGTCGATTCAACGGGCATCGCCTTGCGCAGCCGCTGCTCGGCGATCGCGGTCAGTACGGGGGTGGCGACGCGGGTGGCGGTTTTGACCCAATCGCTGCGGCGTTCCTGCTCGGGAATCATGGAACAGATCATACCGAGCGACCGGGCCGCAGAATACGCACAGCCTGCTCGCCTTCTCAACCCGCGAACAACCTGTCTGCAGAATTATTTCCAGGACCGACCGTTTCAAGCCGTTGGCGGACACGCGCTTGCAGCGAAAATGGTGCAGCCCAAATCCCACTTCGACCGAATTCAATTTGATTCAAACATGCCCTCGACTAGAATACTAAGCATATGCAAGTATTGTCTGATACAACTATTTCACGCCCCGTTTCAGCGCAGCGGTGCGCGGCTGAGCTTCTCGACGCACTCCCTGAAGTGATGTGCATCATTCGAACCAACATGCGTCAGCGGCGGGCTAAGGGGCTTTCCGTGCCGCAGTTCCGCTCTCTCTGGCTGATCAACAAGTTTCACGGTGCATCAATGTCGATGGTGTCGGACCACCTCGGCTCCACGCTGCCGACGGCATCGCGGATTGTTGCTGGGCTGGTGACGCGAGGCCTCGTAAGCCGCAAATCCAGTACGGACGACCGCCGGCAGGTGGAACTGAACCTGACGGCGAAGGGGAAGTCGATTCTCGACGTCGCTAGTGAAGGCACCAAGGCGATCGTCGCGGAGAAATTGGTCAAATTGTCGGCCTCGGAGCGCGCTATAATTTCGTCGGCCCTTGGATTGATGGTCAGCGCCCTGGGTCGCAGCGCATGTGACACGGATGGACCTCGTTTAACCGAACGGTAGTGGGTTTGGATGCTCGCCCCTGCCTTTCGGCTGGGTGACGCATCCGTATTTCAGGTGTTTTATGTGGATTGTTCGCCTGGCCTTGCGAAGGCCGTACACGTTCGTCGTTGCGGCGATGCTGGTGGCCATTCTCTCCGTCGTGCTCATCATCCAGATGCCGACGGACATCTTTCCGAATATCGACATCCCGGTCATCGCGGTTGCGTTCAACTACGGCGGCATGAGCGCGCAGGACATGGAGCAGCGCATCGTCACGCCGTTCGAGCGCATCCTTACGACAACCGTGAACGACATCGAGCACATTGAAAGCCAGTCGCTCACCGGCGTGGGCGTGATAAAAATATATTTCCAGAAGGGCGCGAAGATCGAGAACGCCAACGCGCAGGTGACGGCGATCGGCCAGACCGCCATCCGCCAGATGCCGGTGGGCACGCAGCCGCCGCTGGTGCTGCAGTACAACGCGTCTTCGGTGCCCGTCATTCAGCTCGCGATCAGCAGCGACACGCTTCCCGAGCAGCAGTTGTTCGACATTGCGTTTCAGCAGCTTCGCCCGAAGCTGATCACCATCCCCGGATTGCAGACTCCCTTCCCGTACGGCGGCAAGCAGCGCAACATCATCGTCGATCTCGATCCGATCAAGCTGTACGCCTACGGCATCAGCCCGGCCGACGTGTCGGTCGCGCTCAACGCACAAAACCTCGTGCTGCCGGCGGGCAGCGCGAAGATCGGCACGCAGGAATACCAGATCCGCCTGAACAGCAGCCCGGCCTCGGTGGATGAACTCAACGGCCTGCCGATCAAGACTGTGAACGGCACGACGTTGTTCATCAAAGACGTCGCCAGCGTGCGTGACGGGTTTGCCGTGCAGACCAACGTGGTGCACGTGAACGGCAAGAAGGCCGTTCTCATGTCGATCCTCAAGGCCGGCGGCGCCAGCACGCTGAGCGTGGTAGATGCCGTGAACGCCACGCTGCCCGTTCTAAAGGACGGCCTGCCGCCCGATGTGGCCAAGCAATTGCAGATCGTGCCGCTGTTCGATCAGTCGATCTTCGTGCGGGCAAGTGTTGAAGGCGTGATCAAGGAAGCC
>Ga0070665_100000260_pt1 | contig 86762 bp, 85 predicted proteins | sample KBSS13metaG_FD_65862 | JGI IMG/M metagenome (GOLD analysis project Ga0070665, IMG submission 65862) | Switchgrass rhizosphere microbial communities from Kellogg Biological Station, Michigan, USA - KBS S1-3 metaG | ecosystem: Host-associated > Plants > Roots > Rhizosphere > Soil ... | reverse complement strand
CCCCTCGCTGCGCTGCAGGCCGTAGCGCTTCACGTAGTCCGCGAAGCTCATGTACCCCTCGAACATCTCGCGACCGATCGACTTCGGCTTGATGTCCTCCCCGCCCACCCAGGGATGCTTGCCACGGAAGCGGTTGAAGGTGCCGTAGATGAAGTCCGACAGCGGCTTCGGATGGGTGACCTCCTCCAGCTTCTCCATCCGCGCCTCGTACTCCACCCCCTCGGCCTTGAGCTGCGCCACCAGCTCCCCCTTGAGCTTGTCGACCTGCTTGCGGAGCACGATCTCCGGGTTCTCCAGGATCGACTCGACCAGGGTGATGACGTCGGGCACGTAGGTCTCCGACTCCGGCTCGAGCTCGGTGATCGTGTCGACCAGGTAGAGCGAGAGCGCCTGGTGGAGGGAGAAGTCCCACTGGAGATCCTCGGCCACCACCGCCCAGAGATAGTTGGTGGCCGCGTCGCGCTTCATCCGGATGATCCCCGAGCGGTAGAGCGAGCGCACGAGCACCGCCGCCTGGGCGAGCAGACGGGCCTTGGACCCCTCCTCCTCGTGGCTGCGGCGGATGAGGTCGCGCAGCGAGTCGAAGTTGCGGAGGTTGGGATCGTCCAGCTCCGCGTCGCGCTGGAGGAGGTTGAGCACCATGCCGTGAGTGATGCGGAAGCGCGACTTGAGCGTCTCCGGCGGGCGCTCGATCAGCTTCTCGAACGTCTCCTTGTTCCAGGAGACCTCCCCCTTGGCGGGTCCCTTGACCACCTTCTTGTTGCCGCTGCGCTCGTTCTTGCGCTTCTCGATGATGTGCTCGGGTGCCTGGGCGACCACGCTCCCCTGGGTGTCGAACCCCTTGCGGCCGGCGCGGCCGGCGATCTGCTTGAAGTCGCGCACCGAGAGGATCGAGGTCTTCACGCCGCCGAACTTCGCGAGCTTGGTGAAGAGGACGGTGCGGATCGGGATGTTGACCCCGACGCCCAGGGTGTCCGTGCCGGTGATGACGCGCAGCAGCGCCTGCTGCGAGAGCTGCTCGACGAGCAGCCGGTACTTGGGTAGCAGCCCGGCGTGGTGGACGCCGATGCCGAAGGAGATGAAGCGCTTGCACTCCTTGCCGTAGGGGGTGTCGAAGCGGAAGTCCCCCACGGCGTCGCGGATCTTCTCCCGCTCCTGGCGGTTGGAGACCTGCGCGCTGGTGAGCGCCTGGGCAAGCTCGGCGCACTCGCGCTGGGTGAAGTTGACGATGTAGATCGGCGCCTTGCCGGCGGCGATGAGCTCCTCGATGGTCTCGTGGAGCGGGGTCTCGCGATATTCGAAGTCGAGCGGAACGGGGCGCTGCTCGGAGCTGACCAGCGCCACCTCGATGCCGGTGCGATCCTGGATGTGCTCGGCGATCGAGGAGACGTCCCCGAGCGTGGCGGACATCAGGAGGAACCGCGTGTGCGGCAGCGTGATCAGCGGGATCTGCCAGGCGACGCCGCGCTCCGGGTCCGAGTAGTAGTGGAACTCGTCCATGATCACGTACGGGGCGTCGAGCCGCTCCCCCTCGCGCAGGGCGCGGTTGGAGAGCACCTCGGCGGTGCAGCAGATCACCGGCGCGTCCGGGTTGATCGAGGCGTCGCCGGTCAGCATGCCGACGTTCTCGGGGCCGAGGTCGTCGCAGAGCGCGAAGAACTTCTCCGACGCCAGCGCCTTGATCGGGCTGGTGTAGAACGAGGTCTTCCCCTCGCAGAGCGCCTTGAAGTGGAGCCCGAGGGCGACGAGCGACTTGCCGGAGCCGGTCGGCGTGTTGAGGATGACGTGCTTGCCGGCCATGATCTCCAGCAGCGCCTCCTCCTGCGCCGGATAGAGCTCGAACCCCGCCTCGGCCGCCCAGTCGACGAAGCGGTCGAGGATCTCGTCCGGATCGGCGGCACCCCCGGGCGGGACGCGGGAGATCAGCGAGGGGCGGGCGCGGGAGGGCTCGGGGAGCGGGAGAGCGGGTTCGGCCATGGCAGAGAGGATACAATCCTCTTGATTGGAGGAGCTATGAAGACCGCGAAAGAAGACGCTCGGCAGCTCATCGAAAGACTGCCAGATAACGCCACCTGGGACGATTTGATGTACGAATTCTATGTTCGCCAGAAGATTGACGCCGGGATTCAGGCGGCTGACGAGGGACGCGTGGTCCCTCATGAGGAAGTGAAGAAGAGATTTCTAGCCCGATGAAGATCGAATGGACGGAACCCGCCATTGCTGACCTCGATGCGATCCGCGACTACATTGCCCGGGATTCGGAGCATTACGCGGTGCAATTCACTGGCCGCATCATCGAGGCTGTGGAGAAACTGGAGAATTTTCCGGAAAGAGGCCGGAAAGTCCCGGAGTCTCTCGAGACCGAAGGAATCCGGGAGCTACTGTTCCAGAGCTACCGCATCGTCTATCGTTTGGGGGCCGAGCGGATTCAGATCATCACTGTTCTCCATGGCTCCCGGGACCTTGGCCAGATGACGCCAAAGCCGTGGGAGATCGGTTAGCGGCCGTCGTTGCTCACGACGCGCATCCCTCCTGCTATCATCGCCAACCGATGAATCCCCAAGCATCGCCAGCGTCGGGCGGCTTCCGGCTGCTCGACATGAACGGCTACCAGTGGACGGTGCTGTTCGCCGCCTGGCTGGGGTGGGGGTTCGACGTCTTCGACGGCCTGCTGTTCAACTTCGTCGCTCCCAACTGCGTGCCGACGCTGCTCGGCCTCACCATCGGCTCGCCGGAGGCCAAGGCGGCTACCCTGCAGTGGACGGGCATCCTCACCTCGGTTCTGCTGGTGGGCTGGGCGGTCGGCGGCATCCTCTTCGGGCAGGTGGCGGACCGCATCGGGCGCACCCGCACCCTGATGCTCACCATGCTGCTCTACGCGCTGGGTACCGCCGCCTGCGCCTTCGCCCCCAATCTCTGGGTGTTGGGGCTCTTCCGGATCGTCGCCAGCCTGGGGATCGGCGGCGAGTGGGCGGCCGGCGCCTCGATGGTGGCGGAGGTGGTGCCGGAGCACCGGCGGGTAGAGGCGGGGTCCCTGCTCTACACCTCGGCGCCGATGGGGCTGTTCCTCGCCACTTTCGTCAACTTCCAGATCGCGGGTAACGTCTGGAAAGCCTCGCCCGAGACCTCCTGGCGCTATGTCTTCCTCGCCGGGCTGATCCCGGCGGCGGCGGCCTTCCTGGTGCGCCTCTTCGTGCGCGAGCCGGAGCGCTGGAAGTCGGCGGCCTCCTCGGCGCCGCCGCCGCGCCTGGCCGAGCTCTTCACCCCGCGCTACCGCGCCATCACCCTCTCCGGGTTCTGCATGGCAGTGGTCGCCCTGATCATGTGGTGGAGCTGCAACGCCTTCATCCCCGTGGTCTCGACCGGCCTCGCCCAGGCCACCGCCAAGCTGCGGAGCCTGGACCGCGCCGCCACCCTCGCCCTCGTCGAGGGGTGGAAGCGGATCGCCACCAACTACTTCAACCTGGGGGGGCTGATCGGCACGCTGCTCACCATCCCCGCCGCCAAGTACCTGGGCCGGAAGACGATGTTCTTCCTCTATTTCGCCGGCTCGGCCGCGGCGATCCTCTGCACGTTCGGCCTCGACCTGCCGCCGGAGACGCGGCTCGCGATGTACTTCCTGATCGGCCTCACCGTCTTCGGGGTGTTCGGCAGCTTCACCTACTACCTGCCGGAGCTCTTCCCCACCCGCCTGCGGGCCACCGGCGCCGGCTTCTGCTACAACATCGGCCGGGTGATCGCGGCGGCCGGCCCGATCCTGGTGGGGAGCATCGCGGCCCAGGGGGCGAACTCGCTCACCAGCGCCCTCAAGGCCCTCTTCTACGTCGGCTTCGTGCCGCTCGCCGGCCTCTTCCTTCTCCCCTGGGCGATCGAGACCAAGGGGCGGACGCTCGAAGACTGAGATTTGACCTTGCAGGCGGGGACGGATAACCTCGCCGCGGCCTCGAACGGCCCTTCCGGAGGGACTACCCCGTGCAACTCGGCATCCTCGGTTTCCCGAAGTCGGGAAAGACGACCCTGTTCAATACCCTGACCGCCTCCCGCCAGGCGACGGACAAGTACGCCACCTCCAGCCAGACGAACATGGGGGTGGCCCAGGTCCGCGACATCCGCCTGGAGACGCTCCGCGACCTGTTCAAGCCGAAGCGCTACGTGCCCGCGACGGTGCAGTACGTGGACATCCCCGGCATGACCAAGGGGGAGAGCGCCGAGAGCCTCGACCTCGCGAAGCTCAAGATGGTCGACGCGCTCGTCCACGTGGTGAGGGCGTTCGACGACCCCGAGATCCTCCACCCGGAGGGGAGCGTCGATCCCGCCCGCGACGTGGCGACGGTCGACCTCGAGCTGATCCTCGCCGACCATACGATCGTCGAGGCGCGGCTCGAAAAGCTGGAGAAGGCGACCAAGCGGGGCTTGAACCCGGAGGAGCAGCGCGAGCGGCAGATCCTCTCCGAAATCGTGCTGCCGGCGCTGGAGTCCGAGAAGCCGTTGCGCGAGGTCGAGCTCGACCCCGAGGACGAGAAGCGCCTGCGCGGCTTCCAGCTCCTCTCGGCCAAGCCGATGCTGATCGTGATCAACGCCGACGAGTCCCGGGCCGCCGACGCGCCCGAGGCGTTCGGCATCCAGCCCCGGCCGGCGGTGCGGGCGGTGACGGTGAGCGCCCCGATCGAGCAGGAGATCAGCACCCTCTCGCCCGAGGAGCAGAAGGACTTCCTGAACGATCTCGGCCTCTCCGAGCCGAGCATCGACCGGGTGACCCGGGCGAGCTACGACCTGCTGGGGGTGATCTCCTTCTTCACCGTCGGGGAGGACGAGGTGCGCGCCTGGACGATCCGCCGCGGCTCCAAGGCCCGCGAGGCCGCCGGCTCGATCCACTCCGATATCGAACGCGGCTTCATCCGCGCCGAGGTCGTGCACTGCGACGACCTGATCCGCCTGAAGACCATGGCCGCCTGCCGCGACGCCGGCCTGCTCCGCCTGGAAGGGAAGGAGTACCTGATGAAGGACGGCGACGTGACCCACTTCCGCTTCAACGTGTAAAACAGAAGGGCGCCCACACAGGGGCGCCCCTACAGCTACATTCCCTCTGAAGAAGGGCCTACCGCCGGGCTGTCGAATCCGGAGCGATCCGCAGGTTCAGCCGGCCCGTGCTCTGGATCCCCGGGCGGTAGTAGACGCCGCCGGGCGAAGGGGTGATGACCTGCGGCTGGTCACCGTCCTCGTCGTCGCCTCCGGGCACCTCCTGGACGGTCGGCTCCGGACGGCTCCACTCGCGCAGCCCGCGCTGCTGCCCCTGGACGCCGGGCGCCGGACGCAGGCCGCGAGCCGCCCCGGCCTGGCCGGTGGGGTTGCGGCGATCGAGATCCCCCTCGCGCAGCACGGTGCTTCCGGCCCCCGGTGCCGATGGAGCCGCCGTCGTTCCCCGGCCCGCCACGGGCTGGCGGGAAGCCGGCTGGCGCTGCGGGCTCGGGGCCGCGGCGGTCTCATCCACGGGCGGAGCGGGCTTCGGCACCAGCAGGGCGGCGATCCGCGCCGCGTCGTCGTACATCTTGGGCACCTGCGGGTTGTCGGCGAAGTCGTTCTTGTAGGCGCGCAGCATCGCCTGTGTCACCAGCTTGTTGTCGACGATGTGGGGATTGACCTCGGGGAAGGCGAGCTGCGGATCGAGCGCGAACGCCCGCGCGTAGGAGTCGACCGCCTTCGACCTCTGGCCGCGGACCTCCTCGATGGTGCCGAGCTGGTAGTGGGCCCAGGCGTGGTTGGGGTCGGCCTTCACCGCGCGCTGGTAGAGATCGTAGGCCTCGCGCAGCTCGCCGCGCTGCTGCAGCAGCAGCCCGAGGTTGAACAGGGCTGACGCCTTGTTGGGGTCGAGCTCGATGGCCTTGCGGTAGGCCGCCTCGGCCTCCGGAGCTTGCGGGACGAGCATCAGGAGGTTGCCGAAGTCGTTGAACACCGCGGGGTCCTGGGGGCGCTCGACGGTGAGGCGGCGCTGCGCCTCGATCGCCTTGGTGAGATTCGGCGGCACCGCCGCCAGGGCAGCGATCGCCACAGCCGCGGTCAGGGCGGCGAGGGAAGAGACGAGGATCAACGAACTCCTTCTACGCACGGATATTCTCCTTCTAGGAGCCCTCGCGGGCTGCGACCGGGCGGGCCTTGAGCTTGACTTTGCCATCCTCGGAGGCCAGGCGGAACTGCACTTCCGCGCAGCCCGTCTTCTCCCGGATGGCGGCCACCTGCCGCTTGATATAAGTCTGGAAGCTGTCGAGATCGAAACGGGGGGTATCCCCCGGAGCGGAGACGAGACCCTGGTAGAGCGCCGCGGCCGCCTCGGGGTCGACGCGGTCGCCGAAGACGATCCCCTGCGCCGGATCGTGACGCCGGGGGGCCGGGGGTGGCGCGTGGCGAGCGGCGGGGTGACGCCCCTCCTCGGTGTCGCGCAGGCGGCGGTTGAACAGCTCGTTATAGCTGTTGAAGCGGGCTTCGAGGTCGCTCAGCCGGAAGTTGTCGACGGCGGTCGCGCCGTTGCTCAAGCCCCGGAGAGTGCGGATCTGCGCCAGGACGCGCCCGCGCAGCTCCTCCGGCGGAAAGGGGAGCGCGCCGTTGAAGAAGCGCTCGAAGTCGACGCGGAGCTGCTGGACGTCCCGGTTGAGCACGTCGAGAGCCTCGCTCAAGCCCGGAGCCTGGCGCCGCGCCGGCGCCTGCGGAGCATTCGCCGCAGCCCCCGGCCTGGGGGACTGGAGCGGTGAGCCGGCTCGCGGATTTCGCTTGGCGTCCACGGATCTCCTAGAATGCTCGGGGCTTGACCATGAATGACTCCAATTCCTTCGACGCCCGGCGCGGTCTGCCGTCGCTCGACCGGCTGCTGAGCCATCCGGCGCTGGCAACTCTCATCCCATTATACGGGCGTGGCTCCGTAAGGGTCCAAGCCCAGCGCGCGGTCGACGAATTGCGGAGCCGGCTGGCCGCCGAGCCGCCGCTTTCCGAAGCGGAGCGGGAGAGCGCGGTCGCCACGCTGCCGGAGCGCGCCGCCGCTCGCGTCGAGGCCCTCCTCGGCAACCCCCTGCGCCGGGTGCTCAACGCCACCGGCATCTTCCTTCACACCAATCTCGGCCGGGCGCCGCTGCCGGAGACGGTGGCGCGCGGCCTGCCCGTGCTGCTCGACGCCTACTGCGATCTGGAGATCGACCTCGCCACCGGCAAGCGCGGGCAGCGCAACCGCCGCGCCGAGCGGCTGCTCACCGCGCTCACCGGCGGCGAGGCCGCCCTGGTGGTCAACAACAACGCGGCGGCGCTGGTGATCGCGCTGGCGGCGCTGGCCAAGGGGCGCGAGGTGGTGGTGTCGCGCGGCGAGCTGGTCGAGATCGGCGGCTCGTTCCGCATCCCGGAGATCATGGCGGCCGCCGGCGCCCGCCTGGTGGAGGTGGGGGCGACCAACCGCACCCGGCTGGCGGACTACGAGGCGGCGATCGGGCCGGAGACGGCGCTGCTGCTCAAGGTCTTCCCCAGCAACTTCCGGCAGATCGGGTTCGTCGCCGCGGTCGCGCCCCGGCAGCTCGCGGAGCTCGGGGCGCGCGCGGGAATCCCGGTGCTGGTGGACGAGGGGAGCGGCCTGCTGCGCCCGCACCCGGCGCCGCAGCTCGCCGGCCACCCGAGCCTCGCCGAGCTCATCGCGCAAGGGTGCGACCTCGTCACCGGCAGCGGCGACAAGCTGCTCGGCGGCCCCCAGGCCGGTCTCCTCGTGGGCCGCGCGCCGTTGATCGAGAGCTGCCGGCGCCACCCGCTCTATCGCGCCCTGCGCCCCGACCGCATGGGAATCGCGGCGCTCGAAGGGGTGCTCCGCCTCCATCTCGCCGAAACGCCGCTGCCGCTCGACCGCCTCTGGCCGGCCGCGGAGGCCCACCGCGCCCGCCTGGAGAGGGCCGCCGCCGCGCTGGGAGCCGAAATCGTCCCTGCCGAGGCCTTCCTGGGCGGCGGCTCGGCCCCGGAGGCCCCCATCCCCGGCGAGGTCCTGGCCCTGCCCGGAGACGACGCCCTCCTCGCCCGCCTGCGCCTGGGCGATCCGCCGGTCGTCGGCTACCTCCGCCAGGACCGCCTGCACCTCGACCTGCGTACCGTCGCCCCCGAGGACGACGATCTCCTGATCGCCGCCGTCCAGGCCGCCATCGCAATCCAAAATCCAAAATCCAAAATCTAAAATCGAAATGCCCGCCGCCCGCATCCTGATCGTCGAGGACCGCGACTCCCTGCGCCGCATGCTAGAGCGGGCGCTCGGCCAGGAGGGGTACGAGGTGTCGGCGGCGGCGGACGGCCGCTCCGGCATCCGGTTGCTCGCCGAGCGCCCCTTCGACTTCGTGCTGACCGATCTCAAGCTCCCCGACGTCTCGGGGATCGAGGTGCTGGAGGCCAGCCGAGCGGCGCAGCCACGGGTCCCGGTCGTGGTGCTCACCGGCTACGGCACGGTGGGCACGGCGGTCGAGGCGATGAAGCTCGGCGCCTACGACTTCCTGGAGAAGCCGCTCGAGATCGACGACCTCGCGCGGCTGATCGAGCGCGCCCTCGGCCAGCGCGACGAGGCGGCCGTCTTCCGGGCTCCCGGGGCGCCGGCGATCGTCGGCGCCCACCCGCGGCTGCGCGCCGCGATCCGCCTGCTGCAGCGGGTCGGGCCCACGGAGAGCACCGTGCTGCTCACCGGCGAGAGCGGCACCGGCAAGGAGCTCTTCGCCCGCGCGATCCACGCGCTCTCGCCGCGCAAGCCGGGCCCCTGCGTCGCGCTGAACTGCGCCGCGATCCCGGAGGCGCTGATCGAGAACGAGCTCTTCGGCCACGAGAAGGGGGCCTTCACCGGCGCCGACCGCCGCCAGCCGGGGCGCCTCGAGCAGGCCGAGGGGGGGACGCTGTTCCTCGACGAGATCGGCGAGCTGCCGCTCGGCGTGCAGGGCAAGGTGCTGCGGGCACTGGAGGAGCGGACCTTCGAGCGCGTGGGCGGCGGCCGGACGCTGCGCGCCGACATCCGGCTGGTCGCCGCCACCAACCGCGACCTCTCGGCGATGGTGGACGACGGCGGGTTCCGGGCCGACCTCTTCTTCCGGCTGAACGTCTTCCCGATCGAGCTGCCGCCGTTGCGCGAGCGGGCGAGCGACGTGCCGCTCCTCGCCCGCCATCTGCTCGTCGAGATCGCCCGCCGGCACCGGGTCGAGCCGCCGCCGCGGCTCGAGGAGGACGCGGCCGAGCTGCTCGCGAGCCAGCCCTGGCCGGGCAACGTCCGCGAGCTGGCGAACGTCCTCGAGCGGGCGGTGATCCTGGCGGAGGGGCCGGCGATCCGCGCCGCCGACCTGCGGTCCCTGCTGCGCCCCCTCGCCGGCTCGGGGGAGCGGGAGCGGATCAGGCAGGCGCTGACCGAGGCCGGCGGCGACAAGCGCCAGGCGGCGGAGATCCTGGGGATGAGCTACCGCACCGTGCTCCGCAAGGTGCGGGAGCACGATCTCGAGGGCGTGCCGAAGTATCGGGAGTGAAGGGGAGCAGGGCGGGGACAAGTCCCCGCCCCCGCATTTCCGCCTGGACGGCCGGACCTACGGACTATCGTCCGTCACGTTGATCGGGAAGCCCTTGACCTCGAACTTCGCGCTGGCGAAGGTGAAGACCCCCGGGAAGTTGGCCCGGAACTGGACCGTGCCGTCCGCCTTGATGGACGTCGCGGCCAGCAGGCCGGAAGCCGTCCCGACCCGGTCCCCCGTCTCGTTGTAGAGCTGGACCTCGACCGACGCGTTGATCATCACCTCGCCGGTCGTGTTGTGGACGCTCCCCTCGACCCAGAGGCCCTCCCCGTCGGGGTTGTCCACCCGCCTCCAGTCGCTGACGACGAGAGGGCCGGACTGGGCGGACGCCGGCGAGCCGTCCGTCCCGCCGTCGGCGCCGGCGGGCGTGGGCTTGCGGAAATCCTTGTCGGTCAGCACGGCGAGCTTCTTCTGCGGTGCCGCCGGCGGCGGCGGCGCCGTCGCCTGGACCTTGGCCTCGGCGGTGGCCTTCGTGCTGGCGTCGAGGTCCACCTCCGAGGCGCGCAGGGAGGCGAGAGCGCCGTCGTCGGCCCGGGTGAAGACGACCAGCTTGCCCTTCATCTTCCAGGGCCCCTTGGTCTCCACCCGCCCCCCCTCGTGCGTCACCAGCCAGTCGGCATGAGCCGTGAGGGGCGCCAGGGCCAGCAGGCCGAGGGCGATCCCATGGACGATATGAAGCCGCTTGCTCATCGGATCACCACTCCTTGAAGTTCTGCTCGATGACACAGATCGGGACGCTCCCATACCGCTGCTGAATGGTGTCGGAGCCGCTGCCGTTGATGCTGATCCACTGGTTGCCGAACTTGCACCGGGAAGGCATCAGCTGCTTGACCTGGTCGATGATCTGCTGCTGCGTGAGATCGAGAGTCCCGGAGCCGCCGGAGCCCCCCGTGCCGCCGGTGCCGCCCGTGCCGCCAGAGCCGCTGGTCGGCGGGTTCTTGGTCGCACCCTGCTCGACGTACGGGCTGGTCACGAACGTGGAGACGACGCGGTAGCGGGTGGCCCCGCTGCCCGTCTGCACGACGCCGTTGCCGTTGTTGGTGTAGACCACGTAAATGTGGCTGCTGCCGCCGCGGGCGCACACCGCGGCCGGATCGGTCCCGATCTCCTGCGGCTGGAAGCCGGAGAAGATGATGATCCCGGAGAGGCCGAAGGTCGAGGTGATCACCCTCTCGTCCGCCTGCAGCTTCAGGAACCACCCCTTGTTCTTGCCCACGTTGGGGTTCAGCAGGTAGTTGGTCGTGGAGCTGACGTTGGCCGCCGTGACGTTGATGGCCTCGTAGTTCGCCTCCGTCTTCGGCAGGGTGGCGGAGGTGAAGTTGTCGTCGAGGATCAGGTAGTACCTGCCGACCTGGCCGTCCAGGTTCCAGAGGTTCTCGCGGTCGCCGGTGCCGAAGGCGAGGGCGAAGCGCCCCAGCTTGGAGACGTACAGGATCGACGGCGCCAGGTAGATCGGCCGGCCCAGCGTGTCGAAGATCGCGAACGGATCCCACGACGTGTCGGTGATCCGCTGCACCGTCGTGGCGGCGGCGAGGGGCGGCACCGCCTGGGTGGTGACCAGCGAGACGTTCTGCAGCGTCCCGGGAGAGCTGATGTCGATCTTGTACAGGAAACCGGCGGTGGTTCCCATATAGATCGTGTCCAGGTAGCCGTCGAGGTCGGTGTCGAGCACGGCGGGGTCCGCGGCCGCGGCGCCGACGACCTTGCGCTTGTAGATCGTCTTGCCGGTCTCGACGTCCACCATGTAGACCCAGTTGCCGCGCTTCGGGCTCAGCTTGTTGTCGGCATCCATGCCGCCGCCGAAGATGGCGACGAACTTGTCGACCACCGTGCCCCCCTCGATCACCTTGATCCGCCCGATGATCGGCACCGACCAGGTCTGCCCGAGGTCGGCCAGGCCGTTCTTGTCCTCGTCCAGCTGGGAGGAGGCGATCGAATCGGTGTACTCCCAGAGGACGGCCGGAAACGGCAGCGTGCCGCAGCCGGAGGTGGTGGTGTTGGTGGTCGACAGGCAGCTCGGAACCGTCTGCTGGGTCGGGTTGTTGGCGCTGTCGAGCTGGTCGGGGCGCGTCAGGTCCAGGGCGTAGTAGCCGCTGATGAAATCGCCCACCCGGCCGCCGCCGTCGATGGCGCCCCCCTCCCGGAAGCCGCCGATGGCGACCGTGCGCCATTCGCGCTCGCTCGCGTTCGGAGTGCCGTTGTGGTTGGGATCGAGGAAGACGTCCTGGACCCTGGGCGTGCCGTCGACGCCGAAGATCTCGCGGCCGCCCTCGACCTGGCTGCGCACGACCGGCAGGGCGAGCCGGGGGATATAGGAGAAGAGCTCCTTGCCGGTGCCGTCCGTGAAGGACTTCGCGCCGTTGTCCCAGACGCCGGCGTCGAAGGCGTGGAGCTGGCCGTCATTGGCCGCGGCGAGCAGCATCTTGCGGCGCCGGCGCTGCTGCTGCGCGTAGCACTGGTAGCCGGGGTTGCTGCTGCAGCCGGTGGACGTATTGGCGTAGAGATTCGCGGTGTAGAAGCCGAAGTTGTTGGGGCGGTCGATGAGCACCGGATCGGCGTGGAAGATGTCGCCGAGGACGTACTTGATGTTCCGGTCCGGCAGCCCGGTCACCGAGATGGTGGAGCTCTTGACCACCAGCGTTTCCCGGATGATGTCGGTGACGCGCTGCTTGACGAGGGTGGAGTCCGCGGCGGTAGCCGGGAGGGTGATCTTGAACCCCTTGAGGAGATCGTTCCAGTCGGGGGTCGGGTTGGTCTTCGGGTCGCCGGTCGGCGGCACGAACAGGCGCAGGGTGGAGGGCACGGTGCCGCTCGTCACCTCCCGGGTGTAGAAGACCCGGCGCTGGTTCACGCTCGTGCCGAGGCGGAGCGTGTTCACGTCGACGGTTGAGGCGACATCGGCCGGTTCCGGAGCCTGGGTCAGGATCGACTCGCCGGCGTCCCAGAGATGGCAGGTCGACCGTCCCGTCGATCCCAGCGCCGGGCAGACCCGGGTCGGGTCCGGCTTGCCGTTCTTGAGAGGGAGCGGCTTGAGGTAGCCGTCGAGATGGCCGTCCCAGACGGCGGCGTCGTTGAGCGGCGTGAAGTTCGAGAGATAGATGCGGTCCGCGATCTCCGCCTGCACCGACGGCACGGCGGCGGAGGCGAAGGTGCTCGCCTGCTCCTTGATCTTGCCGAGGGCGGTCTTGAGGTCCGCGACCAGCTCGTCCTTGGTCTGCGGATAGAAGGTGTGGGCCGGGTCCGCCATGCAGCTCAGCGCGTTGCCGGCGGTGGCGGTGACGCCGAAGGCGACCACGAAGGTCGTCACGCCGTACTGGTCCTTGAGCAGCCGGGTGTACTTGCAGGGGTCGCCGCCGCAGGTCTCGTCGCCATCGGTGAGGATGAGCAGGAACTTCTGGCGGCACTGGAACGAGGTATCCTGCGCGCCCGCGATGGCGGCCCAGCCGCCCAGCGTGCCGCAGGTGTCGGCCGAGCAGCCGCTGTACCAGGTGCGGAACTGCTGGACCGAAGCGCCGATGGGCGTCGAGCCGCCGGCGATCAGCGGGCGCTGGTTCTCGCTCTTGAGCCGCAGGAAGGTCTCGGAGCCGGACCGGTCATTCGCCAGATAGGACGCGATGCGGAAATCGGGGACCGTCGTGCTGTCGACGTAGTTCGGCGCCAGCCGCTTCAGGATGTCGACCTTGTGGTCCGTCTTCCAGTCCAGCGGGATGACGTCGCCGAGGGTGAACGAGGTCCCCCGGGGGTCCGAGCTGTCGGTCGGCCAGCGGAGGCTGTAATTGCTCGCGTTCTTGTCGCTGGCGGAGTCGGTGTTCGGGTCCCAGCCGCCGCAGGTGCTGGCGGCGGCGTTGTTGACGGTGGCGTCGATGGAGACGCTGGTGTAGTAGCTGATCGTCGGATTGGTGCGGTCCGGGTTGGCGGTGGGCGCGTTGTCCCACGAGATGAAGTCGCCGACCACCGTGAAGTTGGTCGTCGACGTGCCGACCGCCGTGGTGCTCGAGCACGAGCCGTTGGTGCACTTTAGGACGGTGACCTTGACGTTGACGGTGCCGCCGTAGCTCCCCCCGTTCGGCGTGTAGGTCACCTTGTAGGTGATGCCGGCGTTCCGGATGTAGAAGGTCTGGACGTTGGCCGCGGCGAAGACCCGGCCCCCCTTCGGGAGGCGCCGCACGCGGGTCAGCTCCCAGATGTCGTCGAGATCGGCCGGCGTCCCGGCGGCGCAGCCGATCTCGTGGTCACCGCTGCCGGTGTCGCAGATCCAGGGGGTGCCGTTGCCGAAGACCTCGCGCGACCCGGCGGCCGGGAAGTAGGTGGTGCCGGTGAGCAGCACGCCATTCGCCGACGCCTCGTAGAGCCAGTGCTTCTGCACGGCGGTGAGCTGGTCCTGGTTGTAGGTGGCGAAGCCCAGCGCCACCTTGGGCAGGCCGGGATCGGTCAGCACCTCGTAGAGCGCCTCCTTGGCCTGGTAGAACTTGGAGGTCGGGTCGTCGGCCTGCATGGGCACGAAACATTCGCCGGTCGGGCAGGCGGCCGACTTCGGGCTCCAGTTCATCGAGCCGGAGGTATCGAGCAGGATGAACAGGTAGGGATCGGCGATCGTGGTGCGCAACAGGTCGCGGTCGTCGCCGCGCGCGGCGGCGGGGCCGAGCAGCGCCAGCAGCGCGAGCGCGGCGGCGGCGCGGACGAAGATCCGGACGATCGCGGTCCGGCCGATACACCAATCTCTGGGCGACATAGGAGCCTCTCCTCGAAAGAGCTGCGTCTAGAACTTGATCTGCGCCAGCACCGCGGGGTCCTCAGGGACCTGACTGGGGTCCAGCGGCCAGGGCTCGAATTGAAACATCCCGCTCAGGGTCTTCTGCCCGAGCAGCGTCGCGGTCGCCGGCGGAGCGCCGCTGCCGGACCAGGCGATCCGCTCCGCGGTGGCGCTGACGGCGTGATTGACCCGCCAGAACTTCTGCTTGCCTTCCTCGGACTGGCAGAGGTCGCACCGCACGTACTGGATGGGCACGAACGCCGAGATGGTGACGCGGTCGGCGACGTTGGTCGACAGGCTGCTCCCCGCTCCCACCGAAACCTTGTTCAACAGCACGGTCCTGGAGCCGGGCAGCGTCGGGTTGTCGGGGTTGTTGTTGACCAGCAGGGCTTCCGCCACCGAGATCCCGAGGCCGGAATCGGCGGAGTAGAACGTCCGGCTGACCGTCCTCTCGTTGGAGCCGACCTGCACCTCGGTCTGGGTGACCAGGGCGAGCGACAGCGCCAGGATGGTGAGGACCACGAGGGCGAGCAGCGTAATGACATAGGCGCTGCCCGCTTCGGAACGAATCTGCGTCTTCATCCAAGATTCCTCATGTCGATCACGGTGCGCAGGATGCGGCGGCGATACATGCGCTCCTCGTCGGAGTTGAAGACCGTCGTCTGGGGCGTGTTGTACTTGTTGTCCTCCACCCGCACCAGCGTCGGAGCTTCATAGTCCTTGTCGCGGCGGTCGGCCCGGGCGAGCGTGGAGAGCCGGATGTAGTAGAGGTTGGAGCCGGCGAACAGCGCCGCGTTGGTGTTCGCCTCGCCGTTGTACATCCAGTCGTCCGTCTCGCCGTCCGCCGATTCGTAGATGCCGCAATGCCGGTCGTCGGACCGGATCGTGCCGGCGGCGCAGGCGCTGACGGCGGGATCCTTGGCCGGGGTGTCGAGGCCGAGCGCGATCTGGAGGTCGAAGATGTTGTCGGCGATGTCCGACTGCCAGTATTCCTCTTTGCCGTCCCAGGCGGCCTGGGTGCCGAAATAGACACGGGCGCGCGACAGCTTCGGAACCAGGTCGGAGGTCTTGTCGCCGGGGACCGCGTACTCCCGGCGGACGTAGAACCGGTACTCCTCGAGCAGGCCGACGAAGCTGGCGGCCTTCAACTCGGGCGGGAAAACGCCCGCGCCCGCGGAGGAGAACTTCGCATAGTCGGTGGTGTGCGTCCCTCCCGACACCTTGAAGGCGATGGTGAACTGGTTCGGGTTCGAGACGTTGGAGTTCGCCGGGTCCAGCTCGACCACGGTCCAGACGTCGGAGCCCTGGCTGCCGACCAGCAGCAGGGCCTCCGGCCGCTGCTTGTCGACCGCCTCCTTGATCGCCTTCAGATCCTGCGGGATGCCGGTGGGCGTCTTGATCTCGATCCGGACCGTGCCCTTCGTCGGCGTGACCGCGGGGCTGAGGGTGAACGCGGTATTGTCGGCCGTCTTGACCTGATAGGTCGGCGCCTCGAAGACCCCCCGGACGGTCAGCACGTCCGAGCCGGGGACGACCTCGGGAGTGGCGGCGGTGCCGCCGATGTAGGTGTTGTCGGCCACGTTGTTGGCGATCACCACCGCCGTGCCGGTCGGCAGGCTGCCCAGCGGCAGGCCGCCGCGGCCGGCCATGCGGATCAGCCGCACGGCGTCGTTCTGGGCCACGCGCAGGGACTGCTGCATGTCCGAGATGTTGGTCTGCACGCGCGTCAGCCGGTTGCTGAAGTCGAACAGCGCCAGCACGCCGAGCAGGACGATGATGGTGACGATCAGCGAGACCGAGACCTCGATGAGGGTGAAGCCGCGCTGCCGCGATCCGCTTTCAGATTGAATTTCCATCATGGTCGCTCCGCCCTCAGAAGGGTTTGACCACCCTCAGGGTGATCCCCTGGCCGCCGCCGAACAGGTTCTTCTTCGGGTTGTCCACGGTCACCGTGACCTCCTTGAAATGGATGAAGGTGGCCTCGGTCCCACCCGGCTTGGGATTGTCGAGAGAACCGTCGTCGAGGTCGCTGACGGTGTACTGGCGGACCTCGGAAGTCCGGGTCCAGAGAACCGAGCCGTGGCCGGCGGGGGTGGTCCACCACCCCTCGTCCGCATCGCCGGTCTTGTTGAGGGCGCCCGCCGTATAGGAGGTCTTGGCCTCGGCAAAGGTGGCGCCGGCCGGGATCGTCATCCGGTCGTTGCTGAACGGCACCAGCAGCATCTCCTCGATCTGGGTCCGGCTGCCGTTGGTCGCCTGGGTGGCGTCGTTGCCGCTGACGTTGTCGCTGATCGAGCGGGAGAACAGCGGCAGCAGTCCGAGCGCGATGATGAGCAGGATGGCGGAGGCGATCAGCGCCTCGATGATCGAGAAGCCCGCCGCGCCGTGGCGCCCCGCCGGGAGATGCTTCAGGGTGTGCATCCTCTCTCTCCTCAGTTCCATGTCCAGGCGTTGCCTTTGTCGCCGTTGGGGACGTACGCGCCGTTCTCGAGTTTGAGCACCTCGATCCGCGCCGTGGCCGGGGTCTGCACGCGAACCTCCAGGTGGTTCCCGTAAGGGTCGGAGATGCGGATCGCCCCCCCGAGGTCGGCGACCGAGCCGTCGGACCGGAAGATCGCCATGTTCGGTCCACCCGCGGGGTCGGCGCTGAAATCTTCGACCGAGTCAAAGTTCACCCCGGTCGGCAGGACGAAGGTCGCCAGCACCTTCTCGTTGGCGCCCAGCCTGCCGTCGGAGTCGCGGTCCGAGAACGCCCGCACGACGGCGGGTTGGTCGGGGCCGGCCGACGGGACGACCTGCACGATCCCCTGGGACGACGTCTTGATCGCGTCGATGCGCGCCAGCCGCATCGCGACGGTGATCTCCTGGACCATCCCCCGCATCTTGGACTGATGGAGGGCGTTCTGGAGGGACGGAATGCCGAGCGCCACCAGGGTGAGCATCAGCGCCATCACCACGAGCATCTCGATCAGACTGAAGCCGCGCAGGCTACGGCCGGGCATTGGGTTTTTCATGGCGAGCCCCTAAGGAGCAAGGGTGGTGCCACCCCCCGAAGGGAGCGGGGAATACTTCGCAAGTCTCTGAATACAGGTGCTTTGAGCCCTGGTCAGGACCCTGGCGGAGCTTCGCCGGCAGGCAGCTCTTCGTTACTCATCGTAACGATCGTGTCGCGCGGGAAGGAGAGCAGCGCCCGCGTCCCGCCGCCCGGCCGGTCGTCGAGACGGATCCGCCCGCCGTGTAGCACGACGATGCGATGGGCGAGCGCGAGCCCCAGCCCGACGCCGCCGCGCCGGCCGGTGGCGAAGGGGTGGAACAGGCGCTCCCGGATCTCGTCGGGCAGCCCGGGGCCGCGGTCCTCGATGGCGATCTCGACCCCCTCCGGCTCCATCGTGATCGCGACCTCGATCGGCCCCCGCCGACCCGCCTCGCGCTCGGCCTCGACGGCGTTGTGCAGCAGGTTGCGCACGGCGCGCTCGAGCAGCTGCGGGTCGCCGCGGAGGACGACATCCTCCCCCTGGACACGCACCTCGACGCCGTCGAGGACCGGATCGGCGGCGGCGCGCCGGAGCAGGCGGTCGAGCGAGAGCTCCCGCACGCGGGCGGTGCCCGGCCGCGCGAACGAGAGGAAGTCCTGGAGCACCCGCTCGAGGTGGTCGGCCTCACCGCGGATCTCGGAGAGGAAGTCGGCGATCGAGTCCTCGTCCGGCCGCCGCTCGATCAGGGTCAGATAGCCGCGCAGGGTCGCGAGGCCGTTGCGCAGCTCGTGGGCGACGCCGCCGGCCATCTCGCCGAGCTGGGCCAGGCTCTCGGCGAGCCGCCCCTCCTCGGCCCGGCGCCGCGCCTCGGTGAGGTCGGCGAAGAGGACGAGCAGGCCGCGCACCTCGCCGTCGTCGCGGCGCAGCGGGTGGACGGTGAGGCCGACCGTCAGCGCCTCCGCCGCTTCCGGGCCAGTCCGCGGGCCGGGGTGCACGGCGCACTCCTGGCGCTGCGGGGCGGTCCCCTCCGCCACCGCCACCTCCAGGATCTCGCGCAGCTCGGGCTGGCCGGCGAGCACCTGCGCGAGCGGCGCTCCCGGCTCGGGGAGCTCGGCGCCGAGGAGAGCCGCGCCGACGGCGTTGAGCGCCAGCACCCTACCCTCGCGGTCGATCAGCAGCAGGCCGCTCTGCAGGCTTGCCGAGAGCGTCCGCTCGAGGGCGGCGATGTCGTCCTCCGGCGAGCGCCCCTGCCGGCCGGCGAGGGAGGTCAGAGCGCGGTCGAAGGTGGAGAGCAGGAAGTCGATCTCGTCCTCCCCCGCCGCGCCGGCGCCCCCCACCTGGCGGGCCCGCGCCAGCAGCGTCTCCCAGGGGCTCAGCAGGTGGCGGAGGAAGAACAGCAGCAGCACCGCCAGCGCGGCGTTGATCGACATCACGGCGACGGTGAGCACGGCGAGCGAGCGGCGCTGCCGCGCCAGCACCCGGGCCGGCAGGTCCACCCGCACGTAGCGCCGATCCGCGCCGCGCCCGAGCGGGGCGAAGCCGATCACCGTGTCGGGCGCCGAGTCATCCGGACCGAAGCCGGCCGGCTGGTCGATCGGTCCGCCGCCGGCCGGGTCGAGCAGGCCGCCGGCGGGGAGCTCGCCGAGGATCGCGATCGCAGCCCCGCGAGCGTCGACGAGGGCGACGCCGCGCGCCGACGGCGCCGGCTGGCGCAGGTCGAGCGGGCTCGGCACCGCCGGCCCGGCGGACGCGGCCAGGCGGTCGGCCACCGCCCGCGCCACCCGCGCCGCCTCTTGCTGGCGCTCGCCGGCGAGCAGCGCGATGGCATTGCGGTAGGAGACGAGGGTGAAGGTCGACAGCACCACCAGCAGCAGCAGGGCGACCGGGAGGAGGATCAGCACCTCGCGCCGCAACCCCAGCCGCCGCGGCGGCCGCGCCGGCGCCGCCGGGGAGGTCATGAGAGCTGCGCGTACGCGGCGTACGCCCGCACCAGCGGCTCGCCGGCGAAGAGGGCGATCAGGCCGCCCAGCGCGAGGAAGACGCCGAATGGCAGCTTGGCCTTGAAGTCGAGCCCTCGGACCCCCATCAGCGTCAAGCCCACGGCCGCGCCGGAGAGAGCGCCGAAGAAGAGAGCCACCAGCACCCCCTTCCAGCCCAGGAAGGCGCCGATCAGGGCGAGCATCTTGACGTCTCCCAGGCCCATCCCCTCCTCGTGGCGCCAGAGATACCAGGCGATCCAGACCGCGAGCAGCACGCCGGCGCCGAGAGCGGCGCCGAGGGCCGCGCCGGCGACCGCCCCCCAGGGGCCGTCCCCCAGCCGGGTCCAGGAGACCAGCGGCTGCAGGAGCAGCCCGAGGGCGATCCCCGGGTAGGTCAGCTTGTCGGGGAGGATCATGTGGTCGTAGTCGATCATCGCCAGCGCCAGCATCAGGGCGGCGAACAAGGCGGCGACCGGCGCCTGGAGCGAGATGCCGAAGCGCAGGTAGCAGGCGAGGAAGAGCACCGCCGTGGCCGCCTCGACCGCCGGGTAGCGCCAGGAGATCCGCGCCGCGCACTGGCGGCAGCGCCCGCGCAGCAGCAGGAAGGAGAGCACGGGCACGTTGTCGACGGCGCGGATGGCGGTGCCGCAGCCCGGGCAGCGCGAGCGCGGGAAGACCGTGGAGATCCCCAGCGGCAGCCGGTAGATGACCACGTTGAGATAGCTGCCGACGATCAGGCCGAGGACCGCGGCGTAGACACCGAGGAGGATCTGGAGCTGCACGGTTCCGGGATTCTACGCCAGTTGGCGCCGCCGACCGGTGAACAGGAGAATCGCCCCGCCGGCGGCGAGCGCCAGCAGGGTGACGAGAGCGCCGGGGCCGAGGAGCCGCTCGTGGTAGCGGAGCTCGAGGCGGTGCTCGCCGGCCGGGATCCGCAGCCCGAGCTGGCAGGCCGCGGTCGGATAGATGGCGAGCGGCGCGCCGTCGAGCAGCGCCCGCCACCCCGGGTCGAAGGTCATGCCGGCGACGAACAGGCCGCCCCCCTCCTCCGCGCGGTAGCGGAGGTCGATCCACCCGCCGCCATCCGTGAACGAGAGCAGGGCCGGCGGGCGGCGGAAGGAGACGGTCTCCGCCGGCGCCCCCGGCCGGATCAACTGCTCGTGGCGGGAGACCTGCCAGGCGAGGATGCGGGCGGACGACAGCGCGCCGGCGGTGTCGGGGTGGAAGCTCACCCGCGGCACGAAACGGAAGCGGGGGAGCAGATAGGTGTTGGTCACCTTGCTCAGCGTCGCGGTGGGGTCGTGCCCCAGCCGCGCCGAACGGGGAGAACCGGCGACAGCGGGTGCCTGCAGCAGGAGGGTGCCGACGTTCCATACCCCGAGGTAGCGGTAGGCCATCTGCGGCTGCGCCCATTCGGCGTCGAGGATGCGCTGCGCCTGCCGCCCCCAGCCGGTGAGCATCAGGTCGAAATCGTTGTTGAAGGCGTAGGGGAGATGCCAGAGCAGCCCCGAGTAGGGCTCCAGCCGGGCGATGTAGGTGCGGGCGAGCAGCGTCCGCGGGTCCCCTCCCCAGGCGCGTGGCACCACTTCGGGGGTGCCGGCGGGCGGCGGCTGCACATAGATCCGGTCCTCGGCAGGGAGGATCGAGGCTGCCAGCGGCGGCGGCACCGTGTAGGCGGCGGCCGGCAGGGTGCGGACCAGCCCGTGGCCGTAGTGCCAGAGGTCGATCGCCAGCAGGGCGACCGCCAGACCCTCCAGCAGGCGCCGGGAGGGGCGCCGCCAGCGGCAGAGCGCGAGCAGGGCGGTGACGGCGGCGGCGGTGGCCACGGCGGCCCAGCTCTCCGCCCGCAGGTAGGCCAGGGCGGCGGCCGTGCCCCGCGCTCCCAGGTCGGGAGCGCCGTGGACGGCGATCCGCCAGAAGGCGGCCCGGGGCGCCCACAGCAGCAGGAACGCGGAGACCAGGGCGGTGGCGAGCGCCACCCCCGCCAGCGCCACCGGCAGGTCGGCCGCCTCCGCGCGCCCCGCCTCCCGCTCGTCGAGCAGCCGCTGCCAGCCGAGGATGCCGGCGAAGGCGAGGGCGACGACGGCGAGGACGGCGAACTTCTCCGGGAAGCGGAGCACCGCCAGCACCGGCACCGCCTCGCGGAGCGCCTCGTAGAGGGGGTTGTGCCGCCCGAGGGCGAGGAAGATGCCGGCCAGGAAGGCGAGCCCCCACGCCGCCCGCCGGGGGATGCGCCAGCGGATCAGCGCCGCCGCTCCCAGCACGGCGAGCAGGAGCCCCGGGTAGATCGACTCGACATAGGGGTAGTCGCGGTCCTCGAGCTTCCAGCCGAAGTAGACCCCCTCGAGGTTGCGCGTCGGATCGCCGAGGAAGCGCGGGAAGGCGATCTCGGCCAGCCGCTCGGGGGGCATCGACCAGAGGGTCGCGTGCGACGCGGAGAGCCCCTTGCGCGGCGAGTCGGCGAGCCGTCCCAGGGTCGGCAGGAGCTGCACCGCGGCCAGCGCCACGGCGAACAGGACCGGCACCGCGGCCCGCGGGAGGGTCCGCAATGCCGCCCGCGGGCGCCGGCCGGCCGCCGAGGCGGCCAGGGCCAGGATGCCGAGGCCGCTCATCACCACCGTCGACGGCTCGCCGTTGAGGAGCTGGAGCCCGAGCGCGCCGCCGGCGAGGAGCGCCGGCCGCCACCAGGTCCGATCCTCGGCCCGCAGCGCCTGATCCGCCCAGGCGAGCACCCAGGGGAACCAGGCCATGCTGCAGAACAGGGTGTAGGCGCTGAGCAGCGAGAGATACGCGCCGCAGCCGGCGTACCCCACCGCCGCGAGCGCCGCCGCGCCGCGGCCGCAGCCGAGGTGCCGCGCCAGCCGCCAGGCGCCCGCGAAGGCGATCGCCGCGTGCAGGAAGGCGAGCAGGCTGAGCGCGTAGTGCGGGGGGACCGCGAAGATCAGCCAGCTCGGCGGATAGAACGCCGCGTAGCTGGGGTTCGAGAGCAGCGGCTGGCCGCCGTGCAGCCAGGGGTTCCAGGTCGGCAGCCCATGGGCCGCCAATTCCCGGAACGCCGCGCGCAGAGGGAGATGAAAGAGAGGGACGTCGCGGTTCGCGAGCACCCGGCCGGGGGACAGCAAGGCTCCGAGCAGGCTGAGGAGCCAGCCCGCCGCGAGCACGGCTGGTGGGATCGCGGCGGACCGGCGGTGCATCCGGGAAGAATATCTACTTCTGCGGCCAGCGCACGAAGAAGCCGTCCGCCCAGATGATGTCCTGGTCGTAGTCGGTCGGATCGAACCCCGCCACGGTGTACTGGCCGTTGACCGTGCTGCGGTCCCGCCCGCCGCTGCCGATCGCCATCACCTGCTGATTGAGCGGATTGGTCGGATCGAGGAAGTACTGGTAATCGGTCTTCCAGCCGTCGAGCTCTTGAACCGTCTCGATGTACTGCGGGGTCAGCAGATCCCGCAGGGAGGAGATATCGATCGCCTTGTACTGGCTGATATCGACGCTCGTGATCGCCGCCCCCGCCGCCGCCGCCCCGACCTCGTCCGACAGCCAGGAGAACATGGCGGTGCCGGTGATCCGCATGTCCGCCACCGTCCGCTTCTGCTTCGCCTTCTCCATCGCGTCGAGCAGATTGGGGATCAAAATGGCGGCGAGAATGCCGATGATCGCGATCACAATCAAGAGCTCGATCAGCGTAAAGCCCGTCTGTTTCCCCGCGAGTCTACGCTTCATAACAAATCCCTCCAAGTTGTCGGAGAGGTACTTTTACAAGCCGCATGCCAGATGGGTCGCGTGCGCAAGCTGCTGGAAAATCAGTGACTTGCGGTTATAGCCAAGCGTCTTTCAGACAAAAATCGTCAACGCTCGGGCACGGGATGTCACCCGCCGCCGATCCGGCTCACCGGCTCTGGGGCGCGGCGTAGACGGTCAGGATCCGGCGCATCCGCTCGACGCCGCGGTCGATCTCGGCGAGCGGGATCCGCTCGTCGGTGCTGTGGATCCCCTTCGAGTCCTCGGGGCCGAGCTTGAACGGCGAGAGGCCGTAGGCGGGAATCCCCCGCTCGCGGAAGAAGCGTGAGTCGGTGAAGCCGGCGATGAAGGTGGGGACCACCGGCCCCTCGGGCCCCAGCACCCGCTGCATCGCCTGATAGAGCCGGCCGGAGGCCGGCGACGCCGCCGCCGGCGGGGAGGTCACCAGCACCTTCACCTCGAACCCCGGGCCCAGCCGGCGCTTGACCGCGGCGAGGAAGGCGGCGGAGTCGGTGTCGGGCAGCAGCCGGACGTCGAGCTGTGCCGCCGACCGCTCGGGGACGACGTTGATCCGCTCGCCGCCGCGCAGCACCGTCACCTGCACCGTGTCGAGGAAGAGGTTGCCCATGCCGGGCATCAGGAACTCCTTCGGGCCGCTCTCCGCGATCACGCCGTCGATGTTCGAGAACACCCGGCGCCAGCGGGGGTTCTGCAGCGGCGCGATGGCATGGGAGTAGTCGCGCACCGGCGCCGTGACCCGCCAGCGGGCGGGCTCGGCGAGCAGCCGGGCCAGCCCCTCGACGAGCTGATGGTTGGCGCTCGCGGGATTGAGGCCGGCGCCGTGCCCGCCGCGGCCCGAGGTCGAGACCTCCAGCCAGAGCGGCCGCTTCTGGGACACCTCGATCCCCCACCAGAGGAGCTTGCCGCCGGCCCCGGTCTGGCTGCGCCCGCCTTCGCCGATCACCGCCTCGACCCCCTGGAAGAGCTCCGGATGGTTGGCGAGCAGCCAGCCCGTGCCCCGCACGCCGCCGTTCTCCTCGTCGGCCACGGCGAGGAAGACGATGTCCCGCTCCAGGGGCACCCGCCGGCGCTGGAGATCGATCATCGCGGCGAGCTGGGCGATGCCCAAACTCTTGTCGTCGACCGCGCCGCGCCCCCAGAGCTGCCCCCCCTTGACCAGGCCGGCGAACGGCGGCACCGTCCACCCCGGGCCGGGGGGGACCACGTCCATGTGGTGGAGCAGGAGGATCGCCCGCCCGCCGCTCTTCGGCGACGACAGCCGGGCGTACAGGTTCGCCCGCCCTTCCGGGTTGGCGACCACCCGCGAGGGGATCCCCGCCCGCTGGAGGATGCCGGCCAGGAAGGCCGCCCCGCGCCCCTCGTTGCCGGGCGGGTTCGAGGTGTCGATCCGCAGATATTGCTGCAGCCATCCCGCCGGCTCCGAAAGCGCCGCGGGCGCGGCCGAGACGGTGGCAGACGGCGCGGTCAGCGACGGCGACAGGAGCAGGAGGGCGGCGAGGAACGGCGGGAGCAGGCGGCTTGGCGGCATATTCGGGAAAGTCTTGGGAAAAGAATAGTCCAGAAAAACAAAAGGGGGGTCTCCGTATCGAGACCCCCGTGGGAAGAAGAGCTTGAATCGCTTTGGGTGGTCGTGCGGGCCCGTCGGGCCCGCATCGTCTGCCGCTTAGTTGGTCTTCTGCGGCCAGCGGACGAAGAAGCCGTCGGCCCAGATGATGTCCTGGTCGTAGTCGGTCGGATCGAAACCGGCGACCGTGTAGGAGCCGCTCGGCGTGCTGGCGTCACGACCGCCGGAACCGATGGCCATGACCTGCGCCTTCAGCACCTCGGTGGTCTCCAGCCAGTAGGAGAAGTCCTTCTTCCAGCCGTCCTTGGCCGGAACCGACTGCAGGTACTGCGGAACCAGGACCGAGGCCACGGTGGCGGCGTCGGAGGTGGTGTACTTGCTGAGGTCGACGTCCGTGGCGGCGGCGCCGGCGGCGGCCGCGCCGACCTGGTCGGTCAGCCAGGAGAACATCGCGGTGCCGGCGTTACGCATGTCGGCGACGGTGCGCTTCTGCTTCGCCTTCTGCAGAGCGTCGAGGAAGTTCGGAATCAACAGGGCCGCGATGATGCCGATGATCGCGACGACGATCAGCAGCTCGATGAGCGTGAAGCCCTTCTGCCGGTTACGGATCTTGCTAATCATGTTTGGGTCTCCTCCCCCTGGGGTTTTGAAGCTGTCCTCCGGATCATCCGCGAGGCGTGTCGGTGGGGAGATATAGCAGGGTCGATGCCAGGGGTTCACCGAGCCTAACTCCTTGATTTCATTAGAGTTCAATTTCCGTCAAGACAAAATTTGCCACTGTGCGCTAGCACTAAGTGTCAGAAACCAGCCGGCGGACCAGCCGCGTGTAGATGTCGACGCCGTCCGCGAAGGCGGGCACCGCGAAACGCTCGTTGGCGCGGTCGACCTGCAGGGTGTCGGTGTTCATGATCAGGAACGGCGAGAAGCCGTAGGTCGGCACGCCGAGGGTGCGGAAGAAACGGGCGTCGGTCGCCGTCCACGCCAGGAAATAGGGCCCGACCGGCGCGTCGGGATAGGAGTCGCGCAGGGTCTCGACGATCGCCTCGTAGACCGGATTGTCGAGCGGGCTGCCGCCGCGGGCGGTCTGCGGCTCGTCGATCATCGTGGTCAGGCCGAAGGTCAGCCAGGACGGCACCAGCTTCTCCCGCACCGCCTCCAGATCCTCGCCGGGCAGGAGCTGGAACTTGATCTCCAGCTCCCAGCCGCCGCCGGGCGCCTCCTTGACCTTGAACGGCACCGCCTCGTTGCGCAGCATCGACTGAATGTAGGGGGGCAGCTTGCGGAAAGCCTTGATGTCCCCCATCGCGGTCTCGATGTCGGTCATCATCTCCCGCAGGTCCTTGCGGTCGCGGGTCGGGCCGTAGGTCGCGAACACGGCGCGGGCCTCCGGCGTCAGGCGCAGGTCGGTCACCGTCGGGCCGATCTCCTTGAGCGTCTTGCGAAGGTCCTCCAGACGCTGGCGGTCGTCGCCGCAGACGATCAGGTCGGCGTAGCGCTTCTGGGCGAACTCGGTCCCCCAGAACTTGATCTCGTCGCGCGCCCGCGCCTCCACCACCCCGCCCTCGGTGAGCACCGCCCAGAAATTGCGGACCATCTCCGGCTGGAGCTGGATGATCCGCCGGATGCCCAGGCGGCTGCCGCGCTCCTCGCTGCTGGTGCCGAGGAAGAGCACCGAGTGCGTCAGCGGCACGCCGCTCTTCTTGAGATCGATCATCGCCAGCATCTGGGCGATGGCGACGCTCTTCATGTCGAAGACGCCGCGGCCGTAGATCCAGGGGAGCTCGATGCGCGCCTCGAACGGCGGCGAGAACCACTCCTTGGGATCGGCCGCCGAGACGTCGATGTGGTTGTGCAGCACCAGCGGCCGGGAATCCTTGCCGACCAGCCAGGCGTAGATGTTGGCCTTGCGCGGGCCCACCTTCTCGATGCGGTAGGGGATGCCGGCCGCCTGGAACTGGCGGGCGAGGAACTCGGCGCCCTTGATCTCGTCGCCCGTCGCCTCGCTGGTGTCGATCTGGGCATACTTCTGGAGCAGCTTCACTTCCGGCAGGTTCGCGAAGTCGCGGTGCATCCACGCCTCGGTCTTCCGGGCCTTCAGCGGGGCGTCGAGGAACTTGACGACACCCCAGGTGAGCCCCCCCACCAGGATAAGGCTGCCGTAGAGAGCGATCCGCGCCGCCTGCCGGCGCCGGGCTTCGAGTCTTTGCAGGATCATGAGGCCCGCGATGATAAACCGGACTTCGACAGTTGTGTATGCTTCGCTCGACTCATGAGGATTCCACTACGGCTCCTGCTGCTGCTGGCCGGCCTCGTCGCCTGCCTGCGCTACCTGTTCGCGGAGATCGCCCGCCTCAAGGGGGGGATGGGCTTTCCGCTCGACGACAGTTGGATTCATCTGCAGTTCGCTCGCAACCTCGCGCACGGCGCCGGGCTCTCCTACAACCCCGGCGAAATGGTGACCGGCTCGACGGCGCCGCTCTGGACCGCCGTTCTCTCGCTCCTCTTCCTCCTGCCGGGGAGCATCGTGGTCTGGACCCAGATCCTCGGCATCGCGCTCTACCTCGCCGGGATCGACGCCACCTGGCGCCTCGCCCGCGAGTTGGGCCTGGGACGGGGCCTCTCCGCCCTCGCCGCCGGGCTCACTCTGGCGACGAGCTGGCTCGTCTGGTCGGCCCTGTCGGGGATGGAGATCCCGCTCTTCGTCCTGCTCTCGCTCTGGGGGGTGATCCTCCATGTGCGCGAGCGGGCCGATCCTGAACGCCCGCCGCTCTCGCTCGCCGTCCTCGCCGTCGCCGTGCTCGCCCGGCCGGAAGGGCTGCTCCTGCTGCTCCTCGCCTTCCTCGACCGCGTCCTCGTCTTCGCGGAAGGCCCGGAGGGGGTCCGCTGGCGCCGTCCCAGCCTCCGGACCCTGCTCGCCGGGGCCGGCCTCGCCGCCTGCGCCCTGGCCGGCTCCTTCCTATTCTACGGATGGGCGGGCGGTTCCGTACTGCCGACCACCTACGCGGCCAAGGGGGGCGGCGAGGTGCGGCACCTGCTGCCCGACCTGCGGTACCTCGCCAACGTGCTCACCCTCTTCTTCCGGCCGCAGCCGTGGGCGACCCTGCTCGCCGCCGCCGGCGCGGCCGTCCTCGCCGGCCGGCTCGGCACCGCGCGCGACCGCGGGCTCCTCCCCGCCCTCTGGCTGTTCGGCATGCCGCTCGCCTACTCCCTGCTGACTCCCGGGCCCAGCCGGATGCTGGGAAACTTCGGCCGCTACTACTTCCCGCTCTTCCCGGTGCTGGCCATCCTCGCCGCGCTGGCGCTCGAGCCGGTGCTGGAGGCGGTCGTCCGCCTCCGCCTGCCGGCGCCGCTGCGGACCGCCCTGGGTGCGATCGGAACCGTTGCGATCCTCGCCCCGACGGTCGGCATCCTGGTCCAGGGGGAGGCCTTCTACGCCCAGAACGTCGCCAACGTCGAGGAGAGCGACGTGGCGATCGCCCGCTGGCTCGCCGCCCGCGTTCCCCCCGGCGCCGTGCTGGCGGTCAACGACATCGGTGCGATCAAGTATTTCCTCCCCAATCCGATCGTCGACCTGGCGAGCATCGCCACCCCGGAGATCGGCCGCGAGGTGTCGCGGGCCGTCGCCGCCGGCACCCCCTGGGACGCGGCGATGCTGGCGGCCCTGGAGCGGCGCCACCCCGACTACGTGGTGATCTTTCCGAGCTGGTTCCCCAACCTCGCCGCCGACCCCCGCTTCCAGGCTCTCTACACCCTGCCGATCCAGGGCAACATCACGATGGGCGGTACCGAGATCGTGGTCTACAAGACGCCGTGGACGCGGGCGCCGCTGCGGGATGGAGTTTAGGAGCCCGCGGGCAGAAGAGCGAAAAGGGACATCAGGGACAGCAGAGACACCAGGGACAAGAAAATCCGGCATCGCCACCCTTCTTCATTTCCCTGCTGTCTCTGCAGTCCCTTACGTCCCTGCTCGAAAGGTTTTCGCCACCGCTCTACAGACGATTCGCCGCGAGTTGCTCCTTGACACGAGCAGCGACAGAGGGGTCGCTACTGGCGAAGTAGCAAAACTCGTCGTGCGAAAAATAGAAGGCCTCGCGGCCGGAAGACGAGATCCCGTAGCAATCCCAGATGAAAAGCAGCGAGGTCGCCACGATGGAGACCGCGTCGTCCATATCCGCGGCGGTGACGAGATGGCCGGGCGCCTCGATCAGCGGACGGTGCTCGCCGAGGGCCTCGCGGAAGCGGGTAAACAACGGCATGTGCTGGCTGGATGGCCAGACGGCCCACTCGTCGATCAGGAGCAGCGTTTCGGGGTCGGGCTCGACAAGGGAGAGGAGAAAGCGCGCCAGTAACACCTTGGCACCCGAATCGGCGGGATACGGCACCTCCACAATATGAGACGACTCCGCACCGATGTCCGGCCGGCTCCAGCCCGACTCCCGCACAGGAACGTGACGCTCACCGCACCATGACTGCCACTCTGCCGGCGTGAGAATTCGCATGGCTCCTTTCGAGAGACGGTGAGTAAGCCGTGGAAGGCCCGGAGGGGGTCCGCTGGCGCCGCCTGCGCCCTGGCCGGCTCCTTCCTATTCTACGATGGGCGGACGGTTCCGTACTGCCGACCACCTACGCGGCCTGGGCGGCGCCACTGCTCAATCCACGGTGACTTTCATCTTTTTGACGTCCAAGCCGCGCAGCACCGCCAGTGCGGTCCCGGAGGCGGTCTCGGTGGAGCGGGCCACCAGCAGGCGCCCGCCGACCTGCTGGAACGTGAACGTCTGATATTGCGTCGTTGTCAGGCCCGGCAGCCGGAGCTCCCCCGTGCTCTCCAGAGCCAGCGGCAAGCCGTCCGCGCCCAGCCAGATCTTCGCCTCGACGACCGCGGGCTTCGGCTCGCCTTCCCTGGACGCCTCGAGCTCCGCGGGAAGATCAGACGGCCGGATCAGCAGCAGCCGGGCCGCTTGTCCCTCCCAAGCCGCCATCTGATCGTCCACCAGATCCGATTCATTCAGGAGCGATCCGATCCATCCGGCCGGATCGATCAGTGCCTGAGCGTCGACCTCGTCGATCAACGGATCAGGATCGGTCTCCTTCTTCGACCCCCAGAACGAAAAGCGGGAGGTGCTGCCTGACCGTTTCTGCCCACGCTTTGACACCCCAGGGGCCGGCCTCGATGATGACCCGCCCCCGCTGCTTGTCAGAGTTCAAGTGCAACGGAGCCGTCCCCTTGTGCTGAAGCTCGACATCCACCTTGACCCGGATCGGCTGATCGCTCCGCACGGCGGCGAGCCTTTCCTGGAGATCCTTCAGCGGCTGAGCCGCCAGTGCGCTCGAGATCAACAGCCCCCCTGCCATCGCGATCCTCAACACCTGTCTGTTCATGGCTTTTCTCCTCGGGAATTCTTGCTGAAAAACCCCGGAGTGCAAGGCGAATGCCCGCCATTCTGTAGGGCCATGACGGTGGGAAAACACCAACACGCCTGGAAAATGCAGACAGGCGTGACAGTTTTAGTGGACACACTCTATCTCCTGCTTCTCGGAATCTCGGCCGCGGTGCCAGCGGGTGCCGCTTAAGAAATATTTCTATCTGACCTGTCGCCCGCCACAGTGATCAGATCACGAATCAGCGGATCGAGGCGGTCGCGCACGGCGTTGCCGAGAATGGCGCGGATTTCGGTCGGCGCGTCGGGCTCGCCCTCCAGATCCTCGGGAGAGGTTTCCTGGCTCGTGGGCGGGACGCTTTCCTGAATGGCCACCAGACGAGACCGGATCGCCCGCAGGCTTTCGATCACCGGTCCGAGTTGATGCCTCGCCAGCTCCACTGCGGTCATCCCTTGATTTCCTCCATGGCTTGAGCCTCCTGGGCGCGCCAGGCCGAGCTCGTGAAGGCGCGGCACTCCGGACAGCCGGCGAGGAGATGGCGGACGACCTCTCGGGTCTCGGCCCGGGTCGTATCTCCGCGCATGAACCGCAACAGCAGCTCCTCGGACGGGTGGTGCCTCACGCGGAGGATTCTGGCCGCGGGCTCCAGGCTTCAGGGCTCTACTCCCGAACCTGAAGAAAATTCCTGTTCCGGCAACACGGGTTCCGGGAGAAGGCATCCACGTCACCTCGCGGCGTGTCACGATCGGGGCTTGCGGCGCACTCGATCCTTTCAGGAGGTGGTAAATTCTTGCTGGGAGGAATTTGATGCCACGATCGCACCGTCCGCTGACCCTCGCCATCTGGAAGGACCTCTCCCAGAAGGAGATCGGGGCGGAGGCGAGGATTCCCCAGAAGCAGGTCTCGTATTACCTCAAGAAAGAGGAGCTCGACGATTCCGTCTACGAGCGCCTCCTCCGGGGGGTCCGCGCGCGGGCCGCGGAGGTCGATGTCGTGACCGCCTGCCTGGAAGCCCTGGAGGCGTTGAGCCAGGACCAGGAGATGACCCCCGAGGAGCGCGACGAGGTCGAGGCGGGGATCCTGGAAAGCACGCGGCTCCTGCGGAAGAGTTTCTCCGCGGCTGTCCGGCGCTCGCGCGCTCTCCCGCCAGTGGATGGCTACCCCCGGCCCGCCGACCTCGAAGCGGCCCGCTGGCAGGCCCGCGATCAGTGGTCGCGGCTGGAACCGCTCTCCGAAGGCCAGCGGCTCGCCGTAGCGCGGGTGGCCACGGAGTTCCAGACCTGGGCGCTGGTCGAGCGTGTCTGCGAGGAGTCGATCGTCCAGGCCTCCCGCAACGTCGAGCGTTCGGCCTCCCTGACTCGGCTCGCCCAGGAGATCGCCGAGCGGGTTCAAGGGCCGGAGGAGTGGCGGAATCGCATCCGGGGCTTCGCGACGGCCCATGTGGCGAACGCTCTACGAGTTCAGGGCGACCACCAGACGGCAGAGGCAACTCTGCAACGGGCCAAACGACTGTGGGAGAGCGGCAATGATTTTACTGAGGTGCTTGATCCGGGGCGGCTGCTCGACCTGGAAGCATCGCTTCGCCGGGACCAACGCCGGTTCGAGGAGACGCTTACCCTACTAGAGGAAGCGCTGAAAGTGGGACGCTGTCCGGAGCGCTACCTGATCAATAAGGGGTTTACCCTTGAAGTCATGGGTGAGTATGACAGTGCCGTTCAGACGCTCCTCCAAGCTGAGCCTCTGCTTAAACTTAAGGGCGATGATCGCCTGTTGTATATGCTGCGTTTCAATCTGGCCGTCATCTTCTGTCAACTTGGTCGGTATTCGGAAACCGCAAAGCTTTTACAACAGGTGCGCGACATCGTGACAGAGAGGGGCGATGGAACCGAACTAGTCCGCGTGACTTGGCTGGAAGGGCGCATTGCCGCCGGGCTGGGACGACTCGAAGAGGGACGGAGGCTGCTAGGCCGGGCGCGACGGGAGTTTGCCGCTCGGAAGATGGGATACGACGTGGTGTTGGCACTGCTGGAGGAGGCCGCCCTGCTCCTAGAGGACGGCCGGACGGCCGAGGTCCGGGCACTCACTTCGTGTTTAGCGGAGGTCTTCGAATACAAGGGAGTGCATCGGGAGGCTCTGGCGGCCTTGAAGCTGTTCCAGGAAGCCGCCGAGCGTGAAGAAGCCACAGCCGAGCGAGCGCGTCGTGTCCTGGGATACCTCTTCCGGGCTCGCTACAATCAGGGCCTCCGGTTCACCACTACATGAAATCTTGGGATCAGCCGTTAGGGTCCCACCCGCCACCAGCATCGGCCGAGGGCTGCGTTTTCGGGAAGCACGTCCCATTTGGGTCCATTCCGCAGCCAGCATCAGACTTGGGCTGTACGGCTGGAGCACACCGGCCGTCGGGGTCCATACCGCAGCCCGCCTTTTCAGTCGCTCCACTCCAGAGCGAGGAGAAGAAGGCCCAAAGCGGATCGAGCAAAGTGGTATGGCTGGCCCTGGGAACCAGGAGGAAGGCTGCAAGAGTCGCGGCGACGAGAGATCTGCGCATAGGGATTCGTCTCCCGCGCGGCGCCGCCGCGAGCCTTCATGGTCCGCGCGGGCCGCGCCTGTCGCTAATCATGGTGCTTTTTCGGGTGAATACGCGCGAAATTTCCTCAATCCATGCCAGTAGGAGGATCGAATGAGACCCAGGAACCGGCTGGCGCGACTGTTCCGCGCCCTTTCCGGAGAGACGCAGAAAGAGTTCGCCGAGACGACCGGCGTAGACCTCTCCCTGCTCGCCCGCTATGAGCTGGATCAGGTGGAGCCCGGCCTCGACCATCTGGCGAGGCTGGCGGAGGGCGCCGGGCTCACGATGGCGGAGGGAGAACAGGTGCTGCGGCTGGCCGATACGCTGAGCACCCCACGGAGGCGGACGGGTGCCGGAATCGAGGATCTCGGCCCCGAGATGTCCGCCGTGCTCGCCGGCACCTATCAGCGCCTGCTCCGGCTGGCGCCCCCCGCCGATCCTCCTCAACCCGAGGACCGCGAACGCGCCTGTGAGCTCTGGGCGCGGCTGGAGCCGCTTCCGGAGGACGAGCAGCTCGCGGTGGTACGGGTGGCCCGGGAGTTCCAGAGCTGGGCGCTGCTCGAACGCGTCTGCGAGGAATCGGTCTCTGAAGCCTCCAGCGAGACCGGGCGGGCCGCCTCCCTGGAGCGGCTCGCCCAGGAGATCGCCGCCTGGGTTCGTGGGCCGGAGGAGACGACTCCTCGATCCTGATAGCGGTCCGTAGATCCAGGGAGCGTCACGCTCCCTCGTTACGACGGTCTGTCGTACCCTTGCGACGCTCTGCCTCCACGTACGACGGTTTATCTCCAGCTACGACGGTCCGTCGTATCGGTACAGCGGTTTTGCGCACGGTACGACGGTTTGCCTCCGGCTGCGACAGTCCGTCGTAACCTTACGGCGGTCTGCCTCCGCGTACGACGGTTTGTCTCCAGCTACGACGGTCCGTCGTATCGATACGACGGTTCTGCGCACGGTACGACGGTCTGCCTCCACGTACGGCGGTTTATCTCCAGCGACGACGGTCCGCCGTATCGGTACGGCGGTTTTGCGCACGGTACGACGATCTGCCTCCGGCTACGACGGTCCGTCGTACCCTTACGACGGTCTGCCTCCGCATACGGCGGTTTGGTCTCCAGCTACGACGGTCCGCCGTATCGATACGACGGTTCTGCGCGCGGTACGACGGCCCGCCTCCGCCGGCATCACAAGACACCGCTCCGGCATCGCGATACTCTGCGGCCCGTGCCTACCCCAACACGAGCCGACAGCCTCCTCTCTCCTTGTGTCCTGGTGATCAAGACGCCGGTGGCCTCCCGCGAACATATTGCGGACCGGCTGGGCAGCACCGGGCGGCGGCTCACGGGACAAGTGGAGAACGCGGCGCGGGAGCAGGAGCTCACTCTCGACACCTTGCACGAGGCCCTCGCTCGTCTGGGCGTCACGCCGGTCACGGTCTCGGTCGATGCCATCGACGCCCGGGCCCGCCGCGCGCTCGCCGCCGCTCGCCTGGTGATCTCGGTGGGCGGCGACGGCACCCTGCTCACCGCCTCGCACTGGATCACCGGGGCCGCCCTGCTCGGCGTGAACTCCGCGCCGCGGTCGAGCGTGGGGTATCTGACTCTCACCCGGCGGTCGATCCTGGCGCGGGATCTGGCGCGAATCGCGCGGGGGACCCTGCTGCCGCAGGTGGTCGACCGCATCGAGGTCGAGATCGAGGGACGGCGGCTGCCTCCGGCGCTCAACGACGTCCTGATCGCGCACGAGCAGCCGGCGGCGACCAGCCGGTATCACCTGCGCCTCGGCCGTCGCGGCGAGGACCAGCGCAGCTCCGGGCTGTGGGTGGCGACGGGGGCGGGCTCGACGGCCGGGATCCGCTCCGCGGGTGGCGAGCCGATGCCGCTCGTCACCCGGCGGCTCCAGTTCCGCGCCCGCGAGCTCTACCGCCCGCGGGGGCGCCGCGCCGCCGTTCTGGAATCCGGCTTCGTGGAGGACGGGCAGGAGTTGGTCGTCGAATCGGCCATGGAGGCCGGCTGGCTCTTCGTGGATGGCGCGCGGGAGGCGACCCGGTTCCCCTTCGGCACCCGAGCGACCTTCCGCGTCGCCGAGCAGCCGCTCCTCCTCTTCGCGGACCCCGCGCGGTGGACGCCGGCTTAGGAGAGCACAACAGCGCTATCGAATGAATCGTATGGGACAGACGCCGGCCTTGGCGATGGGATCGAGCTCGCCGTGGTCGCTGGTCACCAAGGTGCCATCTTCCCGGACCGCCAAAGCGAGTGCAAAACAGTCGGCCAGCGAAACCCGCCGCCATTCTGCCTTGATCTTGCCGGCAATCCGCCAGAGATCCGCGGGCAACGATTCGAAGAACTCGAGCCCGTATTCGGCAAAGAGCGTCTCCAAGGTGTCCGCATCTTGCATGTTTCCGCGACGGCAGAGATCGTAGTAGACCTCGCAAGCGTTCACAGCGTGGATGAGACAGCGGTTTGCGGACTCTTGCAGAAGGCCCTCCACCACTTCGGCACCCGGTTCATCCTCCAGGATGGCAATGAGGGCACAGGCGTCGAAAATGAAGACCGGCTCAGTGGCCAAACTTTCGATCCTCGATTTCGATCTCCTCTAGCTTTCGTTTCGCGAGCTCTTCGCTCCCCGACGTCAGCCCCCGGCCTGCTCCCCGAAGGCGGCGTAGACGTGCGCGGCGTTCTTCCGGAGCCAGCTCACGGAAAGGTCTCGGCTCCTGGGCCAGTTCGGCGGCCAACGCCACGAGGCGCCCACGGCCTTGCGGCGGAGCCTCGGCCTGCTGCTCGCTGTCTTCCTGCGGTGACACGAGCACGATCAACTCCACCGGCCCGGAAGGAATCGTCGCCGGGAATTCAATCGTCGCGCGGTGATTTTCCGGGATCACGACATGAATTCTGTGCGCCTGCATCGTCGGGGCTTCTCCTCGTTATAGGTGAATCTACCATGGTGCTGCACCTACCTGAAGCTCACGAACCCACCGGCTTCAGTGGCACGCCGGTCTCCCCGGCCTCGCGCACCTTGGGGTCCGGCACCAGCCCGAAGCCGTCCGCCATGCGGGGGAAGTAGTTGAAGATGGCGATCACGTGCGCGGCTTCCAGCAGCCCTTGATCGTCGAAGCCGAGGTCGCGCAGGGGTTGCCAGTCGGCGGCCGTCATGCGGGTGGGCTCCAGGGTCATCTTCTCGGCGAGGGTGCAGAGGGCGCGCTGGCGCGGCGTCAGGTCCGGCAGATCCCGCCAGCGCCGCTGCTTGATAGCGTCGACCAGCGCGGCGTCGTTGTGCTCGACACGCAGAAACTCTGCGTGAGACTGCGTTCAGTACTGGCAGTCCTGGGCCGCGGAAGCGACCGCCGCGAGCATCTCCCGCTCGGCGCGGTCGAGCGCTCCCGGCGCGAACATGATCTCGTGGAAGACGGCCTGCATGGCGCGGCCGATGCGCTCGTGCGCGGCGAGCAGGCGCCCCATCCCGGAGGCATACCCGAAGTTGTAGGAAGAGGGCTTCGGCCCGGCCGGCCGGGCCCGCAGCTCCTCCGGCGTGGGCAGGCGGATGAACGCGTTCTGAGGGTCCTCGAACATGGAGATCCTCCCTGGATCGTCCCGCGGCGCGGCGCGCGTCCGCGGGAAAGAAAGGATAACCGAGCCCGGCGCGAGTCAGGCTGCCTCGGGTTCCAGCAGCCAGCGCCAGGCGGGCACGATCCGGACCCAACGGCCAGTCACCTGGACCGATTCCTGGAAATCTGTCCTTCCACAAAGGACAGATTGGCGCAAATCTGTCCTTGGCGGAAGGATGGGGAAAAGAGGAATCGACTCTCAGTGAGGGCAGGACCCGATGGGCGGGCAGTGTTCGGAGACGCCATCGCAGGTGACGGCCCGGAGTTGTACCGAGCAGCTCACGTCGCCGGAGCAGGAGATCGTCACGTAGCCGCCACCGCAGATGCACTCCAGGGAAACCGAACAACTCGTGCGCGGGCTTGGCGCCGGAGCGGAGTCCGCGAGTCCCGCGAGGAAGACGCTGACCTCGGGCACCGGACCGGACTGCGGGCTCTGCGATGTCTCGGCGTTCGCGACCGTCAGAGAGAGCATGAAGACCACACCGGTGAGCAACATGAGCTTTCGCATCGGTTCTCCTTGGCGTTGGTGGTTGAAACGTCCTGTCTCCTCGCGGGTCGAATCCCTGCCGCGATTCGCCAGCGGTCCACCCGCGAGTTCTTCACTGAAATCTATAGGAAGGGTACCACGGAGCCCGTTTACGGCGTCTTGCCCGGCGCCCGCAAACCCTGCCCCAGCCGGATCAGCCGGTCGGTGGGGGCGAAATCGTCGGTCAGGATGGGGACTTTCGAGGTGTCGAGGGCGACCTCGCCGCGCCAAGTGGCGAGGGTCGCGAGCGGGGGCGCGAAGCGCATCGTGCGGTCGAGCTCCCGGCCGCGCTGGACGAGCTCCGCGCTCGACAGGACCTCGGGGTTCAGGGTCGCCACCACCAAAGCGTTGAAAGAGCCCTGGACACGGAAGAGGTAGACCGAATCGAAGCGCTCCCGCATGGTGCGGTAGATCGCCTGCGAGAACGGATCGGAGAGCCCCCCTGCCAGGTTGAGCCCGAAGGCCCCGCCCGGCGTGAGGTGGCGCTTGACCTCGTCGAGGAACTGCACCGTGGTCAGGTGGAACGGCACGCTCTGGCCGATGTAGGCGTCGCCGTAGATCAGGTCCCATCGCTCGGTGGAGTTGTGGAGGAACTGGCGCCCGTCCTCGACGGTCACCCGCATCCGCGGTCCCGGCTGGAAGAAGAAGAACCGCTTGGCGATCTCGGGGATCGCGGGGTCGATATCCACGTAGTGGATGTCGAGCTCCGGGTCCCGCGCCTGGAGATAGCGGCCGATCGTGCCGCCGCCGAGGCCGATGATCAGCGCCCGCCGCGGGTGGGGGCGGATCAGCAGGACCGCCGGGGCGGCGCGGTTGTAGGGCAGCGTCGACTCGTGGTCGGCGAGGCTCACCGCCGCCTGCGGGACGCGGTCGCTGCGCAGGGTCCGCACGCCGTCGCGCTCGTACACCTGGAGGGTCTGATAGGGGGTCACCCGCTCGTAGATCAGGTCCGAGACGCCGCGGGTGGCGATCGATGCGGCGGGAATCGAAAAAATGAGCAGCAGGACGGCCAGCGCCGCCGCCGGGGCCTCGGAGCGGAAGGAGCCCGCGAAGGCCACGCAGGCGGTGAGCGCGGTCGCCGCCGTGAGCAGCCCGAGGGTCTGCCGCAGCTCCAGGAACGGGATGAGGAGGAAGGTGCAGGCGAGCGTCCCGCCGAGGCTCCCCAGGGTGGAGAGGGCGAACAGGCGCCCGGCGGTGTTGCCCAGATGCCCGAGGTCGCGGGCCGCCAGCCGCACCGCCCAGGGGGAGACGGTGGCGAGCAGCACGCTCGCCGGCCCGAACAGCACGGCGGTCGCGAGCAGGGTCCCCGCCGGGTTCCCCCCGGTGAAGGCGGCGAGCGCGGCGGCGAGCCGGGGCCCGAAGAGCAGGAGGATTGCCTCGCACGCGGCCGCCAGCGCCACCATCCGCCCGAGCGCCGCCATCGACGGCTGCCGGTCCGCCAGCCGCCCGCCCAGCAGGTAGCCGAGCGACAGCGCCGCCAGGAAGACGCTGATGATCGACCCCCAGACGTAGACGCTGTTGCCGTAATGGGGCGCGAGCAGCCGGCTCGACAGGATCTCCAGAGCCATGAGGACGGCGCCGCAGACCGCGACCACCCAGTAGAAACGCAAGCGGGGAAACATTGGCGGGGGAGTATGGCATAAAGCCCGGAAGAGGCCGGGGGGTGAGGTTTCGGGGCGGGGGCCAACCGGATACAATCCCCCCCGTGAACGTCCCCATCCTCGACCTCGGCCGTGTCCGCCAGCGTATCGCCACCCAGCTCGACGAGCGGTGGCGGCGCATCCTCGACCAGACTTCCTTCGTCCTCGGTCCCGAGGTGAAGGAGTTCGAAGCCGCCTTCGCCTCTTATCTGGGCGTCGAGGCGTGCGTCGGTCTCGCCAACGGCACCGACGCCCTGATCATCGGCCTGCGCGCCCTCGGCCTCAAGCCGGGGGACGAGGTGATCGTCCCCGCGTTCAGCTTCTTCGCCACCGCCGAGGCGGTCGCGTGGCTCGGCGGCACGGTCGTCTTCTGCGACGTCGATCCCGAGAGCCTGAACCTGTCGCCGGCGGACGTCGAGGCGCGGATCACCGAGCGCACGGTGGGGATCATCGGCGTCCATCTCTATGGCCGGCCCTTCGACGTCGACGCGCTGACCGACCTCTGCCAGCGGCGCGGCCTCTGGCTGTTCGAGGACGCGGCGCAGGCGCACGGGGCGGAGTGGAAGGGGAAGCGGGTGGGCGGCTTCGGCCAGCTCGCGGCGTGGAGCTTCTATCCGACCAAGAACCTCGGCTGCTTCGGCGACGGCGGCGCGGTGACCGGCAACGACCGTGCCCTGGTGCAGCACGTCTTCAGCCTCGCCAACCATGGCCAGACGGTGCGCTACACCCACCACGAGATCGGCACCAACAGCCGGCTGGACAGCCTGCAGGCGGCGGTGCTCAACTGTCGGCTGGAGCTGCTCGACGCCGACAACGCCCGCCGCGGCGAGATCGCCTGCAAGTATCACGGCGCCTTCGCCGGCGTCGGCGATCTGCGGCTGATCCCCGATCCGCCGGGGACGCGCACGGTCTATCACCAGTTCACCGTCCGCACGTCGCGGCGGGACGAGCTGATGGCCCATCTCAAGGAGCGCGGCATCGCCGCCGCCGTCCACTACCCCTCGCCGCTCCACCATCAACCCGCGATGAAGGGGCTGGTGGAGGTGCGCGACGGGGATCTCCCGGTCTCCACCGCCGCCGCGCTGGAGGTGCTCTGCCTTCCCGTCTTCCCCGAGCTGACGAACGCCGAGGTCGAGGCGGTCTCCGGGGCGGTGCGGGAGTTCTTCGGAGCCTGACCGGTGGCCACGGTCCACCTGGTGGACGCGAGTCCGTACATCTTCCGGGCCCACTTCTCGCTGCCGTCGAGCATCAAGACGCCGGACGGCCGCCCGGCCGCCGCCTCCTACGGCTTCGCCTCGTTCCTGCTCAAGCTGATCGCGGACGAGAAGCCCACCCATCTCGGGGTGGCCTTCGACCGCCACCTGAACAGCAGCTTCCGCAACGAGATCTACCCCGCCTACAAAGAGCAGCGGGAGGCGCCGCCCCCCGAGCTGGAGGCGCAGATCGACACCTGCCTGGAGATCGCGGCGGCGATCGGCGCGGCCACCTTCATCGACGACCGCCATGAGGCGGACGACCTGATCGGCGCCCTCCGCGAGGGTCTGGAGAAGGGCGGCCACGGCGCTGTGATCGTCACCTCGGACAAGGACCTCGCCCAGCTCGTGGACGAGCGGACCACCCTCCTCGATTTCGGCAAGGGGCTCCGCCTGGACGCCGCGGCCGTGCTCGAGAAGTTCGGCGTGCGGCCGGACCAGATCACCGACTATCTCGGCCTCGCCGGGGATACGGTGGACAACATCCCCGGCGTCAAGGGGATCGGCCCGAAGTCGGCGGCCGAGCTGCTCGCCCACTTCGGCCACCTGGAGGATCTCTACCAGCGGCTGGAAGAGCTCCCTTGGCTGTCGAAAGAGATCCGCGGCGCCAAGTCGCTCCACGCCAAGCTCGCCGCGAACCGGGAGATCGCCCTCCTCTCGAAGCAGCTCGCCACGGTCACCTCGAAGGTGCCGGGGGTGAAGGCCGACCTGAAGAGCCTGGAGTACAAGGGGGCCGATCCGGCGAAGATCGAGGAGCTCTTCAAGCGCCTCGGCTTCAATAAGATCCGCGAGCGGGTGCCGGTTACCGGCTGAATCCGTGCTCGAAGAGCTCGGCGAGAGGCAGCTCGAAGCCAGGAAGCAGTGAGGTCGCGAGAACACCCCCCGCGGCAGCGGAGAGGAACGGCTTCCGGCGCAGGCCCTCGTCCGTCCGTTCCCAGGGCTGGACGCCTCGCCGGGAGGGATCGAACATCCAGTACTCCCGGACTCCGGAGCGCTCGTAGGCTTTCAGCTTGGCCCCTTCGTCCAGCCGGCGGGTGCGCGGGGAGAGGATCTCGATCACCAGGTCCGGCGCTCCCTGGAGATTCTTCAATCCGATGATCGCGGCCCGCTCGTTGGAGACGAACAGCAGGTCGGGCTGAACGATGTCGTGGAGCGAAAGGAGGACGTCGGTGGGCGCGACGAGGAGCCGCCCGAGGCGATGGGCCTTGACGAAGCTTCCCAGGCGGATCGTCAGCTCGACGAGCAGATCCTGGTGCGGCACGAAAGGGGCGGGGCTCACGTAGTGCTCTCCATCGATGATCTCGTGGCGCTGGCCGTCGTCGGGGATGAGGACGTAATCCTCGTAGGTCAGCTTGCGGGCGAGATCATGGAGAGCCATGGCGAGATCCTCCTGTCGCGGACCATCGTAACATGGCCGCGGAATGAGATCCGATCGCAGCGCCGCGAGCTGGCGGAGTTCCGTCGCGGCGCAATCTATCACCGGAAGACGCGCCACCGGAAGAAGCGCGGCGGCTCATGTTCCAGTCCGGTTATAATGCCAAGTCCGCCCGCATGGCGGCAGATCCTGAATTCGATTCCACCGGAGTACCTCACATATGGCCAAAGCGCGCGTAGCCGTTCTCAAGACCAAGCCCGACACCGTCCTGGAGGACGTCGGGCGGACCATGGAGATGGGGGACGTCCGGCAATTTCTCGCCCCTGGCGCCACCACGATCCTCAAGGACAACATCTCCTGGCACTTCCCCTTCCCCGGGGCGAACACCACCCCCTGGCAGCTCGAGGGGACGATCCAGAAGCTGCGCGCCGACGGCTATACGGACCAGGTTTGCGTGCAGAACAACACGGTCGTCACCGACCCGAAGAAAGGGGAGCGGCTGAACCGCTACCTGCCGGTGCTCGACAAGTACGACGTGCCGGTGCGCTACAACTGCTTCGCCGACGACCTCAAGTGGATCACCTACAAGCCGAAGGGGAAGATGCTGGTGCTGCCGTCGATCTACCCCGAGGGGATCACCATCCCCGAGTTCTTCCTCGGCAAGAACATCGTCCACCTGCCGACGGTGAAGTGCCACATCTACACCACCACGACCGGCGCGATGAAGAACGCCTTCGGCGGCCTCCTCAACACCCGCCGGCACTACACCCACTCGCACATCCACCAGACGCTGGTCGACCTTCTGACGATCCAGAAGGAGATCCACTCCGGGCTGTTCGCGGTGATGGACGGCACGACCTGCGGCAACGGCCCCGGTCCGCGGACGATGATCCCGGTCGAGAAGGACTTCATGATGGCCTCGGGCGACCAGGTGGCGATCGACGCCGTGGCGGCCAAGATGATGGGCTTCGACCCGATGTCGATCCCCTACATCCGGCTGGCGCACGACGCCGGCCTGGGGGTCGGCGACCCGCGTGACATCGAGATCGTGGGCGAGGACATCTCGAAGTGGAACTTCCACTTCTCGGTGGGCGACAACACAGTCTCCCGCTTCGGTGACCTCGTCTGGTTCGGGCCGCTGAAGGGGCTCCAGAAGCTGTTCTTCCGGACGCCGCTGGTCTATTTCTTCGTGTTCGGCTCGTACTTCTACCACGACTTCGCGTGGTACCCGACGGTGGGCAAGCGCCGCATCGAGCAGTACGCCAGGACGAGCAAGTGGATGCGCCTCTTCGAGCAGTATCCCGAGGCCGTCCAGGAAGCCGAGAAGGCCGCCTGAGCCCCGCCCCTTCCAGCGAAGAGTCCCCAGCAGACCTGAAGCCCCGTCCCGCCGGATCGCCGGAGGGAGGGGGCACGGGTCTCGAGCGTCTGGGCCGGCGGATGCTGGTGCCGCTGGCCCTGGGGGTGCTCGTGGTCGTGGGGCTCGCCCTGACCGCGAACCCGCGCGAGCTCGCCCGCAGCCTGCGCGTCTTCGATCTCCGCCTGCTCGTTCCCGTGCTGGCGCTCTCGCTCTTCAACTACGGCCTGCGCTGGATCCGCTGGGAGATCTACCTCCGGCGGGTGGGCGTGACGCTCTCGAAAGGGCGGAGCCTCGCCGTCTTCCTGGTGGGGTTCCTCCTCTCGGTGACGCCGGGCAAGGCAGGGGAGCTCGGCAAGGCGTGGCTGGTGCGGGAGCTGGGGGGCGGCAAGGCGATGCGGGTGGTCTCGGTGGTGCTGGCGGAGCGGGTGACGGACGTGCTCGGCACGTTCGTGCTGATCGCCCTCGGCACCTTCCCCCTGGTGGGCGGACCGTGGATCGCCGCCTCGGGGGTCGCCGGGGTAATCGTGACGGTTGTCCTGCTCACCTGGCGGCGGGGAGCGGAGTGGGTCTTCGCGATCCTGCGCCGGATGCCGGGGATCGGCCCGCGCGTGCCGCATCTGGTGGAGATGTACGACCGGCTCCAGGAGCTGCTCTCGCCGGGGCTGGCGGTGATGGCGACCACGGTAGCGACGGTGGCCTGGGCGGCGGAGGGGCTGGGCTTCTGGCTGGTGGTCCGCAACTACGCGCCGAAGGCGGACCTGCTGCTCTCGGTCTTCAACTACACCGCCGCGAACGTCCTCGGCGGGCTCTCGATGCTCCCCGGCGGCCTGGGAGCCGCCGAGGGGTCCCTCGCCGCCCTCCTCCACGGCCAGGGGCTCGACACGGCGGACGCCAGCTCGATCACCCTGGTCATCCGCGGCGCCACGCTCTGGTTCGCGGTCCTGCTGGGGCTCTGCGCCTTACCGTTTGTGGCGCGGTGGCTGGCAGCGCGGCGCGAGCGGGGGTGAGTTAGAATGGTCCGCCAAGGAACGAGAAGATGACCAAAACGATGCATGCGCGATTCGACGGCACGGCGTTCTATCCAGAGGAACCTGTGTCCATCGCTCCCAACACAACAGTGCTCCTTACTGTAGAGACGGAAGATCCGCCTCTGGAGATGAGCGCGGATTCCGTTCCCACCCGGAGAGGAGAGCCCTACTCCTTCCTGAAGCTTGCGATGTCCCTGAATCTGGAGGGGCCTGAGGACTGGTCGGAAAATCTGGACGATTATCTCTACGGGGACAAAAAGCTTCCCGATGACTAAGGTCTTTCTAGATACCTCCTACGCAGTTGCTCTCGCTTCCCCCAGAGACCACCATCATTCCAAAGCCGTGGAGCTCGCCGGGCGGCTTGAACGCTGGGGATCCCAGATGGTGACGACGCGAGCCATCCTCTTGGAAATCGGGAATTCTCTTTCCAAGTTGCGCTATCGGCCCTCAGGAGTCGCTCTGCTGGAGTCCCTCGAAACCGATCCCCGGGTGGAAATCCTTCCTCTTTCGGAGGATCTATACCAAAGGGGATTCGAGATGTTCCGGCGGCGGCACGACAAGGAGTGGAGCCTGGTCGACTGCATGTCCTTCGCGGTCATGCAAGACCGCCGGCTCCAGGAATCCCTGACGACAGACGAGCACTTCGAGCAGGCCGGCTTCCGGGCTCTCCTCCGGGAAGCCTGACCGCGAAGATCCTCAAGCCGTCTTCTGCCCGCACTCCGGGCAGAACCGCGGGCTCCCCTCCATCTCCGCGCCACAGCCTCCGCAGTGCTTCTTCTGCGCTGCCGTCGGGGTGCCGCACTCGGGGCAGAACTTGGCGCCGCCGGTCTTGGCGCCGCAGGACTTGCAGGTGGCGCCGGTGACCTGGCCGAGGTTCCGGTTCTTCATCCAGTCGACCTGCTGAGCCTTCTCGAAGGCCTGACTCTTCGCGGCCTCGGCCTGGGCGGAGGCGATCTCCTCGTCGAGGTCCGGCGCGCACCACTCGCAGAGGCCCGCCTTTTCATTGAAGCAGATCGGCCCGCAGACGTAGCGGCCGCAGCGCGTGCACTGCTTGAAGAGAGGGCGGATCTCCTCCGTCGCCTCGCGCAGGGCGGCGTCGTGGGCCGGCCCGCCCACCGCGCGCTGGATCTGGTAGGCGGTGTCCGAAACCTTTCCGAAGAGCCCGCCGAAGAGGCTCCCCGCAACCTCGGCGGCCGAGGCGGCAAGGCCGAGCTTCGAGCTCTGGAAGGTCGACATGTAGCCGTTGCCGCACTTCTCGCAATAGAACTTGAACTGGTAGCCGCGATCCGTGGACAGATCCTCGTAATTTCCCGTGAAATCGACTTTGCCCATCGTCAGATCCTTCTCCGTGCTCAGTTGAGAGTGCCGTAGATGGTACCACGGCGGCAGGAGCGCTTCAGCCGGCCGAGATCCGCTCCAGCAGGGCGGGGATGTCGTCGTAGTCCTCGGCCCAGATGGTCTTGACGCCCATGGCCTCGAAGAGGTTGCGGTCGTAGGAGTCCGCCTGCTCCAGCACGGAGAGCACGGCCTCCTGGAGCTCGGGGATCTCCTCGGGAGCGTCGATCTCCATCTCCTTGCGGAACCTCCGCGCCCGGTCACGGATGTCGCGCAGGACGTTCCGCATCTCGGCCCGCTCGATCTTGTGCCGCCGCTGGATCTGCCAGTGGGCGGGAATCTCGCCGAAGACGTGGCTCGCGTCGAGCAGCCGGCGCAGGTTGGGGTCGAGCATCGACAGACCGATGAAGAGGACCCGGTTGTGGCGGAGGTAGTGGACGATGGCGGTCAGGGCCCAGTGGAAGATCGACGTCGTCAGGCTGTGGTAGTCGTCCTCGGTGAAGACGAGCTGGCAGTCCTTGGCCTCGCCGTCCTGCGGCAGGAAACCGTGCGGATGGAGGATCGGCAGCTTCTTGTCGCGGCTCCGCCGGGCGCTCCAGACGGCGCGGAAGTCGACCTCCCCGGCGAGCTTGCGCTCCAGCAGGTCGTCGTAGTTGAAGGAGACGACGGCGGCCACCCCGGAGTCGGCGCTGGACCGCTTGATGAAGTCGGCCACGGCGGTGAGCGTGGTCGGCTCGTGAGGGGTGGGGGGCTGCTTGGGATAGAGGTGCTGGCGGACCTTCTCCAGGAACAGGGCGTGGGCGTCCTCCCCCTTTCTGGAGCGGCTCGCCCGGCGGCGGATCTCGTTCTTGACCACGCGGGCGAGGATGATCGGATCGTAGTCGTAGTAGTCGACCAGCCAGGCGGCGAGGGAGCGCCGGAACGTCAGGTCGATCGGCTCCAGCCGGCGGGCCACGTCGGTCTGGTCGAAGAGGATCTCGAGCACCAGATCCTTCCAGGTGGGGATGCCGTAGGGCTTCGAGACCCCGGCGCCCAGAAAGAGCACGAGGTCCTTCTCGGCCCAGGCGCGCTGCAGCCCCTCGAGGTCGCTGCGGTTGACCTCGCTGCGGCCGACCTTCACCTTCTCGGGCTTTCTGCGCTTCGGCCCCGTCGCGGATCGCTCGCTCACATCCCGTCTCCGTGCTGAATTTGTGCCAGAGTAACCTATCCATGAGCTCCCCGGGCCGCCGCATCCTGTTCGCCATCCTGGCGCTGGCGCTCGTCCTCCGCCTCGCTCACCTCTGGGCGGTGCGGGACCAGCCCTTCTTCTCCTCGCTGGCGATGGACAGCCAGGAGTACGACCGCTGGGCGCAGGGGATCGCGGACGGCGACTGGCTGGGCTCGCGGGTCTTCTTCCAGGCGCCGCTCTACCCCTATCTGCTGGCCGCCGCCTACACGGTCCTGGGGCACCGCCCGGCGCTCGTCTACCTGCTCCAGATCCTCCTGGCGGTCGCCGGCTGCTGGGCGCTCTACCGCGCCGGCCGGGAGATGGCGGATGCGCGGACGGGGCTCGGGGCGGCGCTGCTCGCGGCCGTCTACGGCCCATTCCTGTTCTACGACGCGCAGCTCCTCAAGGAATCGCTGGCGGTGACGGCCACCAGCTTCCTGCTCTGGACGCTGGCGGCGGCGCGCTCGCGCCCGGGCGTCAAAGCCTGGATCGGCGCCGGAGCGCTCCTCGGCATTCTGGCGCTGCTGCGCGAGAACGCACTCCTGCTCGTCCCCTTTCTCCTCCCGCTCGCCTGGAGACGGGAGGACCGCTGGTTGGGTCTCGCCCGCCGGGGGGGAGCGCTGGTGGCCGGGCTGGCTCTCGCGCTCCTGCCGGTGGCGCTCCGCAACGGGGTGGTGGGCAGGGACTTCCTGCCGACCACCTCCCAGGGTGGGGTCAACTTCTACATCGGCAACAACGCGGCGGCCGACGGCACCTACCAGCCGATCGTCCCCGGCAAGCAGATCCCGGAGCTGGAGCGCGGGGAGCCGGCGCGGCTCGCCGAGCAGGCCCTGGGGCGCCCGCTCTCCCCCGGCGAGGTCTCCCGCTACTGGCTGGATCAGGCGCTGGGCTGGGCGCGGGAGCACCCGGGCGATTTCCTGCGGCTGCAGCTCCGCAAGCTGGGCATGTTCTGGAGCTGGTACGAGTGGCCGGACGCGGTGGACTACTACTACGTGAAGACCCTCTCGCCGGCGCTCCGCCTGCCGCTGCTCGAATTCGGGGGCGCCGTGATCCTGGCGCTCGCCGGGCTCTTCCTGGCGCGCCGCCGCCTCGGCCCCTTCGCGCCCGCCCTCCTCTTCGCGCTCGGCTGGATGGCCTCGACGGTGATCTTCTTCCTCTTCTCGCGCTATCGCCTGCCGGCCGTGCCGGCGCTCCTGGTGCTCGGAGGCGCCGCGCTGGCGGAGATCCGGGGCAGGAAGGCGATCGGACTGGCGGGGATCTGCCTGGCCGCCTTCCTGCTGCCGCGCGTGGCCGGCTTCGCGCCGCGGATGGACCTCGTGCACTACAACCTCGGCCGTCTCTACGAGGAGCAGGGGCGCCCTGAAGAGGCCGGCGAGCACTACCAGGCGGCCCTCACGCTCAATCCGCGGGATTTCCTCGCCTGCCTGAACCTGGGAAACCTCGCCGCCCGCCGACGGGACTGGCCCGCGGCGCTGCGCTTCTATCAGCAGGCGGCGGCCCTGGAGCCGCGTTCGGACGACGCCCAGAGCAACCTGGGGGGCGCCTGGCTCGCGATCCGCGATTTCGCCCGGGCCGAGGAGCATCTCGACCGCGCCCTCGCCCTCAATCCCCGGAACCTGCCGGCGCTCCAGAACAAGACGCTGCTCCTCGCCCGCCGCGGCGACCTCGCGGCGGCCCGGGAGCTCAACCGCCGCCTGCTGGAGCTCGATCCGGAGAACCCGGCGGGGCTGCGGCTGAAGGAGCGGCTGGAGAGGAGCCCGTAGGCGAATTCGGCAGGAACTCGTAGACCCGGTTCGTCGGGTTCTCATAGCGCAGCGCGAAGAGCCGCGGCGACGAGTCCGCCCATTGCCGCTCGACCGTGAAATCGAACTGCGGGTAGCGGCTGAGGTGGACCCAGCGGATGCGGTGCTTCGCCAGGTTCGTCACCCAGGCCCGGGGGTCGGGATCGACCCGCGGCTGGCACAGCGGGTACTCGACCGCGTTCTGGTGATCGGCCGCGTTGATGTTGATGTAGCGGGACTCGCGCTCCAGGCGCGGACCCATCGCCGGGTACTGGAAATAGTTGTTGGGCGAGTGGACCGAGGCCACGGCGCCATCGCCGCCGTAGACGTCGAGCCAGGACCAGCCGCCGGCGAAGAAGCGGGTCGAGGTCATGTGGACCTGAAACTCCTCGGCCAGCGCGCGGTCGCGGTCCCAGACACGGAACTGAGTCAGGAAGGGAGCGCCGAGGAGGGCGAGGAGCACGGTGGCCGCCGCGGTCTCACGCCAGCGGCGGCGCAGGAGCTCCCGCAGGAACGGCGAGAGGGCAAGCGTCACGGCGGCGAGATCCGCGATCGCGATCGCGACCCGCACGCCGTGCGGCATCTCGGCGTGGATCTGCAGCAGCCCCTGCAGCAGGAAGGCGAGGGTGATCCCCTCCATCCAGCGGTCGCCGACCCGCCGCCTCTCGGCGAGGGCGATGCCGCCGGCGAACGCCAGCCCCATCGCCGGGATCAGATAGCGGACGTTGGCGAACACGTGGTAGTTCTTGGCGAACGGCACCGCCAGCCAGAAGGCGAGCTGGGCCCAGATCTGCGCGCTCGCGATCAGCGACTCCCGCCAGCGCTCGCGGCCGAGGCCGAACGGCAGCAGGAGCGCCGCGAGGAGCATCACGAAGACCTGCGGCCCCACTCCCAGCTCGACCTCCGCCGGCCGCGTGATGCCCAGGAAGGCGTCGACCAGCCAGCCGTTGTGCATCATCGGCCGCCAGAGATCGATCACCGAGTTCTGGCGCGGGATGGTCGGCGTATTGCCGTTCACCGGCCCGCTCGCTGTCTTCTCGCAGGTCAGGGCGAGCGGGTCCGCCCCCCAGGCGATGTTGCGGACGTAGAAGAAGCTCCCCAGCAGGGCCGCGAGAGCGAGCGCCGCGATCACCTGCGGCACGCGGCGCCGCCAGTGGCCGCGGGCGAGCGGCACGACGGCGCCGGCGAGGGCCACGGCATAGAAGACCCCCAGCACCTTGGCGCCCGCCGCCAGCCCCAGGCCCGCGCCGGCGAGGATCACCGCCCCCCAGTCCGCGTCGCGGATCCAGCGCAGGGCGAAGAAGGCCGCCGACAGCAGGACCGCGCCGACGAAGATGTCCACGTACTGGGCAGCGGCGAAGCGCACCACGGTCGGTGTCAGCAGGATCAGGAACGAGGCGAGCGGCCAGTGCCGGCCGGCGCCGAGCCGGCGGGCAATCCCGCCGGCGGCGAGCCCGAGCAGCACCCAGTGGGGGAGCGTGGCCAGATTGATCCAGAACTCGCTGTGCGACGGCGCCATCCACCACCAGAACCAGACGGAGCCGTTGGCCGGCACGTAGCCGTAGTAGTTGTTCGGGATGTTGCCGAAGACGGGGTTGAGGTTCTGGTCGCGCAGCCAGGTGCCGGCGAGCAGCAGGTGGTACATCAGGCTGTCCCACGACAGCGGCGGCCGCAGCAGGCCGCGGAGCGCCTCGCTCCCCACCGCGTGCAGGGTGACCAGCGAGAGCGCGGGGTACGCGCGCAGGATCGCCCACGAGCGCCGCAGGATCGCCCGCGCCGGCGCGCCGATCCCGCCGGGAGGCGGCGACCTGCGGAAGCCGACCAGCAGGAGCAGCGAGAGCAGCGCCTGGAGCGCCAGGGCGAGGTCGATGCGCAGCAGGCCGGCCGCGCCCAGCAGCAGGCCGATCCCAACCGCCTCGGTGGTCGCCATCAGGAGGGAGGCGATGGCGACCGCCAGCGGATCGCGGACGGCCTCCCCGCCCAGCAGGCGCAGGGCCGCCAGATACCCTCCGAGCAGGAGGAAGCCGATGGCGACGAGCGTCAGGCCCGCGCCCAGAAGGTCGACCAGGAACATGGGCGGGATTGTTAGCACAGGCGGCGGGCCGGTGCTAGCATCCGCGCCGATGCACGACTCTTCCTATTTCGAGCGCGAGTACTTCCAGCTCCATCCGGGCAAGGTCAAATACCTCGACTACCTGGTGGGGCTCCTCCGCGCGCACGGCGTCCCGGGCGGCCGGGTGCTCGACGTCGGCGCCGGCTACGGCTTCTTCCTGGAGGCGCTGGAGCGCGGGGGCTACGCGACGGACGGCCTGGAGATCTCCGCTCACGCGGTGGAGCAGGCGCGGCGGCGCTCCCGCGGGCAGGTGATCGAGCAGGGGGCCGAGGCCCCCTTCCCCTTCCCGGACGACCACTTCGACGCCATCACCCTGCTCGACGTCATCGAGCACCTCCAGGACTACGCCCAGACGCTCGCGAGCTGCCGCCGCTGTCTGAAACCGGGGGGGAAGCTGTTCGTCATCACTCTCAACGCCCACAGCCTCGCCCGCCCGCTTCTCGGCAAGCGCTGGGCTTGGTACCAGGACCCCACCCACATCCACATGTTCACCCCCCGCATGCTGCGCGAGGGGCTCGTTCGGGCGGGGCTGGAGGTGGAGACGCTGATCACCGAGTCGAACTTCTGCTCGGTCGGCGAGGGAACGAAGTTCCTGAAGCCGCTGCGGGTGATCGGCCGGGTGGTGCACACCCCCGCCTTCGGGGATTCGCTGCTGGCGGTGGCCCGGAAGGCTGGCTAGCGTTTCTTCGGCAGCTCCCCCGAGATCAACCCCAGAGTCGCCGCCACCACCGCCGCGAGCGGCCCCTCGTCCGCCAGGCCGCGGCCGGCCAAGGCGAAGGCGGTGCCGTGATCGACCGAGGTGCGCAGAAAGGGGAGGCCGAGGGTCCAGTTGGTAGCGGTGCCGAAGGAGGCGGTCTTGACGGCGATCAGCCCCTGGTCGTGGTAGAGGGCGAGCACCCAGTCGAACTCGCCGCGGCGGGCGCGGGAGAAGAGGGAGTCGGCGCTCTCGGGGCCGTGGACGTCGAGGCCGCGGTCGCGGGCCGCCTTCACGGCGGGCGCCAGGATCTCGCCGTCCTCGCTGCCGAGGAGCCCGTTCTCGCCGGCGTGGGGGTTGAGGCCGGCGAGAGCGATCCTGCCTCCGGCGTGCCGCCCCAAGCAGTCGAGCGCCTCGCCCACCGCCTCCGGCGTGATCCCGTCCAGGGCCTCGCGCAACGGCAGATGCACGTTGAGCAGGGCCACCTGCATCTCGGGAGCGAGAAAGGCCATCAGGTAGTCACGGCCATAGCGCTCAAGGCCGCAGACCTCGGCGAGGTAGTCGGTGTGCCCCACGAAGCCGGGGAGATGCTGGCGGGCGATCGATTCCTTGCTGACCGGCGCCGTCACCAGGGCCTCGGCGGCGCCGGAGCGGACCAGGGCGATGCCGGCGTCGAGGGCCGCCATGGCGCCGGCGGCGTCGGCGGGGCCGGAGTGGCCGAGGGAGATCGCGCGGCGGGAGCCCACCGGATCGAGCACGGGGATGACGCCGGCGTCCAGCTCACCCGGCGCGGGGGGCGCGGCGAGCCAGGTCAAGCGGTCCCAGGGGAAATCGGGGAGGACGGGCCGGAGGGCCTCCAGGGCGGCGCGCTCGGCCACCAGCAGCGGCTGCCAGGCGGCGGGCGCGGGATCGGCGCCGACGAGCTTGAGGAGGATCTCGGGGCCGATGCCGGCGGGATCCCCCTGGGTGAGGGCGAGGACGGGACGCGGGAGTGCGCTCAACGGTCGGGGTCGCTCGCGTCGCGCTTGCCGGGGCCCCGCCGCTGCTTGAGCTCCTCTTCCTTGAACATGTAACGGATCACATGCTTCTGGATCAGCAGGTTGGGGCCGTTGGTGCGGTTCAGCTTGATCGCGCCCTTGTCGTACCACTCGATCCACCCGCGCAGCTCTTCGCCGTCGGTGAGGATGACCACCATCGGCGTCTTCTGCGCCATCTGCTTGAGGAAGTAGAACTCCTCGGCGTTGGTCTGCTCGGGTGGCGTCTGCTTGCGGCGTACGCTGCGCGCGGGGAGCTCCTTCTTGAGCTCGTTCATGTCCGGGCGTATCAGTTTGCGGGTCGCCATTTTGGGTTCCATGGATGCATAGCTTTAAGCCGTCGCTGGTACCGCAGACCGATTGTCCGGGTTCCCCTTTTTATAACCCTCGTCCTCGTAGGCCAGGCAGCAGAGCAGGCGGCCGCACTGACCGGAGATCTTCGAGGGGTTGAGGCTGAGATTCTGCCGCTTCGCCATCTGGATGGAGATCGGCCGGAAGTCCTTGAGCCAGGTGGAGCAGCAGAGGGTCCGGCCGCAGATGCCGATGCCGCCGACCAGCCCGGCCTCGTCGCGCGCCCCCACCTGGACCATCTTCACCCGCACCGAGAACCGGCTCGAGAGATCGCGCACCAGTTGCCGGAAGTCCACCCTGCCTTCGGAGGTGAAGTAAAAAGTCGCCTTCTTGCCGCTCAGGGCGAAATCGACCAGGGAGATCTTCATCTCGAGCTTGAGCGCGCGCGCCCGCTCCTGGGCGAAGAGCTTGCCGCTCTGCTCGCTCTGGAGCTGCCGGTCGTAGGCGGCGAGATCCTCCGCGTCGGCCGGGCGCAGGATCGGCCGCGCGCTCGACTTCTGGCACGGCTTGAACACCGGCATCGGGGACTGCTCCACATGGCCGAACGCCGGCCCCGCCTCGAGATCCACCACCACCTTCTCCCCCCGGGCGTAGATCCGTCCACCCGTTCCACACAGTGTCAGATTGGTCTCTTCACGAAAACGTACACCGACGAAGGTATCTTCGACGGCTGTTGACATGCCTTTGAAACTGCAACCGTTGCATCCCATTTGGGTTCCTACTCCATCTGCTACAGCGACCTGAAGTGCTATGCACGAAAAATACCAGCCACTCCGGGAGCGCGGCAACGCAAGCCAGGCCGGCGGATTGTTCTCGAGCTCGGGACCGCTGGGGGCGATTGTTACAGCGGCGAACCTCTGCGTCAACGACCTTCAGGAAGGTATCACGGTCCCGTAGCGCCCGCGCCGGCGGGGTCGAGCAGGCGCCGGCCGATGTCGTGCCGGTAGACCTTGCCCGGCCAGTCGACCTCTCCGACGGCCGCGTAGGCGCGCTCGAGGGCTCCCCGGAGGTCGGGCGCCAGGGCGCAGACGGAGAGCACCCGCCCGCCCGCGCTCACCAGCTCGCCGTCCTGGAGCGTGGTGCCGGCGTGGAAGACCTCCACCCCCTCGACCGCCGCGGCGCGGTCGAGACCGCCGATCGGCTCCCCCTGGAGAGGCCGGCCGGGATAGCCGGGACTGGCCAAAACGACGCACGCCGCGGCCTCGCGGCGGAAGGAGAGGCGGCGGGCGTCGAAATGGCCGGCGGCGCCGGCGGCGAGCAGCGGCAGGAGATCGTCCTCCAGGCGCAGCAGGATCACCTGCGCCTCCGGATCGCCGAAGCGGGCGTTGAACTCGAGCACCCGCGGCCCCTCGGGAGTCAGCATCAGCCCGGCGTAGAGCACGCCGACGAACGGGCGCCCCTCGGCGGCGAGGCCGGCGACCGCCGGCCGCATCACCGTCTCCACGACCTCGGCGGCGGTCTCGGCCGACAGCCCGCCGGAGGGGCTGTGGGCGCCCATGCCGCCGGTGTTCGGGCCGGTGTCGCCGTCGCCGATCCGCTTGTAGTCGCGGGCGGTGGCGAGCGGCAGCACCCGTTCGCCGTCCGAGAGGGCCATGAAGGAGACCTCGTCGCCCGGCAGGAAGGCCTCGACCACCACCCGGTCGCCGCTGGCGCCGAAGCGGCGCTCCTCGAAGAGGGTGCGCACGGCCTCGGCGAGCTCCCCCTCGTCGGCGGCGATCAGCACCCCCTTGCCGGCGGCGAGGCCGTCCGCCTTGAGCACCACGGGGAAGCCGAAGCGCCGGGCCTCGGCGAGCGCAGCCGCGGCGTCGTGGACGACCGCGAAGGGCGCCGTCGGGATCTTGTGCCGGTCCATGAACAGCTTGGAGAAGACCTTGCTCCCCTCGATCTCGGCGGCGCGCTGGGTGGGGCCGAAGATGGCGAGGCCGCGGCTGATGAACTCGTCGGCGATGCCGAGGGTCAGCGGCAGCTCGGGGCCGACCACCGTCAGGTCGATCCTCATTTCGGTGGCGAAATCGGCCAGCCGCGGCACCTCCTCCGCCGCCAGCGGCACCGGGTCGGCCAGCGCGGCGATCCCCGGGTTCCCCGGCGCGCAGTAGAGATCGGTGAGCAGCGGGCTCTGCCGCAGCTTCCAGCAGAGCGCGTGCTCGCGGGCGCCGTTGCCGATGACTAACACTTTCATGGTTGATCCCCTCTAGGGCCTCCGCCCCGCCGCGTCCAGGGCCGTGACCGCGATGACGTCGACGATGTCCTCGGCGGAACAGCCGCGCGAGAGGTCGTTGAGCGGCGCCGCGAGCCCCTGCAAGAGGGGGCCGACCGCCCGCGCGCCGCCGAGCCGCTCCGTCAGCTTATAGGAGATGTTGCCGGCGTCGAGGTCGGGGAAGATCAGCACGTTCGCCCGGCCGGCCACCGCGCTCCCCGGCGCCTTGCGCGCCGCCACCTCGGGAATGAGAGCGGCGTCCGCCTGCAGCTCGCCGTCTACCGCGAAGCCGACCGCGCGGGCGAGCAGGATCTCGCGCGCCGCCCGCACCTTCTCCACCCGCGGATGGCGGGCGCTCCCCAGCGTCGAGAAGGAGAGCAGGGCGACCCGCGGCTCCTCCTCCAGCAGCACCCGGCAGCTCGCCGCCGCCGCCTCGGCGATGTCGGCGAGCTGCTCCGGATCGGGGTCTGGGACCACGCCGCAGTCGCTGTAGATCAGGCCGCGGCCGCCGCGATCCTCCGGCAGCACCATCAGGAAGCAGGAGGAGACCACCTTGAGCCCCTGCCGCGGACCGATCGCCCGCAGCGCCGCCCGCAGGGTGTCGGCGGTGGTGGCGAGGGCCCCCATCACCGCGCCGTCCGCCTGGCCGGTGGCGACCCGCAGGGCCGCGTAGTGGAGGGGATCGAAAGCCAGGGTGACGGCGAGCGCGGGATCGAGCCCGCGCGCCGCCAGGCGCTCGGCGAGAAAGGCGGCGAGCCGCGGCAGATCGGGATCGGCGGCCGGCTCGAAGGTCGGTACGGTCAGCGCCACCCCGGCCGCCGCGGCCGCGCTCTCGACCGCTGCGCGCGCCCCCACCAGCGAGGCCCGGCAGAGGCCGAGGGCGGTGGCGCGCTCGGCCGCGGCGACCACCCGCGGGTCCCCCCCCTCGGCCAGCACGATCGTGGCCGGGATCGCCTGGCCGCGAGCCCGCGAGCGCAGGCGTTCGAGAGGGTTCAGCGTCTCAGGCAGGGGGTCGGCCACGAGCGGGTCTACGCCCCTTTGAGGACCATCGCCCCGGTCGGCTGCGGCAGGCCGCCGCGGGGCTCGACCGTCACCGCCCAGGCCTGGATCCTGGCGACGTCGGCCACCTGCTGGACCCGCAGGGAGGCGGTGCCGCGCGGATCGACGGCGAAGACGCCGGCCGGGACCGGCTTGCCGTCGGCGATGAACCAGAGCTGGTACGTCTTGTCCGCCGGCAGGGCCGGGAGGTCGAAGGCGTAGAAGAGGGCGTCGTGAGTGCTCGGATTCACGTAGGTGCGCCCCTTGGCGCCCGGGGACGGCCCCAGGCCGGCCAGGGTCACCGCCTGAACTCCCGGCCCGGCGAGCACCTGAAGGTCCTGCTTCGCCTGCAGCACCTCGGTGCGCATGCTGCCCACCTGGCGGCTCAGCACCTCCACCTGCCGCCGGAGGCGCTCGCGGTCGCTCTCCAGGCGCTGCACCTCGCGCTCCATCCGCACCTGGCCGAGGAGCCCCCAGAGGGCGAGGGCGAGCAGGGCGGAGGCCGCCGCCGCCATTCTCCAGGAGGAGGTCCGGCGCGGCGCCACGGCCGGCATGGGCGCGGGCGCGGCCGCCGCGGCTCCCGTCAGGCGCAGCACCCGCGCCCGGGTGATCTCCGACGGCTCGACCGGCGGCACCGCGGCGGCGAGCTCCTCCAGATCCCCCTGCCAGAGGGCGAGCTGGCGGCCGCACTCCTCGCAGCCGCCGGCCAGGTGCTCCTCCAGCTCGCGCAGCTCCTCGCCTTCCAGCGCGCCCAGCGCGTAGGCGGGGAGGAGCTCCTCGATGCGGGGTGTATGGATATCGCTCATGATGGCGCGCTCAGTGCCTGCCGCAGCTTGTTCATCCCCAGCAGGATGCGGGACTTGACCGTGCCCAGCGGCGCCTCCAGCCGCTCGGCGATCTGCGTATGAGTGAGCCCCTCGTAGAAGGCGAGCTCGATGCAGCGCCGCTGGTCCGGCGACAGCGCCCCGAGAGCGGAGGTGACCTGGCGTTTCCGCTCGAGCGTCTCCAGGCGCTCCGTGCCCACCGGCGGGATCGCCTCCCCCGCCTCCTCGCCCGCCGCCTCTTCCCGGCGCCGCGCCGAGTCCCGGCGCCGCAGGCGGTCGAGGGCGCGGGAGCGGGCCAGCATCAGGATCCAGCCGCGCGGCGTGGAGCGGACCTCGTCGTAGCGATCGGCCTGCATCCAGACCTGGAGGAAGACCTCCTGCAGCACCTCCTCGGCCTCGCTCCGCCGGCCGAGGATGCGGAGGAGCAGCCCCAGGGCCGTCGACCCATGGACCTCGAAGAGGCGGGCGAAAGCCGTACCGTCCCGGGCGGCCACCCGGCTCATGAGATCGCGATCCTCGGTCTCCCTCTCGTCCATCGCTTGGGAAAGCTACCTCCGTTCCCGAAGAACGCTATCGCGACGGGAGGGCAAAGGTCAAAGAGGCCCAAAGGCTCTCCCAGTCCGCTCCGGCGTCCGCGGGGGCCGGAATCATGTGCACCGCTTTGATCAGCCAGAAGCCGGGGCGGTCGAGCTTCAGGGTGACGCGCCCCTTGGCGTCCGATCGGGCCGTAACCTTGTCGGGGCGGCCGCGCTGGAGCGCCATCACCAGGGCGCCGGCCAGCGGCTTCCCCTGATAGAGCAGCCGCACGGGCAGCTCCCCTCCCCCGGCGAGCGTATAGGGGTTCTTCTCCGCCACCAGCTCGATCCGCTGGCCAAAGACCCGGTCATGACCCGAGCCGGGGCCGCCCACCGCGATCAACGCCTTGGCGCAACGCGAGAAGACCTCTTTCGCGCTGGCGGCGCTCTTCCCCTGGCGGGCGCGCGCGGCGGCGACCGCCTCCAGCCCCTCTTCTTTCAGATAGGTTTCGAACTTCGCGGCGTCGAGCTCGACGGGCGACCGGCCGCTGTCGTAGACGATCGTGTACAGCCCTGGAGCGGCGAACGCCTCGAAGCCCGCCGGCTCGGTGTTCGGAACGCCCGGGACCGGCGCCTCGCCGGACGGGCCCGCCGCCACGAACCGCTTGATCAGGTTCGGATCGCGGGGGACGGGATCGCCCTGGAGCTCAGCCCCCACCCGCAGCCGCACGGCCACGCGCTGGCCCGGGGCCGGTGTGAACGTCGTGGGCTCGATCCAGAAATTGTGCGCCAGCAGCGGCGGAGCCCAGAGGGCGCAGAAGGCCCAGAGGATCACCCCACGGCCGAACGACTCGCGATACCGTCGCATTCATTTCTCCTGAAAAATAAAGCCGGCGAGCGGCGGGACACCACTCGCCGGCAGGCAGAACCAGGATGGCCGGGCTGCTACGGCAGCGCGGTCACCCCGTTGGCACCGTTCGGCGAGCCCGGAAGCGGCGCCCGCAGATAGGGGAAGGTGCTGTCGAACTGGCTGGCGTCCTGGAGCACCTGGTCGGTATAGGGGAGCGTGCCCGAGGGAGCGTCCGCGGGGTTGCAGTAGACACCCGGGAAGGCATGGCAGAGCACGCCCATCGCCACCCGCAGCTCGATGTCCGTGACGTCGTCACCGGGGCGGCGGCCGTTGGGGAAGCCGGCGGTGTCGCCGGCGAGCACGCCGAGGTTGTTCTGCTGCGCGGCGGGCTTGGCCGCGATCGACGTGTTGAGACGCATCATCTCGTGCGGCTGGCCGTCCGAGAGGAGGTTGAGCCCCTGGATGCCGGTGGCGAACGCGGCCACCAGGTCGCGGCGCGGGAAGTTGGTCGGCGCCAGGACGCCGGCCGAGCCGAACAGGACCTGGATGATCGCCGGCAGGGTCGGATTGGTGATGTAGGTGGCGAGCGCCGCGTCACCCTTGGGCGAGGCGGCGTTGAACAGGTCCTTGTCCTTGAGGCCGATCACCACCTCGTTGACGAGGGGCATGCCGAGCCGGGAGACCTGGACGAAGTCGCCGTTGCTGTTGGTCGGATTGTTGAAGGTGGGGGTCTGCGTCAGCGAGCGGTTGCGCGGCAGCGAAGCCGTCTGCCAGCCGCCGATGACCGGATTGCCGGCGTTCTGCGTCAGGCAGCTGGTGGGAACCTCGACCGCGATCGTGGTGACGTTGTAGCGGTCGAGCGGGTTGGGCTCGCCGTTGCGGGAACCGATCGGATTGAGATTGATCAGGTCGAAGATCTCGCCGACGTTGACCGCGAAGGGCTCCTTGCGCTGGCCGAGGAAGACCCGGCCGATGGCGTTGCCGTTCTGGCAGCCGGGGAACCTGAACTCCTGGATGAAGTTGGCGGCGTAATCGGCGTAGTCGGCGACCGACTTCTGGCCCACGTTGTCCGCCGGCTTGCCGAACCGGGAGCTGCCGGTGGGGCTGGTGGCGAACGAGCTGTTGTTGCCGGCGTTGCCGGCGTTGACGGCACCCCGGATCACCCACATGGTGAAGCTCTCGACGACGTTCAGGTTCGGCGACCGGGCACCCGGCGCGTCGTTCTGGAACGGACCGACGTTGTAGAGCGGCACCGAGACGTTCTGGCCGCCCACCGGCAGCTTGATGTCCACCAGCCGCGGCGCCACCCGGAACTGGAAGGTGATGTCCTCGACGCCGTCGCCGGTGTTGTCGATGTGGATGCGGTAGAGCGCGTCCGGATCCAGGAAGAAGTAGTTGGGGCCGCCCCAGGGGGGCTGGAAGGGCTGGTAGTCGGCGATCAGGGTCGTATAGCCCGAACGCCCCGGCTCATAGCTGTTGAACATGTAGAGATCGGTGCTGTCCACCTTGGGGCTTTTGGTGATCCCCGGCGCCTCGCGATGGCTGGACGCCTGGGCCGGGACCATGCTCACGGCCGCCGACAGGATCAAAAGGGCAAAAACAAGACGAATCCTCACATCCTCCTCCTCTCTATCAAGGAGCTTGTTGATAATCCGCCCGGCGGCGGCGATCTCTCAGCGGGGAATCCGACGACCTAGCGCCGCACCCGACCGGGCCTTCTGTCAGTGGTTACGCAACGGGGTTACCGGACGGATGACCGCGCCGCTGGAATTCCCAAGCCGGATACAATGCGCGCCATGAGCTCCATAGCCCCTTCTCCCCGTCCCGACGGCCGCCCCCTCGATTCCCTCCGCCCGGTCCGCATCGAGACCGGCGTCCTCAAATTCGCCGAAGGCTCGGCGCTGATCTCGGTCGGCGACACCCGCGTGCTGGTCGCGGCGAGCGTCGAGAACCGGGTCCCCCCCTTCAAGAAGGAGAGCGGCGAGGGGTGGCTCACCGCCGAGTACTCGATGCTGCCGCGCTCCACCCACACCCGCAACCAGCGGGAGGCCGCGCAGGGGAAGGTCTCCGGCCGCACCGCCGAGATCCAGCGCCTGATCGGCCGCAGCCTGCGCGCCGCCATCGATCTGACGGCGCTCCCCGACCGCACCCTCACCCTCGACTGCGACGTGCTGCAGGCCGACGGCGGCACCCGCACCGCGGCGGTCACCGGCGCCTACGTGGCCGCCGTCCTCGCCCTCGGCAAGCTGGCGCTCCAGCGCGATCTGGTGGCCTGGCCGATCCGCGACCAGATCGCCGCCGTCTCGGTCGGCATCGTCGGCGGCATCCCCCGGCTCGATCTCGAGTACGTCGAGGACCAGGTGGCGGAGGTCGACATGAACGTCGTCGCCACCGCCGGCGGCGCGATCGTCGAGATTCAGGGGACTGGAGAAAAGCGGAGCTTCCGCCGCGAGGAGATGGACGCCCTGGTGGACCTCGCCCTGAAGGGGATCGGCGAGCTCGCGGCGGTGCAGAACGCCGTCCTCGCCACCACCCTCGAAGAGGTCACCCAGGCCCTCTCCCGGGACCGCCGCAAGCCGGCGGCTCCGAAGTCGGAGAGGAACCTTTACGGGCGGCCGTAGGAACGAGGGACCCAAGGGACCGCAGGGACATCAGGGACAGGAGGGTCTCTCGTCCCTGATGTCCCTTACGTCCCTTGTTTTTTCCTGAACTCGTACCGGTCGCGCAGGCGCCGGGAGACGAAGCTCCCCTTCGAGGGCGCCTTCAGGAGAGCGCGGTAGACCTTCTCGGGGACCTGGAGGTAGTCGTAGACGGCGCCGCTGCTGAACTCCACCTCGAGGACCGCGGAGCGCTCGTCATATCCGACCGAGGAGATGGCTGAAGAGGAGACGGTCTGTCTGTGCATCGCAGGTTCCTTCCCGAAGGAACCCCGGACCTGCCGGAGTTCTCTTCCGAAGGAACCTGCTGCAAGAGAGATACCGTCGAGAGACGACTAGCCCACGATCCCCTTGACCTCGACCTCGAGAGTCGGAACTTTCGGGCTGTCGGTGTGGATGACCAGCTTGCCGAGGAACGGTCCCTTGGCGAGCTCGGGGTTGAGGATGATCCGCACCTGGTACTCGCGCCCCTCTTCCAGCGTCTCGAGCTTGGTCTCGATCCCCTTCGGCAGGCTGGGGTCGACGCTCGTCACCTTGATCGGCTCGGTCGCGAAGTTGCGGATGTTGAGCGCCTTCTTCAGGGGCTCCTTGAGCTCGATCTTGCCGAAGTCGGCGTTCGGCGGCGTGGTGGCGACCACCGGCCGCACGAATCCGGAGACCGGGATCTGCACGATCTTCTGCTTCGGGTGATTGGTGTGGACGGTCACGTAGTCCGACAGCGGTCCCACCTTGGCCTGGTTCGAGAGCTTCATCTCGACCTTCCACTGCTTCCCCTTGGCGTCGGGGAGCCGCTCCTCGGGCTTGGCCTCGTGAAAGGTGACCGTCAGGAACGGGAACGGCGAGTCGATCCCGGTGATGTCCCAGGGGGTCCCGTCCGGCGCCCACAGCGTCTGGGCGATGTTCCCCTCCAGCGGCTCGCCCTGCACCGTGATGTAGCGCGCGTAGCCGGGCTTGATCGAGATATAGGGCTCGACCTTGGCGTGGATCGTCAGCTCGATCTGCGGATGCTCGGGATCGTTGGTGAAGACGCTGACCCCCTTGGAGATCGGGCCGCTGAAGGTCGACGAGTCGACCACCGCGTGCACCTTGCCGGTCTGCCCCGGCTTGATCACCTTGTCGAAATCCGCCACCGTGCAGCCGCAGGCCGGCTGGACGTTGGTGATCTGGAGGTCGGCATCCCCCTCGTTCTTGATCACGAAGTCGTGGACGATCTTGTCGCCCTTCGACACCGTGCCGACATCCTTGAGCGGCTCGGCGATCGTGGCCTTCGGTTTGCCGGCGGCCAGAGCGGCTGCCGCAACCAAAAGGGCGGCGCAAAGTGCCAAAATGACAGTCTTCGTGTGACGATGCATACGTCCTGCTCCTTCTTCGAGATGGATGAAAGCTCCGGGAATGCTACACTCCCGACCCCTGAAACGAGAATACCTACGAGAAAACCGCGCCTGTGAATTCTTCCAAGCTAGACATCTACTGCATGGCGATCGGTGGTACGGGAATGGCGCCTCTCGCCTGCCTGCTGCAAGAGCAGGGCCATAGCGTCCGTGGCACCGACGGCCCCCTCTATCCTCCGATGAGCACGCTGCTCGAGCGGGCCGGGATCCAGCCCTCCACAGGCTACGACCCCGTCCACCTGGAGCCACGCCCGGACCTCGTGATCATCGGCAACGCCATCCACCGCGACAACCCCGAGGCGGTGGCGGCCGAGCGGCTGGGCCTGCCCATCGTCTCGATGCCGCAGGCGCTCGCCCGCTTCTTCCTCGATCATCACCGCTCGCTGGTGGTCTCCGGCACCCACGGCAAGACGACGACGACCGCGATGGCCGCCTGGGTCTACACCGCCTGCGGCCGCGATCCCGGCTATCTGATCGGCGGCGCCCCCAAGGACCTGCCGGCGAGCTTCCACGACGGCGCCGGCGACCGCTTCGTCATCGAGGGGGACGAGTACAACGCCGCCTACTTCGACCGCGGCCCGAAGTTCCTCCACTACCAGCCCGAGACGCTGCTGCTGACCAGCGCCGAGTACGACCACGCCGACCTCTACCCGACTCCGGAGTCGCTCTGGGACGCCTACGCGCGGCTGCTCGCGCTGCTCCCCGCCGACGGCTTCCTGGTCGCCTGCGGCGACACCCCCAAGGTGCGCGAGCTCGCCGCCGGCGCCCGCTGCCGCACCCTGTTCTACGGCCTGGACCCCGGCAACGACCTCTATCCGCTCGGCGGGATCGAGGCGCTGCCCGAGGCGAGCCGGTTCCGCGTCCACGACGAGGAGGCCGGCGAGGTCGAGATCACCCTGCCGCTCGCCGGCGGCCACAACGTCTCGAACGCGCTGGCGGTCTGGGCCGCGGCCCGCCGCGACGGCATCCCCGCCGCGGAGCTCGCCGCCGCCTTCGCCCGCTTCAGCGGCGTCAAGCGGCGCCTCGACGAGCTCGGCACCGCCCGCGGCGTCACCGTGGTCGACGATTTCGCCCATCACCCGACGGCGGTCGAGAAGACCCTGATCGCCCTGCGCCAGCGCTACCCCGGCCGGCGCCTGGTGGCGCTGTTCGAGCCGCGCAGCCTGACCGCCGGCCGCGGCTTCTTCTTCGAGCCCTACCGCCAGGCGTTCGCCGGCGCCGACCGCGTGCTCTTCGCCCCCACCTTCCACAACGGCCGCCTCGCCGCCGAGGAGCGCCTGGATTTCGGCGTCCTAGCGGACGAGCTGACCAAGGGGGGCGTGCCCGCCGACCTCTACCCCGACAACGCCGAGCTGATGCGGCAGGCCCTGGACGAGGCCCGCGACGGCAGCGTCCTGGTGACGATGTCCTCCGGCTCGTTCGAGGGGATGCCCTACAAGTTGATGGCGGCGCTCAAGGGGTGAGGCGGTCCTCGAGGATCGCCGCCGGCCCCGGCAGCCTCAGCGCCTCCCAGGCCACGCCGCGGACCGCCGCCGCCGGCACCAGGCCGACGATCTCGGTCTCCACGACCCGGGTTCCCAGCGCGGCCGCCTCCTCCTCCACCCGCTCCAGCGCCCTCGCCACCGGCGTCCGCCGGTAGTCCACCAGGTTCATGCTCACCTGGGCGAGCCCGCGGCTGGCGAGGTGGACCCCCATCGCCCGCACCGCCGGCAGCCCGCCCCCCGACTCCCGCACCCGGCGGGCGATGGCGCGGGCGGCCGCCACGTCGGCGGTGGCGAGCATGGCGTTGAAGGCGATCAGGAAGAAGCGCGCCCCGATCACCGTCGCGCCGGCCGTGGGGTGGACCCGCGAGGGGCCGAAGTCCGGCGCCCAGGCGGGATCGGCCAGCTTCCCGGCCAGCCCCTCGAAGCCGCCGCGGCGGATCTCGGACAATGCCGTCCGCTCCGGCCGCCGCGCCGCCCGCTCGTACAGGTAGACCGGGAGCCCGAAGCGCCGCGCCACCTCCGGCGCGAGCCGCCCGGCCGCCGCCACCGCCGCCGCCATCGGCGTTTCCCCCAGGGGGACGAACGGCGCCACGTCCACCGCGCCGACCCGCGGGTGAACCCCCTGGTGCCGGGTGAGGTCGATCTCGGCGAGCGCGGCCTCGTAGAGCGCCAGGAGCCCCAGATGGAGCCCCTCCGGCTCGCCGGCCAGGGTCAGCACGGAGCGGTTGTGGTCGGGATCGGACGAGACGTCGAGCAGCCGCACCCCCGACGGCGAGGACGCCGCGGCGGCCAGCCGCGCCACCACCTCCGGCCGCCGGCCCTCGCTGACATTGGGGACGCATTCGAGGGGGAGCACGGCTGGGAGTGTACCGTTGGACGCCGGAAACATCCTCTGCTACGATACGTCTCGATTTTTCAGAATCATCACAACGAACGCCAGAGATGAGCTACTCCGGTAATCCTGCTCTTTCGTCCGACGTCAAGCAGCGGATCCTCAGCACCTTCGACCAGACGCTGGATCTGGCCCGCGAAGGGAATCGCCAAGAGGCTCTCCTCGGCTGTGACTTCGTGTTGCGGATGGACCCACAGTTCCAGCCCGCTCACCTGCTCCAGGAACGGCTCCGCGCCACCACCGGTCCGGTCAGCGTGGACGACCTCAACGGCACGCCGGCCATGCCGGTCCTCGACCCGTTCGCGGACCTCGCGGGCCTGAGCCTCGATCTCCCCGACGCGCTGCCTGATCAGGGCGGCGGCGGCGGTTCCGTCTCCCTGCGCGCCGAGTTGCAGGCGCTGTCCGATCAGCGCCGGTTCCCGGAGCTGATGGCCGCCGTGCAGCGCAATCAGGCGGCGGTGACGGGCGACCCGGAGCTCCAGCGCATCCTCGGTGTCGCGCAGGAGCGGATGGAGGCCGAGCCCTTCGTCCTCAAGTTCCTGGCCTCGGCGCGGCAGATGCTGCAGTCGGGCGACGCCGCCGAGACCGCCCGGCTGCTCGACAAGGCCCGCACCCTCGATCCCGGCCATCCGGGCATCGTCGAGCTCGACCGCCTCCGGGCCTCCGGCGCCGGCGCGCCCGCGGCGAATCCCGCGATGACGCTGAAGATCCCCAAACCGATCAAGACGGGGGCGATGCCGGTGAGCCTCGCCTTCGGCGGCGGCGATTCCGAGAGCGACCGCCGCATCCGCGAGCTGCTCGACGAGGGGCAGGCCGCCCTCGACGCCGGCGATCCGCAGGGAGCGATCGACTCCTGGTCGCGCATCTTCCTGATCGACATCGACCACCAGGAGGCTTCGCGGCGGATCGAGTCGGCGCGCAAGCTCAAGGCCGAGAGCGAGCGGCAGGCCGAGGAGATCTTCCACGACGGCCTGGCCCAGCTCGAGGCCGGCGACGCCGCCGGCGCCCGGCGGGCGTTCCAGCGCGTGCTCGAGATCCAGCCCGGATACTTCGCCGCCCGCGAGTACCTGCAGCAGCTCGACGCCGGCACCGTGCCCCCCTCGCGGAGCATGGCGCCGGTGATCGCCGAGCCGGTCATCCCCCTCCCCTCCAGCCGCGAGGTGGCGGGGCACGACCTGCAGCAAGAGATCCTGGTGCCGCCCGAGCCCTTCGAGTCACCGGCCCTTTCCGAACAGCGGCCGGCCAAGAAGAAGGGGGGCGCGGCGCGCGACAGCGGACGCGCCCGCCGGCTCTTCCTCCTGGTGGGGGGAGCCGTGCTGCTGCTCGCCCTGGCGGGCGCCTGGTTCCTCCTCCAGAACCGCGAGCGGCTCTTCCCCAACTCGCAGGAGGCGGAAGCTACGCCCCCGGCGGCGACCGCGAAGGCGGCGACGGACCCCATCAGCCGCGCCGAGCGGCTGCACAAGGCGGGCCGCACCACCACCGCGGTGAGCCAGCTCAAGCGCATCCCGCCGAACGATCCGCACTACGCGAAGGCCCAGACGCTGATCGCCCAGTGGACCGGAGCAGCGCCGGGAGGTCCCGCGGCCGCGGGCGCCAGCCCCGGGACCGCTCCGGGGGGAGTGGCGCCGGCGGCCCTGACCCCGGAGATCACCGCCCGCCGCGCGGCCCTCCTCGCCGCGGCCCATCAGGCTTCCGCCCAGGGCAACTCCATCCGGGCCCTCGGCCGGCTGGAGCAGGCCGACGCGATCTCCAAGCTCGACGGCGCCGAAGCCCAGCTCCTCGCCGACACCCGCACCCGGCTGGCGCCGCTCGCCAACCAGATCGATCTGTTCCGCCAGCACGAATGGGAGCACGCCCTCCCCGATCTCTGGCGCATGCACGACTCCGATCCGGCCAACCGCGACATCACCCAACTGATCGTCGATTCCTACTACAATCTCGCCGTGCGCGACCTGCAGCGGGCCGACGCCAAGAAGGCCACCGAGAATCTCAAGGAAGCGATCAACCTGCAGAAGGACGACGAGTTGCTGACGCGCCACTACCTGTTCGCCCAGACCTATCAGGAGCGGCCGAAGGACTTGCTCTACCGGATCTACGTCAAGTACCTGCCGTACCGCTGATGCGACGCCCGGGGAAGCCGAACGATCCCGAGGAAGAGCCGCTGCTCTTCGATCTCCCGCTGTCCGCCCCCGGCTCCAGGGAGGAGCCGGACGAGCCCCCGGTGACGCCGAGGCGGTCGCCGCCGGAAGCCCGGCGTCCCGTCCCCGCCCCTGCCGCGGCTCCAATCGCACCCGCGCGCTCGGGACCGGTTCCCGTGCCGGCGGCCGAGGTGGAGGAAGACGCCGAGCCCGCCAGGGCCGCCAGCGAATTCGCCGGCAGCGGCAAACGGCTCGCCGCCGGCCTCGCCGATCTGGTGGTGCACGCCGCCATCGCCGTGCTGGCGCTCCTCGGCTGCCGCGGCCTGGGAGTGCGCCCCGAGCTGTCCGAGGTCCCGGCCTTCGCCGCCTTCCTGCTGTCGTTCTCGTTCCTCTATACCGTGCTCCCTCTCGCCTTCTGGGGGCACACGCCGGGCATGGCCTGGGCGGGCATCACTTCCCACAACCTCCCCCAGAACGGCGAGCCGCTGACCTTCGACCAGACGGTCCGCCGCTGGCTGGGAGCGATCCTGACCTCCGCCCTGGCCGGCCTGCCGCTCCTCCTCGCCTTCGGCGGGCGGACGCTCACCGACTGGGTCAGCGGCTCGGCGACGTACCCCCTGGACGAAGAGGACGAGTAGTCCGTCCCGATTCCCGCAGGATCCCGATCCCCATCCAGAGGTTCCCCACCGCCGTCGCCGCGGCGAAGGCGAGGAGGGGGTTGCCGTTCGGCCAGAGGGCGATGAGGCCGCCCAGCTGGTAGAGCAGGCCGCAGGTGCGGAACGGCGGGAAGGCGAGGCCGCCCAGCATGTAGAAGGAGTGGCCGAGCAGCAGCAGCCAGAGCCCGGGGAGGACCCAGGCGAGGTCCTGCCAGACCAGCAGCGCCGACAGCACGATGGCGACGAAGGAGAGGTTCCCCTGCAGCCGCAGCACCCAGGCGGCCAGCGTGCTCCCGGTCTGCTCCCTGCCGTGGCGCCGGATCCCCACAATCTCCACCATGCCGCCGAGCAGGATCACCGCCGACCAAGTGAAGAGGACGCCGGCGGGACCGAAACGCGCGAAGACCCACGGCGTGGCGAGCGCCGCCCCGGGCAGCAGGATGGCCCAGGTGAGCCAGGAGATGGGAGAGCTCAGGAAGGGGCGGCTCGCCGCCTGGAAGAGATCCCGGACCGGCTCGAGGTCGTCGGTGCCGGTCCGGGTGGGTGAGAACAGCGGATCGTATTCGGTCAGGCGGCCCGTCCCGCCCCGTGGCGGGCGAGGATCTCGCGCTGCGCCTGGGCGGAGCGGAGCACCCGCTGGCGGGCCTTGAACTCGGCGTCGGTCTTCATCGGCATCTCATGACCCTCGGCGAGCTGCCGCTCGACGTCCGCCGGCTTGATCTCCTCGATCCGCTTGGCCACCTCGGTCAGCAGGGTCAGCCGGTTCTCCACCATCTGGGCGAAGCCGCCGTCGACGAACAGGACCTGGTTGCCCTGCGGGCTCTCGACCCGCAGCTCGCCGGCCCCCATCTTGAACAGCAGGGGGGCGCGGTGGGCGAGGATGCCGACCTCGCCGTCGTGCGCCGGGAAGGCGACGAAGGTGGCCTCGGCCTCCAGCATCGCCCGCTCCGGAGTGATGACGCTGCAGTGGAAGGTGTCGGTCCGCGCCATGGTGTCGGTCCCGGGCTAGGTGCCCTGGGCGGCCAGCTTCTCCGCCTGCGCCGCCGCCTCCTCGATGGTGCCGACGTACATGAACGCCTGGTCCGGCAGGTGGTCCCACTTGCCGTCGCAGAGCTCGTCGAAGGAGCGGATGGTGTCGGCCCGCGAGACGTAGACGCCCGGGAAGCCGGTGAACTGCTCGGCGACGTAGAACGGCTGCGAGAGGAAGCGCTCGATCTTGCGCGCGCGGCGGACGATGACCTTGTCCTCCTCCGACAGCTCGTCGACGCCAAGGATGGCGATGATGTCCTGGAGGTCGCGGTAGCGCTGCAGGATCTGCTGGACGCGCCGGGCCACCCGGTAGTGCTCCTCGCCGATGTACTCGGGAGCGATGATGCGGCTGCTGGAGGCGAGCGGATCGACGGCGGGGTAGATCCCCTTCTCCGAGATGCTGCGCTCCAGGTTCACCGTGCTGTCGAGGTGGGTGAAGGCGGTCGCCGGCGCCGGGTCGGTGTAGTCGTCGGCCGGCACGTAGATCGCCTGGATCGAGGTCACGGCGCCGTGGCTGGTCGAGGTGATGCGCTCCTGGAGCTCGCCCATCTCGGTGCCCAGCGTCGGCTGGTAGCCCACGGCGGACGGCATGCGGCCGAGCAGCGCCGACACCTCGGAGCCCGCCTGCGAGAAGCGGAAGATGTTGTCGATGAACAGCAGCGTATCGACGCCGGTCTGGTCGCGGAAGTACTCGGCCATGGTGAGCGCCGAGAGAGCGACGCGCAGGCGGGCGCCCGGCGGCTCGTTCATCTGGCCGAAGACCATCACGGTCTGGTCGAGCACGCGCTTGCCGGTGTCGCCGATCTTCGCCTCCTGCATCTCCAGCCAGAGGTCGTTCCCCTCGCGGGTGCGCTCGCCGACGCCGGCGAAGCAGGAGTAGCCGCTGTGGAAGCGGGCGAGACGGGCGATCAGCTCCTGAATGATGACGGTCTTGCCGACGCCGGCGCCGCCGAACAGGCCGGCCTTGCCGCCGCGGACCAGCGGGCAGAGCAGGTCGACGACCTTGATGCCGGTCTCGAACAGCTCGGTCTTCGAAGAGAGCTCGTCGAGCTGCGGCGGCTCGTGATGGATCGGCCGCCGCTCCTTGGAGGTGACCGGGCCGAGGCCGTCGATCGTCTCGCCGACCAGGTTGAACACCCGGCCGAGGGTCTCGGTACCGACCGGCACCGAGATCGGCGCGCCGGTGTCGAGGATCTGCACCCCGCGCTGCAGGCCGTCGGTCGAGCCGAGGGCGATGGCGCGGACGCGGCCGCCGCCCAGATGCTGGGCGACCTCGCACCAGAGGGTGTCGGTGCTCGTCTCGCCGAGCACGGTGCGCGGCACCTCGACGCGGAGGGCGTTATAGATCAAGGGCAGGTGCTCCTCCGCGAACTGGGCGTCCAGCGTGGAGCCGATGACCTGCGTCACTTTGCCGTAGTTGTTGCCGTTGGCGGTTTGGACGTTTTCCATGATGCTTTCCAATTCTCTTGAAGGGCTCTCCGGGGTCTCAGGACAGCGCGTTGGCGCCGCCCACGATGTCCAGGAGCTCCATGGTGATCTGCGTCTGCCGGGCGCGGTTGTACTCGCGCGTCAGCGCCTTGATCATGTCCTGCGCGGCGTCGGTCGCCGCCTTCATCGCCACCATGCGGGCGACCTGCTCGGAGACCGCGGCGTCGTTGAACGCCTGGAAGAGCCGCACCCGCACGGTGGCCGGCAGCAGCTCGTCGAGGAGCTGCTTGGGGTCGGGCGAGAACTCGTACTCGACCGGCTTCTTCTTCTCCTCGCCTTCCTTCACCTGGGGCTGGAGCGGCAGGAGCTGCACCACCACCGGGCGCTGCTGGCCGGCGGAGAGGAACTTCATATAGGCCACGTGGACCGAGGCGATCTCGCCGCGCACGAAGCGGTCGATCAGCGCGTTGGCGATCGGCTCCACCTGCTCGAAGCGCGGGCGGTCGCCGATCCCGAAGGTCTGCTCGGCCACCGGCCGGCGCAGGAAGCGGAAGTAGGAGATCCCCTTCTTGCCGACCATGTGGACGTCGGCCGTCATCCCGGCCGGCTGCTGGTCGAGATGAGCGGTCGCCGTGCGCAGGATGTTGGCGTTGTAGCCGCCGGCCAGGCCGCGGTCGCTGGTCAGCACGACCAGCGCCGAGCGGTTGACCCCCGGGTTCGTCCGGAGCAGGGGGTGGTCGATCTCGCCGGCCGCGCGCGAGAGGTCGGCCACCAGCTCGGCCAGCTTCTCGGTGTACGGCCGGCTCGCCACGGCCCGGTTGAACGCCGCCTGGAAGCGGGCGGTCGCGATGAGCTGCATCGTGCGCGTGATCTTGCGGATGTTGCGCACCGCCTTGCGGCGCTTGACGAGGACTCGCCGGTTCGCCATCTCGGTTCGCCTTAGGCGGCGACCTCGCGGGCCGCCGGCGCGGCCACCTTGTTGTGCTGCGACTTGAAGTCGCGGATCGCCTTGCCGATCTTCTCGGCCAGGTCGTTCGACAGATCCTTCGTGCGGTCGAGCTCGTCGACGATCTCCGGGTGCTGATCGCGGAAGTACTTCAGCATCGCCGTCTCGAACCGGGCCACCTCGCGCACCGGCACGTCGTCGAGGAAGCCGCGGGTGCCGGCGAAGATCGACAGCACCTCCTCGTTGACGTTGAACGGCTGGTACTGCGGCTGCTTGAGCAGCTCCACCATCCGCTGGCCGCGGTCGAGCTGGCGCTGCGAGGAGGCGTCGAGCTCGGTGCCGAGCTGGGCGAACGCCTCCAGCTCGCGGTAGGCCGCGAGGTCGAGACGCAGTGAGCCGGAGACCTTCTTCATCGCCTTCCGCTGGGCGTTGCCGCCGACGCGGGAGACGCTGATGCCGACGTTGATCGCGGGACGCACGCCGGCGAAGAAGAGGTCGGGCTCGAGATAGATCTGGCCGTCGGTGATCGAGATCACGTTGGTCGGGATGTAGGCCGAGACCTCCCCCTCGAGCGTCTCGATGATCGGCAGCGCCGTCATCGAGCCGCCGCTGTCGGGGAAGCGGTGGACCCGGTACTGGTCGGCGTCGCGCAGCGTCGCCAGGAACGCCTCGGCCTTGCTCCGGCCGTGCGGCCGGTGGAAGATGCCGTTGACGTCGTCCGGGCGCTGGTCCTCGGGCGCCTCGAGACCCTGCGGGTGCTTGACCACCACCGAGCGGTCGCGGCTGTCCGCGGGGGTGTTCTTCGGCACCACCGCGTACTCCTCGCGCAGCTTGACGCTGCGCTCCAACAGGCGCGAGTGGAGGTAGAACACGTCGCCCGGGTAGGCCTCGCGGCCCGGCGGACGGCGCAGCAGCAGCGAGAGCTGGCGGTAGGCCTGCGCCTGCTTCGACAGGTCGTCGTAGACGCAGAGGGTGGCCTTCCCCTCCTGATACATGAAGTATTCGGCCATCGCCGCGCCGGCGTAGGGGGCGATGTACTGCAGCGGCGCCGGATCGGCCGCCGAGGCCGAGATGACGATCGTGTAGTCCATCGCGCCGACCTCGCGCAGCCGGTCGACCAGACCGACCACCGTCGACTCCTTGAGGCCGATGGCGACGTAGACGCAGATCACGTCGCCGCCGCGCTGGTTGACGATGGTGTCGATCGCCACCGCCGTCTTGCCGGTCTTGCGGTCGCCGATGATCAGCTCGCGCTGGCCGCGGCCGATCGGGATCATGGCGTCGACCGCCTTGATGCCGGTCTGCAGCGGCTCGGTGACCGGCTGGCGCTCGGCGATGCCGGGGGCCTTGAACTCCAGCGGCCGGCGGTGCGGGGTGTTGATGTCCCCGCGGCCGTCGAGCGGCCGGCCGAGCGGATCGACGACGCGGCCGATCAGCTCCGGACCGACCGGGACCGAGAGCAGCTCGCCCGTGCGGCGCACCTCGTCCCCCTCCTTGATCCCCAGGTAGTCGCCGAGGACGACGGCGCCCACCGAGCTCTCTTCCAGGTTGAACACCTGCCCCTGGGCGCCGTTGGTGAACTCCAGGCGCTCGCCGGCCTTGGCGCCGGTGAGCCCGTAGATGCGGGCGATACCGTCGCCCACCTCGAGCACCTGGCCGACCTCCGAGAGGTCGACGTCGGTGCGGTATTTGCGGATCTCTTCCTCGATGACCGAGGCGATCTCGTCGACTCTGAATCTCATGGCAGCTCCTTGGCTTCAGCCTACGAGACGTAGGCCTTGCCGCTATGGATCTCACGCGAGGCGCGCGCCAGCAGCGCCTCGCTCAAATCGTGCAGCCGGGACGCCACGCTGGCGTCGATCTTCCGGCCCTCGACCTCGATCACCAGACCGCCGATCACCGCCGGATCGATCTTCTCGATCAGCGTCGGCTTGCGGCTGGTGGAGGCGGCGAGGACCTGATTGAGCCGCTCGCGGAGGGCGGCGGTGAGCGGCACGGCGGTACGGACGACGACGTCCATCCAGCCGCGCAGATTCCGCAGATCCTGCCGGTAGGCCACGGCGACGGCGCGGAGCGCGGAGAGCCGCCCCTTGCGGTTGATCACCAGCAGCGAGTCGACCAGCAGGTCGCTCGCCTTGCCCCGGAAGGCGCGCTCGATCGCCTGGGCGCGAGGTCCCTCCTCGATCAGCGGGCTGCCCAGGAACTGCTCGAGCTCCGGGTTGCCGTCGAGGTACGCGATGAGCCCGTTCAGCTCCTCGAGCAGCTCTTCGGCCTGCCCGCCCTCCTCGGCGACGCTGAGGATCGCCCCGGCGTACAGGCGGCCGATCTCCCTGTCCTGTTCGTCGACGTTGGCCATGACTAGTGGGGCCTCGATCCCATGCCGCCCGAGCCGCTCTCGATGCCGTCGATGGCCTCGGAGATCAGCCGCTCATGGTCCTTGGCCGTCATCTCGCGGCCGAGGACGCGCGCCGCGAGATCGGTCGCCAGCTTGGCGGAGAGGTCGTAGAGCTCGCGGGTGGCGGTGACGGTGGCGAGATGGATCTCGCGCCGGGCGCGGTCGATCATCTTGTCGGCCTCCACCTTGGCGGCCTCCTCGATCCGGCGCTTCACCACCTCGGCGTCGCGCCGCCCCTCGTCGACGATCGCCGTCGCCTCTGCCCGCGCCGAGGCCAGACGCTCCTCGTACTCGCGCAGCCGGGCCTCGGCCTCGTCACGGTCCCGCTTCGCCCGGGCGAGCGCGTCGTGGATGAAGCTCTCGCGGGCCTGCAGGTTGCCGAGGATCGGACCCCAGGCGAACTTGCCGAGGACGATCAGCACGACGACGAAGATCAGCACCGTCCAGAAGACGTTGCCGAGATCGCCCGCGAAGAGGTTGGGCGAGCCCTCCGCCTCCGCTTCCGCCGCCATCGCCGGCACCGCCGCGGCCATCAAAGCCAGTGCGAACAAGGCACTCTTGACTGTTTTCCTATCGATCATCGCAGGTACTCGCGCTCGAAGACCCCTTCCCTGAATCGAGAAGGGGCGGATGTTTGAGCTGCCGCGATCAGAGGACCGCCAGCAGGCCGACGACGACTCCGAACAGGGTGGCGCCCTCGATCAGAGCGGCGGTGATGATCATCGCCGTGCTGATCTGGCCGGCGGCCTCGGGCTGCCGGGCGATCGACTCGACCGCGCTGCCGCCGATGCGGCCGATGCCGGCGCCGCCGCCGATGATGGCGAGGCCCGCTCCGATGGCGCCGCCGAGCTTGCGGGCGCCGTCCGTGGTCATGAAGCCGCCGCCACCACTGGTGGCCGCCTCAGTACCGACGCCGGCCTGCGCGCGAGCCGGGCCCACCGAGGCGAACATCAGCACGAAACCGAACGCAATCATCATCAACGAAAGTCTGGCCGTTCTCTTGCTCATCGAAAAAGATCCTTTCCTAGGGTCCTTTTTAAGTGGATGTCGATCGTGGAAACGATCGTGAAGTCGAAGGTCAATGCGCCTGCGCCCCATGCCCGTCGTCGCCGTGGTGACTGAACACGATCGACTGGCTGATGAACAGGGTGGTCAGGAAGGCGAAAATGAACGCTTGCAGCAGCGCGACGAAGATCTCCAGCAGGTTGATCGCGACACTGCCGAGCACCACCGGGATCGCTACCGCGCCGCCGGCCAGGGCTCCCTTCGCCGCCGCGGCGCCGAAGATGAAGCTCACCAGCACCGCCAGCAGCACGTGCCCGGCCACCATGTTGGCGAACAACCGGACGGTGAGCGCGAAGATGCGGGCGAACAGGCCGACGATCTCCAGCGGGATCAGTAGCGGCGCCAGCCAGATCGGGCCGGGGTTGAAGTGGGCCAGGTACTGCTTGCCGCCCAGCCGCAGGCCGTTGACGACCACCATCCCCAGCGTGATCAGCGCCAGGGTGGCGGTGACCCAGATGTTGCCCGTGGCCGCGCCGCCGATGTTGGCGCCGAAGATCCGCACCGCGTTGATCGGCAGCAGGCCGAGCAGGTTCACCGCGAAGACGAAGAAGAAAACCGTCCAGATGAACTTGATAAAGCGGTCGGTGTACTCGCCCAGGTTGGGGCGCGCGAGCTCCTCGCGGAAGTACTGGCAGATGGCCTCGATGGCGTTGCCGGCGCCGGTGGGCACCATGGCGTCGATCCCCGCCTTGCCCCGCCGCCGCCGCGCCCACGCGGGGATCAGCGCCAGCAGCAGCACCGCGGCGATCAGCATCATGACGATATGGCTGTCCAGCAGGGTGATCTTGCCGCCCGGAGTGAGAAACCCCAGGTTGGCCGGCCGCTGGATCATCGGATGCCGCACGATGTGCTCGAGCGGGCTCTCCGACAGCATGAGAAAAGCGAGCATCAAGAGTTCTCCGTCCTCAAATCTTCAGTCGGTCTCGTCAAAAGCCTCGGGTCGCGTATCGGGTATCCACCACCAGTTGCGCCAGATATCCGATTCCGATCCAGATCAGCAGCGGCCGTCGCTCGAACCATCCGGAGAGCACCGCCGCGAAGCCGAGGGCGAAGAGCACCAGGAGCCGCAGCCCCATCGACGCCAGCATCGCCGTCAGCCGGTCGCTCGGAGTCCCAGCCCGGGCGAGGGCGATCGGAACCGCCCCCACCGCCGAGGCCACGACCCCGAGCGCACACCCGGCGACCATCGCGCGGAGCGCCCCCGCTCCGCCCAACTGCCGTGCCGGCACGTAACCCAGCAGGGCCACACCCGCCGCGACCGCGACCGACCAAGCCAGGAACCGCAGGTACTCCGCGGCCGGCGGCCTCGGGGCCGTCATCGCTCTCTGTCGCCGTTCGGTTTCTTGGTCTCGCGCTTCGCCCCCGCGACGGCGCTCAGCGACTGGCGAATCAGGTTGTACATCCCGCCGATCATGCCGAGCAGGGCGCCGGTCAGCAGCCCCCAGTGAGCGGTGCCGAAGTACCGGTCCCACCCGTAGCCGATCAACGTGAACCCCGCCACCGCCGCGACGAGCTCGAAGCCGATACCAGCCAGCCCTTTCGGGGTAGCGTTCGATCTGGGATCTTCGGGCATCGCGGGAGTCCGCAGGGAACCAAGCGCAGGCGCAGCATAACAGGTTCGGCCGAGCTTGTGAAGACCTTCACAAGCTCGGCGGCCGGAATCGGCTCAGTGGGTCTGGCCGCTGGCCCCGTCGCGCACCCGGTAGAGGATCACCTGCACCGGCTCCAGCGTCACCAGCCCCTCGGCGACCATCTCGTCGAGATCCGGCAGGAAGGCCTCGACCCGCTCCCGCTGATCGACGATCTCGATGACGATCGGCAGGTCCTCGGCGAGGCGCTGGATGCGCGCCGTGTGGATGAAGTTGTGGGCCCCGAACCCCTCGATGCCGCGGATCACCGTGGCCCCTGCGAGCCCCTTCTCGCGCGCCCGCTGCACGATCGCCTCGTAGAGCGGCGCCCCGTCCCAGCGGTCCGAATCGCCGACGAAGATGCGCACCAGCAGTCCTTCTCCCTGGAGCTTCATGACGCCCTCACCTCAGGTCGGATCGAAAAAGAGTGGAAACTTTTCAGTCCCGGATCACAGGCAGAAGGGGCGCGATCCGGGGCGCGAGGTCGAGCGGGATGGAGATCCGGTGGGTCAGGATCTCGCGCTGGCGGTTGACCAGCTCCTCGAGCGTGGTCCTGTCGAGGATGCGCTCGACCGCCGTCTTGACCTCCAGGAAGACCTCGCGGATGGCGCAGAACTCGGACCCCACGTCGATCGTGCAGGGGAGGGCGAGGATCTGGTCGATCGCGGTGGTCTGCCCCTCGAGCGTCACCATGATGTCGCGCAGGCTGATCTCGGCCGCCGGCCGGGCGAGGACGTGTCCGCCCTGCGGGCCGCGGTTGGACTGGATCAACCGGTCCTTGGAGAGCTGGGCCAGGATCTGGCGCAGGTAGGGCTCGGGAATCCCCTGATGCCGGGCGATCTCGTGGCTGGTGACCGGACCCTGCTCGACTTTCATCGCGATATAGAGCATCGCCCGGATGCCGTACTCGCCCTTGGTGGAGATTTTCATGATGCTGGTTCCCGAATTGTTCCTGCAAGAAGCGTCAAAATTCTACCACACCCCCGGCCCATTGCCGGCCCGCCCGGCCGGCCCGCTCGGCCTCGACGAGCCCCGGCAGGGCGGCGAGATCACGCAGGTCGCCGCCCCCCGTGTTGCGGGTGAGATGGAGGGCCTTCATGCCCACCGCGACCGCCCCCTCGACATCCTCCAGGCGCCCGTCCCCGACGTGGAGGGCCGCCACGGGCTCGACGCCGAGCTCCTCCAGCGCCAGCAGGAAGATCCGCCGGTCGGGCTTCTCGGCTCCGGCCTTGGCCGAGTAGGCGATCGAGTCGAAGAAGCGGCCGATCCCCAGCTCCGCGAGCAGATCGGGGAGCCGGTGGTCCCAATTGCTCACCACCCCCAGCCGCAGGCCCTGGCGCGCCAGCGCGGCGAGCGCCGCCGGCACCTCCGGATAGACCTCCCAGGCCTCCGCCGTGCCGAAGCGGTGGAACAGCTCCGCGGCGGCGAACCGCGACGGCGGAGGCGCCCCGCGCAGCTCGCACATCCGCTCCAGGAACCGGAGCCACCATCCGCGCTCCCCCTCCGGATGGGTGGCGAAGCGGTCGCGCCCGGGGTCGGCGGTGCACGAGAGCTCCTGCCAGACCACCGAGATCAGCCGCCCCGCCTCCTCGCCGTCGATCTCGACGCCATGCCGGCCGAGGATCTCGGCGTAGATCTCGCCCAGCCGGGGGCTGTGGATCAGGGTGTGGGTGACGTCGAAGGTCACGGCCTGGATCATGATGGGAGGATAGCTTGTTGCCCGGGCGAGGGGGGTGATAGCTTGCCGCCGATGCGATCCTCGACCGCTCGCGCCACGCTCGCCCTGACCCTCTTCTCAGGATGGATGGCGCTGCTGTTCTGGGGGCTCTCCTTCGGCGGCGGGGTGCACCTGCTGCTGGCGGCGGCGGCGGCGCTGTTCCCGTGGCGGGCGGCGAGGGCCTGAACCCTCACCCCCGACCCCTCTCCCGCCCCCTCCCACCCTCCCTCACCGGGAGAGGGGAGACCGGCAGGATAGATTCTTCTTCTTTCTCCCTCTTCTCCCGGTGAGGGAGGGCGGGAGGGGACGGGAGAAGAGGGCCGGGGTGATGAGGGCCTACCCCCGCCACGCCTCCACCGGGTTCGCCAGCACCCCCACCCCCGACACCTCCACCTCTACCCGGTCGCCGTCCGCCAGCGGCCCGACGCCCGCCGGAGTGCCGGTGAGCATCACGTCCCCCGGCTCCAGGGTCATCATCCGCGAGACGTAAGCCAGCAGGTCCACGATCGGGAAGGCCATCATCCGCGTGTGACCGCGCTGGCGCTCGGCGCCGTTGACGCGGGCCACGACCTCCAGATCCTCCAGGTCCGCGCCGACCCGGATCGCCGGCCCGATGGGGCAGAAGGTGTCGAACCCCTTGGCGCGGGCGAAGCGGCCGTCCTTCTTCTGGAGATCGCGGGCGGTGACGTCGTTGGCGCAGGTGACGCCGAGGACGGCGTCGCGGGCCTCCGCCGCCGAGGCCCGGGTCAGGCGGTGGCGCAGCACCACCGCGATCTCCCCCTCGTGCTCCACCCGCTGGCTCTCCGGAGGCAGTACGATGGGCGCATTGGGGCCGATCATCGCCGAGGGGGCCTTGAGGAAGAACAGCGGCTCCTCCGGCACGGCGTTGCCGAGCTCTTTGGCGTGCTCGGCGTAGTTGCGGCCGATCGCCACGATCTTGCTCGGGCGCACGGGGTTCAGGAACGCCGCAGCCGCGCGGTCGACGTCGCGGCCGAACTCCCAGCCGCCGGGGAGAGTTTCGAACGGGTCGGAGTAGAGGATGCGGAGCCGGTCCGGCTCGTCCGGATCGGCGGCGGCCCAGAAGCCTTCGGGGGCGATGCGGTAGAGGAGCATGGCGGCGATTCTATCCATACCTTCTCCGTTTCGCGGCGGGTGGCGTACGATTCGCGTCCGGAAGGGGAGAACGATGGCGAGACGGCTTCTGCTGATCAGCAACTCGACGAATCACGGCCAGGGATACCTGGATCACGTCCTCCAGGAGATCGACGGCTTCCTGGGGCCGGTCCGCCGGCTGGTCTTCGTCCCCTTCGCTCTCAAGGACCGGGAAGGGTACGGCGCCAAGGTGCGGGAGCGGCTGGCGGCGATCGGCGTCGAGGTGGCGACCCTGAGCGCCGACGAGGCGGGGCGGCGGGCGGCCGCCGGGGCGGAGGCGGTGTTCACCGGCGGCGGCAACACCTTCCGGCTGCTCAAGACCCTCCAGGACTCCGGCCTCCTAGCCATCCTGCGCCAGCGGGCGCTCGCCGGCATGCCCTACCTGGGGAGCAGCGCCGGCACCAACATCGCGGCGCCGACCATCCGGACCACCAACGACATGCCGATCGTCGAGCCCGCCTCCTTCGCCGCCCTGGGGCTGGTCCCCTTCCAGATCAACCCCCACTATCTGGACCCGGACCCCGGCTCGACCCACATGGGGGAGACCCGGGAGCAGCGCCTCAAGGAGTTCCACGAGGAGAACGAGACCCCCGTCGTCGGCCTGCGCGAGGGGGCCTGGCTGCGGATCGAAGGGGACCGCGCCACCCTGGGTGGAGCCCGGGGGGCACGGATCTTCCGGCGCGGCGAGGCGCCGGAGGAGCGGGGGACGGGGGAGTCGCTGGACGACCTGCTGTAAGCCGGGGCCTAGCCGAGGCCTAGGGCCGCCGCGCCTTGAACAGCCGGCCGACCAGGTCGCCGCTATCCGCCCAGACCACGACGAACCGGCCCTGGCCGTTGATCGCCACCCAGGGGTACCGCTGGATTCCGGAGACCTTCTGGGAGGCGAGAAAGGCCGGCCGGCGCGGCACGCCGCTGGCCGGGAACACCTGAGCGAAAACGTTCTGATCGAAACCATCCGGGCCTGGAGAGTCCCAGGCGATCACGAAGCTTCCGTCCGGGGCCATGGCGAGGGCCGCGTAGCCGTTGACAAAGGAGGGGACGAGCGGCAGCACCGCGCCCAGGGAGGCTCCGGCGGCCGAGAACCTCCGGCCGTGGATCCCATGCGGGCCGCCACCCCCCGCGCTCGGCACCTCGGCCCAGGCCACCAGGAAGTTTCCGGCGCCGTCCTCAGCGACGTTGATGCCGCCGACAAAGTGATCGCTCACCAGGATCTTCTCTCCCCGGGGGAGGCTTCCCGGACCGTACCTCTGCGCCTGCAGGTTCGCCAGCAGGCGGCCCGCGGACGGATCGGCCCCCAGGAGCGTCTGCCAGACGACGACGAACTCCCCCCGGGGCCCCATGGCGACCAGAGGACGGTATTTCGGCTGGCTGGTCGCATCCACCGTAATCCTCGGCCCGAGGGGAGTCGCGTCCGGGCCGTAGACCCGGGCGAAAACCTCCTCGCTCAAGAGGCGCCAGGCGACGACGAACCGGCCGTTGCCTCCGGAGGAGAGCGAGGCGCCCGGGACGAAGGGGGCGCCGGCGGCGACCTGCACGTCCCGCAAGAGGGTGCCGTCGGGGGCAAAGTGCCGGAGCTTCAAGGCCCCCGTGACGGAGAAGAGCGCCAGGAACGAGCCGTCGTCCTGGATTGCCACCTCGAGGTTCTCGTTCGTGCTCACGATCTGATCGGCGACCCGGATGTCGTCCGTCGCGGGCCTGCCATCGGGCCGGAACCGGCGCGCGTGGAGGATGCCCCCGCTGGAGCCGCCGAAGCCGTACCAGAGGACGACGAAATCGCCGCTGGCATTGATCGCCACCCGAGGGCTCATCAGATCGGGCGTCGGATCGTGGTTGACCCGGAATTGCGGCCCCAGGGGGAGTTGGGCCGCAAGGGCGAAGGGGATCAGGAAGAACAGCACCGGGAAGGACAGACGAACGCGCTTCATGGGGATCTCCCTATCGTTTCCGATACCGCTGAGCCACGATCTCACGCGCGTTTCTCGACCAGACCACGACGAAGTTGCCGCCGGCGTCGCTCGCCACCAGCGCCCCGCCCGTGCGTGGAACCACCAGGAAGGCCGGCCGGAAAGGCGCCCCGTCCGCCGTGAAGCGCTGGGCGAAAGTGCCCGAGATCGCGGTGGCCGACGAAGAGAAGGTCACCACGAAGTTGCCGGCGCGGTCGATCGCGAGCTGCGGCGCTTCCGCCCTGAACCCTTCCAGCTCCACGACCCCGGTCAGCGGGGTGCCGTCCGGGTCGAAGCGGCGGGCGTAGAGCCCTTCTCTGAATTCCCCGCGGCCGCCCGCCGGCCTGAGCTCACCTTCTTCCTGCCAGAGGAGGAGGATGCTGCCGGTCCCGTCCGCCGCGGCGCGAAGGTTGCCGATGACGCCGTGGAACCGCCCCTGAACGGCGATTCTCTCTCCCAGCGGCCTGCCGTCCGGGCCGAACCGCTGCGCGAGGACGTAGAGGTCGCTGAAGTGGGCGTCCTCCGGCGTGGGCTGCTCGCCGACCCAGGCCACCACGAAGCCGCCGTCCGGTTCCGCCGCGACCGCCGGACTGTCCCCCTTCCCGACCCGGCGCTCCGGCCCGGCCGGCTCGCCGTCGGCGCCGACGGCCTGGACGACGAGGTGAACCTGATCGCGCGCCTGGCGCATCCAGGCGAGGACGAAACCGCCGTCCGGACGGGCGGCGAGGCTGTACCTGCCGCGCAGGATGCCGCGCCCGACCACGCTCTCCCCCTGGAAGGAGCCGTCTGGCCCGTAGCGGCGGGCCACCAGGTCCGGGTAGCCGGAGAGGGTCACGAAGAAGGAGCCGTCCTCCATCAGGGCGATTCCGATGGCCTGGGCATCCGGGGGGTCCGCGGCGACCAGGACCTCCCCGGTCGCCGGCCTGCCGTCGGCCAGGAACCGCTGCGCGCGGAGCTCGCGAATTCCGCCGCTGCCGTTCACCGGCACGTTCTCCCAGGCGGCCACGAAGTCGCCGCGCGCGTTCATCGCCAGGGCGACCGGCACCGCCCCCTCCAGGCCGGGCACCGGGAGGTTGACCAGGACCGGCGGTCCCAGCGGCCTCTGGGCCCCGCAGAGAACGGGAACCGCGAAGCCCAGCACGACGGCAATCAGGAGAGGGAACCCGCGCGGCTTTGACATCTTTCCTTCCTTTTACTTCCTCAGGTAGCGGCGATCGAAAACGTTGCTGAAGCTCCGATCCGGCGCGGAGCTGTCCCAGACCACGATGAAGCCGCCGTCGGCGCCGATCCCGACCTGCGGGTGCTCCTGGAAGCCCAGCTTGCGCACGTTGACACGCAGTTGGGGGCCGAGGGGGAGGCCGTTCGACTTGAAGCGGCGCGCGAAGACGTTGGTGCCGTCCTGGGCGCCGGTGCCCGGAGCCTCCCAGACCAGCACGAAGTTGCCCTGCCCGCCCATCGCCATATCGTAGTCGCCCCCGGCCTGCAGGCGCAGGAGGCCCCCGATCTTGGTGGTGTCCGCATCGTACCGCTGGCCGAAGACGGTCGGGCCGGTGCCCCAGACGATCAGGAAGTTGCCGCTCTCGTCCTTGGCGATGTGCAGGGGCTGGGGCGTCGTCACGTTGGCCACCACGAAGCGGTCGGTGGCGGCGCCACCCTGCGGCGTGAACCGCCGGGCCACGATGTTGCCGTTCCGCCAGGCCACCACGAACGCGCCCTGCGGACCCACGGCGACGACCGGATCGGTGCCCGCCGGATCGATCACGATTTCAGAGCCCCCCGCATGGCTCGGCGCGAAGACGCGGGCGCGGACCGACGGCGTGCTCCCTTCCCAGACCGCCACGAACCCGCCGTCCCCCTGCGTGGAGATCGAGAAGTCCGGGGACCAGTTGCGCGTCACCAACTCATCCTCGCCATCCGGATGGCCATCGGGGCCGTACCAGCGGGCCACCAGGGCCGGAGTGGCGAGGTCCAGATCGGGAAAGACCACCACGAACGAGCCGTCGTCCATCATCGTGACCGCCGAGTTCGCGGCGAGATCGAGGGCCTGATCGGCGATCAGGAGCTCGCCGGTCGCGGGCGTGCCGTTGGCCTTGAATCTGATCGCACGCAGGGAGGTCTGGTCGTTCACCGGATTGGTGACCACCCAGGTGACCACGAACTCGCCGGTCCGGTTCGTCGCCACGTGGGGGAACTGCTGAAGCTGGCGGGAATCGGTGCTCACCCGCACCTCGCTGCTCAAAGGCCGTTGAGCGAACAACAGAGAGGGAACGATGAGAAACAGCAACATCAGGCTCAGGACGCGAAAACTTTTCATAATGCCTCCTTTGGCGCGGCGCCCGGAACGGGAGCCCACGTTGGTACTGCATTCCAATTAGAGGAGGCGTTTTTTGATGGGAAAGGACGTCAGGGGGCATGGACACGAGGTGGCACCCCCACGCCCGGCCCCGGTATAGAATTTCCCCTCGTCCAGGGCTTCGCGCCCAACCGACCCGGAGGAAGCCGCCCATGATCCCCGTCAAGCCCCAGATCTCCGAGCGTTCCTACGTCAAGAGCCTCGCGCAGTATCAGGAGATGTACCGGCGCTCGATCGAGGAGCCGGAGGAGTTCTGGCGCGAGGCGGCCGGGATCCTCTCCTGGTACCACCCGCCCCGCGACATCATGGACACCGACCCGCTGGAGGTCGACTTCTCCTGGTACTCGGGCGGCCGGCTCAACGCCTGCTACAACTGCGTCGACCGCAACCTGCCGGAGCGCGGCGAGCAGACCGCCATCATCTGGGCCGGCGACGAGCCCGGCGACTACCGCTATATCTCCTACCGCGAGATCAAGCACAACGTCGCCCGCATCGCCAACGTGATGCTCGCCCACGGCGTGAAGCGGGGGGACCGGGTCTGCGTCTATCTGCCGATGACCCCCGAGCTCGCCTACACCATGCTCGCCTGCGCCCGCATCGGCGCCGTCCACTCGGTCGTCTTCGCCGGCTTCTCCGCCGAGTCGCTGCGCGACCGCATCCTGGACGCCGGCTGCAAGGTGGTGTTCACCGCCAACGAGGGGATGCGCGGCGGCCGGCGCATCCCGCTCAAGGCGACCGTGGACCAGGCGGTCGAGGGGCTGTCGCTGGTCGAGAAGGTCTTCGTCGTCCGCCGCACCGACAAGGAGGTGCCGATGCGGACCGGCCGCGACCTCTGGCTGGAGGAGGAGACGATCAAGCAGCGCTCCACCTGCCCGATCGAGTGGATGGCCGCCGAGGACCCGCTCTTCATCCTCTACACCTCGGGCTCAACGGGTAAGCCCAAGGGGGTTCTCCACACCACCGCCGGCTATCTCGTCTACGCCGCGATGACCCACAAGTATGTCTTCGACTACCACCCCGGGGACATCTACTGCTGCGCCGCCGACATCGGCTGGGTCACCGGTCACAGCTACATCCTCTACGGGCCGCTGGCCAACGGCGCGACGACGGTGATGTTCGAGTCGATCCCCACCTACCCGGACCCCGGGCGCTACTGGCGGATGGTGGACGACCTCGGGATCAACATCTTCTATACCGCGCCGACGGCGATCCGGGCGATCGCCCGCTCTGGCGACGAGTGGGTCAAAAAGTACAAGCGCGACTCGCTGCGCATCCTCGGCTCGGTCGGCGAGCCGATCAACCCCGAGGTCTGGATGTGGTACCACGACGTGGTGGGCGACGGGCGCTGCGCGGTGGTGGACACCTGGTGGCAGACGGAGACCGGCGGCATCATGATCACCCCGCTGCCGGGCGCCACCCCCTCCAAGCCCGGCTCGGCGACGCTGCCGTTCTTCGGCGTCCGGCCGGTGCTGGTGGACACCCAGGGCAACGAGTTGCCGGGCAACGACGTCTCGGGCAATCTCTGCCTGCGCGGCACCTGGCCGGGGCAGGCGCGGACGATCTACGGCGACCACCGGCGGTTCCGCGAGACCTACTTCTCGCAGTTCCCCGGCCTCTACTTCACCGGCGACGGCTGCCGGCGCGACCAGGACGGCTACTACTGGATTACCGGCCGCGTCGACGACGTGCTGAACGTCTCCGGGCACCGGCTGGGGACGGCGGAGATCGAAAGCGCCCTGGTGGCCCACGAGGCGGTGGGCGAGGCGGCGGTGGTGGGCTACCCCCACGACATCAAGGGGACGGGCATCTTCGCCTACGTGCACCCGACGCCGGAGTACGAGAGCTGGGACCCGGAGCAGCTCGTCGGCACCCTGAAGGAGCAGGTGCGCCACGCGATCGGCGCCATCGCCACGCCGGACCGCATCCAGATCGTCACCGGGCTCCCGAAGACCCGCTCGGGCAAGATCATGCGGCGCATCCTGAGGAAGATCGCGGCCGGCGAGTACGACGAGCTGGGGGACATCACCACCCTGGCCGATCCGTCCGTGGTGGAGAAGCTGGTAGACGATCATCGCCGCCAGCACGTATAAAAGACGTGAGTATTCCCTCACGGCATAATACGTGCTAGACTGCGTCCAGTTACTTCTTTCGAGGGCCCATCTCTCCGGTCTGGCGCGGCCCCGGCGGATGAACCGTCCACCCCACGTATTCCAATCCGTTAGCGTAGCAAATATCGAGCCATGGGCTTTCTGGAGATCGGAGCCCTGGTCCTCCTCGTCTGTCTTCTTTTCCCCGGGCTCATTCTCCGGCCGGTCCGCTCCCGATGGCGGGCGTTCCGAAGCTCGCGCGGCTCGCGGCGCGCTCTCGTCCTGACGCTGATCGCCTCCGGCCTCGCCGCCGGGCAGGCCCGCGCCGAGGTCCAGGGCTTCCACTACACCCGCGAGGCCGGGGTGCCGGCCGCCGGCTGGGTGCAGGTGCCGCTCGACATCGCCGCGGTCCAGCACCTGGCGCCTGGAGCGGCCGACCTCCACGTGTTCTCTCCCGCCGGGGAGGAGCTGCCCGTCCGGATCGAGCCCGCTGCGGCCCGGGCCTCGCGGCGGCCGGCCGCCGCGTTCCGGTTGGATGGCGAGTGGCTGTCCGTGGACGTAGGCGCCGATCCCCTCCCCCACGAGCGGCTCTTCCTGACGGCGGTGCGCTCACTCCCCGACCGCGTCGAGAGCAGCCCGGACGGCTCGGCCTGGCGGCCGCTCGCCGGACGGCCCGGGCTGGAGGCGGGTCAGACGGTGGTCGCCTATCCGGTGACCACGGACCGCTACCTCCGGCTTCACTGGCGGCGCCGGCCGGAAGCGCCCTCGGCGGCGGCGGTGGAGGGCGTGAGCGTGCCGGTGCTGTCGATCACCACCACCCGATCCAATTGCGAGCAGGGCCCTCCGGGCGCTCTCCTCTGCACCCTGCCGCTCCCGGCCGCCGGCCAGAGCGCGCGCCGGCTCGCGCTCGAGGTCGAGGGGAGGGGGACGATCGGCTACCGTCTCTACGCGCCCCGCGAGGCTCTCTGGATGCCACGGGCCGAGGAGGTCTGGCAGCCGGGCCGTGGGCGGGCGCGCCACCTCGTCACGCTCGTGGCCGAGCCGCTGGCGGGCTCTCTCCTCCGGCTCGAGCTCTACGGCTCGGGGGGGCGGCCGCGGCTGGTGGGCTGGGGCGCCGATCTGACGGTGCAGACGGTCCTCTTCCGCGCCGACGCGGCGGGGCGCTACACCCTCGCCTATGGCGGTGCCCGGCGGCGGGCCTCGCAGCGCGCCGCCCCCCCCTTCGCGGGAAACGCCTCCTGGGTGGAGCCGGGGCCGGAGAAAGCGCACGAGCTCCCTTTCCTGCCGCTCGCCGCCACCGCTCCGGCCGTCCGCCTGACCGAGCGCCGGCTCGCCGGCTCCTGGCGGGTCGCCGCGCCCGGGGCGAAACCCGGCTCGCTGGTCCGCCTGGAGCTGCCCCCCCTCGTCTACGGCGCGGCGCGGGCCGACCTCGGCAATCTCCGGCTGCTCTCCGGAGACCGCCAGATCCCTTTCCAGCGCTGGTCGCCGGAGGAGCCCGCGCTGGCGCTCGCGGACCGCGACCTCCATCTCCAGGGGAGCGGCGGCCGGCGGTCGGGGGAGAGCGCGGGGGAGATCCACGTCGCCGAACCGGGCTTGCCGCTGTCGCAGATCGCGCTCACCGCGCCGGCCGCGCCGCTGCGGCGCCCCACGGCGCTGCGCTATCTGGAGCCCGCCACCACGCCCGCCCGCGAGGTGCGACGGCGGGAGCGTCCGTTCATCATCCACGACACCTGGGTCTGCCGGCCCCAGCCCCCCCTCCCCTGCCGCGCCCTGCTGCCGCTCCCCGGCCATGCCCCCTCGGTCGTCGAGGTGAGCTTCCATGACGGCGACAACCCGCCGGTCTCCGGGCTCAGCGCGGACCTCTGGCGCCGCCGCGACGTCTTCCTCTTCGTCTGGCCCGAATCCGAGGAGCCGGTCCGCCTGGTGGCCGGGCCCGATACCCTGACCGCCCCCTCCTACGATCTGCAGTCCCTGGGCGACGTCCTGCTGAGCTACCCCTGGCACACCGCCGAGTTGGGCCAGGGCCGCGCTCCGGCGCGAAGCCATCCGTGGTGGAGCCGCTGGATGCGGCAGATCATCCTCCTCGTCGCCACCATCGCCCTGGGGTTCCTGCTGCGGCGAATCCTTTCCGAGACCTGATTTCTCCGGAAAAAAAGAGGCCGCCCATGGGACGTGGGCGGCCGAGATACAGCAATCGATACTCCCCTCGTCCTCGGGCCCCACGGCCCAAGGAGTTTCAAGATCCGAGGTGCTTACTGGCCCGGGGCTCCAGTACGTTTCTTCTACATTGCCTACGATTAAATTATATTTATTTTTCAGATCTGTGCAAGCAGAGTTGTGAAAGTAGAATGCCGGAATGGGGATGATCCTGGAGAGGAAGCTGCTGCTGGTCGGAGCCGGGCACGCTCACCTGGAGATCCTGCGCCGGCTGATCCTGGAGCCGCTGGCGGAGGTGGAGCTGACGGTGGTCTCCCTTGGGCCTCTCCATCACTACTCGGGGATGGTGCCGGGGTACCTCCAGGGGACCTACCGGGAGGAGGAGATCGC
>Ga0070665_100000259_pt1 | contig 86776 bp, 59 predicted proteins | sample KBSS13metaG_FD_65862 | JGI IMG/M metagenome (GOLD analysis project Ga0070665, IMG submission 65862) | Switchgrass rhizosphere microbial communities from Kellogg Biological Station, Michigan, USA - KBS S1-3 metaG | ecosystem: Host-associated > Plants > Roots > Rhizosphere > Soil ... | reverse complement strand
GCCTTCCGCAACCAGTTCGTAATGATGGATAGCGCCAGCCGGGTATTCCCGTTCAACACTGCGATCACTTATGGCACCATCGACCGGTCCTATACGGACAGCACCAGCCGGGGCGTCACCTTGCAGGCGACGAGCAATGCGCCGCTGTTCGGCATGACCAACTATTTCACCACCGGTTTCAGCGTGGATGCGAGCGGCATCGGTTTCCGCTCCACCAGCACCCTGGGACGCATCCTGCCGAGCTTGCTGGTGACGGTGGATCCGTCGGTGGCCGGCTCGGGCAGCATCATCCACGCCAACGGCAATATCGGCTATGCGCCGGTCAACCTGGGCGCCACCACCACCTATTATGGCTTTTATGCCGTGGACGCGCTGGACCTGACCGATGCCCTGACCGTGACGGTGGGCCTGCGCGCCAACACCGCCGACATCGACACCCACGACCGCAGCGGCTCGGCGGCCGAACTGAACGGCAGTCACAACTACAGCCACGTCAATCCGCTGGCGGGCGTCACCTATAAGCTTGGCGATGCTCTCACGCTATTCGCCGGCTATTCGGAATCCAACCGCGCGCCCACACCGCTGGAACTGGACTGCGCCGATCCCAACCTGCCTTGCCTGCTGGAAGGCTCGCTGGTGGCCGACCCGCCGTTGCAGCAGGTTGTTGCTCACTCCTATCAAGCGGGCCTGCGCGGCAACCTGGGCGAGGTCGGAAGCGGCAAACTGGACTGGAGCCTCAGCCTGTTCCACACCGACAGCGACAATGACATCGTCGCCCTGGCCAGCGCCCTCGCCGGCCGCGGCTATTTTGCCAATGTGCCTTCCACCCAGCGCCAGGGCCTGGACCTCAGCGCCAACTATTCGGCGCCAGGCTGGTCGGCCTATGCCAGCTATTCCTGGCTGGATGCGACCTATCAGTTCAACGGCAGCCTGGCCTCGCCCAACAACCCCAAAGCCGACGGCGGCGGCAATGTGGCGGTGATGCGGGGCGACCGCATTCCGCTCAATCCCGCCGACACAATACGGGCAGGCGCCGACTTCGATGTGATGGATGGCGTCAGCCTGGGCGGCGAAATCGCCTTCACCAGCAGCGAGTATTTCGATGGCGATCCGTCCAATCTGAATACCAAACTTCCCCCGACTGTGGTGATGAACCTCCGTGCCGCCTGGCAGATCACCCCGACCTGGCAGTTGTTCGGCACGGTGGACAATCTGTTCGACAACCGGGATGCACTTTATGGCAGCTATTTCGGCCCCGACGGCACCGTCGGCCTGGTGACGCCCGCCTTGACCGATCCCCGCACTCTCACCCTGCGTCAGCCCATCACCTTCCAGCTCGGCTTGCGGTTGAAATTCTAGAAGCCCCTCCGGCCTGCGCATCGCAAACGATGTTACGGCCAACTTTCCCTTTTTGGCGCCCCGCGCAAAGGGGGAGGCCAGCTAGCGCAAGACTTCTTCAGTCTCTATATGGGCGCCATGTTGCGCCTGACCGACATCAAGCTGCCACTGGACCATGGCCCGGAAGCGCTGAAGGCCGCCATTCTCAAGAAGCTGAAGCTCCCGGCGGACCAGCTTCTCGGCTGGCAGGTCTTCAAGCGTGGCCATGACGCCCGCAACCGCAACGCCATGGCCTATATCTACACGGTGGACGTGCGGCTGAAGGATGAAAGCCGCGCCGCAAAGAGTTTCAAACCGGCGCCCGACATGGACTACCGCCCGGTGGCCAAGGCGCCAGCGCATTTTGCCAATGACAATTTGAAGAGGCCGCTGGTGGTCGGCACCGGACCCTGCGGCCTGTTCGCCGCGCTGATCCTGGCGCAATCCGGCTTTCGCCCCATCATCCTGGAGCGCGGCAAAGCCGTGCGCGAACGGACGAAAGACACCTGGGGCCTGTGGCGGCGCGCGGTGCTCAATCCGGAATCCAATGTCCAGTTCGGTGAAGGCGGCGCCGGCACCTTTTCCGACGGCAAGCTCTACAGCCAGATCAAGGACCCGCGGCATTTGGGCCGCAAGGTCCTAACCGAATTCGTCAAGGCGGGCGCGCCCGAAGAAATCCTGACCGAGGCCCACCCTCATATCGGCACCTTCCGGCTGGTGACCATGGTGGAATCCATCCGCGAGACCATCGAAGCCCTGGGTGGGGAATATCGTTTCGAGAGCAAGGTCACCGACCTGCTGCTGGATGGCGATCGCAAGGTCCGTGGCGTCAGGCTGGAAAGCGGCGAGGACATCGCATCGTCCCATGTGGTGATGGCGCTGGGCCACAGTGCCCGCGATACCTTCGAGATGCTCTTTGATCGCGGCGTCGCCATCGAAGCCAAGCCCTTCTCTATCGGGTTCCGCATCGAGCATCCGCAGGGCATGATCGACAAGGCGCGCTATGGCCGTTCCATCAAAGAACTCGGCGCCGCCGAATACCGCCTGGTGCATCACGCGCAAAATGGTCGCGGCGTCTACAGCTTCTGCATGTGTCCGGGCGGGACGGTGGTGGCGGCGGCCTCCGAACCTGGCCGGGTCGTCACCAACGGCATGAGCCAGTATTCCCGCAACGAGCGCAACGCCAATGCCGGCATCGTGGTCGGCATCACTCCGGAGGTGGATTATCCCGGCCATCCCCTGGCCGGCATCGCCCTGCAGCGGCACTGGGAAAGCGCGGCCTTCATCGCCGGCGGCAGCTCCTATCGCGCCCCGGCGCAACTGGTGGGCGACTTTTTGGCCGGCAAAGCTTCAACGGCCTTGGGCGAAGTGGTGCCATCCTATCGGCCGGGCGTGACACCGACCGATCTTTCGGCCTGCCTGCCGGACTATGCCATCGCCGCGATGCGCGAGGCATTACCGGCTTTCGGAAAGCAAATTCCCGGCTTCGATCGCGCCGACGCGGTGCTGACGGGCGTGGAGACGCGAACCTCCTCGCCCATCCGCATCCAGCGCGGTGATGATTTCCAGAGTCTCAACACCCCGGGCCTTTATCCGGCGGGCGAAGGCGGCGGCTTTGCCGGCGGCATTCTTTCGGCTGGAGTGGATGGCATTAAAGTCGCCGAAGCCGTCGCGCTATCTATCGCCAAAGCCTAGAGCTTGGCCGCCGAAAGGATGGGGCCGTTGTTTTTGGCCTGCACGAGTATGGCGGTGCGCCAGACAGGATCGCCGCCGGCCGGAATTGCATAGCTCTGCGCCGGACCGGACCAGGTGCCCAGGCGCACCAGCGCGCGAACGATATTGCGGTGAGGCAGCAGCAGACCGCTGTTCTCGCCCGCGCCAATATCCACGTTCAATACCCTTGGGTCGTAGCGCACCAGCCAGACGTCAGCCGCCGCCGCGGTTGCCGAGGCCACGTTGACCTGCCCACCGCTGACGGCAATGGCCGGCCCCTGCAAGGGCGCGGCCTTGGCGATGGCCGCCAGCAAGTCAGGGCGCTTGGCGCCCACCAGATCGGTACGGCCATTGATGACCACCTCTGGCGTGTAGGCGCCGTCGCCAAAGACATGCCCATAGGCATATTGGCGCGCGGTAAACTCCGGTCTGGCGAAAGTGTCCCTCCATCCCAGCCGGTCCCAATAGGTGACCGAAAAGCTCAAGGCCAGCAGGTCCGAGCGATCGGCCAGGGTGTTCACATTGGCAATCGCGGGCGGGCAGGACGAACAGCCCTGGCTTTGGAACAATTCCACGACGGTAGGGGCTGCCTGGGCAGGCAGGGCTCCCAGAACAAGGACAAAAGTCAGGACGGACAGCTTCATCGGACGCTCCTCACGTTCCATTCGTGAGGCCGCGCCGTCCGGTTACACCATCAGGCGGCCAGAAATTCCGAGACAAAGGCCGTCTTCGGGTTGCGCCGCACATCAGTCGGCGCACCATATTGCTCGATACGGCCGTCCCTCATCACCGCCACCAGATCGGCCACGGCAAAGGCTTCTTCCTGATCGTGGGTGACGAAGACGGTGGTGACGCCGGCATGATCGTGAATGCGGCGCAGATCGGCGCGCAGTTCCTTGCGCACCTTGGCGTCCAGCGCGCCAAACGGTTCATCCAGCAGCAGCATGCGCGGCTCGATGGCGAGCGCACGCGCAAGCGCCACGCGCTGGCGCTGGCCGCCCGAAAGCTGGCTGGGATAGCGGTCTTCCAGGCCAGGCAACTGCACCAGGTCCAGCAGGCTTTTCACCCGGTCCCGGATTTCACTTTTGGAAGGACGACGCGCGCGTGGCCGCACCTTCAGGCCGAAGCCGATATTGTCGGCGACGGTCATATGCCGGAACAGCGCATATTGCTGGAAGACAAAACCGGCATTGCGGGTGCGGGCGGGCATGTCGAGCCAGTTGAGATCGGCAAAGCGCACCGATCCCGTGTCGGCGAACTCAAGTCCGCCCAGGATGCGCAGCAAGGTGGTCTTGCCCGAGCCGGAAGGCCCCAGCAGCGAGACAAACCCGCCCTGCGGCGCCACGAAGCTGGCACCATTCAACGCCGCGAAGCGGCCGAATTTCTTGGAGACGGAATCGACATTCAGAGACATAGGGATTCTCCTAGAGACGGTGCACGGCAGCCAGCTCGTCGGCGTAGCGCCATTCCAGCAGGGACTTCAGGGCAAGGGTGATCAGCGCCAGCATCGCCAGCAGGGCGGATACGGTAAAGGCGCCGACATAATCGTAGTTGTTGTAGAGCAGCTCGACATGCAGCGGCATGGTGTTGGTGACCCCGCGGATATGGCCGGACACCACCGAGACCGCGCCGAATTCGCCCAGGGCGCGGGCATTGCAAAGCAGTACGCTGTAAAGCAGGCCCCATTTGATGTTGGGCAAGGTCACGCGCAGGAAGGTGCCAAGCCCCGAGGCGCCCAGGGTGGCGGCGGCTTCTTCCTCATCGCGGCCCTGGTCCTGCATCAGCGGGATCAGCTCGCGTGCCACAAAGGGAAAGGTGACGAAAATGGTCGCCAGCACGATCCCCGGCAGCGCGAACAGGATGTGGATGTCATGTCCGACCAGATATTTGCCGAACCAGCCCTGCATGCCGAACACCAGCACATAGATCAAGCCGGACACCACCGGCGACACCGAGAAGGGCAGATCGATCAAGGTGACCAGGAAGGTCTTGCCGGGAAAATCGAACTTGGCGATGCACCAGGCGGCGGCCACGCCGAACAGGCTGTTGAGCGGCACCGCGATCGCTGCGGCAATCAGCGACAAGCGCACCGAGGCCAGGGTGTCGGGTTCGACAATGGCCTCGAAGAAGGGACCCACACCTTCCGCAAAGGCTTCCTTGAACACCAGCACCAGCGGCAGCAGTAGCAGAATACCGATAAAGCCCACAGTGATGGCGCCCAGCAGCGCCTTCAGCCACAGCGGATCTTCGGTGGGGCGAACCAGCTTCTTGGTCATCTGCGGCTCGCTGACCAGGCCTGCAGGCCATTAAGCGCCAACAGCATGATGAAGCTTGCCGCGAGCATGACGACACCGATGGCGGCCGCCCCGGCATAGTCGAACTGCTCCAGCTTGGTGACGATCAAGAGCGGGGCGATCTCGCTGACCATCGGAATATTGCCGGCGATGAAGATGACCGAGCCGTATTCGCCCACGCCACGGGCAAAGGCCATGGCGGCACCGGTCAAGAGTGCCGGCATCAGCATGGGGATCACCACTTTGGTGATCGTCTGCACCCGTGTCGCGCCCAAGGTGGCGGCCGCTTCCTCGACCTCCTGGCCGATCTCGCCCAGCACGGGCTCCAGGGTGCGCACACTGAACGGCAACCCGATAAAGATCATGGCCACCAGCACACCCCAGGGCGTGTAGGCGATGCGGATGCCGTAAGGCACCAGCAGCGAACCGATCCAGCCGTTCGGCGCATAGAGAGTGGAAAGGGCTATACCGGCCACTGCCGTCGGCAGGGCGAAGGGCAGGTCGATTACCGCATCCAGAAATCCGCGCCCCGGGAAGCGGTAACGAACCAGCACCCAGGCGACGATGAAGCCGAACACGGAATCGATCACCGCGGCAAAGGCCGACATGCCGAAAGACAGGCGCAGGCTCGCCAGCACCCGTGGCGTGGAAATCGCCGCCCAGAAGCCATCCCAGCCCAGTTCAAACGGCCGGATGACCAGAGCCAGCAGTGGGATCAGGACGATCCCGGCCAAATAGAACAGGGTAAAGCCCAGGGAAAGGCTGAACCCCGGCAGCACATGCCGGGAGCGGGGCAGCGGGATTTTCAGTCCGATCGCGCTCATGACTTCTCAAAGAAACTCCCGGACCGCCAAAACGGCCCGGGACAGTTGGGGAGGAATGCCAGAAAAGCCGATGCCTATTTTCCGGGCTGATAGATCTGGTCGAATATGCCGCCGTCGGCGAAATGGGTGGATTGGGCTTTCTGCCAACCCCCGAAATCACCATCCACCGTGGCCAGGGGAATATTGGGAAATTGGGACTTATATTTGGCCAGGATTTCGGGATTACGAGGCCGGTAAAAGTCCTTCGCCTCGATCTCCTGCGCCGCGGGCGTGTAGAGGAATTTCACAAAAGCTTCCGCCGCGGCCCGGCTCTTGTGCCTGTCGACATTCTTGTCCACCACCGCTACGGGTGGCTCAGCCAGAATGGAATGGCTGGGATAAACAATCTCGTACTGGCCAGGCGTTTCTTTCAAGGCCAGATGCGCCTCATTTTCCCAGGACAGCAGCACATCGCCGATGCCGCGCTTGGTGAAAGTGGTGGTCGAGCCGCGGGCGCCGGTGTCCAGCACCGGCACATGCTTGTAAAGATTGGCGACAAAGGCCTTGGCCTTCTGGGCATTGCCGCCCGGCGTCTTCTCGGCATAGGCCCAGGCCGCTAGATAGGCCCAGCGCGCGCCGCCGCTGGTCTTGGGATTGGGCGTCACCACTTGGATGCCCTGCTTCACCAGGTCATTCCAATCCTTGATCTTCCAGGGATTGCCCTTGCGCACCAGGAACACGATGGTCGAGGTGTAAGGCGTGGAATTGTCTGGCAGGCGTTTCTGCCAGTCGCCGGGCAGCAGCCCGGCATTCTTGGACACCGCGTCAATATCGGCGGCCAACGCAAGCGTCAGGATATCGGCCTGAAGCCCGTCAATCACGGCGCGCGCCTGTGCACCGGAGCCGCCGTTTGAAGTGTTGATGGTGACCTTGTCGGCCTTGTAGCTGGCGGCAAACGCGGCGCCGAGATCTTTGTAGAGCTCGCGCGTGGGATCGTAGCTGACGTTCAGCAGGGTTACGTCAGCCTGCGCTGCGGTGCCGGTCAACAGACCGGCGGCGATCAGAAGAGAAAAGAGACGCTTCATCGGTTGCTCCTTCAGAAGGAAATCTGGCTGCGCAGCGCAATCGCGCTGGCGGAAATATCCGTGGCGGGCGCGTTGACGTGGTTGACCTGAATATTGTCGTAGTCCAAGGCGAATCTGAGACCGTTTGTCGGGTACCAGTTCAGGCCGACGCTCCACACATCCTGCCTGCCGCCGGCAACGCCACCGGTGGCCGCGCTGTTGAAAGGCAGATAATCCAGATCGATGTCGCTGTAGCGCGCCTTGATTTCCCAGGCGCCCCAGCCGCCGGGCGTTCCCAGCGGGTGATCGGGCCGCAAGGAGCGGAAGCTCGCGGTGGTCGGATCATAGGGATGCTGCTCGCCGGTCAGCGAATAAGTCAGGGTCCCGTACCAGCCTGAGAAATGCGGGCTGGGCAGGGCTGTGCGGCGATCAATCTGATAATGGAACCAGCCGCCCTGGCCATAGAGGCCGGCATATTCCGCCGCGGTCTCAAAGCCGAATTCGTCCACCTTATTCGCGTCGATGTTGCCGGTATTGACGGTCTTGGTGGAATCCACCGCCAGCTCCGGCCCGTTGCTGAAGCTGAAGACGTTGGAGCTGTTGGTGTTGGGCGCCACATCGGGCGGATGAAGGACATGGGTGAAGTGTCCGCCCATCAGCCACTTCACGTCCGGCTGATTTAGGAGGAGATAGGTGGCCCGTCCCACCAGCGCTTCCTGCGCATCGAAACTGACGGCGTCGGTGGCCTTCTTGCCGGTATAAGCCAGCGACAAGAGATAGGTGTCGCCCTGCGCGAATATCTCGACGCCTTCGCGGCCGGGCGCGCCGGCGATATTGCGGGAGATATCGACGGAGGCCGGCCGTTCCAGGAACAGAAGATCGCCGGACCCGGTCGAGTCCTCGATATCGACAAAGGGCGTCATGGCCCCCGCGCGAATGGCGAAGGGCTTCAGCCCGTCATATTCGATATAGGCGTAGTAGATGTAGCCGCTTTTTTCGACGCCGTTGCCGCCGAAGTCGTAGGTGAAATTGTACGACCAATCGCGCCAGGCCGTGCCCTGGATTCCGAGCTGGGCGCGGCGGAAGTTGGAGCCGCTGCTCAGATCCACGCTCGCGGGATTTTTGGCTTGCGCGAAATAGCCATAGTCGAACTGGACCAGGCTGCGCAGCGCCAGAGTGAAAGCACCGTCGGGCGAGGCAAAGCTCAGCCGGCCATTGGGAAGGCTAGTCTTGGTCTGCGCCGCCAGCTGGGTGTTGAGATCGGCATATTGATCGGAAGTACTGCGCTTTAAATCCAGCACCGCGGCGCTGTAGTCCGGTTGATCGGTATGGGCGCCTTTGATCTGGGCAAGCTGCAGTTGGATGTCGCGCAGCTCCTGCTCCAGAACACCGATCCGCGGATCAGGCTGTGGCGCCGGTGGCTGCTTTTTGCCGGCGGCGAAGGCCGGCGCCGAAAGAGCCGCAAATGCCGCGCCGGCCAGAAGAGACGCAATCCAGAATCCGCGCATGAAAACCCCGTGAGTTCATCCCCCGGTCCGCCTCGCGGACCGGATGCGCCCATTAATTCCTCTGAATCTCTATCAAGTCAATAGGGATTAAGCCCTTTTCGTCGACCCCTCTCCTGACCCGCTTTGTTGGATAGCTATAAAGCGCCTGAGCGGCGTAATTGTTGCGCCGCGGCCGCCAAATTCCGGGATTCCAGAATTTTCGCGGTCGCATCCCGCGCGGCCAGAAGGGCTTTGCGGATGGCGCAGACGTCCTCGTCGAAGCAGTCGTCACACTTGCGATAAGCCATGACACTGACACAGGGACTGAGCGCCAGGGGCCCGTCCGTCACCCGCAGGACGTCGGCAAAGCTGATGTCCTTGGCCGCCCGCCCCAGCGAATAGCCGCCCTGGCGGCCGCGATGGCTGCGCACGATGCCGGTCTTTTTCAGCTCCAACAGGATGGCTTCCAGGAATTTGCGGGGGATTTTTTCCTTTTCCGCGATCTCGGCAATCTGCACCGGGCCCGTTTCCCCCCGGGCCGCCAGGTACAGAAGGGCACGCAGGGCATAACGGGCTTTCTGGGAAATCATGGCGATTAATACCCCATAGAGCCTATGGAATATAGCACTTCCGCTACCCGCTGCGGCGCCGTCCGCAAACGGGCGGCGCAGACGATGCGACAGCTTGCGACAACCCTGTCGGTGCGCGAGGCGCGTTTGCCGCTATAATCCTGACAATCCATCAGAAAAACCTGCCCAAACGGCAATGCACGACACTTTTCCAAAAACGCCCACCCCATGACTTGGCTCGTAAAGGTCGCGCTGGACCGGCCGTATACATTCATCGTCATGGCCCTGATGATCCTGATCTTCGGGCCGCTGGCAGCCATCCGTACCCCCACCGACATCTTCCCCAATATCGGCATTCCGGTGATCGGTGTGGCCTTCAACTATTCGGGTCTGTCGCCGGACGAGATGGGCGCCCGGATCGTGGCGAACTATGAGCGCTTCCTCTCCAACAACGTGAACGACGTGGAGCATTCCGAGAGCAGCTCCATGCCGGGACTGGGCATCATCAAGATCTATTTCCAGCCCAATGTGGATCTGCGCCTGGCGACGGCACAGGTCACCTCTTCCTCCCAGACAGCCATCCGCCAGATGCCGGTCGGCACCCAGCCGCCCTTTATCATCAACTACAGCGCCTCGACCGTGCCGGTGCTGCAGATGGCCTTCTCCTCGACCTCCTTTTCCGAACAGCAGGTGCTGGACTATTCGCAGAACTTCGCCCGTCCGCGTCTGACCACCGTGCCAGGCGCCGCCGTGCCCTTTTCCTATGGCGGCAAATATCGCTCGATCCAGATCGATCTTGATCCCCAGGCCATGCAGGCGCGGGGAATGTCGGCCGCCGATGTGCAGAATGCCTTTGTCAACCAGAACCAGATCACCGCGGCCGGCAATATCAAGATCGGCGCCGTGCAATATGTAGTCCGGCTCAACAACGCCACCGACACCCTGGAAGAGATGAACAACTTGCCGATCAAGACGGTCGGCGGCGGTACCGTATTCCTGCATGATGTGGCGCATGTGCGGGACGGCAACACACCGCAACAGAATATCGTGCATGTCGATGGCGCCCGCGCCGTGCTCTCCACAGTGCTCAAGAACGGCCAGGCTTCCACCATCGATGTGGTCAATAGCGTCAAGGGCCTCCTGCCCCTGCTGAAGCTGCAGCTCCCCGACGCGCTCAAGATCGATATCCTGTCCGATCAGTCGCTGTTCGTGAAAGCCGCCATCAATGGGGTGGTGCGCGAGGGCGCCATTGCCGCGGCCCTGACCAGCCTGATGATCCTGTTCTTCCTGGGAAGCTGGCGCTCCACCGTCATCATCGCCACCTCCATCCCGCTGGCGGTGCTTTCGGCCCTGATGGCGCTGTGGGCGACCGGCCAGACCCTCAACATCATGACCCTGGGCGGACTGGCCCTGGCGGTGGGCATCCTGGTGGACGACGCCACCGTCACCATCGAGAACATCAACTGGCATTTGGAACACGGCAAGCCGGTCTATGATGCGATCATGGACGGCGCCCGCCAGATCACCCAGCCGGCCTTCGTCTCGCTGCTCTGCATCTGCGTCGCTTTCGTGCCCATGTTCTCGCTGCAGGGCGTGGCGGGCTTTCTGTTTGTGCCGATGGCCTTGGCTGTTGTGTTCGCCATGATCGCCTCCTTCATCCTGTCACGCACCCTGGTGCCGACCCTGTCGCTCTATCTGCTCAAGCCCCATGCCGAGGAACATGCCGCGCTCGGCAACAACATGTTTGCCCGCCTGCAGAAGCGCTTTGAGAAGGGTTTTGCCGACACGCGGGAGGGCTACCGCAATCTTCTGGCCCTGGCCATGACGCGGCGGCGGCGCTTTGTCTTCGGCTTTCTTGCGGCCGTGGCGCTCTCGATGCTGCTCGTTCCGTTCCTCGGCGAAGACTTCTTCCCCTCGGTGGATTCCGGCCAGATCACGCTCCATGCGCGTACGGCGGCCGGCACCCGCATCGAAGATACGACCCAGATCGTGGCCCAGATCGAGCGCGAAGTCCGCCGCATCATTCCAGGCGGCGAGATCGCTACCATCGTGGACAATGTCGGCCTGAACCAGAGCCCGACCAACATGATCTACAACAATACCGGAACGGCGGGGTTGCAGGATTCGGACATCTTCATCACCCTGAATGAAAAGCATCGCCGCACCGCGGATTATGTACGCACCTTGCGGGCGCGCCTGCCGCGCCTGTTTCCCAAAGTGACTTTTTCCCTTCCGCCGCCGGACATCACCAGCCAGATCCTCAATTTCGGCGCGCCGGCGCCGCTGGACGTGCAGGTGACCGGCACGGATCGTGATGCCACGCAAGCCTTTGCCTTGCGGATTCTGCGCCAGATTCGCGTCATCCCCGGCCTGGTGGATGCGCGCATGCAGCAGGGTAGCAACATGCCCCAGCTGAAGGTGGATGCCGATCGCACCCGCATGTCGCAAATGGGCCTGACCGAACGCGACGTCACCAACGCCATGGCCACGGCGCTGGCCGGCACCTCACAGACCGCACCAAACTTCTGGCTCAATCCCAAGAATGGCGTGTCCTACAACATGACGGCGCAGACGCCGGAGTACAAACTGGACTCGATGGAGGCGTTGCAAAATCTTCCCGTAACGCCCGCCAATGGAGGCACCTCGCAGGTGCTGGGCGGCCTGGCTCACTTCAGCCGCGACCAGGCCAGCACCGTGGTGACGCACTACAATATCCTGCCCACCATGGATGTTTTTGCCGCGACCCAGGACCGCGACCTGGGCGCGGTTGCCACAGATGTGCAAAAGGTCATCGACGCCAACATGAAATATCTGCCGCGCGGCGCCACCGTCATCCTGCGCGGCCAGGTCCAGACCATGAATACCGCTTTCTCCGGTCTGTTCTATGGCCTGCTCGCTGCGGTGGTGCTGATCTATCTTCTGATCGTGGTGAACTTCCAGTCCTGGACGGACCCGTTCGTCATCATCACCGCCCTGCCCGCCGCGCTGGCCGGCATCGTCTGGGTTCTGTTCACCACCGGCACCACCTTGTCGGTGCCGGCGCTGACCGGCGCCATCATGTGCATGGGGGTGGCGACCGCCAACTCCATCCTGGTCGTGTCCTTCGCCCGCGAACGCCTGGCCGCTCACGGCGATGCGGTGCTGGCGGCGGTGGAAGCCGGCTTCACCCGCTTCCGCCCGGTCTGCATGACGGCGCTGGCCATGATTATCGGCATGGCGCCGCTGGCGCTGGGCCTTGGCGAGGGCGGCGAACAGAATGCCCCGCTGGGCCGCGCCGTGATCGGCGGCCTGTTTTTCGCCACCTGCGCCACCTTGATCTTCGTTCCCGTGGTTTTCAGCATCATTCACGGCCGTCGTGCCGCGCATCGCAATCAAGATGGGCCCGCCGCCGCCCGCGCCGCGGCTCGCCCTGGAGAGGCCTATGCCTGACAAGAACCCCGACGCGGGGCCCATCGATACCGGCCGCTCCGCACCGGACCTGCTCCGCCATACCACGCCGCCCGGCCTGAAGCGCTGGGGCCGGATCGCCGTGATCGCCGCCATCATCATCGCGGCCGCAGGTATCGGCTGGCGGCTGTGGAAGAGCCACAATACCGCCGCCTGGACCGAAGATCAGGCCGTACCGACCGTGCAGGTGATCAAGCTCAAGACCGCCAAGAACGGCGGCAACCTGACCCTGCCGGGCGATCTGCAGGCCTTTGCCAGCGCGCCCATCTACGCCCAGGTCAGCGGCTATGTGCAGAAATGGTCCTTCGACATCGGCGCCCGCGTGAAGAAAGGCGATCTGCTCGCCCAGATTGACCCACGTACCTATGAGGCTGCCCTGGCCCAGGCCAAGGGCGCGCTGGCCCGCGATAGCGCGACCCTGGCCAACGCACGGGTGGACCTCAACCGCTACCAGGCGCTGGCGGCACAGAACGCCATTTCCGCCCAGCAGCTTTCCACCCAGCAGGCCACGGTCGGCGCCCAGGTCGGCGTGGTGGCTGCCGACGAAGCTCAGGTGTCGCAGGCGTCCATCAATCTGGCCTATACCCGCGTCATCGCGCCGTTCGACGGGATCGTCACCAGCCGCGCCGTGGACGTGGGCAATCTCGTCACGGTGGGCACGCCCACCACCACCCCGCTTTTCACTGTCGCCGACCAGAGCAAACTGCGCCTCTATGTCCGGGTGCCGCAGAACTACGCGCCTTACATCCGCGAGGGCATGACCGTCAGCTTTACGGTGCCGCAATTCGCGGGCCGTGCCTTCCAGGCCAGCCTGGTGGCCAGCGCCGGCGCCGTGGCCAGCGCCACCGGCACCATCCTGGTGCAGTTCGCCGCCGACAACAGCGCCGGCACCCTGCAGCCCGGCGCCTATGCGGAAGTGAAATTCCCGCTGCCGGCCGGCGCCAACGGCATTCGCGTTCCGGCCACGGCGCTGATTTTCCGCGATGCCGGCATGCAGGTGGCGACGGTGGATGCCACGAACCACGTCAAGCTCAAGACGGTCACCATCGCCCGTGACCTGGGCGCTGCGGTGGACATCTCCAGCGGCGTCTCCGCATCGGACCGCATCATAGACAATCCCGCCGATGCCCTGCAGGACGGCGACGAAGTGCGGATCGCCAGCCCGTAGCGACGGGAGATTCTCTCGCGTATAAAAGCGGCCGTTGTGCTCCAGGTGAACCCATGCGCGCCTTGAAAGTCCTGGCTCTGCTTCTTGTACCGCTGGCCGGCCTGGCGGTCTGTGACCAGAACCGGTCCGAAGCCGCCACGGCAACCCCGGGCGTTGCCGGTCCCGCCTATGATACCTCGCCCGACGCCAATGCGCGCTTCCTGGCCGACTATGCGGCACGTCCCAATGTGAAGAAGCTGCCCGACGGCTTGATGTACCGCGTGCTGCGTGCGGGCGACGGTCCCCAGCCCCAGAAGAATTCCGATGTGGCCACGGTCTATTACAAAGGCTCGCTGATCAACGGCAAGGTCTTCGACCAGACAAAGCCGGAAGAACCCACGCCGCTTCAGGTCGGCGGCGTGATCCCCGGCTGGACCGAAGCACTGAAACTGATGAAAACCGGCGACACCTGGGAATTGGTGATCCCGTCCGACCTGGCCTATGGCAGCGAGGGCTTTGCCGACCGCATTCCGGCCGACCAGACACTGGTCTTCCTCTTAAACCTGGCGAAAGTCGAATACGGGCCATAGCTGGCAAATCCACTTTTGCCTATAAAACAGCCTCCAAATCGGGAGAGACCATGCGTTTTCTGAAAGTCCTGGTGCTGGTCCCGCTGGTTGCTTTGGCGGCCTGCGACCAGAAGAAATCCGACAGTGCCGCAACGGATTCCGCAACCGCGGGCTCGGCCTATGACACCTCACCCGACGCCAACAAGCGCTTCCTGGCCGATTATGCCGCGCGTCCCAATGTGAAGAAGCTGCCCGACGGACTGATGTACCGCGTGATCAAGTCGGGTGACGGCGCGCCGGTGAAAAACGACGGCGACCTGGTGACGGTCTATTACAAAGGCTCGCTGATCACCGGCAAAGTCTTCGACCAAACCAAGGAGGGCGAACCGGCCCAGTTTCCCGCCGGCGGCCTTATCCCAGGCTGGGTGGAAGCGCTGAAGCTGATGAAGACCGGCGACACCTGGGAATTGGTGCTGCCGTCCGATCTTGGCTATGGCAGCGACGGCGCTGGCGACTCCATTCCGCCCGACCAGACCCTGGTTTTCACCATGACCCTGGTGAAAGTCGATCCTGGCCAGTGAGAGGGGCGACCGGCGGCGCCCAGCGACAGCGTATGGCGCGGGCAAATCGGTGTCGCGCGACGCTGCCGCTAGCGACGGACCGATTTGAGCGTCGCATGCTCGCTGGCGCTCGCCTGGGGCAAGCTTTTCTAATTCGCTGCGCTCATAAGAAAAGCTAAGCCAACGCGGCGAGCCTAAGCGAGGCGCAAGACTTCAGAACTTGTATCCCAAGGTCACACCGGTCATGCGCGGCGGCAGCGGGATGCATTGCAGGACGCCGGAGGTATTCGGAGAGCCGAAGGTGCCGTTGGGGGCGGAATTCAGCACGCCGTTATATTCCGGCAGGCAGGCCTGGGTGTTGGCGACGTTGTTCATGAACAGCGCCAGATCGGCATTGGTGTGGCCGAGATTGGTGAACTCCAGCCGGAAATTCAGCAAGCCATAGGCAAAGGTACGCTGCAGCGGATTGAAGGAGCGCATGTCGGCCAGATATCGGCTCTGCCAATAGTAATGTGCCGTGAAGACCGTATCGCCCAGCGGCAGCCCACCCAGGTCGGTGCCAAAATTGACAGTGGCCGTCTCGTTGGTCTGCCAGGCCGGAACCGGGATCGGCGTGCCCGACAGATTCGTCCCGCTGGCCGGCTGCAGATAGCCAGGCGGTACGATGAAGCTGAAGTCGGTATAGCGCGGGTCGATATAGCTGCCCGAGGCATTGAGGGTCAGCCAGTCGGTGGGCAGCACGGTCAGGTCCCATTCGCCGCCGTAAATCTTGCCCGCCTTGGCATTGAGCGTGACATTCTCGTTGAGGAAGCCCACGCAATTGCCGGCATTGAACTGGCTCTGGGTGCAGGCGCCGCCGCCGACCGCCGTGGCCAGGGTCACGTTGGGCACCTGCTGCTGCGCCTGGATATTGTGATAGCTGGTCTCGTACAGCGCCAGATTGGCGCGGACCGGCATCCCCAGGACATCCCAGTCCGACTTCACGCCGATTTCATAGTCCAGCACGCTTTCCGGCAGCGCGGTCATGGCGGCGATATTCTGCGCCTGGGTGTTGATGCCGCCGGAGCGATAGCCCGAGCGCATGGTCGCATAGACCATGGTGCCTTCCCAAAGATCGTGATCCAGGGCCAGGGTCCATGTCGGCTTGTGATAGCTCTTGTTGATGTCCACCGCGCAGGCGGCAAGCGGCAGGGTCACGCCATTGGGATTGGTGAGCAGGCAGACATTGCTCTGCCCGGCATAGCTGATGCCGTTATAGACGAAGGGCGTGGGATTGAAGACCGCGTTGTTGAGGGTCGCGGTGGTCGCCGCGGTGGCGGGCGTGCGGATCGACTGGGTGGCGACATGGGCATAGCGCTCGTCATAGGTGTAGCGCACGCCCGCGGTGAAGCGGGTGTCGGACCAGATATTATAGGTCGCCTGGGCGTAGGCAGCGTAGGAGCTGTTTTTCTCGCTGTTGTTGCTCCAGTCCGTGATGCTGAACTGTTTGCCGGCCGCCGCCGTGGGCGGCCCGGCGGCCGAGGGCAGGAACTGATACAGGAAGCCGCCGTCATTGGGGCTTTGCTCGTTGAAGAAAAACAGCCCGGTGGTCCATTGCAGCTTGTTGTCAAAAGACTTGCCGTTGACCGTCAACTCGGTCTGCCAGGACTGGTAATTGGGGAAATTGTACTTGTAGGTGTTGCTTTCGAAAGGCAGGCCGCGACTGACCGCCGTGCCGATATTGTCGAAGGTGCGATAGGCCGCCATCAGGCGCACATCGACGTCGCCGAATGTCTTGTTCGCCGTGGCCGAATAGGTCCCGTAATGCCCGGCGCTGAGATTGGACACGTCCTGTTCGGCCGACCAGAAACTGTAATTCTGTTCGCGCAACACCGAGGCCAGGATCGAATTGTAGGCCTGCGGCGAGGGATTTGGGTTGGACACGCCGGTCGCGGTGGCCGTCAGATAGTAAGGCTGGGTCACCTGGCCGCGCAGATCGGTGAAGGGCAGGCAGGTCATCGGGATGTTGCAGATCGAAGCGCGGCCGTTGGATGGCACGGTGCCGACGAAGTAACCCAAGTCATGATAGGTCGAGCCGGTATCGTGCTCGGACGAGATGTCGGCACGCACCACCAGATTGAAACTGTCGTCCGGCTGCCATTTCGCCGAAAACACGCCGGCCAGTTTCTGGAAGCCCATCGCGGCCTGGGTGTTGCGGCGGCCGGATGTGGAATCGACGAAATAATTGGCGATATAGCCCTTCTGGTTTTCCGAATTCAGCGCCACGCGCAGGAACAGCGTGTCGTTCAGCGGAATATTGACGGCGCCCTGCAGGCCGGCCCGGGCATAGTCGCCGACGGTCGCCTGGACATAGCCGCCGAAATCCGGACCCGGATCCCGGCTCTTGTAAAGGATGGCGCCGCCGGTGGTGTTGCGGCCGACCAGGGTGCCCTGCGGGCCCTTCAGTACGGCAATATTGTCGAGGTCGAACAGCGACCCGGTCAGGCCGATGGCCCGCGCATAATAAACCCCGTCCTTGTAGACGGCCGACGCCGTGTCAAAGGCCAGGCCCGGATTGCCGCCGCCCGACGGCGCGTCGAAATTGCGCTGACCGCGGATGGTGATGTTGAGCGTGTCCTGCCGGAAAGCGGTGGGCGCGATGTATACCGACGGGGAGACGTATTTCAGATCCTCGATGGTCTTGACGCTCAGCTTGTCGAGATCAGCCTGGCTGAGGGCGGTGATGGAGATGGGCACCACCTGCTGGTCTTCCTCGCGCTTGCGCGCGGTCACCACGATCTTCTCGAGGCCGCCAGCCTGGGTCTTGGGAGCGGTCCCCGTGGTATCGGGCGTCGCGCTCGCCTGCGCCCAGGCAGGTCCCACAGCCGATCCGATGACAAGGGCGCTGGTCGCCAGAAGAGCCAGGGCCAGAGCTCGCAACATGAAATTCCCCTTCCGTACCGGCGCTTCTTTGAGCGCCTGTGCGCCGGCGAACCTCTAAAGGAAATGGGGAACCAAATAAAGACCGGCAAGGGGGTCCGGCTGTTGCTTGTAAAGCCTTGTGGTATTTATGCTTTACGTGCGACAGAAGCGCGTTTTTAGAGGGCGGGCAGCGGATGAATAAAACAGCAATGATCACGGGGGCCGGCAGCGGCGTGGGCCGGGCCGTAGCCAAGGCCCTGGCGCCTCAGGGCTGGAGCCTGGTGCTGGTGGGCCGCAAGCAGGAGACCCTGGAAGAGACCGCCCGGGGGCTCGCCGGGGATCATCTGGTGGCGCCCGCCGATGTCGGCGACCCGGCGCAGGTCAAGGCCGTCTTCGCCAAGCTCAAGGACAAGTTCGGGCGCCTGGACATGCTGTTCAACAATGCCGGCATGGGCACGCCCGCCATTCCCATGGAAGAGCTCACCTTCGAGCAGTGGCAGGCAGTGGTGAACGTCAATCTGACCGGCGCTTTCCTCTGCGCCCAGGAGGCGATGCGCCTGATGAAGGCCCAGAACCCCCGCGGCGGCCGCATCATCAACAACGGCTCGATCAGCGCCGACCGGCCCAGGCCGCACAGCGCCCCCTATACCGCGACCAAGCACGCCATCACCGGCCTGACCAAATCCATCATCCTGGACGGGCGCCCCTTCGACATCACCGCCGGCCAGATCGATATCGGCAATGCCGCCACCGAGATGACCGAACGCATGACCCAGGGCGTCTTGCAGCCGGATGGCGAGCTAAAAGTCGAGCCCCGTATGGACGTGAACCATGTCGCCCAGCAGGTGGCCTTCATGGCCGGCCTGCCATTGGAATCCAACGTGGCCTTCGTCACCATCATGGCCACCAAGATGCCGCTGTTCGGCCGCGGCTAACGCTTGGTTGGGCTGCTGCCGGACAGCCGTCCCGGCCGCGTCGCGGCGGCGGTGCTGGTCATCGGCTTCGGCGTGATGTTGGCGCTGAATGCGCCCGGCCAGCTTTCCTACGATTCAGTCACCCAGCTCGCTGACGGCCGGACCGGCCATTACAACAGCTGGCATCCACCGCTGATGGCCTGGCTGCTTGGCGTCTTCGACGCTGTGGTGCCCGGCACCTTTCTGTTCCTGCTGTTCCAGGGCCTGCTTTTGCTGGGAGGGCTGCTGGCCCTGCTGGCGCTGAAGCCGGGCGGCTGGCTGAGTCCGCTGGTAGCGCTTCTTATCGTGCTGACGCCGCAATGGCTGCTCTATCAGGGTGATATCTGGAAGGACATGCTGTTCGCCGATGCCGCCATCGCCGGCTTCGCGGCTCTGGCCTGGCATGCGCGCCGGCCGCACCCGGCCTGGGCGATCATGGCGATGCTGTTGCTGGTTCTGGCAGCGGGAGTACGGCAGAACGGCGTGGTGCTTCTGCCGGTGGCGGCGATCATCCTGGCCTTGACCGCGCCAAGAGGCTGGCTGTGGGGCCTGACCTTTCTGGCCGTGAGCCTTCTACTACTGTTGGGCCTGAATCTGGTTCTGGCATCCCGCAGCGATGGCGGAGACGGGGCCGCCGCAGAAATCCGCCTAGCCCAGAGCTATGACCTGGCCGGCGCCTTCGCCCGCGAACCCGATCTGACCGTGCCGCTGCCCCCCGACCTGGACCGGCTGCTGCGCGGGTCCGGCGCCCGGCTATACACGCCGCTGCGCAACGACCCCTTCGCCGCCGATCCGGCCATTTCAAAGGCGCGCGGCGATGCGCCGGACGGCGCCATCTCCACCGCCTGGGAGGCGCTGGTTCTGAACCATCCCATGCTGTACCTCCGCGTCCGCTGGGCGGATTTCGCCGCGGTGGTGACAACGCCGGACAGCGATATCTGCCATTTCGCCACCTCGGGGGTCACCGGACCGCCGCAGCTATTGCGGCAACTCGGCCTTTCGGTCCGCAACCGCACACAGGACCGGGCGCTGAAAAACTATGCCCGGCTATTCTTTGGAACGCCTCTGTTCTCCCACATCGCCTGGGGGATTCTGGCGATCCTGCTGCTGATCATGCTGCTGCGCCGTCCGACTCCGGCGGACAAGGCGGTGGCCGGGCTGCTGGCGGGCGCGCTGCTCTTTTCTCTCAGCTTCTTCTTCATTTCGATCGCCTGCGACTATCGCTATCTGATTTTTCTCGATCTCGCCGTCATGGCGGCGTCGCTTTACGCGATTAGAAAAAACTGACTGATTTTTCAGCAGTTCCGGGAGCCTTTTTTTGGCCGCGGCGTTCCTCCCCCAACAGGGAATAACGAAAAAGATGCGCGCCTGCTTTTTGGGTCAAAATGTTTGCGCTTTGGGGTTTGGCGTCGCCACCCTACAGATACCGCCCGTGATGTCCGAACCCAACGGCCTGGAGCCGTATACGGCGGCCGGGTTTGCAGCGGACGTTACGCCCGCCCATGCGGGACATGACATCTCCACAAGGCATTTGACAGAAGCGCCCTCTGCCGTAACGGTGGAAAAGCCCGCCCATTTGCCTGATCCGGCACGGGTTTTTCCCGTATAAGGCGGGGGAGAGTAAGACGGTCCTTGCTTTTCTTTGGTACAGACGGGTCTTGCGCCCCCTTGTGCGGCGCGGCACGAATACCAATATTGGGCGTTAAAGAAGAATCGGCCGTAACGATATTTTATTACCGGTCCTATATTTGGTGGGGCATGAAGATCACTGCGCAAGTACTGTCGGCCTTGACCCTGACTTTGGCCTTGGGCGGCTGCAGCACGCCCAGCGCGGAGTCGCTGGCTCAGAACGACCCCTGGGAAAAAACCAACCGCGACGTCTTCGATTTCGACGTCAAGATGGATCATGTGGTCCTGCGCCCCATCACCAAGGGCTACCGTGCCGTGATGCCCGAATTCGCGCGCGACGGCGTGCACAATTTCGTGACCAACCTGAATTCGCCCGTAATCCTGGCCAATGATGTGCTGCAGGGTAACGGCGACAAGGCCGCCAACACCTTCGGCCGCATCGTGATCAATTCGACCGTCGGCGTCGGCGGCCTGATTGATGTCGCCAGCAAGGTGGGCATCCCCTATCACGAGAATGATTTCGGCATCACCCTGGGCAAGGCCGGCGTCGCCGAAGGCTCTTACCTGGTACTGCCTTTTGCCGGCCCCAAGCCGCCGCGCGATCTGGTCGGCACCGGCGTGGATATCGCCTTCGATCCCCTGACCTATGCCCGGTTCCATGGCGACGACACCTGGATGGTGGTGCGCTTCGGGATCGGCACCCTGGACGCCAGCAATTCGCGGCTGGACGCGGTGGAGACCATCGAGCGGTCGTCGATCGACTTCTACGCCACGACGCGTAACCTGTATCGCCAGAGCCGCACTGCCTTGATCAACGAAGGCAAGGCCGGCACGGACGATCTGCCGAATTTGTAAGGCGGCGATATCCTCTTCATAACTTGAATTGCGCCTCGCTCATGCTCGGCGCGCCCGCTGCTCGGTTTGATCCGCAGGATCAAACCGTCTGCCAGCTTCGCTGGCAGACCGCAGCTCTCACTCCGCCGGCGACGGATGAGGCGCGTGGTCGCCCGGCTTGTCCTTCATGATGCCGTGGTACCACCGGTTCCAGAACCCGCTCGTCCACCGGCCGAACCGGTCCATGTACAGGAACATCACCGGCGTGGTGTAGAGCGTCAGGACCTGGCTCAGCAGAAGCCCGCCCACGATGGAAATGCCCAGCGGCTGGCGCAGCTCAGAACCTTCGCCCAGGCCGATCGCCAGCGGCAGCGCGCCCAGGATGGCGCCCGTCGTGGTCATCATGATCGGCCGGAACCGCAGCAGACATGCCTTGTAGATGGCGTCATGCGGCGACAGACCCTGGCGCCGCATCGCATCGATGGCGAAGTCGATCATGATGATCGCATTCTTCTTCACGATGCCGATCAGCAGAATGACCCCGATCATGGCGATCAGGTCGAACTGGGTACGGAACATCAGCAGCGCCAGCACCGCGCCCACGCCCGCCGACGGCAGGGTGGACAAAATGGTCACCGGATGGATCAGGCTTTCGTACAGAACTCCCAGGGTGATGTAGATGGTCAGGATCGCCGCCAGCAGCAGGAATGGCATGTTGGAGAACGACTTCTGAAACAGCTGCGCAGTGCCGGCGAAATCGCCATGGATGGAGATCGGCACGTTAATATTGGCCATGGTGCGGTTGATGGCGGTCACGGCCGTGCTCATGGGTTCGCCCGCCGGCAGGCTGAAGGAGAAGGTGGTAGCGACGAACACGCTCTGGTGGTTGACCGCCAGCGGCGTTGTTCCCGGCCCGAAGGTGGCAAAGGCCGACAACGGCACCATGGTCGAAACCTTGGTCGAGATGCTGGCGCCGGTGGAGGAGCCGCCGCGCGCGCCGGTGGCCACGGCATTGAGCTGCTGGTTGCGCGCCGCATCCTGGGCATTCTGCTGGGCGGTAGCCTGCTGGGTCGCGGCCGAAGAACTCGCCGATAGTCCAGTACTGCCGCCCGCCGCGCTGGTGCTGGAAGAAGGATTGGCGATGACGAAGGCCCCGCCCGCCGCCGCTGTGGCCTGGGTGCCGTTCACGGCGCCGCCGGAGGTGGAGATGAAGATGTCGTGCAGTGTTTCCGGGCTCTGCCAGAAGGCCGGCGCCACTTCCATGATCACATGGTACTGGTTCTTGTCCTTGTAGATGGTCGAGACCTGGCGCTGACCGAAGGCGTCGTACAGCGTGTTGTCGATCTGGGCCGTGTTCAGCCCCAGCCGCGCCGCGGTGGCGCGGTCAATCTTGAGATCGATCTCCAGCCCCTTGTCCTGCTGGTCGGAATTGACGTCTTCCAGCTCCGGCACATCCTGCAAGGCCGCCGTGATCTTGGGCACCCATTTATTGAGGTCGTCCAGCGTGTCGCCAAGGATGGTGTACTGATAGCTGCCATTGCCCGAGCGGCCGCCGGCGCGGATCTGCCCGCCGGGGAACAGGAACAGCCTGGCACCCGCCACCTTTTCCAGCCGCGGCCGAAGACGGTCGATCACTTCGACACTGGTGAGACCGCGCTGGCGCGGCGGCTTCAAGGTGACATAGACATTGCCGGTGTTGGAGGCCTGGCCGCCGGCGAAACCACCGACGGTCGCCACCGCCGGATCGGATTTGATGATGTCCACGAACTGCTGGAACTTCTTCTGCATGGACTGGAAGGAGATGCTCTGGTCGCCGCGGATGCCGCCCTGCAGGGTGCCGTTGTCCTGGTCCGGGAAGAAGCCCTTGGGAACAATGCCCATCAGATAGAAATTGAGCGCCACCGTGATGAACAGGATCGCCATGATGGTCTTGGGATTGTCCAGCGACCAGTGCAGCGTCCGGCGATAGAAATCCTGCATGGCCTCGAAGGTGCGCCGCGACCAGCGCATCAGCCAGTTCTGGTCCTCATTGACCGTGAAATCCATGTAGGCGCACATCATCGGCGTGACGGTCAGCGACACGATCAGCGACATGATGATGGCCGTGGTCAGGGTCATCGCGAATTCGTGGAAGATGCGGCCCACCAGCCCGCCCAGCAGCAGCACGGGGAAGAACACGGCCACCAGCGAGATGGACATGGAAAGGACGGTGAAGCTGACCTCGCTGGAGCCGCGCAGGGCCGCGGTCATGCGGCTCTCGCCATTTTCCAGATGCCGCGTCACGTTCTCGAGCACGACAATGGTGTTGTCCACCACAAAGCCGGTGGAGACGATCAGCGCCATCAGCGAGAAATTGTCCAGGCTGAAGCCCAAAAGGTACATCACGCCGAAAGTGCCCAGCAGCGACAGGGGCACGCAGACGCTCGGCACCAGGGTCGCCTTGAAATTCCGCAGGAACAGGAAGACGACCACGATCACCAGAATGGTGGAGAGGATCAGCGTCATCTCCACGTCGTGAACGGAATTGCGGATAGAGGTGGTGGTGTCGGACAGGACATCCAGATTGATGGACACCGGCAGTGAAGACCTTAACCGCGGCATCTCGCGGAGGATGGAGTCCACCACTTGGATGACATTGGCGCCGGGCTGCTTGGTGATATTGACCAGCACGGCCGGCTTGCCGTTGAAGGTGCCGAGATTGCGGACATTCTCGACCCCATCCGAGACATCGGCCACGTCTGACAGGCGCACGGCCGCACCGTTGCGATAGGCGATGATCAGGGTCTTGTAGTCACTAGCCAGAGAGGCGTTGTCATTGGCATAGACTTCGAAGGCCTGACCCTGCTGCTGGATATCGCCCTTGGGGCTGTTGGCGTTGGCGGCGCTGATCGCGGCGCGCACATCTTCCAGGCCGATGCCGTATTTGAACAAAGCACGCGGATTGAGCTCGATGCGGATGGCCGGCAGCGAAGCGCCGTTCAGCGAGACATCGCCCACGCCGGAAATCTGCGACAGCTTCTGCTGGATGATGTTGGAGGCCTGGTCATAGATCTGTCCCGGCGACAGGGTCTTGGAGGTCATCGCCAGGATCAGGATGGGAAAATCGGCGGGATTGAACTTGCGGTAGGTGGGATTGGACCTCAGCGCCGACGGCAGATCGGCGCGCGCGGCGTTGATCGCGGCCTGCACGTCGCGCGCTGCGCCGTCGATGTCGCGGTTGATGTCGAACTGCAGCACGATCTGGGTATTGTTGACATTGCTGCGCGAGGTCATCTCGGTGACCCCGGCGATCGAGCCCAGATGCCGTTCCAGCGGCGTCGCCACGCTGGAGGACATGGTCTCCGGGCTCGCCCCCGGCATGTTGGCGCTGACCGCGATGGTAGGAATATCGATATTGGGAAGCGGGGAAACCGGCAGCAGGAAATAGCCAACCAGACCGGCCAGCCCCAGCCCCAGCGCCAGCAGGATGGTGGCGATGCGGCGCTGGATGAAGAGCCCGACCAGGTTCATTCGGCCGGCTCCGGTTCCGGGCCGGCATGGCTCGCCCGCCGCCGGGCCCGCCACTCGCGCAACTGCCGGCCGGCGCGGTCGAAGTAGATATAGATCACCGGGGTGGTGAACAGGGTCAGCAACTGGCTGACCAGAAGGCCGCCGACGATGGAGATGCCCAGCGGATGGCGCAGCTCCGAACCCATGCCCGAGCCCAGCATCAGCGGCAGGGCGCCGAACAGCGCCGCCACCGTGGTCATCAGGATCGGACGGAAGCGCAGCAGCGCTGCCTGGTGGATGGCTTCTTCCGGCGACTTGCCTTCGTTACGCTCGGCCTCCAGCGCGAAGTCGATCATCATGATCGCGTTCTTCTTGACGATGCCGATCAGCAGAATGATGCCGATAATGGAGACGATATTGAGGTCATGGCCGGTGATGATCAGCGCTAGGAGCGCGCCCACGCCCGCCGACGGCAGGGTGGACAGAATGGTCACCGGGTGGATGAAACTCTCATACAGAACGCCCAGCACGATATAGACGGTGATGATGGCGGCCAGGATCAGCAGCACCTCGTTGGAGAGGGCGGACTGGAAGGCCAGCGCCGAACCTTCGAACTGGGTGGTGATGCCAGGCGGGGTGCCGACATCGATCTCTGCCTGCTGGATGGCGTCCACCGCCGCGCCCAGCGAGTAGCCCGGCGCCACGTCGAAGGAGAAAGTGGCCGACGGGAACTGGGACATGTGATCGATCTCGAGCGGCGTGGGGCGCTGCTCGATCTTGGCGATGGCCGCCAGCGGCACCTGCCCGCCCCCGGCGGTGGGCATATACATGTCCCGCATGGACTGGACCGAGTTCTGCAGGCTGGGGTCGGCCTCCAGGATCACGCGGCGCTGATTGGACTGTGTGAAAATGGTCGAGATCTGGCGCTGGCCGAAGCTGTCGTAAAGCGCATTGTCGATCGTGGCCGCGGTGACGCCAAAGCGCGCCGCGGTGTCGCGGTCGACCTCCAGATGCGCGGAAAGGCCCTGGTCCAGGAACGTCGTGGAAACATTGCGCACCGCCTTCAAGCTGCGCAGATGGTCCTGCAGCTTGGGCACAAAGCTGTTGAGCGCAGCTGCCGTGGCCGCCTGCAGCACGAACTGGTACTGGGCGCGGGAGACCACGGAATCGGTGGTCAGGTCCTGCACCGGCTGAAGGTAGAATGTAATTCCAGGCACGCTATGGGCGTCTTCCGCCAGGCGGTCCATCACCGTGGCCACGCCATCGCGCTGGCCCTTGGGCTTCAGGTTGATCAGGAAGCGGCCGCTATTCATCGTGGTGTTGGTGCCATCCACCCCGATGAAGGAGGAGAGACTGGCCACGTCCGGATCTTTCAGGATCTTGGCGGCCAGCTTCTGTTGGCGGTCGGCCATGGCCTGGAAGCTGACGGTGGGGCCTGCTTCGGTGATGGCCTGGATGAAGCCGGTGTCCTGCAGGGGAAAGAAGCCCTTGGGAATGGCGATGTACATCACGACGGTCAGCACCAGGGTGCCCACCGCCACCATCAGGGTCAAAGGCTGGTGCTTCAGCACCCAGACAAGCAGCCGGTCATATTCGGCCACCATCTTGTTGTAATAGCCTTCGATGCGGCGCTGGATGCCGCTTTCGCGTTTGACGTCCTCCGCATGGCTGCGCAGCAGCTTAGCGCAGAGCATCGGCACCAGGGTCAGCGACACCACCGCCGAGATCAGGATGGTCACCGCCAGAGTGACGGCGAATTCGCGGAACAGCCGTCCCACCACTTCCTGCATGAACAGCAGCGGAATCAGGACCGCGATAAGCGAAACCGTCAGCGACACGATGGTGAAGCCGATTTCGCCAGCGCCCTTCATGGCAGCGTCATAAGGCTTCTCGCCCGCCTCGATATAGCGCGAGATGTTCTCGATCATCACGATGGCGTCATCCACCACAAAGCCGGTGGAAATGGTCAGCGCCATCAGCGATAGATTGTTGAGCGAGTAGCCCAGCAGATACATGGCTGCGAAGGTGCCCACGATGGAAAGCGGCACCGACAGGCTGGGAATGAAGGTCGCGGGCAGGCTGCCCAGGAAGCAGTAAATCACCGCCACCACCAGCACCACCGCCAGCAGCAGTTCAAACTCCACATCCGCCACCGAGGCCCGGATGGTCTCGGTGCGGTCGGTCAAGGTCTTCAAGTCGACCGAGGCCGGCAGGCCCGCCTGGATCTGCGGCAGCAGCTCCTTGATGGAATCCACCACCTGGATGACGTTGGCGCCGGGCTGGCGCTGGACATTGATCAGGATGGCAGGGGCGTTGTTGGCCCAGCTGGACAGCTTGTCGTTCTCGGCGCCCGGCAGGACATTGGCCACGTCACGCAGATAGACCGGCGCACCGTTCTTGTAGGCCACGACGATATTCTTGTAGGCCTCGGCGTCCGAAAGCTGGTCATTGGCATTGATGGTGTAGGACTGCATCGCGCCGTCGAACTGGCCTTTGGGCGCGTTGGAATTGTTGTTGGCGATGGTGGTGCGCAGATCGTCAATGTTCAGGCCCAGGGCCGCCAGCTTCTGCAAGTTCGCCTGGACCCTGACGGCCGGCTTGTGGCCGCCGGCAATGCTGACCAGACCGACGCCATAAAGCTGGGAAATCTTCTGGGCGATGCGGGTATCGGCCAGTTCCTGCACCGAGGTGAGCGGCAGGCTGGTGGAGCTGACCGCCAAGGTGATCACGGGCGCGTCGGCAGGATTGACCTTGGCGTAGATGGGCGGGGCCGGCAGCAGGTTGGGCAAGAGGCTGTTGGAGGCATTGATCGCCGCCTGCACTTCCTGCTCGGCGATGTCGAGCGACAAAGTGAGGTCGAACTGAAGGGTTATGACAGACGACCCAGCCGAGGAAATGGACGACATTTCCTTCAGGCCCGGCATCTGGCCGAACTGCTTTTCCAAGGGCGCGGTGACCGACGTGGTCATCACGTCGGGACTGCCGCCCGGCAGGAAGGTCTGCACCTGGATGGTCGGATAATCCACTTCCGGCAGGGCCGAGAGGGGCAGGAATTTGTAGCCCGACAGACCCACCAGCAGGATGGCGATCATCAACAGCGAGGTGGCTACCGGCCGCTGGATGAAAGGCGCGGAAATATTGGCGCCCGTGTGCGGTGCATCGGCGCTGGAGGTGCGCTCAGAGGGCGTGAGACTCACGGTCCACCGCCGCCGCCCCCACGGCGTCCACCACCACCGCCACCGCCAAAGCCCCGGCGCATCTGTGACAGGGCCCGCGAGCAGCCATCGCTCAACGAGTCGCGATTCTGGAACAGGCAGATGCGCATCTCGCGGCTGCCGGGCTGCGCCGAGGGGCACAGCTTCTTCACATCCTCGGTGCAGGCCTTGTCGAGCGCTGCCGTTGCTTGCGCCCGCCGCGCGGCGCGCGCGGCGTCATCGGCCCCAGCGCCGGAGGGCGCCGCGATCTTGCCGGTCGGATTGGGAATCTCGACATCGGCGCCATCGCGCAGCCGGTCGGCGCCATCCACCACCACCGTGTCGCCGCCCTTGAGGCCGGACAGGATCTGGATGTTGTTGCCGTCCTGCACGCCGGTCTTGACGGTGCGCTGGGTTACGGTCTTTTCGGGACTCACCACAAAGACAAATGTGCCGTCGGCCCCGCGCTGGATCGCCGCCACCGGCACCACGGTCTGGTTGTGCAGCGTGTTCACCAGAAGGCGTATGTTGACGAACTGATTGGGGAACAGCTTGTAGTCCTGATTGTCGAACAGGGCGCGCAGCTTGACCGAGCCGGTGGTCGGATCGACCACCGTATCCACCGCTGACAAGGTGCCGCTGGCGATCTTGTTGGCCTGGTTGCGGTCATAGGCATCCGCCGGCAGCACCGCGCTGCTGCCGACGCGGGTCATGATTTGCCCGATACTGTCTTCGGGAATGGTGAAGAGCACGCTCATGGGCTGGAGCTGGGTCACAACCACAATGCCGTTGGTCTGACCCGCCTGCACGATATTGCCGATATCCACCAGATGAATGCCGGCCCGGCCGGTCACCGGCGAGACGATATTGGTATAGCCCAGATTGATGCGGGCATTTTCCACCGCTGCCTGGTCGGCCACCACGATGCCTTCGGTGGATTTCACGGTGGCATCCTGCGTCGCCACCTGCTGTTGAGAAATGGCGTTCTGGGCCAGCAGCGCCTGATAGCGCGCCAGATCCACCTTGGCGTTGGCCAGAGTGGCGGTGTCGCGCGCCAGCTGGCCGCGCACCTGGTCGAGCGCCGCCTGATAGGGTCTGGGATCGATCTGCGCCAGCGTGTCGCCCGCTTTCACCATCTGGCCTTCGGTGAAGTTGAGCTTGATCAGCATGCCGCCGACCTGGGGGCGCACCGTGGCGGTGGCGAGCGGCGTCACCGTACCCAGAGCATTGAGTGTGACGTTGATGTCGCCTGTGATGGCGCGGGCCACACCCACCGGCTGGGCTGCCTGCGGGCCGAGGCCCCGGCGCCCTTGATTCTTGGGCGGATAAATCGCCCAGATCAGCAGCGCCAGCAGCGCCAGACCGACAAGGAACCAGAAGATACGGGCGAGACGCGGGTGCCGGCCGCTCCAAGCTTTGAAGCCCGACCACCAGCCGCTGCCCTCCACGACCGGGCCAGTGGCCTGGACGCGCTGAAAGTCAGACTTGGGCCGGTCGATATTCATCGTCAATCCGTGTCACAAAAGGGCCGAAAAGACCCGGGAAAGTCAGTCACTTAAGTGGCTTAGCGCCCCGAACCTGAACCGGGCGTGAACTTATAGCCTCAACGGGCAGCCGCAGATATAGCCGCCCTGTACGGAACAAATTTGTCGGATGTGTCCCGGCGAACGCCATGGTGAAAGCGGCCGGATGAGAGCGCCCCGGACCGGCATAGGGTATTGGTCGAGGTATGATTCACAACTGGATCGGGGATGCGACCGCCTTTGTCACTGCCATGGCGCACACCCATCCCTATTGGGCTTTTCCCATCGCCTTCGCCATCGCCTTTACGGAATCTTTTGTCGGCCTGTCTTTCCTGATGCCGGGCTTTCTGCTGCTGGTGAGCCTGGGTGGGGTGATCGGGGCCAGTCACGCCAGCCTGTTTCCGGCCTGGGCGGGCGCGGTGATGGGCGCGGTCCTGGGAGACTGGGCTTCCTGGTGGATCGGCTTTCATTATCACCACAAAATCGTGCATTTCCGCCTGTTCCGGCGCTATGAGAGCCAGATCGAAAAAGCCCTGCACCTGTTTCACAACTGGGGTGTCTGGGCGATTTTCATCGGCCGTTTCATGGGTCCCTTGCGCGCCACCGTGCCGCTGGTGGCCGGCATGTCCGAGCTGGAGTTTATGCCCTTCATGGCTGCCAACATCGTCTCGGCCGTGATTTGGGCGTATGTCCTCTTGGCCCCTGGCGCCGAGATTGTCCGGCACCTTTTCCGATAACCCTCTGATTTGAAAGTTATTGTTCCGTAAGGGTGCAGCGCCGTCCGGCGCGGCCCGAAATGGGACCCGCATTAAGCTTAACGGGCGGCCGGACCCTCCCGCTCGGGCTTTTCACGCCGGTTTCGTTTCAAAAGTGCACGAAACGGCCCCGGTTCGCTGGCCTGGGGCCTGCAACCCACCCCTCACGAAGCCAAAGCCCCAAGGCTTTTAACCGTGAGCAGTGAACTGACCAGCAATACCGTGATGAAGGCGGTTTTCCCCGCCCTGGACGGCTTTGCGCCCGCCTCGGCCAACGCCCCGGCGAGCCTGGCCGCCAAGCGCACCTTCGACCTGGTGCTCGGCACCCTGCTGCTGCTGATTTTCACCCCCGTCATGGTGCTGGTGTCCCTGGCCGTGGCGCTGGAATCGCCGGGCCCGGTTCTGTTCTGCCAGAAGCGCACCGGCCGCAACGGCAAGACCTTCCCGATTTTCAAGTTCCGCTCCATGCGGGTCATGGAGAAGGGCGGCGAAGTCCGCCAGGCCGTGGAGGGCGATGACCGCATCACCCGCGTCGGCTGCGTCATCCGCAAGCTTTCGCTCGACGAACTGCCCCAGCTCTTCAACGTGATCGCCGGCCAGATGTCGCTGGTGGGTCCCAGGCCCCACGCCATTCTGCATGACGACTATTATGGCGCGCGCATCGCAGCCTATGCCGTGCGCCAGCAGGTCAAGCCCGGCATCACCGGCTGGGCCCAGGTGAATGGCTCGCGCGGCCCCACGCCGAGCATCGAGATCATGCGCCGGCGCGTCGCGCTGGATGCCTGGTATGTCGCCAACCACAACCTGGCGCTGGATATCAAGATTCTGGTCCGCACGCCGCTGGCGGTCCTTTCCACCCGGAACGCCCACTGATGCGCCGGGCTCTTTCCCTTCCCACCTCGCATGAGGCGCACACCCGCCCTTCCCGGCAGGCCGCCAATGACTCCTATGACGAAGTCATGGTGGGTGGCCTCGCCACCGCCTGCCTCACCCGCGCGGATCTTGCCCGCGTCATGCTGCACGACTGCATGGATGCGCGCGGCACGGGTGCATCGCCCAAGCTGGTCTTTGCCTCCAACGGCCATGCCATTGCGCTGGCCGCCCAGGACGCTGATTTCCGCGCCCACTTCGAGCAGGCCGACATCATCCATGCCGACGGCCAGGCCGCGGTCTTCGCTTCGCGCCTGACCTCGAGCCCGATCCCGGAGCGCAGCGCCACCACCGACTTCATTCATGATGCAGCCCAGCTCGGCGCCGAACATGGTCTGCGCTTTTTCCTTCTCGGCGCGACCGAAGAGGCCAATGCCGAAGCCGCCCGCATTCTTGAAGAGACCTATCCGGGCCTGAAGATCGTGGGCCGCCGCCACGGCTATTTCAGCCGCGACGAGGAAGAAGATATCTGCGACGAGATCAACCTGACCATGCCCGATGTGATCTGGGTCGGTCTGTCGGTTCCGCTGGAATATGCCTTCGCCGCCCGCAACCGGTCGCGCCTCAAGGCCGGCTGGCTGGTGACCTGTGGCGGCTGCTACAATTTCATCACCGGCGCCTATCGCCGCGCCCCTGAATGGATGCAGGCCGCTGGTCTGGAATGGCTTTTCCGCCTGATCCGCGAGCCCAAAAGGCTGTTCTGGCGCTATGCCGTGACCAACCCGCTAGCGATCTTTTTACTTTTGACGCGCACAAGTTCGCCCAGGCCTGCGCAATAGGGTCCCATGACCATTACCGACACGGCGCGCTTGCCGAGATGGCGTCTGGCCGGCGGGGCCTTCGCCACCGCCTTGCGCTATGGCATCTCGGCCGCGGGCCCGGTGGCCGTATCCGGCGCCCATTTCCTGGCCTCGCTGATCTTCCTGCGCAATTTGCCCGCCCACGAGTTCGGTCTGTTTTCCTTCGTGATGGTAGTGGTCTCGTTCGGCATGAGCCTGAACGTGTCGCTGATTTCCGTGCCCATTACCCGCAATCTGGTGACGGGCGAGACCGGCACCCGCCCCATCTGTTTTCAGATCAACTGGCTGGTCTGCGCCGCCTTCGCAGCTCTGCTGTTCACCGCGCTGCTGATGGGCCACGCGCCGCTGGTTGAAGGGGCCATGCTGGGCCTGTTCGGCGGGGTCTTTACCTTTCGCTGGTTCGCCCGCTGCTTTGCCTTTGTCGACAACCGCATGACCGCCGCCATCCGCTCCGATTTTGTTTATAGCGTGGCGCTGGTGGCGGGACTGAGCCTTCTGGCCTTCACACGCAATGTCAGCTTCACCTCGGGCGCCGAGACGCTGCTGGCGGCAGCGCTGCTGGCGCTCATTCCCTTTGGCGCAGCTTTCTTCCGCACTCAGTTCGCGGCGATGCGCGGCAATCCCGCCCGCTATTGGCCGATCTTCCGCGACCTGACGCGCTGGTCGCTGATCGGCGTGGTGCTGACCGAAATCACCGTCAACGCGCACGCCTATCTGGTCACGTTCATTTCCGGCCCGGGTTCTTTCGCGCTGCTGGCGCTGGGCATGCTGCTGTTCCGTCCCGCCTCGCTGATGCAGTCAGCGCTACCAGATGTGGAACGGCCCGTGATGGCGCGCGCCATGGCCGCGCATGACCCCGCCACGGTGGCGCGGGTCCAGCGCCATTTCAATTACGGCCTGCTGGCGGCATGGGGTGGGAATCTGATCCTTTGCGCGACACTGCTGGCCTTCTTCCCGCTGCTGGTGCTCAAGAAAGGTTATGCGCTGGATGATGTGATCCTGGTGGCGGCGCTGTCGGCCGTGATCATGGCGGTGCGCGCCTGGCGCACGCCGCCGGCCGTACTGTTGCAGGCGGCCGGCCAGTTCAAGGAATTGGCCAGCATCGGCACCATCTCCGGCGCCGTCTCTGTCGTGGCGACCCTGGCGCTGCTTCTGACACTTGGGCCGATCGCGTCCCTCGCCGGCATTCTGATGGGCGAATTGGTGATCCTGGTCCGGATCCGGCAGATGGCGCAGGGCTGGTGGCGCACAAATGGCTGACCGCGTCGCCCTGTGCATCCCGACCTTCAAGCGCCCCAAGATGCTGGCGCGCCTTCTGGACGCCGTGGCGCAGCTTCAAACCGCCGCAGAGGTCTTGGTGATTGTCGCGGATAATGATGCCGACAATCATGCCGGTCTCGATCTGTGCAATCAAATGCGTGGCTATCGCTGGCCGCTGAAAGCGGTGATCGCCGAAAAGCGCGGCATTGCCCAGGTGCGCAATGTCCTGATCGAGGAAACGCTCAAGACCAGGTGTGATTTCGTCGCCATGATCGACGACGATGAGTGGCCGGAGCCGGGCTGGCTGGACGCATTCCTTGCCGGTGCCCATCAAACCCGCGCCGACGTGCTGCAGGGCTCTATCCTGTTCGGCCAGGCGGGCGCTGCCGATGGCCATGGCGATATCCGCCGCCCGACCGGCCCGATTCCCATGCTGCAGGGTGCCGGTAATCTGCTGATGCGCCGCGCGGTGCTGGAAGACATCGAGGCGCCCTGGTTCGATCCCGCCTTCGCCCTGTCCGGCGGTGAGGATCGCGAGTTTTTCGTGCGTCTCGATCGGGCCGGCAAGCGCTTTGCCTGGGTGGATGAAGCCCGCGCCCATGGCGATATTCCGGAAACCCGCACCAGCCTTTCCTGGCTCTTGGCCCACGCCTATTCGGTCGGCAATTCCGACATGTTGGTTCTGCTGAAATACCGGCCCGGCCCCGCTCGCCTGGCCGTGGAGCTGGTCAAGATTCTGGCCGCGCTCTTGTTGTCGCCGCTGGCCGCCGCCATCCTCGTTGCAAGCCCGAATCGCCGGGCCCTTGCGCTGCAAAAGCTGCTCCGCGCCTGCGGCAAGCTCAGCGCGCTGGCAGGCCGGCGCTACAACGAGTATGCCCTGGTCCATGGCGAATGAGTATGCCCTAAGCTATCCGAGGGTCGCCGAGCGCGGGCTTCTGCCCGTCCTCTCCTTCATCGCTCTTCTGCTTCTGATCTATGTCGGGCTGGATGCCTTTTCGCCGCCGCCCGAGGTGACGCAGTTCGGCGGTGTGCCCGAAGCCAGCCATGGCGATGTACTGCGCCAGATCTGCTATCTCACCGTGGCGGTGTTGATCGGCATGACGGCGCTGCAGCGCTACAGCTTCGACGCCGTCCGCATCTTGCCGTTCAGCATGATCGTGCTTCTGGCCTGGTGCGTGGCGAGCGCGCTATGGGCCCCGGAAACAACCATCGTGCTGCGCCGCGCCGGTCTGGAAGTGGTGGTGGTGGTTTCGCTGTTCCTGGGCGTGGAGCTTCTCGGAGCAGAGCGCGCCTTCCTGATCTGGCGCTGGCTGCTGGCGGCCATTCTGCTGGTCAATTTTCTTTCCATTCCCTTCATCGCCGCGGCCCGCCATGGCGCCAGCGAGATCGATCCGGGGCTGGTGGGCGATTGGCGCGGTCTTTACGGCCACAAGAACATGGCCGGCGCAGTCTGTGCCCTCACCGCCCTGGTCTTTCTTTTCTCCCGCAATGGCCAGCGCAACTGGATCGGAATTCTGATCGCGCTGGCAGCCAGCCTGTTCCTGGCCATGACCCATTCCAAATCCTCGGCCGGCTTTCTGGTTATCGCGGGGGTATGCGGCCTGCTCTACCGGCTTGCCTGGCGGGATGGCCTGAATCGCGCCATCCTGGTTCTCTGCGGCGCGATCCTGGCCGGCAGCGTGGCCCTGTTTGCAGTGCTGAATGCCGCCGCCATCGCGCGCGCCCTGGAAGATCCTGCCGAATTTACCGGCCGGGGAGAAATCTGGGCGGCCGAGCTGCGCTATATCGGCGATCATCCCTTGCTGGGCGCCGGCTTTGGCACCTTCACCGACACCAAAGCACAGTCGCCACTGCACAATTACGTCAGCGGCAGTTGGGTGGACGCCGTCAGCCACGGCCATAACGGCTATTTGCAGGTCCTGGTGACCATAGGCGGCATCGGCTTTGTGCTGGCAATGCTGGCGCTGGTGGCGGCGCCGGTGCGGCGGCTTTGGGCGCTGAACCTGCGTGGCGATGGCTTCAAGCCGATGCTGATGGCTGTCTTCGTTTTTGCCTTGCTGCATAATTTCATGGAGTCGGACTTCCTGGAAGGTGACGGTGTCACCTGGTGCGCCATGCTGCTGGTGATCGCGGCCCTGAGTGCCATGGCCAGGGCTCGGGAAACCAAAATCTTAACGAGACGATAAGCCGCGATGTCTAAGAATAACGTCATGGCCGCGCCGTTTTTCAGCGTCGTGATTCCTGTATTCAATCGCGCGGAGCCCTTGCGGCAGGCGATCGAGTCCGTGCGCGCCCAGACCTTCCAGGATTTCGAGATCGTGGTGGTGGATGACGGCTCGACCGACAATCCGCGTGCGGTGGTGGAGAGTTTCGCCGACAGCCGCATCCATTATTGGCACCAGCCCAATGCCGGCGGCGGCGCGGCGCGCAATCGCGGTCTTGACGAAGCGCGCGGCGAGCTGGTGGCCTTTCTGGATTCCGACGATGTTTTCCTGCCGCATCATCTGGCGAGCATGCACGCGCTGCTGGCGGGCACCCGGAATTTCATCGGTTATGCCCGGGTGCGGGTGGATCGCGGCAACGGCCGTCTCTTCCTGAAACCACCACGCGGCTGCGCCCCGCGCGAGGATATGGCGACCTATCTGCTCTGTGACCGCGGCTTTACCCCAATGATCACGATGGTGGCGCCGCGCGATATCGCCCGCAAAGTCCGCTTCCACGAAAAATTGCGCGCCGCCGAGGATACCGATTTCGCCATCCGCCTGGCGCTCGCCGGTTATCGTTTCCGCATGCTGGAAGAGCCCGGCGCGATCTGGAACGACAAGGCTGATCCCAAGCGCCAGTCTTCGGCCAAGGGCGCCGAAGATCTGCGCCTCTGGCTGGAGATTCTGAAGCCGGTCATAGCCGCCAAGGCCTATTATGGCGGACGTGGCTGGGCCTATGCCAAGCAGATCGCGCCGGATAAGCCGCTGGCCGCCCTGGGCCTTTATCTCAACGCGGTGCTGCGCGGCTGCTATCGGCCTTCGCTGGCCTTGATCGTTTTCCTGCAGATTTTCCTAGGCAACGCCGCTTATCGGCGCCTGGCCAACATCGCCATCGTCTGGTTTCGGGCCGGCCAGCGCGAACGCCAGACCAAGCCAACGCCGCTGCGCAAGCTGGAACGGGCGTGATCAGCCGTCGTCATTTCGTGACGGGGACAGCTGCGACGCTGGCGCTTCCGGCAAAGGCGGAAACGGCCTCCTTGCGCGACCTCGCCGCCGCCCGCGGGCTGATTTTCGGCAGCGCGGCTGCAAGCTATGAACTGAAAGACGGCGATTTTGTTGCTGCCCTGACGCGCGATGCCGCCCAGCTGGTGCCCGAATATGAAATGAAACGCGATGTGCTTCAGCCCGAGCCTGGCCGCTATGACTTCGCGGACATGGACCGGCTGTTCGCCTTTGCCGGCAGCCACGGGCTTTCGGTGCGTGGCCATACCCTGGTCTGGTACTACGCCAATCCGCGCTGGCTGCCGCCGATGCTGGCGGCGCGCCGGGATGAAAAGCTTCTGACCGGTCATATCCAGACCGTGCTGAAGCGCTATCCCATGGCGTCGGTGGATGTGGTCAATGAAGCGCTGGCCCCGCCCGGCGAAGAAGTACGCGCCGACGGCTTTCGGCCCTCGCCCTGGCTGGATGCTTTCGGACCCGGCTATATCGATCTGGCATTTCATGCGGCGCGGGCGGCCGATCCAAAAGTTCGCCTGGTTTACAACGACTGGGGCTTTGAACAGGGCGCGGCCGAGAATGACCGTTTTCGCGCCCGCACCTTGCGCCTGCTCGATGGCTTGTTGAAGCGGCGCGTGCCGGTGGATGCGCTGGGCATCCAGGGGCACCTTTCCGCCTTCGGCAACCGGGTTGATCAGCGCAAGCTGGCCGCCTTCCTGCGCGAGATCGAGGCGCGGGGCCTTCGTATTTTGATCACCGAGCTGGATGTGGACGATACCGGCGGGCCTTCCGACATCGGCGTGCGTGACCGCGCGGTGGCCGACGAGGCGCGGCGCTTTCTGGACGTGGCGCTGTCTTCGTCCGCCACGAAGGCGGTGCTGACCTGGAGTCTGTCGGACCGCTATGTCGATCCGCCCGACGAATGGAAGCTGAAGCTGATGGGCTGGCGCTTTCGCAAGACGCCCTATGACGCGGCGATGCGCAAGAAGCCCTTGTGGCAGGCCCTGGCGCAAAGCTTTGCCGCCCGGCGGGCTTAGCACTCCTAGGCGACGGCTTTCATTCTCGCGCGCGACAGATGCGCCGCCAGCCGCGGCGCGGCATATTCGGCGCCCACCATGAAACGCATCAGCGGGCCGAAGGCATTGGCCGCCAGGGGACCGGTCACGTAAAGGCCCGGCACCGAGGTCTCGAAATGATCGGTCAGATGCGGGGTATGCTCGATCTGGGCGATCTCCTCGCGCAGGCTCGACTCCAGGAACGGCAGGCGCCGCAGGTCCGGGCGAAAGCCGGTACCGGCCACGACATGATCGGCCACCACCTGCACCACCCGGCCATCATCGCCGCGCGAGGTCAGCAGCACACCATTGCCATAGCTTTTCGCGCCTTCGATGGTCTGGCTGAGATGGGTGGCGGCGGTGAGCTTGCCACGCATGAACCAGCCGGGCGCCGGCCCCAGATGCCGGCGCGTGGCACGCAGGCGCAGGGGTGCCGGCATGCGGCGGAACAGGCGCGGCGCGTTGGAGCACATGAAGGAACGCCAGCCCGGCCCGATGCCGCTGGACGGATGAGCGATGGCCTTGAGCCACGACACCGCATCGGGATCGGGCATGGTGTGATATTCGATGGTCGGCGCACGCGCGAGCAAGGTCACATCGGCGCCGGCTTCGCCGGCCAGCACCGCGGTATCCACGGCCGAAGAACCGGCGCCAAGCACCAGCAGCTTCTTGCCGGCAAAGCGTGACAGATCGTGATGATCGTAAGTGTGAGACGCCAGCTCCGGCGGCAGATCGGCCAGCGCCTTGGGGCTGTGCTTGAACCAGGTGATGCCCACGGCCAGCACCACGCGCTGCGCCTTGACCATCTCGCCGTCTTCCAGCCACAGGGTGAAGCCATCTCCGCTGCGTGCCAGGGAGACGACCTGGCTGTCCTCCAGCATCGGCACATAATGTTCCTGAAACCAGGCGGAATAATCCAGAAAGGTGGAGAGCGCGACCGGCAGATGATTGTCGTCGTAGGGAACGCGGCGCTGCGCGCACCAGTATTTCAGGGTGGAACGCGGATCGGGTGAGGAAATATTGGAGGCAAAGCCGTCCGACTTCAGATGCATGTCCCTGGGCATGTGCGCACGCCAGCTTGCCAAGGGCGATCCAAAGATACGGAATTCACGTCCCGCCGCGGCCAGATGCGCGGCCACCGATAGGCCATATGGCCCCGCGCCGATAATCGCTGTTTCCACCATTTTTCCCCCGCCCGGCCCTCTTCCAATCTGTCCCGAATTGGGACTGGCGGTTCCGTGGCCAGGACAGAGTAACAGCGCAATGTTCACCGATGGTTGACAGCCGCTCACTATTCTGGCGCCGCCAAAAGGACGCGAGCGTGCCCGCCACCATCCTTCTCGTCACAACCATGGGCTGGCCGTTCCCGTCCCAGCTTGCCGGCGCTTTCGTGGGGACGGGCGCGCAGGTTCAGACCTTGGCGCCGGCCAGCTCGATGCTGGCGCACTCCCGCTACCCTTTGCGCCATCATCTCTATTCTTCGCTTGCGCCGATGGACTGTCTGACGCAAGCCATCGCGGCCGCGAAGCCCGATCTGATCGTGCCGTGTGACGATCTGGCGGCCCGGCTGGTATCGCAGGCCCAGGGCGAGCCTTTGCTGGGACGGCTGGATTTTCTTAAGCGCGCCGCCGAGGCAGGTGCGCCGGTTGCCGCCTCTGAGGAGATCAGCGAAGAAAAACATCTCGAGGCGGCGATCGCAAAGCTGGGCCTGCCGCTGGTGCTCAAGCTCGATCATAGCTGGGGCGGTGAAGGCGTGATGATTGCCGAAAGCCGCCAGGAAGCCGTCAAGGCGTTCCGCCGGCTCGGTCGCCAGTCGCGTTTCCGGAATATTTTTCGGGCGCTGCGGGGGCGCGGTACGCATTTCCTGACCCAGGCGCTTTACCCGGTTTGCGCGCGCACCAGCGCCCAGCATTTCATCGGCGGCACGGCGGCCACCAGCTCGGTCGCTTGCTGGCGGGGCAAAGTGGTGGCCAGCCATCATTTCGATGTCCGCGTCTCCACCACGCCCACCAGCCCCGCAAGCGTGATCGCGGTCAGCGATTGCAAACAGATGGCGGCGGCCGCCGAAGCCGTGGCGCGAGCATTCAATCTCTCGGGCCTGTTCGGGCTGGATTACATTCGTGACGCCAGCGGCCAGGTTCATCTCGTGGAGATGAACCGGCGGGCCACCCCGACCATGCACCTGGCGCTGGAGCAGGATCTGACCGCGAGCCTGCTGAGGGCCGCCGGCTTTGCCGCCTCTTTCCGTCCTCCCGTCACTGACAAGAAGCTGATCGCGCTTTTTCCCCGCGAATGGATGCGCGATCCGGCCAGCCCCTGGCTCACCCGTGCGTACCATGACGTACCCTGGGACGACCCGGAGGTGTTCCGCGCCTGCGTGCAGGCTAGTTCGGCGGAGGCGCGCGCCCGGCTGCAGCCCAGTGGCGAGACTGCCTTAACGACAGAAAAGCCCATTTTCGGCGGCTAACTCGTCTTGCGGGGTCTGCTCGTTAACCATTCAGCAGGGAGGGCGGCCGTAAGAATTGCGGCTTGGGGAGCTTCAGATCGGCGGCCCCGGCGCCCACTTGGCTGGAAGGCTAAGCGTAACCGATATGTCTGCCTACCGGTCCCTCACCAGCTATGCGGCCAACAGCCCGGTAACACCGGCCTATGCGGCGCGCGGTTTTCAGCTGGCCGACTTCATCCGCATCGTGGATGCCCGCCGCGGCCTGATCCTGAAGGTGATGGCCGGCGTCGTGTTGTGCGCCCTGCTCGTGGCGCTGGCCCTGCCCACCCTCTATTCCAGCTCGGCCACCGTGCTGCTGGATCCGCGCAAGAACAACATCACCGACCTTTCCGCCGTGATCTCGCCGCTCACCGCCGATCCGGCCGCGGTGCAGAACCAGATTCAGATCATTACCTCGCGCGACCTGGCGGCCACGGTGGTGGACCGGTTGAAGCTGACCCGCGATCCCGAATTCAATCCCGCCATCGCCCCGCTGGGGCTGGGCGATGTTCTGGCCGGACTCAACCCACGGAATTGGTTCGCCAGCCGCAAGCCGGCAACCCCTGCGCTGCAACGTGAGCGGGTGATCGACAATCTGCGCCGCCATGTCTGGGCCGATGCGCAGGGGCTTTCCACCACCATCACGATCGCCGCCAGCTCGCGCGATGCGGTGAAAGCCGCGACGATCGCCAATGCGGTATCCGATGGTTATGTGAAGGGGCAGATCGCCAACAAGGTGGACGCCACCAACGCCACCACCGGCTGGCTGAACCGGCGGCTTTCGGACCTGGCGCAGCAGCTTGAGATCCAGCAGGCCGCCATCCAGCGCTACAAGGCCAGCCACAATCTGAATGATTCCGCGCCGGGCGCTTCGATCGTGGATCAGCAGATGGTGGGCATCAGCACCCAGGTGGTGCAGGCCCGCTCGGAGCTTGCGGAGAAGCAGGCCGTCGCCGACCGCATCAGCCAGCTTGTGGCCACGGGCAATCCCGCCGATGTCGCCCAGATCGTCTCCTCGCCCCTGATCGTGCAGCTCAGGACCCAGCAAGCGACCCTGCTGGCGCAGCAGGCCGACCTCAACAGCAAATACGGCCCGCTGCATCCCAAGATGCAGGCCACCGAAGAACAGAAGCGCGACCTGGACGCCAAGATCGCCCAGGAAGTCGGGCGCCTTGCCGCCAGCGCCGCCAATGACGTGATGGTGGCCCGGGCCCATCTGAATTCGCTGCAAGGCAGCCTGGGCGGCACGGAAAGCACGGCGCATGAACAAAATATGGCGCGGGTGCAGCTTCAGGCGATGGAATCCAACGCCACCTCGACAAAGACCATGTACGAGGCTTTTGTTCAGCGTCTGCGCCAGAGCCAGAATCTGGATGACGTGCAGACGCCGGAAAGCCGCATCATTTCCAGCGCCGCCGTGCCGCTTTATCCCACCGGCCCGAGCCGCATGCTGATCGTGGGCGCGGCCATGCCGCTGGGTCTGTTGCTGGGCATCCTGGCCGCGCTGCTGGTGGAAAAGCTTGGTCCCCTGATGCCGGTCCGGGTCAATGGGGCGCCACGCGCTGCCCTCGTCCCGCCCGCAAAAGGTTCGGCGCCCCGGGCCATGACGGTATGGAACGGCCCCCCGATCCTGGGCGAGATCAACGATCCAGCTCAATTGCGCGCCGCCGATTTCGTACTCGACTATCCGGCCAGCAAATATTCCCACGCCATGGCGGGGCTGGTGCGCGAACTGGAAGCCCGGCCCAATGCCGGTGGCGGCGGCGCCGTCATCGCGCTGACCTCGGCCGACAATGGCGAGAGCCGCAGCGCCGTCGCCGTGTCGCTGGCCCGCGCCGCCTCCCGCATGGGCAAGAAAGCCATCATCGTGGATTGCGCACCGCAGCGCTTCGCCTCCAAGGCGATCAGGGCGAAGGTGAAGCGCGGCCTTTATGACGTGCTGACCGGCAAGGTGCCGTTGAATGCGGCCCTGGTCCGGGATCCGCGCGGCGAGACTTATCTGCTGGCCACGCCTGAACGGCCGCGCAACAGCCTCACCATGTTTTCCTCAGCGTCCATGGCCAGGCTGGTTTCGGTGTTGCGCGAAGGCGCCGATTTCATCGTGATGGATTGCGGCTCGCTGGTTGCCGGTCCCGATGCCGCCGTGATCGCGCGGATGGCCGATGTCACGGTAATGGTCTGCCGCCGCCAGAATCTGCACAGCCCCCTGATCGCCAACGCCTCGCGCGCGCTGGAAGAAGCGCAAGCCGCGCCGATGGGTATCGTCATCACGAAATAAGCTTGATGCCGGTGTCATCCCCGGCGAGCGCAAGCCACCGGCTTGCGCGAGGGAAGGGGACCCAGGTGGTCAGACCAAGCCCGTTCTCTCCATCTAGGTTCCCTTCCCCTCGCATTGCTTCCGCAATGCTCGGCCGGGAATGACAACCAGAGTATTACCGCGGCAGCTCCGACGAACCCATCAGGAACTCGTCGACGCCCGGAGCGACAGCGAGCCCGAGCGGTCGCTAGCGACAGCGTAGCGACGGGCCTCGCGGCGCGACCATAAAATTAACGGGGTAGCTCCGAGCTTCCCATGAGAAACTCGTCAACACCTCTGGCGCACTGCCGGCCTTCGCGGATCGCCCAGACCACCAGTGACTGCCCGCGGCGCATATCGCCGCAGGAGAAGATCTTGGTCTTGCTGGTCTGGTAGTTGGTCAGCGGCGCCTTGACGTTGCCGCGCGCATCCAGCTCCACGCCCGCCTGCTCCACCAGACCCTGCTTGCGCGGACCGACAAAGCCCATGGCCAGCAGCACCAGATCGGCCTTGAGGGTGAATTCGCTGCCCGGCACTTCCACCAGCTTCATCTGGCCGCCCTCGCCAAGCTGCCAGTCCACCCGCACGCATTCCAGGGCGGTGATTTTGCCCCCCTTACCATCATTCAGGTCGCCGATGGCGCGCTTGGTCTGCACCGACCAGTCGCGCTCGCAGCCTTCCTGGTGCGAGGAAGAGGTGCGCATCTTGAGCGGCCAATCCGGCCACACCAGCATCTTGTTTTCCTTCACCGGCGGCTGCGGCATGATCTCGAACTGGGTCACCGACGCGGCGCCATGGCGGTTGGAAGTGCCGATGCAGTCCGAACCGGTATCGCCGCCGCCGATCACCACCACATGCTTGCCCTTGGCGCTAAGGGTGCCGTTGGGCGCGGCCTTGGCTTCCGGATCGCCGGCCACCCGCTTGTTCTGCTGGGTGAGAAAATCCATGGCGAAATGGATGCCGTCGAGTTCGCGGCCGGGAATGGGCAGATCGCGCGGGGCTTCCGCGCCGCCCGACAGCACCACCGCGTCATAATCGGCCAGCAGCATGTCCATGGAGACGGTGACGCCAACCTCGACATTGGTGCGGAACACCACGCCTTCGGCCTCCATCTGGCGCATGCGGCGGTCGATATGATGCTTTTCCATCTTGAAGTCGGGAATGCCATAGCGCAGCAGCCCGCCGATACGGTCGGACTTCTCGAACAGGGTGACGCTGTGGCCGGCGCGCGCCAGCTGCTGGGCCGCCGCCATGCCGGCGGGGCCGGAGCCCACCACCGCCACGGTCTTGCCGGTCTTCTTGGCCGCGATGACGGGCTGGACCCAGCCCTCTTCCCAGGCGCGGTCCACGATCTGGCATTCGATGGTTTTGATGGTGACTGGATTATCGATGATGTTGAGGGTGCAGCTGGCCTCGCAGGGCGCGGGACAGATGCGGCCGGTGAATTCCGGGAAATTATTGGTGGAATGCAAGGTCTCGGACGCGGTGCGCCACTGATCGCGATAGACCAGATTGTTCCAGTCCGGAATCAGGTTATTGACCGGGCAACCCTGGTGACAGAAGGGAATGCCGCAATCCATGCAGCGCGCCGCCTGCTGGCTGACCTGGGGTGCCGGCAGGTTATGGACGAACTCCCGGTAGTTATAGATGCGCTCTTCCGGTTTTTCGTACGGCCGGTCCTGGCGCTCGATTTCCAGAAAACCTGTGATCTTTCCCATTGTCTTACTCGGCAGCGATGGCGGCGCGCGCCCGAAGGTCGGTCAGCGCCTTGGCATAGTCGGTCGGCATCACCTTGACGAATTTCGTCAGGCTGGCATCCCAATTGTCCATGATCTGGCGCGCGCGCGGGCTGCCGGTGCGCAGCAGGTGGCGCTCCACCAGGATGCGGATGCGCTCGGCATCGAAACGCAACAGATCGCCCATGCCCGGATCGGAGACGCTGATCGAGCGCTGCTGCGGCAGCTCGGGATGGTCGGCGCCGTCGCCGGCAGCGACCTTCTCCAGCTTGACCATGGCAAGGTTGCAGCGCCGGTCGAAATCGCCCTCCGGATCGAAGACATAGGCGACGCCGCCCGACATGCCGGCGGCGAAGTTGCGTCCGGTCTTGCCCAGCACCAGCACCACGCCGCCGGTCATATATTCGCAGCCATGATCGCCGGTACCTTCCACCACGGCGACGGCGCCGGAGTTGCGCACGGCGAAACGCTCGCCCGCCACACCCTGGAAATAGGCCTCGCCGGCGATGGCGCCGTAAAGCACGGTGTTGCCGACGATGATGTTCTCGGTCGGGTCGCGCGGCACGCCGGCCGGCGGCTTCACCACAATGCGCCCGCCCGAAAGGCCCTTGCCGACATAGTCATTGGCATCGCCGGTCAGTTCGAGGCTGACGCCACGCGCCAGGAAGGCGCCGAAGCTCTGGCCGGCATTGCCGGTGAACTTCACGCTGATCGTGTCTTCCGGCAGGCCGGCATGGCCGTGCCGCTTGGCCACCTCACCCGACAGCATGGCGCCAACGGTGCGGTCCACATTGCGGATGGTCCGCTCCAGCCGCACCGCCTGGCCGTTCTCGATCGAGGGTTTGGCGGCGGCGATCAGGTCATGATCCAGCGCGGACTCAAGGCCATGATTCTGCTTTTCGCGGTGATGAATGGCGACGCCGGGCTTGGGTGCCACGCTGTAGAGAATGCGCGACAGGTCCACGCCCTTGGCCTTCCAGTGAGAGACGGCCTTGGTCATGTTGAGCTTGTCGACCCGCCCGATCATTTCGTTGACGGTGCGGAAGCCCAGGCTGGCCATGATCTCGCGCAGCTCTTCGGCCACGAAGAAGAAGTAATTGATCACATGCTCGGGCTGGCCGGTGAAGCGCTTGCGCAGCACCGGGTCCTGGGTGGCGACACCCACCGGGCAGGTATTGAGATGGCACTTGCGCATCATGATGCAACCGCTGGCGATCAGCGGTGCGGTGGCAAAACCGAATTCGTCGGCGCCCAGGATCGCGCCGATGGCGACGTCGCGGCCGGTGCGGATGCCGCCGTCCACCTGCACGGCGATACGGCCGCGGAGGCCATTCAGCACCAAAGTCTGCTGGGTTTCGGCCAGGCCGATTTCCCAGGGCGAGCCCGCATGGGTCAGAGACGTCAGCGGCGAGGCGCCGGTGCCGCCCTCGAAGCCGGAAATGGTCACATGGTCGGCGCGGCACTTGGCGACGCCGGCGGCGACGGTGCCCACGCCCACTTCCGACACCAGCTTCACCGAGATGCGCGCCTTGTGGTTGACGCTCTTCAGGTCGCGGATCAGCTGCGCCAGGTCTTCAATGGAATAGATGTCGTGATGCGGCGGCGGCGAGATCAGGCCGACGCCGGGCGTGGAATGGCGCACCTTGGCGATATTGGCATCGACCTTGTGGCCGGGAAGCTGGCCGCCCTCGCCGGGCTTGGCGCCCTGCGCCATCTTGATCTGGATGTCGTCGGCATTAACCAGGTACTCGGCGGTGACGCCGAAGCGGCCCGAGGCCACCTGCTTGATCGCCGAACGCATGGAATCGCCATTGGGCAGCGGCTTGAAGCGGTCCGGCTCCTCGCCTCCCTCTCCGGTATTGGAACGCCCTCCGATGCGATTCATGGCGATGGCGAGGTTGGTGTGAGCCTCGCGGCTGATGGAGCCGAAGCTCATGGCGCCGGTGGAGAAGCGCTTGACGATCTCCGACGCGGCCTCGACCTGGTCCAGCGGCACGCCGGGGCCGTCGGTCTTGAAGGCCATCAACCCGCGCAGAGTCAGCAGGCGCTGGTTCTGGTCGTTGATCTGCTGGGCGAACAACTGATACTCGGCCGGATTGTTGCCGCGCACCGCATGTTGCAGGCGCGACACTGACTCCGGCGTCCAGGCGTGATCCTCGCCGCGCAGGCGGAAAGCATAGTCGCCGCCGACATCCAGCATGTTGCGATAGATGGGATTGTCGCCATAGGCGTCGCGATGACGGCGCGCGCACTCTTCGGCGATCTCCTTCATGCCGACGCCCTCGATGGTGGAGGCGGTGCCGGTGAAGTATTTATGGATGAAGTCGCTCGACAGGCCGACGGCGTCGAATATCTGCGCGCCGCAATAGGACTGATAGGTCGAGATGCCCATCTTGGACATCACTTTCAGCACGCCCTTGCCGATCGCCTTGATGTAGTTCTTCTGGACTTCGTAGGGCTTGAGCGACAGACCCTGGCGGACGCGGATCTGCTCCAACGTCTCAAAGGCCAGATACGGATTGATGGCTTCGGCGCCATAGCCGGCCAGCACGCAGAAATGATGCACTTCGCGGGCTTCGCCGGTTTCCACCACCAGACCGGTCTGCATGCGCAGGCCCTGGCGCACCAGATGATGATGCACAGCGGCGGTGGCCAGCAGCGCCGGCACCGGAATGCGGTCGGCGCCGACGGCACGATCCGACAGGATCAGGATGTTGTTGTCCGCCAGCACCGCATCGGTGGCGTTGAGACAGATGCGCTGAACGGCGTTGGATAGGCCTTCCGGGCCTTCGCTGGCCGGCCAGGTGCAATCGATGGTGGCGGTGCGGAAGGCGCCGTCCACCAGTTCGGAGATGGAGCGGATCTTCTCCACATCGGCATTGGTCAACACCGGCTGCACGACTTCCAGCCGCTTATGCGCGCCGGCGTCGCGGCCGAGCAGGTTGGGGCGCGGACCGATCATCGAGACCAGGCTCATCACCAGCTCTTCGCGGATCGGATCGATCGGCGGATTGGTGACCTGGGCGAAATTCTGCTTGAAATAATTGTAGAGCAGCTTGGGCTTCTTGGAGAGCACCGCGATCGGTGTGTCCGAACCCATGGAGCCGATCGGGTCATCGCCCGCGGTCGCCATCGGCTCCAGGAAGAATTGCAGGTCTTCCTGGGTGTAGCCAAAAGCCTGCTGCTGATCGAGCAGCAGCGAGGGATCGTTCGCCTTGGCGCGATGGTCTTCCGGTAGGTCGGGCAGGTCTTCCAGCTTGAACTGGGCGGCCTTCAGCCATTCCTCATACGGCTCAGCCGCGGAGAACTTTTGCTTGATCTCCTCGTCCTCGACGATGCGGCCTTCCTCGAAATCGATCAGCAGCATCTTGCCCGGCTGCAGGCGCCATTTGCGCTTGATCTTGTCCTCCGGCACCGGGATCACGCCTGATTCCGAAGCCAGGATCACCATGTCGTCTTCGGTGACGATATAGCGCGCGGGGCGCAGGCCGTTGCGGTCGAGCGTGGCGCCGATCTGGCGGCCGTCGGTGAAGGCGATGGCCGCGGGGCCGTCCCACGGCTCCATCAGCGCGGCATGATATTCGTAGAAAGCCCGGCGCTTGGCATCCATGCTCTTGTTGCCGGCCCAGGCCTCCGGGATCAGCATCATCACCGCATGGGCCAGCGGATAGCCGCCGGCGACCAGCAATTCCAGCGCATTGTCCAGGCACGCCGTGTCGGACTGACCATGCGGGATCAGCGGCCACATCTTGTCGAGATCCGGACCCAGCAGTTCGGATTCCATGCCGCGACGGCGGGCATTCATCCAGTTGACGTTGCCGCGCACCGTGTTGATCTCGCCGTTGTGGGCGATGAAGCGATAGGGATGCGCAAGCTTCCAGGACGGGAAGGTGTTGGTGGAGAAACGCTGATGCACCAGCGCCACCGCGGACACGGTCAGCGGATTCTGAAGGTCGCGATAGAAGCGACCGACATCGTGCGCCAACAGCAGGCCCTTATAGACGACCGTGCGCGTCGACAGTGACGGCATGTAGAGATGCTGGATCGCCGGCTGCTTGTGCTTGCGGGCGAGGTCCGCCAGGGGATTTTGCGTCTGCTTGCGGATGGCCAGCAGCTTACGCTCGAAATGATCCTGGTCCTTGATGCCATTGCCGGCGACGATGATCGCTTGGCGGATCAGCGGCATGCCGTCGAGCACGGTTTTCCCTAAGCCCGCCGGATCGGTCGGCACATCGCGCCAGCCTAGAAGCTTCTGGCCTTCGACCTTGATGAAATGCTCGAACTGCTTGACGACGATCTCGCGCGCCTTGGCTTCGCGCGGCAGGAAACACATGGCCACGGCATACTGGCCCGGCGGCGGCAGCTTGACGCCGGTTTCCTTGGCCCATTCGCGGAACAAGGGATCGGGAATCTGAATCAGGATGCCGGCGCCATCGCCGACCAGCGGATCGGCGCCCACCGCGCCACGATGGTCCAGATTGATGAGGAGCTGCAAGCCAAGCCCGATGATTTCATGGGACTTGGCGCCCTTGATGTTGGCGACAAAGCCAACACCGCAAGCGTCATGCTCATTGCGCGGGTCATAAAGACCCTGTTTCGGAGGCAAACCCATCAAAACCAAACCCCAACCACGATACAAACCGGGCGCACCTCTCCCGCCCTCCCCTGAATTAAGAGGGAAAGCCCGGGAAATGCCCGTTTCTTAGAAGCTACTCGTCATGTGATCACGCCACCAGTTGCGGCGCAACATGCCAGATACGCGCAGATTTAATGAGTGTCTATGCGCTCGCGGAATGATTCACAAATAGGAACTTGCGGAGCATGGCAGTTGACTCTTCCCAGGCGCTGCGCATTATAGAACATATCATGAACAAAAGCGCAAAACTGGCGGAACTGCGCCATTTTATGGCGCGCTATGGCCTGCCCCCCGAGCGGACCCCGATCCCGTTGGGAGAGCCGTCAGCCGACGCCGTGTTGGGCGGTGGGCTGAAACCCGGCGCGCTCCATGAGGTGCTGGCCAAAGGCTGGAGCGCCGGCGGCTTCGCCGTGACTTTGGCGTTCCTGGCGGCGGGCTCCAAACCCTTCTTCTGGGTGCGGTCCGGTTATGAGGCGCTGGAATATGGCGCCCTTTCCCCCAATGGCCTGGCGGAGCTGGGCGGCGATCCCCGTCAGTTGTTCATGGTGCGAACCCGCAATCCCGCCGAGTCCCTGTCGGCCGCGGCGGACATTCTGGCCTGCCCCCATGTCGGGGCGCTGTTGCTGGAGATCCATGGCACGCCCAAATGCCTGGATCTGGTGGCCAGCCGGCGGTTGGCTTTCGCGGCGTCAGAAAGCGGCGCCACTCCGATCCTGCTGCGCAACGGCGCGGAAAGTGAACCCAGCGCCGCACTGACCCGCTGGCAAGTGGCGAGCGCGCCGTCCGCATCTTTCGACGATGACTGGGGCAATCCGGTTTTCGACGCCCAGCTCATCCGCCATCGCACCGGCGGACTGGGCCGTTTTCTTCTCACCTGGAACCCCGAAATTTCGATGTTTGTTGACCCCGTCTCGTCGCAGCTCGGGTCGGCATACGCCGACACCTCGCTGCGCCACCCTCCCCCTCAAATGCTTCGCATGAGGGGAAGGAGCGCCTGAGCCATGCTGCAACATCGGCGCATCCTGGCGCTGTGGCTGCCACGCCTTCCCACCGACCGGCTCATACGACGCGCGCCGTCGCGGTCTGAAGCCCCGTTGGTTGTCAGCCATAAGGCCAACAACGCGCTCTATGTCTATGGCCTGAACAGGCCGGCGCAGAAGCTGGGTCTTTATAAAGGCCAGCCTTTGGCCAATGCCCGCGCCATGGTGCAGCCGCTTGCCATCGTGCCAGCGGATGAAAAAGCCGATGCCGCGCTGCTGGAACATATCGCCGACTGGTGCGACCGCTTCACGCCCCTGGTGACCTTGGACCCGCCGGACGGGCTTTTGCTGGACATCACCGGTGCCTCTCACCTGTTCGGCGGCGAGACGCAGATGCTGGCCACCGTCACCGGCCTGATCGCGCGACAGGGCTTCACCGTGACGGGCGCCATCGCCGGCACCTCACTGGCCGCGCACGCCCTGGCGCATTATGCACCCGGCACGATCACCTTGCCTGGCAGAGATGCCGAGATGATCACGCCGCTTTCTATCACGGCTCTGGACCCAGGCGACAAGGCATTGCGCGCCCTGCGTCATGCGGGCTTGAAGACCATCGGCATGGTGGCGCAGCGCCGGCAGAGCGAGCTGGCGGAACGGCTGGGCAAGAATTTCATCGCGCGATTGAAAGTACTGTTGGGCGCGGAAGAACAGCCCTTGCAGCCGCGCCGCCCCCTGCCCGACCTGATGGCGGAACAGCGCTTTGCCGAACCCATTGTCAGCGAAGACAGTATCGCCGCCTCCTTGCTGAGCCTGGCGCAATCTTTAAGCGGCATCATGGAGCGCGAAGGCAAGGGCGCGCGCCTGCTGGAAGCTGCCTTCTTCCGCGCCGACGGCAAGATCGAGCGTATTGCCATCCGCAGCGGGGCGCCGCTGCGCGATCCCAAGATCATGCTGAGGCTGTTGCGGCAGAGACTGGATGCGCTGGCCGATCCGCTGGACCCAGGCTTCGGCTTCGACCTGATCCGGCTGGAGGCCTTGCTGGCGGAAGAAACCAATCCCGTCACCGTCAGCTTCGACAGCAACGAGAATGCTCGCCGCCAGATTGCCTTCATGGTGGACCGGCTGGCGGCCCGTTTCGGCGATGCACAGGTCCAGCGTTTTGTGCCGCAGGCGACCCATATTCCCGAAGCCGGTGCCGTCGCCGTGCCGGCGCAGGACCGCGAATTCACCAGCGATGCGGCATGGGTTTTGAGGCGCCAGGCTGGCGATCCGCCCCGGCGGCCGCTGCGGCTTCTGGAAAAACCGGAAGAAGTCTCAGCCGTGGTCGCCTCGGTGCCGGATGGTCCACCCAACCGCTTTCGCTGGCGGCAATGCCGGCATGAAGTGGCCCGCGCCGAAGGGCCGGAACGCATCGCCATGGAATGGTGGAAGAAAGAAGGGCTGACACGAGACTATTTTCGCGTCGAGACCAAAGACGGCCAGCGCTTCTGGCTTTACCGCGACGGCCTGTTCCATCAGATCGGCGCGCCGCGCTGGTATCTGCAAGGCATCTTTGCATGAGCTATGCGGAACTGGCCGTCACCACCAACTACTCCTTCCTACGTGGTGCTTCGCACCCGGGTGACTTCGTTATCCAGGCGGCAAGCCTGGGTTATCCCGCCATCGGCATCGCCGATCGCAACACCCTGGCCGGTGTGGTGCGGGCTTATGAGGAATGGAGCAAGCAGGATTGCACAGCCCGCCCACGCCTTCTGATTGGTGCACGCCTGGCTTTCAATGACGGCACGCCCGACATTCTCGTCTACCCCAGGGATCGTGGCGCCTATGGCCGTCTCTGCCGACTTCTCAGTCTGGGCAAGTCGCGCGCGCCTAAGGGCGAATGTTTTCTTTCCCTGGCCGATCTTCTCGACCCTCAGTATCGCGAAGGCCTGTTGCTGATCGTGATGCCGCAAGAAAATCCGGCAAGCCTCAAAACGCTTCTCGCCCGGCTGGGGCCAAACACCTGGCTGGCAGCCTCCATGCTTTACACCAGCGAAGACCGCCGCCGGTTACGCGATCTCCAGCGCATCGCGCGCGCAGCGCGGGCGCCACTGATCGCCGTCAACGACGCGCTTTATCACCATCCCGATCAGCGGGAATTGCAAGATATCGTCACCTGTATCCGCGAGCACGTCATCCTGAACGAAGCGGGCAAAAGGCTGGAAGCCAATGCCGAACGCCACCTCAAGCCGGTGGACGAGATGGTGCGGCTTTTCCGCGACTGCCCACAGGCCGTAGAGGAAAGCCTGCGCTTTGCCGCCCGCATTGATTTCACCCTGGACATGCTCAAGCAGAATTACCCGCACGAGCCGGTGCCTCCGGGCAAGACCGCCGATGGTCATTTGCGCGATCTGACCAAAGCGGGTCTCAAACGTCGCTATCCCCAAGGCACACCCTTCAAGGTGGCGCGGCTGGCGGTGAAGGAGCTGCGTTTCATCGCCGAGCAGGCAATCGCGCACTATTTCCTCACCGTGCATGACATCGTGAAATACGCCGAAGGCCGCGGCATCCTCTGCCAGGGTCGCGGTTCGGCCGCCAATTCCGCCGTTTGTTACGTGCTGGGGGTCACCGCCGTGGATCCCAACACTTTCGACGTGCTGTTCGAGCGCTTCCTCAGCGCCGAACGCAAGGAACCGCCCGACATTGACGTGGATTTCGAGCACGAGCGCCGCGAAGAGGTCATTCAGTATATCTACCAGCGTTATGGCCGCCGCCGCGCCGCCTTGACGGCAACCGTGATCTGCTATCGCTCGCGCAGCGCCATCCGCGAAGTGGGCAAGGTGTTCGGCTTGACCGAGGATGTCACCGGCAAGCTGGCCGATACGGTGTGGGGCCATCATGGTGGCAAGCTGAAAGAACACCAGGTGGAGGAGAGCGGCTATGATCTCGCCAACAGTGCAGTCGAACGCGCTGTTCACTTTGCGGGCAAGATTTCCAGTTTTCCACGCCATCTGTCCCAGCATGTCGGCGGCTTTGTGCTGACCGAAGATTTTCTGGACACTGTCGTGCCCATCGGTCCCGCCGCCATGGATGATCGCAGCTTCATCGAATGGGACAAGGACGATCTGGACACCTTGCGCATCATGAAGGTGGATGTGCTGGCGCTGGGGATGCTGACCTGCATCCGCAAGGCCTTCGACTTGATCCACGCTTACGCGCGCGGCGCCAAGCCGAAATACACCCTGGCCACCGTTCCCAAGGAACGGGCCTATGTCTACGAGATGTTGCAACGCGCCGACACCATCGGTGTGTTCCAGGTGGAAAGCCGCGCGCAGATGAGCATGCTGCCCCGCCTCAGGCCCGAAAAATTCTATGACCTGGTGGTGGAAGTGGCGATCGTGCGCCCCGGCCCCATCCAGGGCGGCATGGTTCATCCCTATCTCAAGCGCCGCAAGCTGCAGCGCGACAATCCGAAGATGGTGTTCGATTATCCCAAACCGGGTCCCGAACATCGCCAGGACGAACTCAAAGAAGTTCTGCACAAGACGCTGGGCATCCCCTTGTTCCAGGAACAGGCGATGAAGCTGGCCATCGTCGCCGCCAAATTCAGCGCCGACGAAGCCAATGGCCTGCGCCGCGCCATGGCCACCTTCCGCCATGTCGGCACCATCGGCACCTTCGAACGCAAATTCATCGATCGCATGGTGGAACGCGGATACGACCAGGCATTCGCGGAATCCTGCTTCGAACAGATCAAGGGCTTCGGCAGCTACGGTTTTCCGGAAAGCCATGCCGCCAGCTTTGCGCTGCTGGTCTATATCTCGGCCTGGATCAAAAAACGGTTTCCCGCCGCCTTTGCCGCGGCGCTGCTGAATTCCCAACCCATGGGCTTTTATGCGCCAGCCGAGATCGTGCGTTGTGCGCGGGAGAACGGCAAGGTGACGGTGCTGGCGCCGGATGCCGCCTTCAGCCATTGGGATTGCACTCTGGAACGCGACACCAAAGGCGAACTATGTCTGCGGCTGGGTCTGCGCCAGATCGACGGCTTCCGCGAGGACGATGCCCACACCATCGCCAACGAACGCGGGTATGGTTATCGCGACTTCGCCGATTTCGTGCGCCGCACATCCCTTGCCAAGCGCGCCCTGGTGACCCTGGCGGAAGCCGATGCCTTCCGTGGCTTTGGCCTGGACCGCCGCGAAGGCCTGTGGGCGGTGCGGCGCCTGCCCGATGACGATCCGCTGCCCTTGTTCGCGCCACGCGCGGCGCCGGAACAGGGCGCCGAACAGATCGCACCCCTGCCACGGATGCCGCTGAGCGAACATGTGCTGGCCGATTACCAAACCATGCGCCTGTCGCTGAAAGCCTATCCCACCCAGTTCCTGCGGCCCCGTTTCGACGCCGAGAGTATTACAAGTTGCAAGGGTGTCGGCGCGCTGAAAGACGGCGCGTCCGTCCGCTGCGCCGGGGTGGTGCTGGTGCGCCAGCGTCCCGGCGAAGGCACCACCTGTTTCATCACCCTGAGCGACGAGACCGGCATCTGCAATGTGGTGGTGTGGGAGCGCATCTTTGACCGCTTCCGCAAGGAAATCATGGGTGCGCGCCTGCTCTTGGCGGAAGGCAAGGTGCAGAGAAGCCCCGAAGGAATAATTCATCTGATGGCCGAACGGCTGATCGACCGCAGCGGGGACCTCAGACTTCTCTCCGGCGAGACCCTGTCTACAGTTCGGCCCGTACATCGCCATCCCCGCGATGTGCGTATTCTGCCCCCGTCTCGGGATTTCCATTAGCGGAAGATTCCGCGCTTCCCTTATGCTTGCGCCGTACAAGGGAGATTCTGGCGCCGATGGCGGGGGAGCCGATTTGGACGCCGCGGCATTGGCGGGAAAGCCACCTGACCGGCATCACCTTGCTGGCGGCGACCCTGGTCATGGCCGTCCCGCTCTGGTCGGTGTGGGCCCCGGCCATGCCCGACTATCCAGCTCATCTGGCCAGCTTTGCCCTGATCGATCAGGTCAGTTTTCACCACGGCGCCTCCGGCGCCGCTGACGGCAAGATCTATCACCTGCACTGGGCCTTTGTGCCCAATCTGGCGTCGGAAGTGCTGGTGCCGCTGCTGGCACAGCTTGTCGGCCTGGTTGCGGCCACCAAACTGTTCCTGACAACCGCGATCTTTCTCTGGGTGATGGGACCAGGTGCGATCCACCGCGCCCTTTACGGCCGCACCGGCATCGCCCCTCTGTTCGGTGCCTTCTTTGCCTATAACGCCAACTTCGTCTGGGGCTTCTTCAACTACTACTTCGCCGCCGGATTGAGCTTCGCCATCCTGGCCGGCTGGATCGCTACCGAGCGCCGCGCGCAGGCCTGGCGGCTGGCCGGCTTCACGGTTGCGGTCACCATCCTGTATTTCTGTCATCTCTTTGCCGCCGCCTGCCTGCTGCTGATGCTGGCAGGCTTTGAGCTGGATCAGAATCTGCGCCTGGAAAACGCCAATGCGCGGCTTCTGGCGGCGCGCGCCGCCCGCGTCGCTCTCCTCTACCTGCCGGCAGCGCTAGCCTTTTTCCTGCTCAAGCCTCCCGCCAGTGAAGATGTCGGGCTGCAGTTCAACCTCTTGGAGACGATGCAGGATCGCTACGAAAGCCTGATCCAATACGCCTTCGACCAAAGCGCCTATCTGTTGCCCGCGCTTCTGTTCTGCGGCCTTGGCGTCGCGCTGGTGCTGCGCAAGGCCCGCATTCATCCGGCCATGCGCATCACCTTGGGCCTGCTTCTGCTGGGCGCGTTGCTGGCGCCGGAATGGGCACTGGGCGGCTGGGCGGTGCATCTCAGGCTGCCTGCCGTGTTCGGCGCCATGCTGTTTGCCTCCGCCGAACTGCCGATGGGCCACAGGGTGCGCCCCGTGCTGGCATTCATTGCCGTGGGTCTGATCGGCTGGAACAGCTTGCGGCTGACGCAAAGCTGGCTGGGTTATGACAAACAGTATCTCGAATTCCAGTCGGCGCTGGAGGAGATACCGCATGGCAGCCGCATCCTCACCGTGCTGGACGGCAACGCCATCGGCGACCGCTCAGACCAGCCCTATTGGCACATCGCCGAATTCGCCATCCCCGAGCGCGGCGTCTTTACCCCTTTGCTCTTCACCACTCGCGGCCAGCATGTGGTGCAATTGAAACCCCCTTATGCGCGCTACGCCGCTGCCACCGCCGAACAGGGCTCTCCGCCCGATGTGGACGAGCTTTCCTTCCTGGCGCGCGGCGAGCTGGATGCCGATACGCAGATGAGGCAAAATGTACCGTATCTTAACCACTTCCAGTGTTACTTCGACCTCGCGGTGCTGGTGCATTTGGATGGCAAGCGCACCCCCGTACCGCCCATGCTGAAATTGCGCCATGCCGGCAGTTTCATTTCCTTGTATGACATTCTGCCCGACAGGAGTTGCCGGTGAAGCCGTCGCTCTCCATCAGTGAGGCCGCCCTGGCTGTACTGCTGCTGGCAGTGCTGCCGCTTTTTGTCCGCAACCTGCTCGCCATTCCCGTCATTGCGCCGCTCGATCCCAACGAGGGCTGGAATGCGGCCCACACGCTCGCCGTGATGGCGGGACAGGCGCTTTATCCGCCGTCCCAGAGCTTGATGACCAACAACTATCCGCCGCTGTCTTTCTATCTGATGGCGGCGCTGACCCGTCACGGCCATGACGTGATCGTCATGGGGCGCTGGCTGTCCATGCTGTCCTTTGTCGCCACCAGCGCGAGCATCGGCCTGGCGCTTCGTCTCATGCGTTGCCACTGGACCGCGGCCGCCTTCGGAGGCCTGTTCTTCGCAGGCGTCGTGCTGATCACCAGCGACTATGCCGGCATCAATGATCCCCAGTTGCTGGGTCACGCTCTTCAGATGGCCGCGCTGCTGCTTTTGCTGCGCGAGAAGTTGATCCTTTCAGCGCTTCTCTTCGCCATCAGCCTTGGCATCAAACACAATTTGCTTGCCCTACCATTGGCAAGCGCCGCATGGGTCATCTGGCAGGACTATCGCACCGGCTTTTCCTTCCTGCTCTGGATGGCTGCGGTGGTGCTGGCGCTGCTCATCGCCTTCCAGCTTCATTTCGGCCTCAGCCTGCTGGACGAGCTCGCCTCGCCGCGGCTGTGGAGCCTCTCCAACATCGTCGCCGCCGGCACACGCCTATGGTGGATACTGCTACCCCTGGCTGCCGCCACAGGCATCTGGCCCGATCGTGCCAGCCTTCTCTGCGGCCTTTATGGCGCCATCGCGTTGCTGCTGGGGCTGGGCTTTGCCGGTGGCGATGGCGTTGATGCCAATGTCTTCTTCGATCTGGGCATCGCGCTGGCGCTGACCCTGGGCCTGGCGATGGATCGCGGCCGCTGGCCCGAACTGGCGGCGGCCTCCGCCGTGCCGTTGATCCTGTTTCTAGGCGTCACCTTCCACGACAACAACTTCTTCTTCACCGGTGCCTTCCGCCAGCAAGTCCCGGCCGATATCGCTTTTCTAAAGGCGCGTCCGGGGCCTGCCCTGTGCGATCAGCTTTCGCTCTGCCTGTGGGCCGGCAAGCAGGCCGAGGTGGACGTCTTCAATGTCGGCGAAGCGATCAAGACCGGTGCCCGCGATCCCAAAGTGCTTACGCAGATGATCGCCGCGCGCCACTTCGCCACCCTGCAACTGAACGATCTGGACGCGCTGGGACCGCAGGCCCGCGCCGCCATCACGGCGCATTACCGCGTCCATCACCGCGACGACAACGGCGCTTTCCTGATTCCAAACTGATTTGACTTTCGCGCAATCGGCGGCGAAGCGGTATCCGCTTCGCCTGATTGCGCTTTATGCGCGGGCGCGCACCGTGCCGTGGCGCTCCAGCTTGCCCCAGCCGACAAAGGGACCGCGCAACGCCGTCCACAGCGAGCGCACCACCACGTAATACATGATCTGGCGATAACCGAAGCGCTGCAGCGGCAGCCACCAGAGCAGGCGCCAGTCCTCACTCTTTTCCAGGACAAAGCCCGCCATGGCCGCGAGCAGATCCACCACGATGAACACCACATAATAGATGCCGACGATCCTGAGATTGTCGCCGGTATAAGTGCCGACATGCTGGGCGTAGTTGATATATTCGGCGATCAGCTGCCAGACCAGAAGCAGGTCGGCCACCGGCGCCAGGGTGGTCAGCACAATCTGAAACAGCCAGACCTGCGGCAGCGCTACCAGGCCTAGTTCGCCATAGTCGGCATTGAAGGTAATGCGGCGGTACTTCCACAAACATTGCAGTGTGCCATAGGCCCAGCGGAAACGCTGCTTGGCCAGGCCCCTCACCGTGGCCGGCGCCTCGGTCCAGGCGACGGCGGTGGGATCGAACTGGACACGATAGCCGCGTGTCTGAATGGCGATGGTGAGATCCTGATCTTCTGCCAAGGTATCGGCCGGAAAGCCGCCCAGCTCGCGCAGCACATCCCGCCGCCACGCTCCGACCGCGCCCGGAACCACTGTCAGCGTATCCAGCGCCGACAGGGCCCGGCGCTCCAGATTCTGCGCAACGATATATTCCAGCGCCTGCCAGCGGGTGATCATGTTGATGCGATTGCCCACCTTGGCGTTGCCCGCCACCGCGCCGACCTCCGGATCGCTGAACCAGCGCACCAGCCGGGAGATGGTGGTGCGCTCGAACTGGGTGTCGGCATCCAGCGCCACCACGACTTCGCCCTGCGCGTTGGCCAGCCCCACATTCAGCGCATTGGCCTTGCCGCCGTTGGGAATGGAGATCACGCTTACGCGTTTCTCGTTCATGAAGTGCGAGCGGGTGATATAGGCGGTGTGGTCCTTGGAGCCGTCGTCAATCACCAGCACGTCGAGGTTCGGATAGTCGCTGCCCAGAATGCGCTCGACGGTCGCGACAATGACCTTCTCTTCGTTGAAGGCGGGGATCAGCACGGTCACAATGGGAGGAGGCCCATCCGATGGCGGCGGCACGCCCAAACCCTTTGCCCGCTTCCAAACCGCCAGCCCCGCCAACGCCAAAAGCCGCGCCACGCCCAGCACGATCGCGCCCAGGAAGCAGTAATAAAGGAACAGCGCCACATAGCTGATGGTGAGGAACACCGCCCGGTCGGCGTAGAGCGACATGGTCAGGGGCAGCCGCGGCATCACATCGTCGCGGGTCTTGCCCACCAGCTCCGATAGCGGCACGAACTGATAGCCTTTGGCGCGCAGGGAATCGATCAGCTGTGGCAACAGCAGCAACGTCTTGCTGCGATCGCCCCCGGAATCGTGCATCAGCACGACATTGCCGCGCAGGTCACGATTGGGATTGTCCAGCGCCCGGTACACATTTCCCATCATCTGCGGCACGGTCAGCGGTTCCCAATCCAGGGTATCGAGATTGGAGGTGACCTCGATATAGCCCAGCGCCTGGGCCTGCTTGATCGGCTCGATCTCGTCGGCGTCGGAAGGATGGGAATCGCTCAGATAGGGCGATCGGAACAGCCGGAGCGAGCGGCCCGTCAAAGCCTGGAACAACCGCTGGGCCGCATTCAACTCCAGCCGCGTCGCGGCACCCGGCGTCTCCGCCAGATTGGGATGGGTGTAGGTGTGATTGCCCACCTCATGGCCGTCGGCCAATACCCGCTGAACCAGGCCAGGATGGGCCTCCATGTTGGAGCCGATCATGAAGAAGGCCGCTGGAACGTGCTTTTCCTTGAGTATGTCCAGGATCGTGGGCGTCCAGTCCGGATCCGGTCCGTCGTCGAAGGTCAGCGCCAGCTTGCCCTTGACCGCGCCGCCGGCGCGAATGATGTAGCTGGTGGGCAGGCTGTCATAGCTTTCATCGATGATGTCACCGGTGCCCGATTCAACCGTCAGCGAGCGGGCGCCCAGCGCAGGATCGCCTTCCACCCGCAGAAACTCTCCCGCGCCGTCATAGTCCACATTCTCAACATTGTTGGCGATATGCTTCAGGCTGTCCGGCGCCGGCGAATTATACGGCCGGCCCATCAGGGGCATGAGCGAAGGATCTTCAAAGCCCAGCTTCCACAGCGCATAACCGGCCGGCCGGTAGGGATCGGCGGCGTGCATCTGGTTGAAGACCGTGACCGCGTCCAGGAACCAGACCTGGTGGGTGCCGTCATTGTCCTCATAAGTGAAATGCGGATTGTTGGTGGCGGAGTCGAATTGCACCTGGGCGTTGTTGTCGCGCGCCTGGGTCATGGCGTCTTCGAAGCTGTCGACCAGGGTGGTGCCGCCCTTCACCCAGTTATAGCCGTATGAGCCGATGGCGATGATGGTGGAATCCGCCGGCAGCTGCTTCATCCGCTTGTCGAGAACCCGCTCGTACCAGTCCTGGCCCGCAACCGCGCCCGGGTCGCTTTGATCCTCATGCTGGTCGTAAGCCATCAGGATCGTGTAATCGACGATGTCCGCATAGGTCCGGTAGGGCCAGTCATCGTCGTCAAAGGCGACGGACTGGGTGATGATCCAGTCATGCGGGGCGAAAGCCGCCGATAGCCGCGACAGAAAATCCTGCAGATCCTTGTGCGCGGTGGGCGGCACTTCCTCGAAGTCGATGGTCACGCCCTGGAACTTGCCGGCCGCGACAAAGCGGGTGATCTGATCCAGAAGCTGATCGCTGCGGGCACGGTCAGCCAGAAGTTTCGCCAGTCCCAGGCCGTCAAACTTGCCGCCGGTGGCATTCTGGACCATGGGCAGGATCGCCACGCCGGGCTTGTTGGCATGCATGAAATCCAGCCCGCGCTTGTCGACCCAGGTGTGGAATTTGAGGTCGGGCCCATCCAGGGTGACCCAAAGCGGCACCACCCAGTCCAGGTTCTTTAGCGAGCGTTTCAGCGACGGCCAGCTCGGATCGTCCTTGCTGTAGTTGGTGTAAAAACCGATCGCCAGCGGCCGTCCCGCCTGCGGCTTGAGGATGGCGGGCAGCACCCGGCTGGGCAGCGCCCCCTGGGCGGGGTGCAACTTGGCGATATCATCAAACCGGCGTTTGCGAGCCGCGGCGGCAAGCCTTTCGGCGCGAAGCAACAAGCCCGGCTTTTGGGCGCGCTTAACCAAATTCGGGGCGGCGATCGCGCGTGCGCCCGGCAGGTTCAGGCCTGTCGTCGGCGGCGCCAAAGCCAGGCTGGTGGCAAAGCCGATCAGGATCACCAGGACCGCGATGCCCACACCCCAGGCCACGACCTTGATCCGGGCGGCCCTTCGCCCGGACGCATCGAAGAAGATGGGATGGTTGGTCATTGGCTTTTTGATAGCGCGCTGACAATGGCAATTCTAGGACAGGAACAGCCCCCACGTCTCGCGGCGCGTCATCGCGTCGCTCTGGGCTGGACCCGCATGGTGACGTCAGACGTTCATGCTAAGTCGTGAGTCCTGCCGTCTTCAGACTGGTTATCACATGCCGTCCTATAACTGCGCCAAATGCCCGGGCTATTGCTGCTCTTATCCGCTGATCCAGCTGACCAAGCGGGATGTGGAACGGCTGGCCCGCCATTTCGATCTGGACTTCGAAACCGCGCGCAGCAAATTCACCAAGGCCGATCCCGATGCCAAGTATGCCATGCGGCGAAAGGCCGACCCGTACTTCGGCAAGATCTGCCAGTTCTTCGACACCAAGGAGCGCCGCTGCACCATCTATAAAGCCCGCCCCACCATTTGCCGGGAGTATCCGGGGGGCGGCTGCGGCTATTACAGCTTCCTGATGCATGAGCGGAATTCGCAAGACGACCCCAAACACGTCGCCTCGACCTGGAACGTGTGACGCCACACACTTTGCGCCGGTGTGGAAGGTGTTATGCCAGGATCGGAAAGATTGTTGCACTGCAACAGCTAACCGCCCGACTTTCTTCATAAAAACGCCAGTGCCCGCATGACAGCAGGCGTTTGCCTGCTCTAAGGTCCGGCCATAATCACGGGGAAACTGGGCCCCCACGGGGCCCATGAGGGGTATTTGCGCATGGAAATCTGGAACCAGGTCTACGACCCGCTGAACAACAAGTTCCTGTCTACGGCGGTCGCGGCGCTGCCGATCGTGCTGCTGCTGGGGATGATCGCCTCCAACAAGGTCAAGACCTATTGGGCGGCGGCGATTGCCCTGGTTCTGACCATCCTGGTGGCGAGTTTCGTCTTCACCATGCCGATGGGCATGGCGCTTAAATCCGCGGGCCTGGGCGCGGTGGACGGGTTCTGCAAGATCGGCTGGATCATCCTGAACGTCCTGTTCCTCTATCGCCTGACGGTCGAAAAGGGACTGTTCGCCGTCTTCCAGCATTCGCTGGGCCGCATTACCGCCGACCGGCGGCTGCAGATCCTGTTGATCTGCTTTTGCTTCGGCGCCTTCTTTGAAGGCGCCGCCGGTTTTGGCACCCCGGTCGCCGTCTGTACCGCCATGATGATGGGCCTGGGCTTTTCGCCCCTGACTTCGGCGGCCATGGCGCTGTTCGCCAATACCGCCACGGTCGCCTTCGGCGCCATCGGCGCACCGATCATCGGCCTGTCCGCCTCCTCCGGCATCGACACCGCGACCTTGGGCAAGGCAATCGGCATCCAGTCGGTGCCCTTCTCGTTCCTGATGCCTTTCTTCATGTTGTGGGTGTTCTGCGGCTGGAAAAAGACCTTCGCCGTGACACCCGCCGTCCTGGTGGCGGCTTTGTCCTTCGCCATCCCACAGTTCATTTTCTCCTATTACGTGAGCCCCTTCATCGTGGACGTGGCCGCGGGCGGCATTTCGCTGGCCTGCATGGTTCTGTTCCTGCGTGTCTGGAAGCCGGCGGAGATCATGACCGATCCGACCGCCCGCTATGCCGACAACAGCCATAGCGACATGAAACCGCCGGCGCCGCTGCAGGCGCTGCCCAGCGGCAAACAGGTGTTCGATGCCTGGTTGCCTTGGGTGATACTCTGCCTCGTCCTGGCCTTCTGGGCATCGGATTATTGGAAGCATCTGGCTGGCGTTCTGTTCGCGCCGAAATTCCCAATTCCCGGCCTGGACAAGATGATCATGGCCGTGCCGCCGGTGGTGCGCGTGCCCACCGCCCAGGCAGGCGTCTTCGCCTTCACGTTCCTGTCCTACTCCGGGACCGGGGTGCTGGTTTCCGGCATCATCGCCGGGCTGCTGATGGGCTTTTCGCCCGTAGCGCTGGTGACCCGGTGGTTCAAGACCTGGTACGCGGTGCGTTTCGCCCTGATCACCATCACCCTGATGCTTTCGCTGGCCACCCTGACGGGGTCTTCGGGCATGCAGGCAACCTTGGGCCTGGCCTTCGCTGCTACCGGTGCGCTCTTTCCCTTCTTCAGCGCGGTGCTGGGTTGGCTGGGCGTGGCGGCAACAGGCTCTGACACCTCGGCCAATGTGCTCTTCGGCGGTCTTCAGGTGGTCGCCGCCCACCAGGCGGGCTTCAATCCGGTGCTGATGGCCGCCGCCAACTCCACCGGCGGCTGCATGGGCAAGATCATCGCGATCGCCTCCATCGTCATTGCGGTGGCCGCCACCGGCTGGCAGGGCAGCGAAGGCAAAATCCTGCGCTTCGTCTTCCCCTATGCCGTGTTCTGGGGCGTCATGGTCGGCATTTTTGTGATGCTGCAGGCCTATGTCTTTCCCTGGTCGGTGCCGACCTTGCCCGGGATGTGACAAGGCCTGTGACAGTACGCGCTTTCAAATGACAAAGGCCGGGCCAACGCCCGGCCTTTTATTTTGACCCTTTGGTTCCGGGGCTTTAGGCTCCTATTTCTCCCTCAAAAAGAAGAGCGTCATGGTGGAAAGAGTTACGGTTCATGGCCTGCAAGTCGCGCGCAGCCTCTACGACTTTGTGAACAAGGAAGCCCTGCCGGACACGGGTATCGAAGCCGATAAGTTCTGGTCTGGCTTTGCCGCCCTGGCGGTCAAACTGATGCCCCAGAACCGGAACCTGCTGGCAGAGCGTGACCAGCTGCAGGCTGCGGTCGATGCCTGGCACAAGGCCCACCCCGCACGCCCCATCGACCAGGCCGCCTACACCACCTTTCTGAAAGAGATCGGCTATCTGGTGCCGGAAGGCGCCGACTTCGCGATCGGCACCGCAAATGTGGACCCTGAGATCGCCACCATCGCCGGCCCGCAGCTGGTGGTGCCGCTGACCAATGCCCGCTTTGCCCTGAATGCGCTGAATGCGCGCTGGGGCAGCCTGTATGACGCGCTCTATGGCACCGACGCCATTTCGCAGGATGGCGAGCTGGCGGCCGGCAAGGGCTACAATCAGAAGCGCGGCGAGAAGGTTATCGCCTTCGCACGCGATGTGCTGGATCAGGCCGCCCCGCTGGCAAGCGGCTCGTGGAAGGACATCTCCGGCGTTTCGGTGGAAGGCGGCGCGCTGAAGCCGGCGCTAAAGAACCCGGCCCAGTTCAAGGGCTATGTCGGCGATGCAGGGTCGCCATCGGCGATCCTGCTGGGCCATAACGGCCTGCACCTCGAAGTGCATGTCGACCGCAACCACCCCATCGGCAAGACTGACAAGGCCGGCATCAGCGATGTGGTGCTGGAATCGGCCATCACCACCATCATGGACTGCGAGGATTCCATCGCCGCGGTGGATGCCGAGGACAAGGTCGGCGCCTATCGCAACTGGCTGGGCCTGCTCAATGGCAGCCTCACCGCCAAGTTCGAGAAGGGCGGCAAGGTGATGGAGCGCGCCGCCAATCCCGATCGCGACTATACAGCGCCAAGCGGCGGCAAGGTGACATTGCCGGGCCGCAGCCTGCTGTTCATTCGCGACGTCGGCCATCTGATGACCAGCGATGCGATCCTGCTGCCGGATAACAGCGAGATCGGCGAAGGCCTGATGGATGGCGTGATCACCAGCCTGATCGCCCTGCATGACATCAAGGGCAAGCGCCGCAACAGCCGCGCCGGCAGCATCTATATCGTCAAGCCCAAGATGCACGGGCCCAAGGAAGTCGCCTTCACCAGCGCGATCTTCGATGGCGTGGAAGACATTCTGGGCCTTGCCCGCAACACCATCAAAATGGGCATCATGGACGAGGAGCGCCGCACCAGCGTCAACCTGAAGGAATGCATCCGCGCCGCCAAGGATCGCGTCGTCTTCATCAATACCGGCTTTCTGGACCGCACCGGCGATGAGATGCACACCTCCATGTATGCCGGCGCCATGGTGCGCAAGGGCGAGATGAAGACCAGCAAATGGCTGGCGGCCTATGAAGACCAGAATGTGGATATCGGCCTGGCTTGCGGCTTCCAGGGCAAGGCCCAGATCGGCAAGGGTATGTGGGCCATGCCCGACAGGATGGCCGATATGCTGAAGGCCAAAATCGGCCATCCCATGGCGGGTGCCTCCTGCGCCTGGGTGCCGTCGCCCACCGCGGCGACCCTGCACGCGCTGCACTATCATCAGGTCAGCGTGAAGGCGCGGCAGGACGAGCTGAAATCGCGGCCCCGCGCCAAGCTGTCCGACATTCTCACCATTCCCTTGGCCGACCGGCCCAACTGGAGCGGCGAGGAAGTACAGCAGGAGCTGGACAACAACGCGCAGGGCATCCTGGGCTATGTCGTGCGCTGGGTGGACCAGGGCGTCGGCTGCTCCAAGGTGCCGGACATCCACAATGTCGGGCTGATGGAAGACCGCGCTACCTTGCGCATCTCAAGCCAGCATATTGCCAACTGGCTGGAGCATGGCATCTGCAAGCAGGATCAGGTGGTGGAAACCCTGAAGCGCATGGCCAAGGTGGTGGACCAGCAGAATGCGGGCGATCCGCTCTATCAACCGATGGCGCCGGCCTATGACGGCATCGCCTTCAAGGCCGCCTGCGACCTGGTGTTCAAGGGCAAGGAGCAGCCGTCCGGTTATACTGAACCCCTGCTGCACCAGGCGCGAAGAGAGCTGAAGGGGTGAGGGCGGAATAGCGAAAGGTCCGGTGGACCTTTCGCCCGCCCGAACGCCGCAGCGGCGCGCGCCCAAGCGCGACGCGAGGCAGGCAAAAGAAGAAGGCCCCTTTCGGGGCCTTTTTTATTACTTCGATTTGTCGAGCGCCTTTAGGATCGCATCCGTCATGCCCGCCGTGCCGACCTTGTTCATGCCGGGCTGCATGATGTCGCCGGTGCGATAGCCTTCCGCCAGCACCTTATCCACGGCCTTCTCCAGCCGCGCCGCTTCGTCCTTCAGGCCGAAGGAATAGCGCAGGCACATGGCAAAGGAGAGGATGGAGGCGATGGGATTGGCCAGGCCCTTGCCCGCGATGTCGGGCGCCGAACCGTGGATCGGTTCATACAGCGCCGACGGCAGGCCGTTGGCCTTTTTGTCGCCCAAGGACGCCGACGGCAGCATGCCGATGGAGCCGGTGAGCTGTGCCGCTTCATCCGACAGCACGTCGCCGAACAGATTGTCGGTCACCAGCACGTCGAACTGCTTGGGATTGCGCACCAGCTGCATGGCGGCATTGTCGGCCAGGATGTGATGCAGTTCCACGTCCGCATATTCGCGCTTGTGCAGCTCGGTGATCACTTCCTTCCACAAGACGCCCGTGACCATCACATTGGACTTCTCGGCGCTATGCACCTTGTTGCCGCGCAGGCGCGCCATGTCGAAGGCGACGCGGCAGACGCGCTGGATCTCGCTGGTCGTATAGACGCCGGTATCGACGGCGCGCTTCTGGCCGTCGGCCAGAGTCGTGGTCTGCTTGGGCTCGCCGAAATAGACCCCGCCCATCAGTTCGCGCACGATCAGGATGTCCAGGCCCGACACGATTTCGGGCTTCAGGGTGGACGCATCCTTCAACGCGTCGAAGCACAGCGCCGGCCGCAGGTTGGCATAAACGCTCATGTCCTTGCGGATGCGCAGCAGACCGCGTTCGGCGCGCTTCTCGAACGGCAGGCCATCCCACTTGGGCCCGCCCACCGAGCCCATCAACACCGCATCGGCGGCATTGGCCTTGACGAAGGTCTCATCCGGATCGGGCCGGCCGACGGCATCGATGGCGACACCGCCCAGCAGCGCCTCATCGGTCTTGTAGGCGAGGCCCTTCTGACCAAACCAACCCACCACCCGCATGGTGGCGTCCATCACTTCGGGACCGATACCGTCACCTGGCACCAGGAGCAGCTTGTACTCGTTCATCAGATTCTTCTCTTCGCTTTTTGTTGGTCGCTCCGGCTTTCGCCTTCGCTCCTTTTTGCTTGTCGCTCCGGCTCGCGCCTACGCGACTAGATCCAGGGCTGCCGGATGTGCTGCTGCTGCTCGAACGACGCAATCTTGTCTTCGGTGCGCATGGTCAGGCCAATATCGTCCCAGCCATTGAGCAGGCACTGCTTGCGGAATTCGTCCACCTCGAACTTGATCATGCCGCCGTCGGGACCGCGGATTTCCTGTTTCTCCAGGTCAATCGAGATGATGGCATTGGAGCCGCGCTCGGCATCGTCCATCAGCTTGTCGATCTCGGACTGGGGCAGCTTGATCGGCAAGATGCCGTTCTTGAAACAGTTGCCATAGAAGATGTCGGCAAAGCTGGGGGCGATGACGCAGCGGATGCCGAAATCCAGCAACGCCCAGGGCGCGTGCTCGCGCGAGGAGCCGCAGCCGAAATTCTCGCCCGCCACCAGGATTTTGGCGTTGCGGTAGGCCGGCTTGTTGAGCACGAAATCCGGCTTCTCGCTGCCGTCGGTGTTGTAGCGCATCTCATCGAACAGCGCCTTGCCCAGGCCGGTGCGATGGATAGTCTTCAGATATTGTTTGGGGATGATCATGTCGGTGTCGACATTGATCATGTTGAGGGGCGCAGCCACCCCTTCGAGCGTCTTGAAAGGTTCCATGGGGCCGGGACCATAGCCGATCCCGCCAAAAAGTGAACCCCAGGCTTTCCCTCTGAATTTGCGACAAAAAAGACGGGTTTAGGCGACCGCCAGGGGCTCATGCGCCTTGATGCGCGAGAACAGCAGCGCCGCTACCACGCCCGCGCCCGCGACGGTGAAGAACACCGCATCCCAGCCATAGGCGCTTTCGAACGCGCCGACCCGCGAGGTGAATATCGCCGCGCACAGATTGCCAAAACTGTTCATCACCGCCGAACAGGAACCCGCGAAGGGACCACCGATGTCCAGGGTGACCGCCCAGCTATTGGACACGGTGAGTTCCAGCCCGAATATCGCGATGCCGAAACAGATAATACTCGTGGTCATGTCTTGCGACAGCACGGCCACCGGAATGAGGGCCGAGGTCAGCAGGAAGCCGAACATCGCCACGACCCGGCGTGAGAAAGTCACGCGGCCAGTGCGATGCACCAGATAATCCGAGACCACGCCACCCAGAAGGTCGCCGACCATGCCCGCCGCGAGCGTAATGCTGGTGAGCTGTCCCGCGAGCTTGAGGTCCGCCCCACGTGCTGAGATCAGGTATTTGGGGAACCAGGTAAGAAAGATGATGAGGATCACACTGTAGCAGGCATACATCAGCGCCAGGGTCCACATGTTGCCGCTGCTCAATATCTTGCCCCAGGGAATAACCCGGGCGCGCGCCGGCGCGGTGCCGAGCGCCGCCTCGATACGCTCGCGCTCCGCCTGATTGACGCTTTTGTGCTCGGCCGGGCTGTCCCGGTAATACCACAACCAGACTACCACCCAGAACAGGCCCAGCAACGCCAGCATCCAGAAGGGCGCGCGCCAGCCATAGATCTTGATGACGGCGACAACGAAGATCGGCGTGATCGCGCCGCCCAGCCGCGAGCCCGCATGGGTGGCGCCTTGCGCGAAGGCGCGCTCCGACGGGAGCAGCCAGCGTGACAGAGCGCGGTTGGCAACCGGGAAGGCACCCGCTTCGCCGGCGCCAAAGAGGAACAGGCCCGCCTGCAGCGCGATGACGGAATCGGCGAAAGATGTCACCACCATGAAGCCGCACCACCACAGCACCAGCGACGCCAGCACCCAGCGCGGACCGTACTTGTCCGCCAGCCAGCCGGCGGGAATCTGGAACAGGCCGTAGGCAAGCTGATGCGCGGCCAGGATCGAGCCCATGACCACATCGCTGAACATCAGATCCTTCTGAGCCGCCGGAATGGCCGTCGAGATGAAGGTGCGATCGATATAGGTGATCATGTAGACCAGCACCGCCAGCAACAGCACCGTGTGCCGCACATGCGTCGGCTTCATCGCGGCTGCCGGGTTGGACATGGCTGATCCCTTCAACAGATTCCGGAAAATGCCGGCTTAGTAAGGCATGCTCGGCAAGTCGGCCGGCCGCGCCTCGCACTGGTTTACCGGCCGGTCGCGGCAGGTCTGCCAGAGTGTCGGAACGGAATTGCCCGCGATATAGACCGAATTGATGGTCTCGGTATTGTGGATGTCCGCAACGGGATTCTTGTCCAGCACCAGAAGATCGGCCCACTTGCCGTTCTCGATGCTGCCGATGGTCTTGTCACCCAGCCAGCGGGCATTGTCGCTGGTGGCGGACTTGATGGCGTCCATGGGCGAACGGCCCGCCAGCACTTCCAGCTGCATTTCCTCATGGGCATTAAAGCCGGGGTAGCGGCCATTGGGACCGGAGTCGGTGCCCATGCCGGTATTGACGCCCGCCTTCACCATGGCGGCGTAATTCTCCAGCGCCTGGAACAAGGTGCGGTCCATGTCCGCGAAAACCTTCTTCTGATACGGCAGGCCGGGGAACTTGGTGAAGCCCAGCACGACCGCCTTTTCGCGGTCCATACTCTTGAGCGCCTTCAAGGTGCCGGGCGTGACACCGCGCGTGAAGAACGGATCGTTCAGCCACGGCATGATCGCCAGGCTATAGGCCATTTCGCGGCTGAGGGTGGGGGAGACCTGCCAGGCGCCCTTGCTCTTCATCAGGTTCAGGAATTCCTGGTCGACCGGCTGATCGCGGACCATATGGCCGAAACCGTCAATGCCTTCTTTCAGCAGCTCCTTGGCGTCGGCCAAATAGAAGACATGCGCCACGGCGCGCAGATGTTTCTTGTGCGCTTCATCAATGATGGCCCGGGAGACCTCATAGGTCATCTTGACCGGAATGGTCTTGCGCTCGTCATCCATCCAGAGCTTGATGAAGTCCACGCCCTTGGCCGCCTGCTCGTCGACGAGCTTGCGCGCCTCCTCCGGCGTGGAGATCGGGTTGGTCACGCCCACAAGGCCGCCATAGCCGCCTTTCATGACAGCGCCCTGACCGGCGCTGAAGATCCGCGCCATGGTCGGGCGGCTCTTGCGCTGCTTGTTGCGCATGTCGAGAACGAAATCCTTGTCGGTGCCCAGCACCTGTACTGTGGTGACACCGTAAGCGGCGTACTGCTTCAGATCGGCCTGAACGTTTTCAGGCGTCTCGTATTTCTCGTCCTGGGTGACGTCATGCATCATGCCGAGATGGACATGGCTGTCGATGATGCCGGGCATCACGAACTTGCCGGACAGATCCACGGTCTTGGCGCCGGCGGGGGCCTTCAGTCCCGACATGGGACCGACATAGGCGATCTTGCCGTCCGTCATCACAATCGCGGAATTGGGTTTGGCCGCCGCACCGGTACCGTCAATCACCGTGACGTTCCGCAGCACCGTGGATTCAGCCAGGGCCGGCGCGCTCGCGGCCACAAGCGCTGCGACAGCCGCACCAAATTTCACAACCCGCATTTCAAAACTCCCCTGACAACGGCTCATTATGTGGAAGTTCTTTACGGCACAGGGCACGGAAAAAAAACAGCAAAAGCGCTTCGCTGCACTGCGGCATGAATGAAGGAATGCGGCGGAAAGAAAGAGGCCGCCCTTTCTTTCGAAAGGGCGGCGCCCAGCGCGGGTTGATCCCGCCTTATCCCGTCCCAATCGCACACAAACAAAGTGCGCGCGTTTTGCGATCTTGCGCCGATAACGTGTTGATTCTTGTTGTTTCCTCGACCCCAGTCGGCGGTCTTTCGCCGCCTTCACTGACGCGACTCCCTTTTAGCGGGGCCGCTTGCAGAAGAGACTATGTCAGATGACAGCGAATGACAAATGCCGCGGCCATCATGAATGCGAAAATCTTGCGCCAAAGGGTAAAGAAGCTAACGTCGCGCCCAGCAAAATTCCGGAGGGGAAAAATGGATCGCCGCAATGTGATGAAAGCGCTTCTGGGTACAACCGCAGCGCTATGGGCGCCGCCGGATGCCTACGCTTTGGGCCTGCCCAAGGACAAGATCAAGCGCATTCGCTACTACAAGACCCCGACGGACGCGGCGGGCCGGCCCAATATTCATCAACCGACCTTCAACCAATCCACCAACATTGTGGTCATAGAAACCCAAGGTGGGTTGATCGGCGTGGGTGAAGGCGGCGAGCCCTCCACCATGGAACAATGCGCCGGGCTTCTGATCGGCGAAGACCCGTTCCGCATCCAGGACCTGTGGCAGGTGATGGAGCGCGCCTATTTCTATCCCTCAGGCCGCGAAAAGACCCACTCGCTGGGCGCGCTGGACGTGGCGCTGTGGGACCTCAAAGGCAAGGCGCTGGGCGTGCCGGTCTGGCAGCTTCTGGGCGGCAAGAGCCGCGACTATGTGGAATGCTATGCGACCTCTTATCCCACCCCGGCCGGCGGCACCCTGGAAGATGCGGCACGCGCCTGCGTCGCCGAAGGGTTCCGCGCCTATCGCACCGGCGTGCGCGAGAACAAGGTGTTCGACCGCTTCGAAGCCGTGCGCCAGACTGTCGAAGATTGCCAGGCCATCCGCCGCGGCGTCGGCAAGGACGGCGCCTGGGCGATCGACTTCCACGGCACCATGGACCCGGAAGACGCCATCACGCTCGCCACCGAGCTGGAACCGCTGCACCCCTTCTTCTGCGAAGACCTGGTGCGCGGCGAGAATACCGAGGTTTACAAGGTCATGCGTCCGCGCCTGCGCGTTCCGGTCGCGGTCGGCGAGATCTATGGCGTCAAATGGGAGATCAACAATCTGATCGAGAAGCAGCTGATCGATTTCGCCCGCTGCACCGTGCCCAATGTTGGCGGCATCACCGAATACATGAAGATCGCCGCGCTGTGCGAGACGCACTATTGCGGCCTGATCCCGCATTTCACCGGCCCGATCGGCGAGACCGCGCTGGTGCACTGCCTGACCGCCACGTCCGTGATCGCGCTGATGGAAATGACCAGCGCCGGCCGCAAGCCCTGGCCCTATCTGCCACAGGCCTATGACTTCCATAACGGCAAGCTGTGGTCGAACGACCGGCCGGGCCTTGGCGTCACCTTGGATACCAGCAAGCTGCAGCAGGTCGGCGACTGGAGCGAGCATTACGCGCCGATCCAGATTAATCGCAGGCCGGATGGCAGCTACACGAACTGGTGATACCTCACCCTTCGACAGTCGCTAGCGACAGCGTAGTGCGACCAGGGTGAGGCGTAGTCCTCATGCTGAGCATGTTGAAGCCTGAGGACGCTTAGCCGGCCGCCTTAAACGCCGCGACGCACTTGCGTGCGCGCGCGGCAATGTCCGCATCGCTGAAGTCCGGTTTGAACAGGTCCGAGCCCAGGCCGAAACCCGCGGCGCCGGCCTTTCGCCATTCCGACATGTTCCCCGCCCCCACGCCGCCCACGGCATAGACCGGAATTGTTTTGGGCAGTACCGCCAGCATCGCCTGCAGATGGCTGATACCGCCGCTGGAGGCGGGAAACAGTTTCAGATAGCGCGCGCCCGCCGCCACCGCGGCAAAGCCTTCGCTCGGCGTATAGAAACCGGGCATAGCGGTAAGGCCCTTTTCAACACCGCGCGCGATCACGGCGGGATTGGTATTGGGCGTCACCAGCAATTTGCCGCCGGCATCGGCGACCCGGTCAACATCTTCGGGGGTCAGGACGGTGCCGGCGCCGGTCAGGCACGTGTCGCCGAATTGTCTGGCCAGCAGCGCGATGCTTTTCAGCGGCTCAGGCGAATTGAGCGGCACTTCGATGGCGCGGAAGCCGGCCTCGAACAACTCCGCCGCGATGGCTTCGACCCGCGAGGGCGTGACGCCGCGCAGGATGGCGACCAGAGGCATTTCGGCCAGAAGTGCATCAGCAGTCATGAGAAGATTTCCGCGTGGGCAAGAATGAGGCCTGACAGCGACGCCTGATCGCCGTCAATGGCCGTGGCTTCAACATCATAAGCGGCAAGCGCCTTGGCATAAAGCGCGGTCAGCGCGGGGGCGCAAACCAGCGGCACCTTGGCGCCCAGGTCGAACAAAGCCGCCGCGGTCGCCACGTCCTTGCCCACGATCAGGCCCGACAAATAGGAGGCGGCATCGCTCTTGGGCATTTCGCCGGTCACCACCCGCGCCCGGGTGCTGAACACCAGATAGAGCAGATCCGCCTCGCGGTTGGCTTTCGCAAACGCAAGCCCGCGCAGGAAGGCATCGTTGACGGCCACGTCCCCGCCGTCACGCGCCAGCACGCTGTGACGCCGCAGCAGCTCGAACAATTCGCCCGACAAAGCGGTCTGAAACGCGACGACCGCGCCGTCCTCGAGCGCCACCCATTTGGCATGCGTGCCCGGCAGGCAGATGACATGCCGGCCCCGGCCCAATTCGGGATGGAGCCGGAGCGCGCCCAGGATCTGCGTCTCTTCGCCCCGCATCACGTCCGGCGCGCCGGTCTTGCCGGTGCAGGAAAGCCCCGGAAGGATGGCGATAGCCCGCCCGTCCACTTCAAAGCGCGACGCCGCGGCGGCGATGGCGGCCGGCTTTGCCGGGCATTTCAGGTAGGGTACTTCGCGCCAGCCGATGGTCGAGCCCACCATGCCGCTGAGCAGCGCCGGCAATTGCCCATGCGCATTGTCCCATGGCGCCGCCGCAGCAGCGAAACGGCCGGCGCAATCGGGCACCGAGGCGCCCTCGCCTTCGGTGCGCGCCAGCACATGGCCGTCCTCGTCACACAGATAAAGCCGCAACCGGCTGGTGCCCCAGTCGCCCGCGATGAACGCTGCCCTGCTCATGGGCGCTTCTTACAGAGAGGATCAAGCCTTGTCGAACAGCAGGGCGCAACTCGGCCCTGGTCTTCTGCGGCACCTGCTTGCGCTTACTTTTGGCCATGGGTCGGTGAGTGACCCCGCGGCATGTTGAGCTCGTTGGGATGGACCGCGATCCCGGCGGGATCCAGGCCCCGCGCGCGGCGCCTTTCGCGCTGGGTGAGCACGTCTTCATAGAAGTCGCGGTCCTGGCCCACCACCCGGATGGTCACCAAAGTGCCGCCGCGTCGCACGCCTTCGGCATAGCCGGCGGCGTCATTTTCGCTGATGCCGGCTTCGATCAGCGCGCCGACAACCCCGCCAGCCGCACCGCCCGCCACCACGCCGGCCAGGGTGCTGGCCAGCCATCCCGCGGCAATCACGGTGCCGATGCCCGGCAGCACAAAAGCACCAAGACCCGCCAGCAACCCGGCCGCGCCGCCCAGGGCGGCGCCGATGCCGGCGCTTTTGTTTACCATCTGGCCGCGATCATCCCGGCCGTTCCCGTCCCGGTCGATTACGTCGCCCGTATTTTCCATATCGGCATTTTCCATGGCGAGGGCGCGTGACGGCGCTATGACGCCGATATCGTCTTCGGGAAGACCCGCGGCTTTGAGTTCATCCACCACCGCTCGGGCGCAGGCAGCATCGGGAAAAAGCCGGGACAGGGTCACCATCATGGCGGAACTCCACTTCAATATGGTGGCAACACGCGAAGAAAGAGCACGTTCCAGCCGGAACCCGCCTAGGACTGCGTTAGTTCTGCCGCCAAGGCGCAAAGCCGCTCCAGATTGAAGGGCTTGTGCAGAATCTGGACTTCCGCCTGCTTCAACAAAGCTGGCGGTGGGGAGTGGGAATAACCGGTCATCAGCAGGATTTTCAGATCCGGTTTCAGGGCGAGGCCCGCTTCCGCCAGGGCATAGCCGTCCATGCGCGGCATCTTGATATCCGACACCAGCAGAGAGATTTCCGGATGGCTCTTCAGCAGTTCCAGCCCCTCAACGCCATCCGCCGCCTCGAACACATGAAAACCAGCTTCCTCAAGCATCTCGGTCGCCAGCACACGGAGCATGACTTCATCTTCCGCCAGAAGCAGAACCGGTTTGTCGCTCATGGCCCCTCCCGGTCGCGCGGCATCAGGATGGTGATGGTGGTGCCGCGCCCCACTTTGCTTTCGATCACCAGATAGCCGCCGGACTGGCGGACAAAGCCGAAGGTCATGGAAAGTCCCAGGCCCGTGCCCTTGCCTTGCGGCTTGGTGGTGAAGAAAGGATCCACCGCCCGGCGGCGTACCTCGTCCGGCATGCCGACGCCGGTATCGGTCACCGCCAGCGCCGCATAATCGCCGGGCGTGAAGTTTTCGCCTTCCAACTCCGCCGGCGGCGCATCCAGGGTGACATCCCGCGTCTCCAGCACCAGGCGGCCGCCTTCGGGCATGGCGTCCCGCGCATTGATCGCCAGGTTGAGGATCACATTCTCCATCTGGTTGACGTCACACAGCGTGGACCAGGTGCCGTTCAGGCGCATGATCATCTCGACCTTCTCGCCCACCGAATGGCGGACCAGCTCGGTCAGTCCTTGCGCCAGGGTACTGAGATTGACCCGCTGCGGCGTCAGCGGCTGGCGGCGCGAAAAGGCCAGAATGCGCTGGGTGAGATGCGCGGCTCGGTCCAGCGCCTCGTCCGCCGACTCGATGTAGGTTCCGACTGGGGTGCCCTCGGTCTGAGCACCCAGCTTGCGCCTGAGCAGCCGCAGATTTCCTTTCACGATCATGATCAGATTGTTGAAGTCATGGGCGATGCCGCCGGAAAGCTGGCCCACCGCTTCCATCTTGTGGCTCTGGCGCAGCGCCTCTTCGGTCTTGCGCCGTTCCTCCATCTCTTCATGCAGCCGGGCATTGACCCGGGCCAACTGCTGCGCGCGGCGCGACAGGGCCGCCTGGGAGAAGCTCAGCACCGCGATCACCAGGGCGCCCATGGTGAGCAGCAGAATCACGCCGGCATAGCGGGCGATGCGCCGCTCCTCCGGCTCGGTCAGGCCCCTCATCAGCACGATGCCGACTTGGGCACCGTCCTGGCTCACCGGCACGGCGATATCGATATAGCCGGCGCCTGTCGACGCGCTGACTTCTTTGACGATCGCGGGCAAGCGCGTGTCACGGGTAAAACCGGCAATCATATGGCCATCGCCGCCATAGACGGCGGCGGCTTGCAGCTCCGGATTGACGCGCGTCGCATCGACATATTCTTGCGCCGCCTTCTGATCGGCAAACACGACCGCGGCGGTGACGCTGGCCGCCAGGATCTGGGCTTGCTCGCGCACGCTCTTGGCCTGCTGGGCGCTGTAAAGCTGCTCCTGATAGACCGCCATCAGCACGCCGGCCGCCAGCAACACTGCCGCCGCAGTGAGCGCGCCCACGACCATCGGGCTCCAGTTCCGCTTGCTGCCGTCCATGAGTGCAGGCCTCATGGCTGGCCTCGCATCTTCACCGCATGCGCCAGGCCCAGAAGCTTGGAGCTGATGGCAAGGCCTGCTTCGCCAGCCATGGCGTCGTCGATGTCGAAGCGGACGTGATTGCTCTCGATCACGAAGCTGATCATGCCATGAACGGAGAGACCGGAATCGGTCACGGTCACCACGGGGCGTCCCCGCATGGCGTCCAGCGTTCCGCGCACAAGTGCCGGGTCGCTTCCCGCCGGCAGGAAGATCAGCTGGCAATTGGCTGCAGGATCGGGCCCGGCCAAGTGCCGAACCTGCACCGCGTGATCGCCGGCATGCAGACCTGCTGCGGCCTGGTCCAGTTTGCCTCCGAAACGGTCCTGGCCCAGAAGGCAGATGGTGAATGGCGCGTCAGCACCCGCAAAGGCGCCGTCCGGCCAGGTGATGAAGGGAATGAATTTCGGCAAATAAGCAGCCTTGACCGCATACTCCAAAGACGGAGCGGCTTTGAGCGATCCCGGCAGCAGGCCCAGCAACAAGGCCAGAAGAAGACCGCGGCGCTTCATCAGAAGCGCAGCCTGGTTTCGAGATAGACACCACGGCGGATCTCGGCGCCGCCGGCATATTCCAGATGCTGGCCGTGCAAAAGATTGTAGCCGGACAGCGCCAGCGAAATCGTGTCGGAGACTTTCCAGCCCAGGCGCGCATTCAGTTCGACATATTCCGGAACCTTGGGATCGGGCAGCGCGCCGACATAGCGGAAGTCCGCGTCGAAATTGACGTCATCGCCCAGATTCATCGAAGAACGCAGCGAAGCCTGATGATGGGGATCATCGCCCGTCTGGGACAAGGGCAGGATCTTGCTGGCGCCGGGCTCGAATTCCAGGTCCAGATGCTGGGCGGTGACGCCAGCGGAGAGCTGCCACCAGTCGGTCGCCTGCAGGCTGCCCCAAACCTCGACGCCATGCACATCGCCTCGGATGGTGTTGGCCCAATGCAGCGGAAGGAAGGCGGCGGGCGTGGGCTCGATACTTTTCAGATCGTCATAGACATTCTCGAAGGCGTTGATGGAAAGCGTGAACTTGCCGAACCATTGGCCGCGATAGCCTGCCTCATAAGCCGTGACCTGCTCCGGCTTGAAGTTGGGATCGCCGACCAGAAAACGGGTCGTGCCGGCCAGTTCCACCACATCGGTGTCGAAGGGCGTGGGCGAGCGAACGCTGCGGGAGATAGCCCCCCAGAAAAGATCGGTGGAAGAGGCTTGCCAGGAAAGCTTGCCGCTGGGCATCAGGGCGATGCCCGAATAGGGATCATTTTCCGCCTTCAGACCGATGGTGGCTTCTACCGAGTCGCTGAGACGGATGCGATCCTCGGCAAAGATATTTGCGAGATTCAGGGTGCGCGTGCCCGGCTCCCAGGTGAGGGAGTTGTCAGTGCCGATGCGGTTTGCGATCTGATACTGCTCGATGCGGTCGCCGATGCCCCAGACGATGCTGTTCCAGTCCGCCAGCCGGAAATTGTGCTGCAGCTCCAGATTGTAGATGTCGAGATTGAACCCGCCTGCGCCCAGGGTATTGCGGCGCGTCTCATCGTAATAGGCCAGCACCTGCAGCGAGGAACCCTCCGCCAGCTGCCGCTGCCAGTTGAGTGTGAGATTGCCGCCGCCGATCACCTCGTCAGGTCCGGTGGGCTGGCCTTCGGCGCCGCCATAGACATCGCCGGACAGGGTCAGCAAATCAGGGCCGCCATTCCAGTCCAGCCGGAAGCCGGCTTGCGGCCGCGACCAGCCGTCATGGGCCGATACTCCGGCAGCGGTATTGAAGGAGCGCTGGTAGAAATCCTTGAAATAGACGCGATAGTCGATCGTGTCGGTGAGCGCGCCGCCATATTGCAACGCGACGCTGCTGTACTGATCACCCGGCTGCAGGATCGCCACACCGCCTGACGTATCAGAGGCCTTGCGGGTGATGATATTGACCACGCCATTGACAGCATTGGCGCCCCACAGGGTGCCGCCGGGCCCGCTGACCACTTCGATGCGCTCCACATCGTCGGCCAGCACATCCTGCATGTCCCAATAGACGCCAGAGTAGAGCGGGGTATAGACGCTGCGGCCATCGATCAGCACCAGCAGCTTGTTGGGAAAATTCTGGTCGGCATCGTTGCCGTTGAAACCCCTCGCCGCGATTTGATAGCGCGACGGGCTGGTCTGCATCACCTCCAGATTCGGCGCGAGCCTGAGCATTTCCGGTAGGCTGATGGCGCCCGAACGCACCACATCATCATGGTTGATGACATAGACCGCGGCCGCCGCGGTGGAGAGCGATTGCGGCGCTTTGGAAACCGAAGTGATCTCGACATTGGCGAGCTGCTCGATGCTGAGGTCCTCAACATCGTCAGCGGCGGCCACTTGTTGTGCCCAAGCCGGTGATGCCAGCAGCACCAGGCCTGTCAGGCCCGCGCCAGCCGCTTTCCCCCAATGCATGAATGAAGTCCCCCAAAAGCCGGCTTTCGGGCCACAACGCGGGACTCTTATAAAAGTTCCACTGTATACAAGGGTTTAATGCGGCAGGCCGCGGTGGGCCAGCATCGGCGCGATGTCCGGGTCTTTGCCGTAAAAAGCCCGGAACATGGGCCCGTAATCCAGGGTATGGCCCCGCGACAGGATCAGGTCACGGAAGCGTTGGCCATTGGCGCGCGTAAGGCCGCCATGAGCGGTGAACCAGGCATAGGAATCGTCCGCCAGCATCACGGTCCACTGATAGGCGTAGTAGCCGGAGGCATAGCCATTGGCCCAGATGTGCAGGAAGTAGCTGGAGCGGTAGCGCGGCGGCACATTGGGAAAATCGGTGCCGGTATCCTTCAGGGCCTTGGTTTCGAAGGCATCCACATCCTGCTTTGGCGAGCCGGCGGCAAGCATGTGCCACTTCATGTCCAGCTGCGACGCCGCCAGCAGCTCACCCAGGGCATAGCCCTGGCCCCATTTGTCGGCCGCCTTGATCCTGTCGACCAGGCTCTGCGGGATGGGCGCGCCTGTTTTGTAGTTCACCGCATAATGCTTGAGCACATCGGGATAGAGCGCCCAATTCTCGTTGAACTGGGAAGGAAATTCGACAAAGTCGCGCGCCACATTGGTGCCTGAGACCAAGGGATAGGTCTGGTTGGCGAAGAGGCCATGCAGCGCATGGCCGAATTCATGGAACATGGTGCCAACGTCGTCGAAGCTGATCAACGCAGGCTGGCCGGCCGCCGGCTTGGTGAAGTTCGCCACATTGTAGATCACGGGCTTGGTGCCCAGGAGCTTCGACTGGCCGACGAAATTGCTCATCCAGGCGCCGCCGGATTTGTTGTCGCGCTTGAAATAGTCGAAATACATCAGGCCCAGACTCTTGCCGTCCTGGTCGAAGACCTCGAACACCATCACGTCGGGCTGATAGACCGGAATGTCGCGGCGCTGCTTGAAGGTGATGCCGTAAAGTCTGTTGGCGGCATAGAAGACGCCATCCTTCAGCACCTTGTTGAGTTCGAAATAAGGCTTGAGCGCGGCCTCATCCAGGTCGTAGCGCGCCTTGCGCACTTTCTCGGAATAACGCTGCCAGTCCCACGGCTTCAGGTCGAAATGCGGACCGTCCTTGTCGATGGCCTGCTGGATCAGCTTGGCTTCCTCGGCCGCCTTGCCACGGGTGGGCGGGACAAGCTGGCCGATGAATTTTTCCACCGCGTCCGGTGTCTGCGCCATCTGGTCGTAAAGCACATAGGCGGCATAGTTGGGATAGCCCAGAAGCTTGGCCTTGTCGGCCCGCAGCACCGCCAGGCGCGAGATGATCTCGCGGGTATCGTTGCGGTCGCCTTTTTCGGCGCGCGTCCAGCTCTGGTTGAACAGCTTTTCGCGAATGCCGCGGTTTTCCAGCGAGGTGAGCAAAGGCTGCTGTGTCGTGTTCTGCAGCGGAATAACGTATTTGCCGGCGAGCTTGCGTGCCTTGGCCGCTTCCACCGTCGCCGCTACCTCGCTGTCGGTCAGGCCGGCAAGATCGGCCTTGTCGCGCAACACCAGGCCGCCCGCCTTGGCGGCTGCCACCAGCTTCTGCTGAAATTGCGCTTCCAGGCTGGCGTCTTCCTTGTTGATCTCTTTGAGATGCGTCTTGTCCTTTTCCGACAGCTGCGCGCCGGCATGGACAAACTGGCGGTAGTAAAGCGTCAGGACCTGCAGCGCCTCCGGGTCCAGCTTTAGGTTGGCGCGCTGATCGTACAGCGCCTTGACCCGCGCGAAGAGTTTTGCGTCTAGGAAAATCGCGTCATTGTGCGCCGCCAGCTTAGGCGCCTCTATCGTCTGCACCTTATCCAGGGCTGGATTGGTATTGGCCTGCACCACCGCGAAGAAGGTGTTGTTGACCCGTTCGAGCATGCGCCCCGAACGCTCCAGCGCGGCGATGGTGTTTTCGAAGCTGGGTGCGGCCAGATTGGCGGCGATGGCATCAATCTCCGCCCTCTGCTGCTTCATCCCTGCATCAAAGGCGGGCTGATAGTCGCCATCCTTGATCAGGTCGAACCGCGGGGCCTGGTACGGCAGACTGCTGGGGACCGCGAACGGGCTGGGCGCGGGCGCTGACAATGCCGGAGAGGCCGCCGCGGCCCACAAAAGAGCCGGCAATGCCACATAGAAAGAACGATATCCGGCCATGCCCGTCCCCGAGGTTGCGAGAGGACGATATTACCTGGCCAAAGCCAGAGCGCCAGAAGGGCGACCTTGCGATGCGATCATTAAAAATTCAGATGAACCCGCCGGTGGCCCGGATCGCGGCCCGCGCGATGGTGACATTCTCGCGCACCGCCTGCCGCTTGTGGTGGTTCAGGGTCAGCACGGCCTGGACGGAGGCGTTGTACTCACCGGGCAGCGGCGCCCGCACAGCGGTGACCTGGCCTGCATCAATCTTCATTGTCGCGCCGTCGGGGCGGGTGAGCTTGACCAGATCCAGACTGCTCTTTGCCGATTTCAGGGTCTTGGTGATGCCGCCGACATAGGCGCGGGTCTCGGCCGGCAACCTGCCGCCATGCTCTACCCGGCCCGGGCCTGCATTGTAGGCGGCGAACATTTTGGGAAAGCCGTAGCGCTGGTGCAGCCAGCGCAGATAGGCGGCGCCCGCCATGATGTTGTCGCGCGCGTCGAAGGGATCGTCACCCAGCTCATGTTGCTCGGCCATCTGGCCATAGGTTGAGGGCAGCACCTGCATAAGACCGATCGCGCCCGCGCGGGAGACGATCGGCTTGTTCTCGGCCAGCATGGTGCGTCCGCCGCTTTCCTGACGCATGACGGCGCGAATCCATGCCTTGGGGATATGAAAACGCTGAGAGGCTTCGGTAATGGCCGCATCCCAGCGGTTGAGAAGCTGGGAAGAATTCATGCCGGATTCGATGTCGTAGGCCGAGGGTTCCTGCGACGGCCGCGTCGCATCGATCAGGCGCACCAGCATGTTCGGACGGTGCATGGAGAGGTTCCGCTGCGGACCGAAGTTCGCGGTCTGCAGCATCAGGGCCGTGACACAGCACAGGCTTCCCAGAAACAGGTTGCGCGCACGGCTGCGCTTGGCGGCGATGGTTTCATTTATGGCAACAGCGTCAGACACAGTGGCTCCTGTCAGGGCGTCAGAGTGATTGAAACTTTGGTAGCAAACGTGGGCGCGCGAACTTTTTCAGTCAGGCGCGGGAACAACCTTGTTCCTCACGCGTATGCACCCCAGCACTCGTGGAGATACATAAATCGCCGCGACGATTCAAGCTGCAACTTTTCGGAACAAAAGTTCCGCGAGTTTCCGCACGATCATGCGTGCGAGATCGCGTGCAAAATCAGGCGTGCGTAATGCCGCGCAGGTGCGACGTCAATATTTTCACATCGCCATTGTTTGCCGCCAGCACGGACATGAACTGATCCCGCTGCGCCAGCGCCAGCCAAACACCGCTCACAGCAACGTCGAGCAGCAGCGGCTGCGGACCATCCGTACGCACGCGGAAATCGATTGCTGTTGCGGCATTGCCGCCCGTGATCTGCGTGCTCACGACATAGTCGCCAGGGGCGCGCTCGCGCGATGACGTCACCCGGAGCGACTGGCCGGCATAGAGCGAGAAATAGGACTGATAAACCGACATGATGTAGTCGCGATACGCCGCGACATAGGCATCGATATCGGCGGCGTCAGCCTTGGCCGCATAAGAGCCGAGCAGGAACAGGGCGACGCGGCGCACATCGGTGAGGCCGAGAAGAAAGGTCGCGAAGCGCTGACGGCGCTCCCCCGCGGGAACGTTGGTGTCATTCAGGACGTCGAAACCCTTAAGGATGCTGGCGGAGACAAAATCCTCCGCGGCATTCGCCGCCCAGACGGGAGAGCTCAGAGAAAAGCCGCACAGCGCCAGCGTGCCGGCACCCAACAGATGTCTGCGATGCATGATGTTCCTTCGACCGAAATCCGCTATGCCCCGCGGATGATGTGGCCCCTGTCCTTCTTCTTGCCCGGCAATCACGCCCGAAATGCGGCAGGAACTTTTGCTTGCATCAAAAAGCCGGACGTTCATCCTTAAGCCCATGATCCCATTGTCGGTCCTCGACCTTTCCCCAATCAAGCAGGGCAGCGATGCAGCCGCGGCGTTGAAGGAAAGTGCCGAACTGGCACGAAGTTGCGAAAAACTTGGTTACCGTCGCTATTGGCTGGCAGAGCATCACAACATGCCCGGCATCGCCAGTGCAGCGACCGCGGTGGCGATCGGCCATGTTGCGGCCGCGACCAGCACCATCCGCGTGGGCGCCGGCGGCATCATGCTGCCCAATCATGCACCGCTGTTGATCGCCGAACAGTTCGGTACTCTGGCCGCACTGTTTCCCGGCCGCATCGATCTGGGGATTGGCCGCGCGCCCGGCACCGATCCGCGCACAGCGCTGGCATTGCGCCGGCATCTTCAAACCGATCTCGACAACTTTCCGCGCGATGTTCAGGAACTGCTCGCCTATCTCGCGCCTGCGGCGCCAGGCCAGGCGGTACGCGCCATTCCCGGCGAAGGCAGCAATGTGCCGGTGTGGATTCTGGGCTCCAGTCATTACGGCGCCCAGCTCGCGGCGGCGCTGGGCCTGCCTTACGCCTTTGCATCGCATTTCGCGCCGGACGATCTGGATGTCGCCGTCCCGCTTTATCGCCGTTCGTTCCAGCCTTCGCCTTGGCTGGACAAGCCCTATGTGATGCTGGGACTGAATGTGTTTGCCGCCGACACCGCCCAAGAGGCCGGGTTGCTTTTCACGTCCCTCGAACAGGCCTTCGTGAACCTGCGCACCGGCCGCCCCGGCCAATTGCCGCCGCCCCAGCCTGGGTATGCCGAAACCTTGGAACCGCGCATCGCCGATATGCTGGAACGCGTGCTGCGCTGCGCCATCGTGGGCGGACCAGCTGAGATTTCAGCAGGGCTGGACCATTTCATCGCCGCCCACCAGCCAGACGAGATCATGGTCACGGCCCAGATCTACGATGCCGCGGCGCGGCAACGCTCTTACGACATATTGGCACAAATTCATTCGCCGCTAGGTACCTAGTGCGGCACCTGCTCCGCTGGCCCGCACCGCGCCCCGCTGCTAGGATTACAAAAGAAAAACGCCCTAAGGGCGGGCTCGGGAGGAAGATGATGAATTCCAACAGGTGGCTGATGGCCGCCGCCGCATTGGCTTTGACCGCGGCGGGATTGACGGGTGAACAAGCGATTGCACAGGACGCCGCACCTGCTGCCGCAGACCAGGCTACTTTGGTGCGCGCCGCGCGTCCGCCGGCCAAGCCGATCGTGGCCTGGGCCGCCAAGCCCACCAAGCTGCCGCCCTACGTGGCCCCCAACAAGCTGATCTATCGGCTGTCCGATGTGCTGGCCGCCCACAAAGGCAAGCCGAGCTGGAAGCAGGCGGTCTTCTCCAGCCGCGATTTCATCGGCGAGTGGATTTCCATGGCGCCGGGCGAAAAGACCAAGACCCAGTTCTATGCCGACGATCGCGTTTTCTGGGTGGTGCAATCGGGCTCCATGAAAGTGACCATCGAAGGCCAGGAGCCTTTCATCGCCACCAAGCATTTCCTGGTGCAGGTGCCCAAGCGCCTGCAATACAGCATGGAAGCGGTGGGCGATGAGCCCGTGCTGCGCTTCCAGATGCGCCCCGCCGGTGAATCGCCCGACTTTCCGCTGACCGAGACGCCAACCCCGGCCAAAGGCGTCACTTATGTTCAGGCGACCTATACCGGCCATGGCGACTACGACAAGATCAACCATCCCTATATCGATTTCGAAAAGCAGATCGTGCAGGGCGGCGAGAAGACCGGCGTGTGGATCCGCGACGACCACACCTATGTCACCATCCTGCGTTCGCAGAAGGGCGTGCCCACGCCGCCCGATAACGAATGGGGTCACTTCCACGCCAACTTCCCCGAGATCTGGCTGATCGTCGAAGGCACCCAGCAGTTCCTGGTCGAAGGCGAGAAGCTGGTCACCGTGCATGACGGCGATATCGTAGAGGCGCCGACGGGGCGCTATCACCGCGCCATGCCGTATGGTGATGGGCCATCCACGCGCCTGGCCTACATTCCCCGTCCGGACAATCTGCATTGGTTCCAGCCGGGCCTGGCCGCCGGCGGCAACTGATCTTCGAAGGAGCTATCGTGACTTCCAGACTTTTCCTCACGCTGGCGTTCGCGGTGGCCGCAGCGCCGGCCTTCGCAGCGGACTATCAGGTCAATCTCGGACCCATGCCGCTGGATGACGAGACCAAGGCCGTGATCGCCGGCCGCGGTGAAGCCACTATCAGCTCGGACGGCAAGACCATGAGTGTGAAAGGCAACTTCCGCGGGCTGCCCTCCAATGCCACCGAGGGCCATGTCATGATCAGCCCCGTGACCGGCGTGCCCGGCAAGCCGGCGTTCGACCTCAATATTCCCAAAGCCACCAGCGGCGACATTTCCGGCGAGTTCAAGCTGAACGCGGCCCAGGCCGCGGCCCTGCGCAGCGGCAGGCTCTATGTCCAGCTCAACAGCGAAAAAGCGCCCGCCGATGTGCCCTGGGGCCCCAAGGGCACCTTGTGGGGCTGGATCTTCCCGGCGCATCCGACGCCCGGCCAGGACGTGCCGGAGGAAGGCCATTGGTTCCTTCCCCAGACTGACACGCCCCAAAGTTGATCAGAACAGCTGACCGAAGAATCAGTGAGGACAAAAATGCGTAACAAGACTCTTCTGCTGGCCGGCGCCGCTCTTGGCCTGGCCGCGGCGGTCGGCACTATGGCATTTGGACAAGATGCTGTGAGAATGGGCCGGCCCGGTCCTTTCACCCAGGCGCAGGTCGATACGGGCCACCAGGCCTATGCCGACAATTGCGCGCTTTGCCATCGCGCCGACATGGCCGGCACCAATGACGCGCCGGCGTTGACGGGCACGGCCTTTATGGGCGCCTGGAAAGGCCGCAACACCGATGCGCTGTACAGCAAGATCAGCAAGACCATGCCAGCAAGCGCGCCGGGCAGCCTGGACGAAGCGACTTATACGGCCATCACCGCCTATATCCTGCGCGCCAATGGCGCGACACCGGGCACCACCGCTTTCACGCCATCCGCATCGGTCGGTATCGGCACGATCGCCAATGGCCAGATGCCCGCGGGCCTTGATGCAGCACCACGTGTAGCGCAGGCCGGTGGCGCAGCGGGTGCGGCGGGCGTTCCCCCGCGCCGCCCGACGAGCCGCTTCAGCCTGCCGACCAAATTCGGCCTGACCTTGAAGGGCGACATCAAGAACTACGTCCCCGTCACCGACGAGATGCTGCGCAATCCGCCGGACGGCGACTGGCTGATGTTCCGCCGCAATTATGCCGGCTGGAGCTACAGCCCGCTGAAAGAGCTCAACACCGACAATGTCGGGAAGCTGACGCTGAAATGGATGTGGTCCATGCCGGAGAACGGCACCATGGAAATCACGCCCATGGTCCATAACGGCATCATCTATGTCTGGGGCACCGGCAACACCATCCAGGCGCTGGACGCCAAGACCGGCAACCTGCTTTGGGAAAACCGCATCGGCCCGGCGCCGCGCGCGCCCGGCCCTGGCCCTTCGACAGAGGAAACCCGCAGCCTGGGTTTCTGGGGCAACTATCTCTTCGTCAACACGCCTTACGGCATGGTCTATGGCCTGGACGCGCGCACCGGCGAAGAAATCTGGAAGAACAATATCGTCGACTACAAGCCCGGCATTGGCGGCTCGACCGGCGGCGTGATCGTGATCAACGGCAAGGTACTGGTGGGCATGACCAATTGCGGCCGGCCCGGCACCGACGATCATTGTTATATCAGCGCCTATGACGCCAAGACCGGCAAGCGCGTCTGGAAATTCGTCACCGTGGCGCTGAAGGGCGATCCCGGCGGCGACAGCTGGGGCACCCTGCCGGACAATCAGCGCAAGGGATCCGAGACCTGGATCGCCGGCACTTACGATCCGGAACTGAACACCACCTACTGGGGCACCGCCCAGGCCAAGCCGTGGCGTCGTGACCTGCGCGGCTCCAGCACCGGCGATACCAACTATGCCAACTCGACCGTGGCGCTGGATCCCGACACCGGCAAGATGAAGTGGTTCTTCCAGCACGGGCCCGGCGAGTCGCTGGACCTGGACGAGGTTTATGAGCGCGTGCTCATCAACCATGGCGATCAGAAGACGCTGATGACCATCGGCAAGGCCGGCAT
>Ga0070665_100000258_pt1 | contig 86791 bp, 39 predicted proteins | sample KBSS13metaG_FD_65862 | JGI IMG/M metagenome (GOLD analysis project Ga0070665, IMG submission 65862) | Switchgrass rhizosphere microbial communities from Kellogg Biological Station, Michigan, USA - KBS S1-3 metaG | ecosystem: Host-associated > Plants > Roots > Rhizosphere > Soil ... | reverse complement strand
CGATGGCGGTCACCGAGCTGGCCGAGACGATCCGGTGCTCGGGGCGGAGCTGGTCCTCGTTGATGCCGAAGACGGCGGTGAAATCCGGCGTCTCGGCCGGCGGCGAGCAGAGGATCACCCGCTTGGCGCCCGCCGCCAGGTGGCGCTCCGCCTCGGCGCGGGTGCGAAACTTCGAGGTCGCCTCGATGACCACCTCGACCCCCAGGTCCCCCCAGGGGGGCACCTCCTGCGAGCCCTTGGGCTCGGTCAGCATCTTCACCTGCCGGCCGGCGACCTGGAGGTCGCCGTCCTGGATGCTCACCTTGTCCGGGAAACGCCCGAGGATCGTGTCGAAGCGGAGCAGATAGGCGAGTCCCGCGGGGTCCGCCAGGTCGCTCACCGCCTGGATCCGCAGGTCGTCGCTCTTATAAAGGATGCGGAAGATGTTCCTCCCGATCCGTCCCAATCCCATCAAACCGATTCCGGTGGGCATGAAAATAGGCCTCCCTTCCAACCGTGGCGGGCTTGCGGGTCCGCCCGCCGCCCTTGTCCAGCTGGAAACCTAACACATCCCGACCCTCACCCCCGGCCCCCCTCCCGTCCCCTCCCGCCGAAGGTTTCGTAGGGGATAGGGGAGGGGTATCCAGGCTGGAGCGTGGGAGCAAGTACGAGGGAGTTGTACTGAGGCTCTACTCCCGCACGTAGAGCGCGATGTGCTGCCCTCGAGGGTGACCCCAACCTCCCAGCGGCTCCATACGCCAGGGCAGGCCCGCGGCACATGCGCGCAGATCCTCGACGCGGTAATGAAATGGATCGCGGTCCGGATAGGTGGTGCCGCCATGAGGCTCGTAGGTGCGTGGCTGGGATGCCGGCCAATCCGCTGGACATTCGAAGTACGTCGCATAGAACTGCCCCCCGGGCCGCACGCAGCGGGCGAGCTCGCCGAGGCAACTCCGCAGCCAGTCCGCCGACAGATGCGTGAACACCGACTGGGCGAGGACGAAGTCGAAATCCGCCCCGAAACGCCAGGCTTCGAAACCGCCGTTCGCCAGCAGGTTGCCGGACGGGAGCCGCTCGCGAAGCCCGGCCTTCTCCAACTCACCCCAACCCGCGGTCAACAAAGACTCGTTCACGTCCATGCCAAAGTAGTGACCAGGATCGAGATAACGGACGAAGTGGACGCCGCCCCGCAGACAACCGCATCCCAGATCGAGCAGCCGCATGCCCGGCTTCAGGCCACGGCCGACCAGAAAACCGAACTGGAGGGCTCCCACATGCTCCCAGAGCCCTCCCACGAACTCCCGGTGGCCTCCGGCGGCGATCTCCTCCGTCGAGAGCTGCTGCAGGTACTTATTGGGCAGAGGGCCCGGCTCTGTCATCTCGGCTCCACCGGCGGCTTGGCCGTTCCCTTCTGCACCTTCGTCCCGGCTTTCCCCGCGATCGTCTTGACCACCGGCGGCAGCGGCGCGTTGGCCGGGTGGGAGATGGAGTAGACGACGACGTCGGCCTTATTCCGCAGCTCCTGGGTCCACTTCGCCATCTCCTGGGTCATCTTCTGCTGCTTCAGGGTCTCGCGGATATCCTCGCGGACGTCTTCGAGCGGCGGCGGCGGTTGCCCCCGCTTCTGCATCTCGGGGGTGAGCACCTCGCGATAGTAGCGGTTGAGCTCGTCCGGCCCCACGAAGACGCGGGCGCCCAGACGCTCGTCCACGTAGGTCAGCACCAGGAGCTGGCGGGCGACGAGCTGGCGCAACGTCCTGGGGTCCAGCCCCACCTCTTTCAGGGCCTTCTGGAAGGCGGCTTCGTCCGGGAAGCGGGAGCGGATGTCGGCGACCCGCTTCTGGATGTCGTCGACCGGCACCTGCTCGAAGTTGAAGCGGTCGATCTCGTGGAACTGCAGCCGCTGGTCGATCAGCGCGTCGAGCACCCGGCGGCGGAACCGTTCGTCGGTCTCGCCGGGCCGCGGCTGCTCGAGGCCGAGCCGGACGGCCCGCTCGACGTCGGAGGCGAGGACCGGGTCCTCGTCCACCACCGCCAGCACCCGGTCCTGGAGCGTGGCCTGCCCGGCGGCCGCCGGAGGGGCGGGCTTCGCGGGCGCCGGCTTCGGCGTCTGCGGCGGCTTCGGCGTCTGTGGCCGGGCGGGCGAGCCCGCCGCGAGGAGAGCAGCGATCGAGAAAACGAGCGGAACGGCCGCCAGCAACGGCCGGAAGGAGCGCGAGTCGGTCTTCATGCGCCCATGCTAGCATCCGCCCCGACGACCCCGAAAACCATGGCCGCCAACGACAACATCCTGAAGATCGGCCTGGCGCAGATCGACGGCCGGCTGGGAGATGTCGAGCACAACGCCGGGCTCCATCTCGAATGGATCGCACGGGCGCGGGAGGCCGGCGTCCACCTCCTGGTCTTCCCCGAGCTGTCGCTGACCGGCTACCGGCTCCTCCACCTGACCCCGCGGGTGGCGCTGCCGCTCGGCTCGCCCGTGCTGGCGCGGCTCGCCGAGGCCGCCGGCCCGATGCGCGTGGTGCTCGGCCTGGTCGAGGAGGGGGAGCGCGGCGTGCTGCACAACAGCGCCGTCCTGCTCGCCGGGGGCGCGCTCGCCCACGTCCACCGCAAGCTCTACCTGCCCACCTACGGCCTCTTCCAGGAGGAGCGCTTCTTCGGCGCCGGCCGGCGGCTGGAGACCTTCCAGCTCCCCGGGGGGACGGCCGGCCTGCTGATCTGCGAGGACCTCTGGCACCCCGAGCTGGCGCGGCGGCTGGCGGTGGCGGGCACCCGGCTGCTGATCGTGGTCTCGGCGGCTCCCGGCCGCATCGGCCCGGGCGCCATGCCCGAAAGCCAGGAGAGCTGGGAGACCCTCACCCGCGCCACGGCGCTGCTCAACACCTGCTGGGTTCTCTACTGCAACCGCGTCGGCTGGGAAGAGGGGTCCTTCTATCCCGGCGCCAGCCACGTCGTGCGCCCCGGAGGGGAGATCGCGGACCGCGCGCCGCTGCTCGAGGAGCACCTGCTGGTGGCGGAGATCGACCTCCGTGACTCCGACCGCCTGCGCTGGCGCCTGCCGCTGCTCGACGCCGAGCGCTCCGACATCGAGGGTCCCTCCGCGTGATCCGGCGCGAGCAGGTCCGCGCGCGCCTGCGGCTCAACACCCAGCTCGCCGAGACGGTGCTGACCAGCTTCATCCGCGACGCCGTCGAGACCTCCGGCACCGCGGGGGTGGTGGTGGGCCTCTCCGGCGGCGTCGACTCCTCGCTCTCGGCGGCGCTCGCCGCGCGCGCCCTGGGACCCGAACGCGTCCACGGCTTCCTGCTCCCCTACCGCACCTCGTCCCCCGAATCCGAGCGAGATGCCCGCGCCGTGGCCGGGCATCTCGGCATCCCGCACCGGGCGATCGAGATCTCCCCGATGGTGGACGCCTACTTCGCGCTGGAGACGGACGCCGGGCCCGACCGGAGGGGGAACAAGATGGCGCGCGAGCGGATGACCATCCTCTTCGACCAGGCCAAGAAGCTCGACGCCCTGGTGCTAGGCACCTCGAACAAGACCGAGATCCTCCTCGGCTACTCCACGGTCTTCGGCGACAACGCGAGCTCGCTCAACCCGCTGGGCGATCTCTACAAATGCCAGATCTGGGAGCTCTCGCGGCATCTCGGCCTGCCCTCCGAGGTGATCGACAAGGCCCCCTCGGCCGACCTCTGGCCGGGGCAGACGGACGAGGGGGAGCTCGGCTTCTCCTACGAGCTGGCCGACGAGGTGCTCTACCTGCTGTTCGACCTCGGGCTGCGCCCCGAGGAGGTCGCCGAGCGGGGATATGAAGAGAAGGTGGTGCGGCGGATCGTCGCGCTCGAGCAGCGCTTCCGCTTCAAGCGCCGGCTGATGCTGATCGCCCGCCTCTCGGGGAGCGCCGTCAACCTCGACCAGGAGATCCCCAGGGACTGATGGCCGGCAAGCTCCTGGTCGTCGCGACCCCGATCGGCAACCTCGACGACCTGTCGCCGCGGGCCCGCGCCGCCTTCGAGTCGGCGGACCTCGTGGCCTGCGAGGACACCCGCCATACCGGCCGCCTGCTGGCCCACCTGGGGATCAAAAAGCCGCTGGTCTCCCTCCACGAGCACAACGAGCGGCAGCGCCTGCCGCGCCTGCTGGCCGATCTCCAGGAAGGGAAGACGATCGCGGTGGCGAGCGACGCCGGCACCCCGCTGCTCTCCGACCCCGGGTTCCTGCTGGTGCGCGAGGCGGCAGCCCTGGGGGTGCGGATCGAGCCGATCCCCGGCGCCGCCGCGCCGCTCGCCGCCCTGATCGTCTCGGGCCTCCCCCCCTACCCGTTCACCTTCGCCGGCTTCGCGCCGCCGAAGGCCGGCAAGCGGCGCACCTTTTACAAGCACTGGGCCGGTCTCGGCCATACGCTGGTGGTCTTCGAGTCCCCCCACCGGCTCCTCGCCAGCCTGGAGGATGCCCTGGCCGAGCTCGGGGACCGTCCGGCGGCGGTCGCCCGCGAGCTGACCAAGATGCACGAGGAGGTGCTGCGCGGCCCCCTCTCCGCGCTGCTCGCGGAGCTGAAGGCGCGACCCTCGCTCAAGGGGGAGTTCGTGCTGGTGATCGGCGGCGCGGCGGCCTTGTAACAATTTTTCCACCCCGATCGCCTGAGATTGACGACCGCCCGGAGCGGTCCTATAGTGGTTTTCGTCCCCTCTGTCTACGTATTCGGCACTGATAACGTATGTCCAACACTTTTGGGGAAGGAGCTCCCATGCAAGCACGCCGTTCCGTCCACATCCTGTTAGCGTTTCTCGTCCTCCTCACCGTCAGCGTCGCCGCGCAGGCGCAGGCGACCCGGACCTGGGTTTCGGGAGTCGGCGACGACGCCAACCCCTGCAGCCGCACGGCCCCCTGCAAGACCTTCGCGGGCGCGATCTCGAAGACCGCGACCGGCGGTGAGATCAACGTCCTCGATCCCGGCGGCTTCGGCGGCGTGACGATCACCAAGTCGATCACCATCTCCTCCGAGGGGTTCGAGGCCGGCGTGCTGGTGTCGGGCACCAACGCCATTATCGTCAATGCGACGAACACCTCCGTCGTCGTCCTGCGCGGGCTCGACATCGAGGGCCTCGGGACGGGCCTCGCCGGCATCAAGGTCCTGGCGGCCGGCGCGGTCCACGTCGAGAACTGCACGATCAACAACTTCACTCAGCTGGGTATCGACTTCGTACCCACGAGCGCCACCATCGCCACCAGCCAGCTGCACGTCACGAATACGATCATCCGCAACAACAGCGGCGCCTCCAGCGGCGGAATCCGCGTCAAGCCCGGCGCCAACGTATCGGCCCTCGGCAGCATCGAGAACACTCAGCTGAAGAATAATTTCTTTGGTCTCCGCGTCGAGGACAACAGCTCGGTGACGGCCAAAAACACCACGGCCGCCAACAACGCCTCGGCCGGCTTCATCGCCGTCTCGAACGTGACCGGGGTGACCCTGAACCTCGAGAGCTGTGTCGCGAGCGGCAACGTGAACGGGATCAAGGCGGACAACCCCAACGCCTTCGTCCGGATCTCCAGGTGCCTCATCTCCGGCAACACCAACGGCCTCGTCACGACCACAGGCCCGGGCCATATCGTCAGCTTCGGCAACAACAGTAATGCCGACAGCGGCGCGCCGAACGGCCCCAACATCGCCCAGCAGTAAGCCGGGCGCGCGCGCAGACTTCAAAGCCCTCCTCGTGAGCTCACGAGGAGGGCTTTCCGCTTTCTCCCGCGCCAGAGTCGGCCCCTTCCCCCCCTCCTCCCCCGGCGCCCTGAGCCTTGCGCCTGCCTACTCGAAGTACCCGAAGACGTCGAGGATCAGATTCAGGCCCCCGGTAAAGGGGCTCACCTGGAGGGCGAGATCGGGAATCGTCGTACCCAGAGGCACGATCGCTCCATTGCCCAGCGCGCTCTCTCCGATGTCGAAGCTCAAGGTACCCACGGCCGGCGCCGCGGCGTTCGAGGCATAGAGCCGGATGTCCCCGGTCGCCGTGGCTCCCAGCGCCACCACGTTGAGGAAGACCGCTTTGGCCCCCACTGGCACATTGCAGTTTCCCTGGAGTTGGAACGTCCGCGTCGATCCACCGGTCAAGCTCGGGCCTCCGGTGTCCGCGGCGCGGGTGTCCACCGCGCGACAGCCGGCAAGCGGGTGATACTTCAGCGGCGCGCCGGAAGAAAAGTAGCCGTTGACGTCGAACACCGCGTGCACCGATCCGGAGGAGGTGGACGACACGAACTGCATGCCGAGATCCGGGGTGGAGGAGGCCAGGGCGCTCCGCTCCCCCTCGGCGATCCAATTGATGCCGGCGTTGAAGCTCAGGTTCGTTGCAACGGGCACGGGAACGCCCGCCGGGTAGAGCACGATCGCGCCGCCGTCAGACGGGGTGGGAACGATCTTGAGGTTGGAAGAGACGGCGCCCACGCCCGATGCCGGGATGCCGCAATTACCCTGCACCGAAAACGTGCGGGCGACGCCGGACACCAGAGGCGAGGAAGGCCGGGTATCCACCACCCGGCAGGGAGCGAGCGGCTGGAAGCCGAAGGGGCCCTGCGCACCGGAAGGCGCCGACGTGTCCTGGCTGAAGTAGCCGTCGACGTCGATCGTCAGGTGCACCTGGCCGGGCGTGCCGCTGACCGTGAGCTTGATCCCCAGGGTGCCCGAGCCGTCGGTGGCCAGACGGACGATGGCGTTGTTCGACCGTGGCGACGTGGCCGGCAGGAAGTTGAGAATCCCCTTGTTCGGGGTGGTGACCGGGAGGTTCCCCGGATAAAGACCGAGGAAGCCGCTGTCCGTAGGTTGGATCGCCGTGACGGCGAGCGAGAGGGCCTTGGCGCTGCTCGGGATGTTGCAGTTGCCGGCGACGCTGATCACCAGCGGCGCGCCGGAGGTCAGGGGAGCGCTGCCGCGGGTATCCAGGACGCGGCAGCGCGGCACGGCGAAGAAACTCTCGGCGGCGGGAAGGGGATCGCTGTTGACCGAAACCTTCGTGCTGACCGACGCGGTCAGGCCGTCGGTGTCCGTCACGGTCAGGGTTACGGAGTAGCCGCCGGTCGCGGCATAGGTGTGGCTGGCCGTGACTCCGGAGCCGGAAGCCGAGTCGCCGAAGGTCCAGGCATAGGAGACGATCCCGATGTTATCGCTCGAGGTGGCACCGTTGAACGAGCAGGAGAGGCCCGTGCAAGTAAAGCTGAAGCGGGCCACCGGCGGCACGCAACCCGCGCCCGCAGCCGGTACGAGAGGATCTCTGGTTGGATAGCCAAGGACCTCCACTCCGTCAGAGAGACCGTCGCAATCGCTGTCGACCCGGAGGGGATTGGTCCCGATCAGCGTCTCGAAGCCGTCAATCAGGTGGTCACCATCGGCGTCGGTGTGCGGGTAAACATAGCCGATCCAGTCGTTCAATCCCGAAACGGAAGCGTAGCCGGCCGTCTGCATGGAAGCCAGTTCCGACTCCGGAAAGATCGCATAGTCGTCCCGGCTGGAGTTGTAAAGGCGATAGAGACGCACCGCGCCGGGAGGAATGCAGGAGACCTCCGGCGTACAGCGCTGATAAATGTAACCTTCGATGCCGTCGAGTTCGTAGCCGGCGCCCTTGAAAGCGAGAATGCCGGCGTTATCCGTGGTGTAAGTGGTGTCCCGATCGGGATCTGACAAACTGCTCGGCTTGTAGGTCATCCGATAGAGCGGCACCAGTGGCGGAGAACCGGCATATGGCGCCTTGTCACCCGTGAAGAGGTCGACCGAAGCCTTTGGGTTGCTGGGGTTACACGGACCCACGGGACAGGAGATACCTGGAAAGGAAGGGTATCCCGGCAAGAGCGGACCGGTCGAGGAATACAGGGACGGAGAGTCCAGGATCGCCGCCGACGCCATTTGAGGCACGCTGGTATAGAAGAAATCCTGAGCGCTGTTGCTGTAGAGGCTGAACAGCGGAGTGAGACGGTTGGGGATCTGGGCTCCTCCTGTCGTACCCAAGGCGGCCCTTACTGCCGCCGAAACATCAGGCTTGCCGTATCCGAATTGAGAATTCCAGCCCGTCGGGTTTTCCAGGTGGGTCAGCAGCAAATCCTTGATATTGTCCTTGGACAAGAGCGGATTCACCGAGCGGAGAACGCCGACGGATGCCGCCATGAAAGGAGAAGCCATCGAGGTTCCGGTGCACAGACCGTAGTCCGTGAAGCCGGGACAGACCGACCCTGTACCGGCGTAGTAGATCCCGCGATAGAACGTGGAGAGAATCTGCTTGGCGGGCGCAACGATCTGGCCCGAGTTATAATTGGATCCACATTCAAAGCTGCCCGTCGTGCAGTCGTTCCAGAAGTTACCCGCCGCGTCGATGCCACCGACCGCCAGGGTCCTGGAATCACTGGCGGGGAAATCGACCGTCGGGCTATGGTCATTTCCCGAGGCCACGACGACCAGGACATCCCGGTCCTCGGCAAGCTGGAGCGCCGTGCAAAAAGTATTCGTGGAGCCTTGGCAGTTAGGAGGGGGAGGCGTGTCGCCCGCGCGATAGCCGAAGCTCAGGTTGAGCACCTGGGCACCTTTCTGGATCGCGCCGTTGATTCCAGCGACCGCGTTTCCCTGGGCAATAAACGCATTATACCAAGGCCCTGTGTTATTGATCTGCCCCAGGGTGCTCACCTTGCTGATGATGAGACTGCAGTTCCAGCAGCCTCCCGCCACTCCGATCGAATTGTTGGGTGTCGCGGCGACGATACCGGCGACGTGGGTGCCATGGCCCGCCACGTCGACCGGCCTCGACTGCCCCCCCTCCAACTCCGCCTGCCCTTCATCGACGCTATTGGGACTCTCGCCCGGATAACCGTAATCGAAAGCGAACTGCGGCCGGAAGTTGCCGCCGTCGTAGACGGTCGTACCGCTTGCCTGATGAAACGATTGAAGGTCGGGATGCGCGGTGTCCAGACCGAGATCGATCACGCCGACATAGGCATGCCCTTTGTTGTAATCCCAGGCCTGCGGAAGATGAAGCGCGTAACTTCCCCACTGATACTGGCTGGGAGTGCGTGGATTTCCAGAACCGTCGGTCGAGGAAAACAACGGATCATTGGGCAGAACCGAGACGTGCATCTGGAGGTTGTATTCGACCGCCAGCACGTGAGGATTGAGCAGCAGGGCTCGCCGCACCGCCTCGAGATCGACCACCAGCGGGTAGGAAAGCACGACATACCGCTGGAGACGGGCGGAGGGCGCTTCCGGATCGCCGGCAAGAATGGGGCGGCGGTCCGGCTCCGGAATGACCAGCCTCGCTCCGACCACGCCTCCGATCCCAATCCCGTCCGGCAACGAGAGACCATGCTCCGCCCTGTTCACCACATCTTCGGGCGCAGGCTCGTTCCGGCCCGAGGCGAGAAGCACGATCAACTCCCCGTTCGCGAATTTAGGCGCTGAGGCCACGGGCGCTGCAGCCCATACTCCGCTCATGGCGAGGAGCCCTGAACCCATCATCATAGAAACGACAGCCCTGCGACGGATACCTATCAATGGAACCTTTCTGAGGGGACGATATGTCCTTCTCTCTGTTCCAGAGATGGCAGACTGGGGAAAAGCGTTTCAAGGCCAGCCGTCGAGAACGCTGAACGCCTCGACGCCTGACCTCGTTATCCTGCGAGGATGGTCGTAACGAGGGGTCCCGCCTACCCCGCCACGGCATACCGCCGGAACGAGCGCGGCAGAGTCTCCACCACCGGCAGGTCGTAGCGGCAGCGGATGCTTGAGCCGTGCTTGCGCACGTCGCCGCCGTAGACGTGGATCGAGATCGCCGTCCTCGGCCCCGGGTTGTAGACGGTATGGACGTCCCCCGGCGGCTGCAGCACAGCGACCGAGCCTTCCTTGTGCGTGGATTCGCCGATCGCGAGCAGGTACTGGTCGACCCCCTCGCTCACCACCTGGTACTGCACCTCGCACTCCTGCCCCTCGTGGATGCCGACCACGCACCAGGAGATATGGTCGTGCACCGCGGTCGCCTGACCCGGCAGCCAGACCAGCGCCACGATCGAGAAGCGCCCCTTCTCATCCGCGTGCAGGATGTGCTGCCGGTAGCGGGCCGGGTCCGGCTGGCGCTGCTCCGGCGTCAGCAGATAGGGGTTGCCCAGGAAAGGCCGCAGCGCCCCGCCCACCCATCGCACCATCTGACCCGGCTCGCGCTCCAGGGCCAGCACATCACTGACCGATCGCACCAGATCGCCCAGAACGAGGTTCTTCGAAGCCGTCGCCGTACCCATGAACGTCTCCTCCCTGTTGTCTCTCAGGCCCGGGACAGGGCCTGAGAGACAGGATAGGGAGAGGAGGTTCGATTGTCGGTAGCAGGACGGTATGAAAAAAGTAACCGGAAGCGGTGCCCTCAGCGCCCGCCGGCCGCTCCCGCGAAGAACGCCGCGATGTCCTTCTTGAGCTGCACGCGGTCGGTCCGGCGGATGTACATCATGTGACCCGCCTCGTAGTAATGCAGGTCGATCCGCCGCCCATACTCGGGCTCGAAGCCGATGTGGTGGAAGGTGTATTCCGCCGCGTAGAACGGCGTCGCGAGGTCGTAGTAGCCGCAGGCCACGAAGACCTTGAGGGCCGGGTTCTGGGTCATCGCGACGCGCAGGTCCTCCGCCACGTTGGCGTACTCGTTGCCCCGTCCGAAGCTCCACGGCCGGACCCGGTCGGTCAGGATCTCGTACGGGAGATCGCTCTTGAAGCCGAGATCCTGCCGCACGTAATCGTTGAGCACGGCGGTGAACGGCCCGGTGATCGCGGCGTTGCTGGGATCGAACTCGTTCTCGTACCCGATGGCGCTGCGGTCCCTCCCCTTGAAGCGGCTGTCGAGACGGCCGACGGTGATCCGCTGATCCCGCAGCAGCTCCTTGTCGAAGGCCTGGATCTCCGGCCGCAGGTTGGTCTGCTTGATGAACTCCGGCGACAGGCCGGTGTAGCGGGCGACCTTGGCGGCGACGTCGTTCCACTGCTCCGGGCTGAGCATGTTGCCCTGCATCAGCGCCAGCGTGTACTCGCCGGCGGCGAAGCGCCGGGACTCCTCGACCGCCTTCTGGAGGCCGCCCGCCTGCAGGTCCGCCGGCAGCTTCTTGTGGTACCAGGCCGTCGCCGTATAGGTGGGCAGGAAGAGCGGATAGGGGAGGTCGTTGCCCACCGCGAAGCGGGCGGTCTGGAAGTTCAGGATCGTGGACAGCAGCACGATGCCGTTGAGGTAGATCCCGTGCTTCTCCTGGAGCAGGTTGGAGAGCTTGGCGGCGCGCGTGGTGCCGTAGCTCTCGCCGGCCAGGAACTTCGGGCTCGGCCAGCGGCCGAAGCGCACGGTGTAGAGGCGGATGAACTCGGCGACCGTCTCGGCGTCCGGCTCGAGGCCGTAGAAATTCTTCGCGTCCTTGCCCGGGATGGCCCGGCTGTAGCCGGTGGTCACCGGATCGATGAACACCATGTCGGTGAGGTCGAGCAGCGACTCGTTATTGTCCTCCAGGCGGTAGGGGGGCGGCGGCGCCCAGCCCTCGTCCTCCATCACCACCCGGCGCGGTCCGAAGGCTCCCAGGTGGAGCCAGACCGAGGACGAGCCCGGGCCGCCGTTGAACGTGTAGGTGATCGGCCGCTTGCCCAGATCCTTCACGCCGTCGCGGGTGTAGGCGGTAAAGAAGATGGACGCCCGGGGCTTCCCCTCCTCGTCGCGCAGGACCAGGGTGCCGGCGGTGACGGTGTAGCGGAGATCCTGGCCGCCGACGACGGCGTGATGCTGGGTGGTGACGAGGTGATCCTCGGCCTTCGGCGGCGGGGCGTTTTTCTCCGCGGCCGCGGGCTGGCTCTCGTCGGACATCTCGTGCGGCGGCTGCGCGGCGGCGGGGCGGAGGCAGAGCAGAAGGAGGGGGGCGGCGAGCCACCAGGAATTCTTCTTGTTCAAGGATCGATCTCCCCAAGTAAGAGTTTCGGAACGGCTGATTCAGAACAGCTAGTCGGTGTGCGGCACGTCCCCCTTGGCGGCGGCGAGCGCCTCGGGTGGCGGCGGCAGCGTCAGGCCCTGGCGGACCCGGGCGGCGAAAGTGGCGTGGAACTCGGGAGCCCGCGCGTTCCACCAGTCGATGTACCAGCCGGCGACCTGCTCGAAGTTCTTCGCGCTCAAGGGGTTTTTGGCGACCGCCCGGGCCTGCGGCAGCAGCTCCCGGACGCGCTCCCAGACCAGCAGCAGCTCGGTGGTGTTCTCGAAGAACAGCTCGCGGTCGAGCACGCCGTGGACCACGAAGGAGGCCGCCATCTCCCAGTAGGTCAGGACCATGCGGTAGGAAGCGTTGGTCTCCGACCCCGGCGGGCAGACGGCGAGGAACTCTTCCATCGTCTTGGCGTGAAAATGACGGGCGAACCAGTCGCGCGCCTCGCGCATCCGGGGCTCGCGGCGCAATTCGTACAGGTGCAGGATCAGCTTCGCGTCTTCGTGGGTGGCCATGCGGGTCTCCTCTCGTGAAGAGAGGATGTATCACAGGTCGGGGAGGGGGCGCAGGGGCGGCCCTTGTGTGGCCGCCCCCCACAGAGGTCGTCTAGTACCGGGGCACCGACGGATCGACCATCGTGCTCCAGGCGTCGATGCCGCCGGCGAGGTTGATGGCGCGCGAGAAGCCCATCTCGCGCAGCATGTTCACCGCCCGCGCCGAGCGCATGCCGTGGTGGCAGTGGACCACGATGGTGTCCGCCGGGTCGAGCTCCCCCAGCCGGTCCTGCAGCTCGCCGAGCGGGATCAGCTTCGCCCCCTCGAGCTGATTGATCTCCCACTCCGGCGGGTTGCGCACGTCGAGGACGGTGACCGGCCGCCCCTCGTCGAGCCAGGACCTGAGCTCGGGCGCGGAGATCTCGAACGCGGTCTCCACCGCGTCGGCCTGCGGATCGATGCCGCAGAACTGCTCGTAGTCGATCAGCCCGGTTTGCGTCGGGTGCTCCGAGCAGATCGGACAGTCGGGGTTCTTGCGCAGCTTGAGCTCGCGGAACTTCATCTTCAGGGCGTCGAACAGCAGCAGCCGGCCGATCATCGGCTCGCCGGCGCCGACGATCAGCTTGATCACCTCGTTGGCCTGCAGCGAGCCGATGATCCCCGGCAGCACGCCGAGCACGCCCCCCTCGGCGCAGGAGGGGACCAGCCCCGGCGGCGGCGGCTCGGGGAACAGGCAGCGGTAGCACGGGCCCCTGGCCCCCCAGAAGATCGACACCTGCCCCTCGAAGCGGAAGATCGAGCCGTAGACGTTCGGCTTGCCGGTCAGCACGCAGGCGTCGTTGACCAGGTAGCGGGTCGGGAAGTTGTCCGTGCCGTCGACGACGATGTCGTAGTCCGCGAATAGCTCCAGGGCGTTCGAGGAGTCGAGCCGCGTCTCGTAGGGGGTCACCTTGATGTGCGGGTTGAGGTCGCGCAGGCGGTCGACGGCGGCGGCGATCTTCGGCCGCCCCACGGCCGAGCGGCCGAACAGCACCTGGCGGTGGAGATTGCTCTCGTCGACGGTGTCGAAGTCGACCAGCCCGAGCGTGCCGACTCCCGCCGCCGCCAGATAGAGCCCTAGCGGCGAGCCGAGGCCGCCGGCGCCGATCATCAGCACCTTCGCCGCCTTGAGCTTGCGCTGGCCGAGCGTGCCGACCTCGGGGAGGATCAGGTGGCGGCTGTAGTGGCGGATCTCCGGCGGCGAGAGATCCGGCAGCTCCTCGACCCCCCGCGCCCTTTCCAGCAGGCTGGCAGAGCCCCCCGCGATCGAGGGGATGATCGAGAGGTTGTCGCCGCTCACCAGCGGCGTGCTCTCCTTGCCGAGGTGGCGCACGTCCTCGTCGTTGAGGAACAGGTTGACAAAGCTGCGCAGCGTGCCGTCGTCGGTATAGAGATGGCGCTGCAGGGCCGGAAACTGCCGGATCAGATCCTTCATCGCCTCGCCGACCGTGCCGCCCTCTGCCTGAACCTCCCCATGCTCGGCCGTGAAGCGCCGCAGGGGGGTGGGAATGTGAATGGTGACGCTCATCTAGACCGCCTCCTTCTCGAGTCCAAGGGAACCGGCCGGATCGGCCGCCTGATCGATGATCTCCTCGTCGAACTGGTCGCGGTCGTCGGCGAGGCGCCAGCTCCGGGCGTCCGCCGCGCGACCCTTCTGCACAGAAACGATGAGGTACGACAGCCCCGGCCAGGCGTGCTCGCGGTCGAAGTCGCTCGGCTTCGACGGATGGTCCGGGTGCGAATGGTAGTAGCCCACCACGTCGGCCCCCGCCGCCCGCGCCTCCTTGTGCGCCTCCAGCACCGTCTCGGGGTTGATCACGTACCGGTTGTGGCGGCTGTCCTGGCGCTCGTTGTCCACCGGCAGCAGGCGCTCGACCCACGTCATCTCGGCGTCGGCGCGGCCGATCAGGAAGCCGCAGCACTCCTCCGGATAGGTCTGCTCGCCGTGGCGGTCGATCGCCCGCAGGTGGTCGGGGGTGATGAGCAGTCGGTTCATGAGCTTCAGGGCTCCTCCCAGAAACGGTCGGACAGGTACTTGTCGGCGCCGTCGCAGAGCACCGTCACCAGCGTGCCCGAGCGCAGCCCGGCGGCCACCTTGAGGGCGGCGGCGACGTTGCCGCCGGCGGAGATGCCGGCCAGCAGCCCCAGCTCGCGGGCGAGCCGCTTGACCATCCGGTGGGCATCCTCGGTCGGCTGCTCCATCGCCTCGTCGGCGAGCGCCGGATCGTAGATCGGGGGGACGATGGCCGAGGCCATGTGCTTCATCCCCTCCATGCCGTGGAACGGCGAGTCCGGCTCGACCGAGATCAGCCGCACCTGCGGGCTCGTCTCTCTCAGGAACCGGCCCACACCCATGAAGGTGCCGCTGGTGCCCAGGCCGGTGACGAAGTGGGTGATCGCGCCGCCGGTCTGCTCCCAGATCTCGGGGCCGGTGGTGCGGTAGTGGGCGCGCCAGTTCTCGGGGTTCGAATACTGATCGAGATAGGCCCAGCGCTCGGGCGCCTCGGCCACCAGCCGCCGCGCCTCCAGGATCGCGCCGTCGCTGCCGGCCATCGGGTCGGTGATCCGCAGCTCGGCGCCGTAGGCGCGCAGGATCTTCTTGCGCTCCGGGCTGGCGCTGTCGGGGAGGCAGAGGGTGACCGGGATCCCCATCGCGGCGCCGATCATGGCGTAGGCGATGCCGGTGTTCCCCGAGGTGGCGTCGAGCAGCCGCCGACCCTCGCCGAACAGGCCCCGCCGCTCGGCGTCCAGCACCATGGCGAGCGCCGGACGGTCCTTCACCGAGCCCCCTGGGTTGGCCGACTCCGCCTTGGCGAACAGCCTCACCTCGCCGCGCCCGGTCAGCACTGAGAGGTCGATCAGGGGCGTGTTGCCGATCAGCTCCAGCAGGCGCACGGGGCGCCGCCGGTCGGTCGTGGGGGTGGGGTTCTCCAGGGCGAGGTGCATGGCAAGTCCGCGGGCTCCGGTCTGCCGCTCAAGCTAGCAGACGGGGGTAAGACTGTAAAGGAGAGTGCCTTGGTCATGAATTCCCGAGCCAGGGGGGGAGGGGAGGGAACACGGACTTACACGGACCAACACGGACGAACACCGGAGACGGCCGCGATCAGGCATTGCTGTCCGTGCTTGTCCGTGCTCGTCCATGTCCGTCCGTGTTCTATCCTTACTTCATGGAAGACGCACCCCATACCGGACCCGACCGCGTTCCCCCGGGCCAGTACGTGACCGACAAGTGGCCGGTCCTCACCTACGGCCGCACCCCGGAGATACCCCTCGAGAAGTGGACGCTGAAGCTCTCCGGCTTGGTCGCCGCCGAGCGCACGCTTTCCTGGAAGGAGTTCCAGGCCCTCCCGCGGGTGCGGATCACCGCCGACTTCCACTGCGTCACCCGCTTCTCCACCCTGGACAACGGGTGGGAGGGAGTGGCCACCGCCGAGGTGCTGAGGCAGGTCCGGGTCGACCCGGAGGCGTCCCACGTGATGCTCCACTGCTACGGCGGCTATACGACCAACTTGCCGCTGGAGGATTTCCTCTCCGAGCGCGCCCTCTTCGTGGACCGGCACAACGGCAAGCCGCTGCTGATCGACCACGGCGGGCCGGTGCGCCTGATCGTGCCCCACCTCTACGCCTGGAAGAGCGCCAAGTGGGTGAGCGGCGTCGAGCTGCTCTCCGAGGACAAGCGGGGTTTCTGGGAGGAGAACGGCTACCACACCTACGGCGACCCCTGGAAAGAGGAGCGCTTCAGCTCCCAGGAGACCCGCGAGGCCTACCAGGTACGCCGGCGGGCCAAGGAGCTGGGGATCGTGCCGGAGGACTGATCCCCTACCGCAGCCCCGGAACCGGAATCACCAGCGAGGCCACGATCGAGGCCACGGTCAGCCCCAGGCAGACCACCGCCACCAGCCGGTGATTGCCCGACTCCTCTTTCCGGGGATCGAGCAGGAGGCCCGCCAGGAAGCCCCCCGCGAAACCGCCGAGGTGGGCCCAGTTGTCCGTGCGGCCCCCCATCAGGAACCCGAAGATGATCATGAACAGGGCATAGCTCCAGGCGGTCCGCCCCACCACGCTGCTGCCGGTGCGTCGGCCATAGTAGACGAGCGCGCCGAGCAGGCCCAGGATCGGCGCCGAGGCCCCGAGGGTGAGATGCACGCCCAGCAGGCTGCTGGTGAGGAAACCGGTGATCGAGGAGATCGTATAGACGATCACCGTCCGGGCGGGGCCGTAGAGCTCGGCGGTCTCCGGGGCGAGGAAGCGGATCCAGTAAAGATTAAAGCCGATGTGCAGCAAGCCGCCGTGGAGCCAGCCGGCGGAGAGCAGGGTCCACCAGCGATGCAGTTCGAAGACCGGGATCGCGCCGGAGGCGCCGAACCGGAGCATGCTCGCCGGGCTCGGGGTGCCGATCGAGAACAACCCTCCCATCCCGATGTGGCTGGGGTCCACGACCAGCATCGCCACATACAGGAAGGCGTTGCCGAGGATCACCGCCTGGACGAACCCCAGATCCTTCCCCAGGCCGCGCACGGCGGAGGTGAGCCCCCACATCCCCGGGCGCTTGCGCCCGCAGTTGAGGCAGACCTCGTCGTTGACCCCCACCAGCTTGCCGCAGGAGGGGCAGAGGACCGAGCCGGTACGCTGGCGCTTGAGCATGGCGGGGACTTTATCAGGGGTGGCCCGAGAGTTCCGTGACCGTGGAGAAAATGCGGTACATTGCTCCCGTCCCGGGAAAAGGTGAGCAGATCCAGGGAGGAAGCGCAAAAGCGGGAGGCCTCCCAGGACCCGCCGATCCCCGAATCCGCGTCTTTGAACCCGGCATCGGACCCACGGAACCGATCACCGGACCCACGGATCAAGGACCGCGACCCACGGGTCGGACTACCGGACCCACGGGTCGGAAACCGCGAACCACGGGTCGGACCACCGGACCCACGGGTCAGGAACCGCGGACCGCGGGTCGGACCACCGGACCCACGGGTCGGGAACCGCGGACCACGGGTCGGACCACCGGACCCACGGGTCGGGAACCGCGGACTGCGGGTCGGACCACCGGACCCGCGGGTCAGGAACCGCGGACCGCGGGTCCGGCTACTGGAGCCGCGGGTCAGAATGTTCAGACCTGGAAGGTGGGCTCCCGGGGATCGGGATCGCGGCGGACCGGCTCGTCCTCCGGCACCTCCCGGGGATCGTCGATCGGCGGCTGCTCCAGGGGGGACTCGTCGGGATCGTCGATCGGCTCCTCGCGCTTCGGGTTGTCGATGGGCTCGCGAGGGTCGCGGTCGCGGCGGGGGTCGAGGGGGTCTACGGCGGTGATGTCGTGATTCGGCAAGGGTGCACCTCCTGGGTGGGGACTCCCCAGCAAGGATCGGGCCGGGCGTTTGCCGAGCCTGAATCCCGCCCCTCAGCGGCGGTCGAGCTGATCCAGGAGCAGGCTGGCCCAGACGTACCCCGGATCCAGCACCAGGGCTTGACGATAGAAGGTTCTGGCTCCGGCGGAATCCCCCTGGCGGGCACGGACCTGGCCCAGCCAGGCCAGGACGTCCAGGCGCCCCCAGTTCGGCCAGGTCTTGGCCGCGGGCTCCTGAGCGAAGAGGGCTTCGGCCCGGCGGAGCTCCTTCTCGGCGGATTCAGGCCCGCCGCCGAGGGCCCGGGGCACGAAGAGGAGGCTGATCCCCTTCTGCAGGGGTACCCGGGGATTGGCGGGCGCCAGCTTCTCCGCCTCGGCGAAGGCGGCGGCGACCCGCGGTCCCAGCGTGATCGCCTTGAGCGGGCTCAGGGAGATCTGCGCGCCGTAGATCGAGCCGAGCAGGGCATGGGATTCGGCATCCCCCGGGTTCCGCCGCAGGGAGGCCTGGAGCGCGGCCTGCGCTTCCTGGAGCAGGCGGGACCGCTCGGCCTTGCGGCTCTCCGGCAGGATCGGGCTCAGGCGGGAATTGACGTAGGCCAGGGTGTAGGCCCGGAGGTCCGGGACCGGACCGGCGGCCTCGCGCCGGAGGATCTCCCGGTACTCGGCGAGACGGTCCGGCTCGCGGCGGACCGCCGCCCTCTCGATCTCCGCGTAGAAGGAAGAATTCTCGGCAGCGGCGGCGGCCAGCAAGGCGGGCAGCAGAACGACGGCGGCGAACAGCGGTACGGCTCTCATCCACGCACCTCCCCGCCTTTCCCAACGCCGCGCGAAAGGCCGGCTATTCCGGCCTACGAGATCGTCTTCTGGAACGCCCGCGCGCTGCCCGCTACCAGGACGGCGGCGATCACCAGCAGGGCGGCGACGTGGCTCCAGAGGTCCTGGAAGGAGGCGCCGCGGATGACGATCCCCCGTGAGATGGCGATGAAGTGGGTCGCGGGGAGGATCTGCGCGATCGCCCGCAGTGGCGCCGGCAGCGAGGAGAGCGGGAAGATGTAGCCGGAGAGCATGATCGAGGGGAGCAGGATCATCTGCGCGATCTGCGTCGCCTCCATCTGCGTCTTCGCCCGCGAGGAGACCAGCAGCCCCAGCGACAGCAGGGCGAAGAGGTAGACCAGCGCGAGGCCCAGCAGCAACGTCACGCTGCCGTGGATCGGCACCTTGAAGACGGTGGTCATCAGCGTCAGCACCAGGCAGAGCTGCACGAAGGAGAGCACCAGATACGGCAGGATCTTGCCCAGCACCACGGCGAGCGGCGAGGCCGGCGTCACCATCAACTGCTCCAGCGTCCCCCTCTCGCGCTCGCGGACGATGGCGTAGGCGGAGAGCAGGGTCCCCGAGAAGGTCAGCAGGATCGCCACCAGCCCCGGGATCAGCAGGTTGGCGCTCCGCGAGTCGGGGTTGAACAGCAGCGTCGGCCGCGCCTCCAGGGGGAAGTCGCGCGCCCCCAGCTTGTCGCGGATCTCGGCCAGCGACCGGTTGAGGGCGACGCCGTTGGCCGCGCCCAGGGTTTGCGCCGAGATGCTGGAGTCGGAGCCGTCGATCAGCACCAGGAAGTCGGCGGTCTGCCCGCGCTGCCGCTTCTTCTCGTAGTCGGGGGGGATCTCGATCCCCACCGAGGCGCGCCCGGCGACGATCTCCTTGCGCAGGGCCGCCCGCGACGGCACGAACCCGACCACCTCGAAGTAGCTGGTGTTGACGAAGTCGTCGATCAGCGTGCGGCTCTCGGCGCTCCGCCCCTGGTCGAAGACCACCGTCGGCACGCGCCGGATGTTGGTGTCGATCAGCCCGAAGAGGACGAGTTGGAAGACGGGGATCATCAGCGAGAAGCGCAGCGTCCCCTTGTCGCGGAGCATCTGCAACCCCTCCTTGCGGAGGACCGCGGTGAAACCCCTCATGGCTTTTTCCCCTCTCTGCCGTTGCCGTTGCCGCCGGCCTGCATGCGGGTCAGCCGCACGAAGACGTCCTCGAGCGACGGCGCGATCGGCCGCACGTGGACGGGCGAGCCGGCCGCCGCCGTCAGCTCGCGCTCGATCCCGGCGTCGTCGATCCCGGCGTGGACCAGCAGGTGGAGGGCGTTGCCGAAGATGGTGACGTCCTCGACGAAAGGCATGGTCCGGGCCTTGCCCATCAGCGCGGCGGCCCCCTGCTCGCACTCGGCCTCGATCTGCCGCATCCCCTGGGGGGTGACCTCGGGGAGCTCGGTCAGCTCGTCCGGCTTCCCCTCGACCAGCATGCGCGAGAGATAGATGTAGCCCACCTTGCTGCAGCGCTCGGCCTCGTCCATGTAGTGGGTGGTGACGAGCAGGGTCACGTCCTGGGCCGCGAGGTCGAAGAGTAGGTTCCAGAGCTCGCGGCGGGCGACCGGGTCGATGCCGGCCGTGGGCTCGTCGAGGAACATCACCTTCGGCTGGTGCATGACGGCGGCGGCCAGCGCCAGCCGCTGCTTCCAGCCGCCGGAGAGCTGGCCGGCCAGGCGGTCGCGGTAGGGGCCGATGGCGGTGAGGTCGATCGCCCACTCGCGGCGCTCCTTGAGCACGGCCCCGCGGAGGCCGTAGACGTTGGCGAAGAAGTCGAGGTTCTCGAGCACCGAGAGGTCCTCGTAGAGGGAGAACTTCTGCGGCACGTAGCCGATGCGGCGGCGGATCTCCTCGCCGTTGCGGGTGACGTCGAGGCCGTCGACCGCCGCCTTCCCCTCGGTGGGGGCGAGCAGGCCGCAGAGGATGCGGATCAGCGTCGACTTGCCCGAGCCGTTCGGCCCCAGCAGGCCGTAGATCTCGCCGCGGGGCACCTCGAGGTTGACCTTGTCGAGGGCGCGGAACTTGCCGAAGTCGCGCGAGACCCCCTCGGCCAGGATGCCGAAATCGGCACTTGCTTGAGGGACGACGCTCACCGCAGCCCTCCGAGCTGTCCCGCCGGGGCCGGCGGCGCCGGCTGGCCGGGCTCGGCGAGGTCGACGATGGCCGCCATGCCGGGCTTCAGCTCCGGCGTCGGATCGATCGCCACCTTGACGCCGAACACCTGATCGCTGCGCTGGTCGAGGGTCTGGATGTTGCGCGGCGTGTACTCCCCCTGGCCGCGGATCTCGACCACGCGGCCCGGGAAGGAGCGGCGCGGGAAGCTGTCGACGTGGATCGCCGCCGGCTGGCCGACGGTCACCCGGCCGAGCAGGACCTCGGGGACATAGACGCGCACCCAGATCTGGTCCGGCTCGAGCAGGGTGGCCACCGGCTGGTTGGCCGCCGCGAGGTCCCCCGGCCGCAGGTCGAAGGTCTCGACGAGGCCGGCGGCGGGGGCGGTGACCACCAGCTCCTGGTGCTGCCGTTCGAGGAAGGCGAGGCGCTCGCGGGCCTGCGCCACGGCGGCGGCGGCCGCGGCGACGTCTTCCGGCGGGCCGCCGCGCTGGGCGGCGAGCAGGGTCTCGCGGGCGTTGGCCGCCTTCACCTGGGTGGCGTCGTAGTCCCGGCGCGCGATGGCGCCCGCCTCCCAGAGGGCCTGGAAGCGCTTGCGGTCGACCTCGGCGCTCTCGTAGTTGATCCGCGCCTGCCGCACCTCCTCCTCGCGCGGGCCGCGCTTGACCCGCGCCAGCTCCGCCAGCGCCTGGGCCACCTGCGCCCGCTGCTGGGCGATCTCGAGGTCGCGCAGGTCGGGCTCGAAGGTCACCAGCGGCTGGCCAGCGCGGACGGTGTCCCCCTCCTTGACGTGCACCGTCTGCACCCGGCCCCCCAGCAGGGAGCCCACCTGAACGGTGTTGGCCTCGATCGAGCCGGAGAGGACGAGCTTCGTACCGGGCTTGGGACGGAAGAAGAACCACCAGGCCGCGCCGCCCACCACCGCCAGCAGCAGCACGACGCGGATCACGATTTTCAGCTTGGGATTCATCGCGGACTCTCCTCAGCAAACCCCTCTGGCATGGCGCCATCGGTCCAGATCTCCACCAGCGTGTCGAGATAACGGCCGAGCGGCAGCGGCGGATCGGCGATCTGGGCGATCCGGTGCAGCGTGACGTAGGAATGGCAGCAGCCGATCAGCATCAGGGCGGCGGCCTGGGTGTCGCTCAAGCGCAGCCGGCCGGCGGCGACGGCGCGGTTCAGGTACCCCTCGATCAGGGCGAGCAGCCGTTGCGGCGGCGTCGGCCGCACCTGCGGATCGAACGGCAGCGGGAATCCCGGGGTGTCCTGCAGCACCTTGGAGCGCATCCAGCGGGAGATCTGCTCGTCGATCTTCTCCTCCAGGAAGGGGACGATCGCCTCGCCGATCCGCCGGATCACCCGCCGCGGGTCCTCGGCGCCGTCCACCCCGGCGAGGAACTCCACCGGCACCCGGATCTCCCCCGGCGCCGGGCTCATCGCGGCCGCGAACAGGGCCTCCTTGTTGGCCGCGTGGCGCAGCAGCGCCGCCGGGCTGACGTCGAGCCGCGAGGCGATCGCCGCCAGGGTGGTCCCCTCGAACCCCCGCTCGGCGAACACCTGCCGCGCGGCGGCGAGGACCTCTTCGCGGGTGACTTTCGGCCGGCGTCCCATGATAAGTAAGTTTACAGTTATTTATTTTTGTGGGTCAAGGCCCCCTTCTTGCACACACTCCGCGCCATGGCACCACCCGACAACACCCAATGGATTCTCCAGATCGTCTGGCTCCTCCTGCTGGCGATCCCGATCGCCTGCGTGGCGTGGACGGTGACGCACGAGGAGATCTTCCGCGAGCCCCGCGAGTACTGCGCCGAGCGTTCCAAGACCTGCAAGACCCTGCTGGCGCGAAAATTTTTCTACCTGTTCACCTGCGAATACTGCTTCAGCCACTACGTGACGATCTTCTTCCTGATCCTCACCCGCTACCGGCTGCTGCTGGACGACTGGCGGGGGTACGTGATCGCCTTCTTCGCCCTGGTGGCGATCGCCAACGTCTATATGAGCTCCTTCGCCCGGCTGCGCCAGGAGGTGAAGTCGGAGAAGCTGGAGGCGCAGCGGAAGGAGAAGGAGCTGGAGGAAGGGGACAAGGACAAGGGGACGCTCATCGCGTCGCCGCTCTCCGCCCTGCCCACTGCTTCCCGAACGGCGCGGGAAGAGGGGGTCCTCAAGGGGCTGTAAAGGCTGATAGGGACGAACACGGACGAACACGGACCTTCAAGGACAGCAGAGGACGCTTCCTACCGTCCCTGTAGGTCCGTGTAGGTCCCTGTTCGTCCGTGTTCTGTTCCCTAGGACTCCGCCGGCTCGTCGAGCGCCAGCTCCTCGACGTCCGCCAGAATCTCCAGAGCCCGCTCGACATCCCGGGGGTAGACCTCCACGCGGCTGAGCGCCGTGGGGGCGCCGGTGAGGAGGCTGACGGCGGGGAGGCGCTCCTCGTGGACGCAGGCGCCGATCCCCTCGGATTCGAGCAGCGTGCGCGCCAGGTGGGCCTCCCAGGGGGAGTAGAAGCGGCCGACGGTGACCAGGGCCTCGGGCTCCTCTTCCGGCAATCCTGCCATGGGCTCCGCCTCCTCGTCCTCCCGGACGATATAGAAGATGGGCCGCCGGCCGCTCAGCAGCTCGGCGGCGCGCTCGGCGTGCTCGGGACGGACCTGGAGGCGCACGCCGCCGAGGGCGTTGGAGAGCGCGCCGTAGAGCCGGAGGAAGTGCTCGTCGGCGATCACCGCCTCGATCCCCTCCCCCTGCAGGCAGGCGAGGGCGAGCTGCGCCTCCCAGGGGGAGGAGAAGGTCCCCACGGTGACCAGTCTGGAGAGCTCGTATTCGAGATCGGACATCTTCTATCTACCCAGGCCCGTCAAGGCGCTCCTCCCTGCCGGATCAGCGCCAGGACTCCGAACAGCAAGGCGGCGAAGAACAGCGCCGTCAGCAGGGCGGCCAGGATTCCCGCCTTCCGTCCCCGCGCGTGTGCCGTGACGAGATAGGCCCCGGCGACGCTGAACAGCGTGAATAGACCAAACAGCAGAAAGGGCAGCCACATTTCAGCCGATCTTACCCCGCCCCGGCCCAAACGCCCCGAGGGTGTCCCAGATTGCGGAATGACCGCACTTATAGAGTGGACCGCATAGCTGGAGAGGAAACCATTTCCTCAAGGTAATCCGTAGAACGGTCTGAAGGAGAGTCGTTCACCTGTCCAGGACCACCGCGAATGGGGCAGCCGCAGGCCGGCGTCCCCGTGCGTTTCCGTTGCAACTTGACGCCAAAAGCAGTTCGGCAGGAAAGGAAGGATGAGGGAGTGCCCGAGACGCTCCAGACCCCGGAAGGCCCCCGCGTCGCCACGCTGACCCAGGCGCTGCGGCTTCGCGCTGCCGTCTCGCCGGGGCGCCGCGCCTACACCTTCCTGGCCGACGGCGAGGAGGAGGCGGAGCATCTCGACTACCGGGAGCTCGACGAGCGGGCGCGCGCCATCGCCGCCGCCCTGCGGCGGACCTGCGCCGTGGGCGACCGGGCGCTGCTCCTCTACCCCCCCGGCCTCGACTTCGTGGCCGCCTTCTTCGGCTGCCTCTACGCCGGGGTGATCGCGGTGCCGGCGTACCCGCCGCGGTCGCCGCGGATGCTGCCGCGCCTGCAGGCGATCCTCGAGGACTCGGCGCCGGCGGTGGCGCTGTCGACCTCGGCGGCGGCGTCGCGGGTGGCGGGGTGGCTGGCCAAGGAGGGGACCCGGGCGCTCTCCTGGCTGGCCACCGACGAGATCCCGGCGGCGCTGGCGGCCGAGTGGCGCGATCCGGAGCTGCCGGGCGAGGCGATCGCCTTCCTCCAGTACACCTCGGGCTCGACCTCGACGCCGAAGGGGGTGATGGTCTCGCACGGCAACCTGGCCCACAACCAGCGGGTGATCGAGGCGGCCTGCGGCCACTCGGCGGACTCGGTGTTCGTGAGCTGGCTGCCGCTCTACCACGACCTCGGGCTGATCGGGAACCTGCTGCAGGCCACCTGGGTGGGCGCCCCCTGTGTGCTGATGTCGCCGGTGGCCTTCCTCCAGAACCCCTCGCGCTGGTTGCGGGCGGTCGCGCGCTACCGCGGCACCACCAGCGGCGGGCCGAACTTCGCCTACGAGCTCTGCCTGCGCAAGATCCCCGCCGCGGAGCGCGAGCGGCTCGACCTCTCCTGCTGGAAGATCGCCTTCAACGGCGCCGAGCCGGTGCGGGCCACAACCCTCGCCCGCTTCGCCGAGGGGTTCGCCGCCGCGAAGCTCGACCCGCGGGCGCTCTACCCCTGCTACGGCCTGGCCGAGGCGACGCTGATGGTCTCCGGCGGCCGGCAAGACGAGCGCTACGTGGCGCGCGGCTACGACCCGGCGGGCCTCGAGGAGCACCGGGCCGAGCCGGCGGCGGATCCGGAAAACGCTCGCGAGCTGGTCGGCTCCGGCCGCGTCCTGCTCGACCTGCGGGTGGCGATCGTGGAGCCCGAGTCCGCGGCCGCGCTCCCCGAGGGGCGGGTGGGCGAGATCTGGGTGGCGGGCGACAGCGTCGCCCGCGGCTACTGGAACCGGCCGGAGGAGAGCGACCGCACCTTCGGGGCGCGGCTGGCGGGGCTGGCTGGGGATAATGCGACCTGGCTGCGCACCGGCGACCTCGGCTTCCTCGACCGCGGCGAGCTGTTCATCACCGGCCGCCTGAAGGACCTGATCATCCTGCGCGGGCGCAACCACTACCCGCAGGACATCGAGCAGACCGCCGAGCGCGCCCACCCCGCGGTGCGGTCGGGCTCGGGCGCCGCGTTTTCGGTGGAGATCGAGGGCGAGGAGCGGCTGGTGGTGGTCTACGAGGTCGACCGCCACGCCGAGGCGCTCGGCGAGATCGCGGAGGCGGTGCGGCGCGCCGTGGCCGAGGAGCACGAGGCGCTGGTCCACGAGGTGGTGCTGGTGCCGCAGGGGGGCGTGCCGAAGACGACCAGCGGCAAGATCCAGCGCCGCGGCTGCCGCGAGCTCTATCTGGCGGGCGAGCTGCACCCGCTGGGGAGCAGCCGCCTGGAGGCGGCGGCGGAGCCCGAGCCGGCCGAGGGGCCGCTGCGCGACGCCCTGCTGGCGGCGCCCGGGCCGCAGCGGATGCCGATCGCCGAGCGCTGGCTGGCCCGCGCCTTCGCCCGCATCGCCCGGATCGATTCCCGGCGGCTCGACCCCGAGCGGCCGCTCACCGGCTTCGGCCTCGACTCGCTGGTGGCGGTGGAGCTCAAGAACGCCGTCGAGGACGAGGTCGGCGTGGCGCTGCCGATCGCCGGCCTGCTGGAGGGGATGTCGCTGCGCGAGGCGGCGCTGCGGATCGTCGATCCGGCGGTGGCCGGCGCCCCGGACGAGATGGAGATCGTGCCCGGCCCGGCGGCCGGCGAGCACCCGCTCTCCTGGGGGCAGCGGTCGCTCTGGTTCCTCCACCGGCTGGCGCCGGAGAGCGCGGCCTACAACATCGCGGGCGCGGCGCGCCTCGCCCCGGGCACCGACCGCGCGGCGCTGGCGCGGGCACTGCAGCTCCTGGTCGACCGCCATCCGGGGCTGCGCGCCACCTTCGCGTCGACGCCGGAGGGGGCGGTGCAGCGGATCGCGGAGCGGGCGGACGTCGCCCTGCTCCGGGAGGACGCCCGCGGCTGGAGCGAGGAGGAGCTGCTCGCCCGCCTGCGGCAGGAGGCCTTCCGGCCGTTCGACCTCGAGCGGGGGCCGGTCTTCCGCGCCGCCCTCTTCGAGCGCGAGGAGGGGGACCGGCTGGCGCTCGCCGTCCATCACGTGGCGGCGGACTTCTGGTCGCTCGCGGTGATGGCCCGCGAATTGGGAGCCTTATATCTTGCCTTCCATAAAAACGACGGCGAGGCGGCGGGGCTGCCCGAGCCCGCCCTCCACTACACCGACTTCGCGCGCTGGCAGGAGCGGCGGCTGGAGGGTCCCTGGGGGGAGGCGCTCTGGGAGCACTGGCGCCGGCGGCTGGCCGGCTCGCCGCCGCTCGACCTGGCGACCGACCGGCCGCGCCCGCCGGCCCAGACCTTCCGCGGCGCCGAGGCGCGGCTCCGCCTGGGGCGCGAGCGGACGGACCGCCTCCAGGCGCTGGCCGCCGCGCACGGCTCGACGCTGTTCGTGGCCCTGCTGGCGGCGTGGCAGGCGCTGCTCGGCCGCCACGCGAGCCAGGACGACTTCCTGGTCGGCTCCCCCACCACGGGGCGCTCGGCATCTGGTCTCGGCGGCCGGCTCGCCGGGGTGGTCGGCTACTTCGTCAACCTGGTGGCGCTGCGCGCCGATCTCGCGGGGGACCCGGCCGTCCCGGAGCTGCTGGAGCGCGCCCGCGGCGCGGCGCTCGACGCCCTGGAGCACGCGGACTTCCCGTTCGCCCGGCTCGCCGAGCGGCTGCAGCCGGCGCGCGACGCCAGCCGGCCGCCGCTGGCGTCGACGGTGCTCGCGCTGCAGAAGTCGCCGGCGCCGGAGCTGGCGGCGCTCGCCGCCTTCGCGGTGGGCGAGGCGGGCGTCCGTCTCGACCTCGGCGGGCTGACCCTGGAATCCATCCCCCTGGAATCGGAGACGGCGCAGTTCGATCTCACCCTGCTGGCCGCCGAAATGGAGGGGGAGCTCGCCTTCAATCTCCAGTTCAACACCGACCTGTTCGAGGCGGTGACGGCCGAACGGATGCTGGCCCGTCTGGCGGAGCTGCTGGGATCGATGACGGCGGCTCCCGGCCGGCGCCTCTCGGAGCTGGAGATTCTCCCCGCCTCCGAGCGCGAGCAGCTCCGCGCCGCCGCCGCCACCGGACCGGGTCTTCGCGACGGCGTGCCCGTCCACCGGATCGTCGAGGAGTGGGCGGCGCGGACGCCGGAGCGGCTGGCGGTGACGGACGCCTCGGAGGCGCTCACCTACGGCGAGCTGAACGCCCGGGCCAACCGGCTGGCGCGGCGGCTGCGCGGGCTCGGCGTGGGACCGGAGACGACGGTGGCGGTCTGCGTGGAACGCTCGGCCGCGCTGGTGGTCGCCCAGCTCGCCGTGCTCAAGGCCGGGGCGGCTCACGCGCCGCTCGATCCCGCGTACCCGGAGGAGCGCCGGGCCTACATGGTGGAGGATTCCCGGGCGCCGGTGGTGCTCACCCGCCGGGAGGTGGAGGCGGCGGCGGCCGGGGAAGATCCGGGCAACCTGGAGGTGCCGGTGGACGGTGGCAACACCGCCTACGTGATCTACACCTCGGGCTCGACCGGCCGCCCCAAGGGGGTGCAGATCTCCCACGCCAACCTCGCCAATCTGATCGCCTGGGCGCTGGAGCTCTATGCCTTCACCCCCGAGGACCGCGGGTCGATGGCGGTGAGCCCGTCGTTCGACGTCTCGCAGTGGGAGATCTGGTCGGTTCTGGCGGCGGGCGCCAGCCTGCACGTGCCGGACGAGGAGACCCGCACCTCCCCCGCGCGCCTGGCCGGCTGGCTGGCCGAGACGGCGATCACCAACTGCTTCCTGCCCACTCCCCTCGCCGAGGCGCTGCTGGAGGAGCCCTGGCCGGCGGCGAGCCGGATCCGCAACTTCGGCTGTGGCGGCGACCGGCTGCGGCGGGCGCCCGGCCCCGGCTCCCCCTTCCGGCTGTTCAACCTCTACGGTCCGGCCGAGTGCGCCGTGGTCAGCACCGGCGGCGTGGTGCAGGAGTCGGCCGCGCCGCTCGCCGGCGACGCGTCGATCGGCTTCCCCGTCCCCGGCTCCCGCATCCATCTGCTCGGACGTCACGGCGAGACGATGCCGCCGGGAGCGCCGGGGGAGATCTTCATCGGCGGCCTCGGCGTCGGCCGCGGCTACCTGGGAAGGCCGGCGCTGACCGCCGAGCGCTTCGTCCCCGACCCCTTCGCGGACGAGCCGGGGGCGCGGCTCTACCGTACCGGCGACCTCGGCCGCTTCCGGCCGGACGGCAGCCTCGACTTCCTCGGCCGCATCGACCGCCAGGTGAAGATCCGCGGCGTGCGCATCGAGCTCGGCGAGGTCGAGGCCGCCCTCGCCGCCCTGCCGGCGGTGCGCGAGGCGGTGGCCGAGGCGCGGAGCGTGGGCTCCGGCGCGCCGGTGCTGGTCGCCTGGGTGGTGCTCCGGGAGGAGGAGAGCGACCTCCGCGAGCTCGCCGCCGCGCTGCGCCGGACGCTCCCCGAGACGATGGTCCCCACCTTCTTCGTGCCGCTGGCCGCGCTGCCGCTGACCGCCAACGGCAAGATCGACCGCAAGGCGCTCCCCGACCCCGCCGGCCTCGCCGGTGATGGGATCGAGGCCGGACCGCGGACGGCGACGGAGGAGGCGCTGGCCGGGATCTGGTCCGCCCTCCTCGGCGTCGAGCGGGTGGGGAGCCACGACGGCTTCTTCGAGCTGGGCGGCCACTCGCTGCTGGCGGCCCGCATGATCTCGCGGGTGCAGGCGGCGCTCGGCGTCGAGCTGCCGCTGGCCGAGCTGTTCGCCAATCCGACGCTGGGCGAGCTGGCCGCCGCCGTCGAGCGGGCGCGAGGCACAGCCGCGGCGCCGCCGATCCCGAGGATTTCCCATGACGGCGACCTGCCGCTCTCCTTCGCCCAGGAGCGGCTCTGGTTCCTCGAGCGGCTGGCGGCCGGCACGCCGGCGTACAACGTTCCGGCCTTCCTGCGGCTGCGCGGCCCGCTCGACGTCGAGGCCCTGCGCGCGGCCCTCACCGGCATCGCCCGCCGGCACGAAACGCTGCGCACGACCTTCCCGGAAGTCGGCGGCGAGCCGGTGCAGCGCATCGCTCCGCCGGCCCCCTTCCCGCTCGCCGTGGAGGACCTCGCCGGCGCGCCGGACCCCGAGGCGGCGGCCCGCCGCAGGGCCGGCGAGGAGGCGGCCCGCCCCTTCGATCTCCAGAACGGGCCGCTGGCGCGGGCGGTCCTGCTGCGCCTTACCGGCGACGACCACGTGCTCGGCCTCACCCTCCATCACGCGGTGACCGACGGCTGGTCCACCGAGGTGCTGCTGCGCGAGCTGACCGCTCTGTATGGCGGCGCCGAGCTGCCGGAGCTCCCCGTGCAGTACGCCGACTACGCCGTCTGGCAGCGCTCCTGGCTGGCCGGCGACGCGCTGGCGGCGCGGCTGGACCACTGGCGCCGGCGGCTCGACGGAGCGCCCGCCGCGCTCGAGCTGCCGGCCGACCGGCCGCGCCCGGCCGCGCAGAGCTTCCGCGGCGGCTTGGCGCGGCTGCCGCTCGGGCGCGACCTCTCGGCGGCGCTCGCCGCCCTCGGCCGGGAGCGCGGGGCAACCCCCTTCATGACCCTGCTCGCCGCCTTCCAGGCGCTGCTCGGCCGCTATACCGATCGTCAGGACCTGCTGGTCGGCGCGCCGGCGGCCAACCGCGGCCGGCCGGAGGTCGAGGGGCTGATCGGCTTCTTCGTCAACCTGCTGGCGCTGCGCGCCGGGCTCGGCGGCGATCCGTCGTTCGCGGAGCTGCTCGACCGCACGCGGCGGGCGGCGCTGGAGGACTTCGCCCACGACGACCTGCCGTTCGAGAAGGTGGTCGACGCGGTGGCCCCCGGCCGCGACCTGTCGCGCGCGCCGCTGGTGCAGGTGGTCTTCGCCCTGCAGCCGGCGCTGCCGCCGCTGGAGCTCGCCCCCGGCCTGCGGGTGGAGCTCGAGGAGGTCCACAACGGCACCTCCAAGTTCGACCTCACCCTGTTCGTCGAGGAGGGGGCGGACGGCTTCGAGGCGCGGGCCGAGTACGCCTCCGACCTGTTCGACGCCGCCACCGCCGGGCGGCTGCTGGGGCACCTGCGCGTCCTGCTGGAAGGGGTGGCGGCGAGCCCTGGGACGCCGGTCTCCGGGCTGCCGCTGCTGACCGCGGCCGAACGCCGGATGCTGACCGCGGAATGGAGCGCCACGGCGCCGGGGGCGGAGCCCTTCCTGGTCCACGAGCGGATCGCGGAGTGGGCCGCCCGCGCGCCGGAGCGGCCGGCGCTGGTGGCCGCCGGGGAGACCCTCACCTACGGCGAGATGGACCGCCGGGCTAACCGGCTGGCCCACGCCCTGATCGCCCGCGGCGCCGGCCCGGAGCGGGTGGTGGCGGTCTGCCTCGAGCGCTCCCCCGCGGCGGTGGTCGCCTGCCTGGCGGCGCTGAAGGCCGGCGCGGCCTACGCGCCGCTCGATCCCGTGCATCCGCCCGAGCGGCTGGCCGGGATGGTGGCCGACGCCGGCGCCACCGTCGTGCTGACCCGCGGGGAGGTGGCCGCGCGGGTGGCGTTCCCGGCCCCCGTCCTGGCGCTCGGCGGCGAGAGCCTCGAAGGATTTTCGGAGTCCGGCCCGGGCGTCCGCCCCGATCCCGAGGGGCTGGCCTACGTGATCTTCACCTCCGGCTCGACCGGCCGGCCGAAGGGGTCGGGCGTGCGCCACACCGGGCTCGCCAACCTCTGCGTCTACTACGCGGCCACCACCGGCATGGGGCCGGAGGACCGGCTGTCGCAGGTCGCCGCCCCCGGCTTCGACGTCGCGGTCGGCGAGCTCTGGCCGACGCTGGCGGCGGGCGCCTCGCTCCACTTCGCCCCCGACGAGGCGATCGGCTCGCCGCCGCTGCTGCTCGACTGGCTGCGGCGCGAGGCGGTGACCGTCTGCTTCCTGCCGACGCCGCTGATGGAGCTGGTGATCGACGAGCCGGCCGCGGCGGATCTCGGGGTCCGCTGGTTCTACACCGGCGGCGACCGGCTGACCCGGCGGCCGCCGGCCGCGGCGGCCTGGAAGCTCTGGAACATCTACGGCCCGTCGGAGTGCACGGTGGTGTCGACGAGCTGGGTGGTGGAGCCGGCGGGCGAGGGGCTGCCGCCGATCGGCGTGCCGGTGCCCGGCGCCCGCGTCTACCTGCTCGACCGCAACGGGCTGCTGGCGCCTCCGGGCGTCCCCGGCGAGATCTGGGTGGGCGGCGTGCCGGTGGGGCGCGGCTACCTCGGCCGGCCGGAGCTGACGGCGGACCGGTTCCGCCCCGACCCCTTCGGTTCCGACCCCTTCGGCCCGGCCGGCGCGCGGCTCTACCGCACCGGCGACCTCGCCCGCTTCCGGGCGGACGGCCGCCTGGAGTACCTGGGCCGCATCGACCACCAGGTGAAGATCCGCGGCTTCCGCGTCGAGCTCGGCGAGGTGGAGGCGGCGCTGCTGGCGCTCCCCCAGGTGCGCGAAGGGGTGGTCGTCGCCCGCGAATACGCCCCCGGGGACAAGCGGCTGGTGGCCTACGTGGCCGGCCGCGACGGCACGGCTCCCGGCGCTCTCGCTGCCGCCGAGCTACGCGATCAGCTCCGCCGCACGCTCCCCGAGGGGATGGTCCCCTCGGCCTTCGTGGCGCTCCCGGCGCTGCCGCTCTCCGCCAACGGCAAGGTGGACCGCAAGGCGCTCCCCGCTCCCGACTGGGAAGGGAGCGGGGAAGCCGGCGGCGGGCCGCGGACGCCCCGCACGATGACCGAGGAGATGCTGGCGGGGATCTGGGCCGAGCTGCTGGGGCGCGGCGAGGTCGGCGTCGACGACGACTTCTTCGAGTCCGGCGGCCACTCGCTGCTCGCCGCCCGCCTCACCGGACGGCTGCGCGCCGCCTTCGGGGTCGAGCTGCCGCTGGCCGAGGTGTTCGCCCATCCGACCGTCGCCAGCCTCGCCCGCGCCGTCGAGCAGGCCCGGCGCGGCGGCGCGCCCGCGGCTCCCCCGGTGGTCCCCGCCCGCCGCGAGGGCCCCCTGCCGCTCTCCTTCGCCCAGGAGCGGCTCTGGTTCCTCGATCAGCTCGAAGGCGGCGGCGCGCTCTACAACGTCCCCGTCGCCCTGCGCCTGCGCGGCCCGCTGGACGCCGGCCGGCTCGCCGCGGCCCTGCGCGCGATCGCCCTGCGCCACGAGTCGCTGCGCACCACCTTCCCCGACCTCGGCGGCCGACCGGCGCAGGCGATCTCGCCGGAGCCCGGCCTGGAGCTGGCGCGGCTCGAGCTCGACGAGGCCGCGGCCCTGGCGGCGATCGGCGAGGAGGCGCGGCGGCCGTTCGACCTCGCGAACGGCCCGCTGGCGCGGGCGGTGCTGATCCGGCTCGGCGACGGCGACCATCTGCTGGCGCTGACCTTCCATCACACGGTGGCCGACGGCGGCTCGGTCGGCGTCCTGTTCCGCGAGCTGGCGGCGCTCTACTCTGGGGAATCTCTCCCCGGGCTGCCGGTGCAGTACGCCGACTACGCGATCTGGCAGCGCGGCTGGCTGCGGGGAGAGGTCCTCGACGCCCAGCTCGCCTTCTGGCGAGACGAGTTCGCCACCCCGCCGGCGCCGCTCGACCTCGCCACCGACCGGCCGCGGCCGGCGGCGCAGACCTTCCGCGGCGGCGCGGTGCCGGTCGAGCTGCCGGCGGAGCTGGTGCGCGGGGCGCGCGACCTCGCCCGGCGGCGGGGGGCGACCGCCTTCATGACCCTGCTCGCCGCCTGGGCGGCGGTGCTCCACCGCTGGTCGGGGCAGGAGGAGATCGCGATCGGCACGCCGGTGGCCAACCGCCGGCCCGAGGTGGAGGGGCTGATCGGCTTCTTCGTCAACACCCTGCCGCTGCGCGCCGAGCCCGCCGCCGGCCGCCCGTTCGCCGGCCTGCTCGCCGCGGTGCGCGAGCGCGCGCTCGGCGCCTACGCCCACCAGGACGTCCCCTTCGAGCGGCTGGTCGAGGAGCTGGCGCCCGGCCGCGACCTCTCCCGTGGTCCGCTGTTCCAGGTGATGTTCGCCCTCGAGGACGGTCCGGGTGTGTCGCTCCGGCTGCCGGGGATCGCGGCCGAAGGCGTGCCCGTGCATACCGGCACGGCGAAGTTCGAGCTCACCCTGGCGCTGGCCGGCGACGGCGACGGGCTCGCCGGCGGCCTCGAGTACAACGCCGACCTCTTCGACGCCGCGACCGCCCGACGCATGGCCGGGCACCTGGCGATCCTGCTCGCCGGGGCGGTCGCCGATCCCGATCGCGAGCTGGCCGACCTGCCGCTGCTCGCCGCCGCCGAGGCCCGCCAGGTGCTGACCGATTGGAACGCCACCGCGGCCCCCTTCCCCCGCGGCAGCGGCCTCCACGAGCTGTTCGAGGAGCAGGCGGCGCGGACCCCCGAAGCCACCGCCCTGATCTGGGGCGAGGAGCGGCTGAGCTACCGCGAGCTCGACGGCCGCGCTGGGCGGCTCGCCCGCCGGCTGCGGACCCTCGGCGTCGGCCCCGAGACGCTGGTGGGGATCTACGCCCGCCGCACGCCGGCGATGGTGGCCGCGATGATCGCCGTGATGAAGGCCGGGGGCGCCTACGTGCCGCTCGATCCCGCCTACCCGGCGGAGCGCGTGGCGCTGCTGCTGACGGACACGGCGGCGCCGGTGCTGATCACGGAGGGGGAGCTCGCGCGGGCTCTGCCTCCCTACGGCGGGAGAGTGGTGCTGCTGGAGGATCCGGGGGACGGCGAGGGCGGGGAGCTGCCCCGCGGGCTGGTGGATGCCGACCAGATCGCCTACACGATCTACACCTCGGGATCGACGGGGCTGCCGAAGGCGGTCCTGATCCGCCATTCGAGCGCGGTGGCGATGATCTCGTGGGCGCTGGCGGCCTACCCGGCCGAGGCGCTGGGCGGCGTGCTCGCCTCGACCTCGATCTGCTTCGACATCTCGGTCTTCGAGATCTTCGCCCCGCTCGCCGGCGGCGGCACGGTGATCCTCGCCGACGACGCCCTGGCCCTGGCGGAGCTCCCCGCCGCCTCCGAGGTGCGGCTGATCGACACCGTCCCTTCCGCCATGGCCGAGCTGCTGCGGGCCGGCGCGGTGCCCCCCTCGGTGCGGATCGTCAACCTCGCCGGCGAGCCGCTGCGGCGCGACCTGGTCTCCAGGGTCTACGAGCTGCCGCACGTCGAGGCGGTCTACAACCTCTACGGCCCGTCGGAGGACACCACCTTCTCCACCACCGCCAACCCGCGGCGGGGGGAGACGCGGGAGCCGACGATCGGCCGGCCGATCGCCAACGGCCGGATCTACGTCCTAGACCGGCGGCTGCGGCCGGCGCCGGTGGGGGTGCCCGGCGAGGTCTGGATCGCCGGCGCCGGGCTCGCCCGCGGCTACCTCAACCGGCCGGAGCTGACCGCCGACCGCTTCCGCCCCGATCCGTTCGCGGCCGAGCCGGGGGCCCGCCTCTACCAGGTCGGCGACCTCGCCCGCTACCTGCCGGACGGCGAGCTGGAGTTCCTCGGCCGCCTCGACCACCAGGTCAAGATCCGCGGCTTCCGCGTCGAGCTGGGGGAGATCGAGGCCGCCTTGACCGCCCACCCCCGGGTGCGCGAGGCCGTGGTGATCGCCCGCGAGGAGGGCGCCACCCGCGCCCTCGCCGCCTTCGTGGTGGCGGATGCGGAGGAGGGATCAGCCGAAGCCGGACTGATCGACGAGCTGCGGCGGCACCTGGCGCAACGGCTGCCCCCCTACATGGTCCCGGCGGGTTTCCAGGCGCTGCCCGCGCTGCCGCTCACCCCCAACGGCAAGGTGGACCGCAAGGCGCTGGCGCGGCTGGAGAGCGGCGCGGCGCCGGCGGAGCGCGGCGGCTACGTGGAGCCGCGCAACCCCATCGAGGAGCTGCTGCTGCCGCTCTGGACCGAGGTGCTGGGCCGCGAGCGGATCGGCGTCTTCGACGACTTCTTCGCCCTCGGCGGCCATTCGCTGCTCGGGGTGCAGCTGATCTCGCGGGTGCGCGACCTGTTCGGCGTCCGGCTGCCGGTGCGCACGGTCTTCTCCTCGGCCACCATCGCCGAGCTGGCGGAGCGCATCGCCGAGGAGATGGCCGCCCTGGCCGGCGACGAGCTGCTCGACGAGGCCTTCACCGGGAGCGGCGAGCCCCCCGGGGAGGAGACGCATGGCTGAGCCGCGGCAGAACGTCGCGGATCTCCCGGCGGACCGGCTCCGGCAACTGATGGCCCGGCTCCGGCAGAAGGACCAGGCCGCGGCGCCCGGAATCAAGCCGGTGGAGCGCGACGGCGGCCCGCTGCCGCTCTCCCCGAGCCAGGAGAGCTTCTGGCTGCTCGGCCGCTTCGCGCCGGAGAGCGCCGCCGCCCATCTGCCGGTCGCCCTGCGGCTCAGCGGCCCGCTCGACCGCCCGGCGCTGCTCCGGAGCTTCGCCGCGGTGGCCCGGCGCCACGAGCCGCTGCGCACCATCTTCGGTGAGCGCGGCGGCCAGCCGTTCCAGATCCCCCTGCGGGAGGTCGCGGTGGAGCTCCCCGCCGCCGACCTCGCGGGGCTGCCGGCGGCGCGGCGGGAACCGGAGATGCTGCGCCGCGCCGCCGCCGAGGCGCGCCGCCCCTTCGACCTCGCCCGCGCCCCCCTCTTCCGGCTCCTCCTCCTGCGCCTCGGCGCGGCCGAGCACGTGCTGGTGGTCACCCTCCACCACCTGGTGTCCGACGGCTGGTCGCTGGGGGTGCTGCTGCGGGAGATCGGGGCGCTGTACGGCGCCTTCGCCGAGGGGAGGAGCCCGGCGCTGCCGGCGCTGCCGGTCCAGCATCTGGACTACGCCGACTGGCAGCGGCGCCAGCTCCAGGGGGAGGCGCTGCGCGCCGAGCTGGAATTCTGGCGCGCCCGGCTGGACGGCCTGGGAGCGCTCGCGCTCGCCGCCGACCGGCCGCGCCCGCCCCTGCCGAGCTTCCGCGGCCATCAGCTCGAGATGGCCCTGGACGCCGGACAGACCGCGGCGGCGGAGGAGCTCGCCCACCGCCACGGGGGGACCCTGTTCATGGTCCTGCTGGCCGCCTTCCAGATCCTCCTCGCGCGCTACGGCGGCCAGACCCGCTTCGGCGTCGGCACCCCGGTCGCCAACCGCGAGCGCACCGAGGTCGAGGGGCTGATCGGGCTGTTCGTCAACACGCTGGTGCTGCGCGCCGACCTCGCGGGGGATCCGGCCGGCACCGAGCTCCTGCGCCGGGTGCGGGAGGAGCTGCTGGCGGTCTACCCCCACGGCGCGCTGCCGTTCGAGACCCTCGCCGAAGAGCTCAAGCCGGAGCGCGAGCCGGGGCAGAACCCGTTCTTCCAGACCCTCCTGGCGCTGCAGAACCACCCGCTGGCGGCGATGCGGATCGGCGCCCTCGCCATGGCGCCGTTCGAGCTCGACACCGCGGCGGCCAAGCTCGACGTGTCGATCGCCTGGCGCCATCAGGGGGATTGCCTGACCGGCTCGCTGGAGGTCAACGCCGACGCTTTCGAGCCGGCGTTCGCCGAGCGCCTGCGCCGGCACTACGGCGAGCTGCTGCGCGCGCTGGCCGCCACCCCGGAGCGGCCGCTCTCGGAGCTGCCGATGCTCTCCGCGGACGAACGGCGGCAACTGGTGACGGACTGGAACGGCGCCCCGGCGACCCTGGAGGAGCCGCGCTGCCTGCACCAGCTCTTCACCGCCCAGGCGGCGCGCGCGCCGGAGGCCGTGGCGCTGGTCGCCGCCGGCGGCGAGCGGCTCACCTACGGCGAGCTCGACCGCCGGTCGGACCGCTTGGCGCGGCGGCTCGCCGGGCTCGGCGCCGGTCCGGAAGTGCCGGTGGGCGTCCACCTCGAGCCGTCGACCGGGCTGGTGACCGCCCTGCTCGCCCTCTGGAAGGCCGGCGGCGCCTACCTCCCTCTCGACCCCGCCCTCCCCGCCGAGCGGCTGGCGTTCATGCTCGCCGACTCCGGCGCCCGGGTGGTGATCACCGCCGGGGCGCCGGCCGCGGTCCTGACGGCGTCCGGCGCGCGGCTCTGCCGGCTCGACGCGCCGGAGGAGGACGGCGCGCCGGAGGCGGAGCCGGCCGCGGCGGTGCCGGAGAACCTCGCCTGGATCCTCTACACCTCCGGCTCGACCGGACGGCCGAAGGCGGTCGGGGTGGCGCACGCCGCCGCCGCCGCCCACCTGGCGGCGGCCGCCGACGCCTGGGCGCTGAGCGCGGACGACCGCGTCCTCCAGTTCGACGCCCCCAGCTTCGACGTCTGGCTGGAGGAGACGCTGGCCCCGCTCCTCCGCGGCGCCAGCCTGGCCCTGCGCGGCGCCGAGCTCTGGGAGCCCGCGGAGCTCCTCCCCCGCGCCGCCGCCCTCGGCGTCTCGGTGCTGCCGCTGCCCACCGCCTACTGGCGGCAGTGGACAGGAGCCGTGCGCGCGCCCCTGCCCGCCGGCCCGGCCCCGCGGCTGGCGGTGGTCGGCGGCGAGGCGATGACCGCCGACGCGGCTCGCGCCTGGTGGCGCTCCCCGCTCGCCGGCATCCGCCTGCTCAACGGCTACGGCCCCACCGAGGCGGTGATCAGCGCCACCTTCCACGAGGTCGGCCGCGGCGAGGCGGAGCGGGCGGCGGTGGGGCTCGGCCTGCCGCTCGCCGGCCGCTCCGCCTTCGTCCTCGATCCGGCGGGGGACCTGCTCCCGGCCGGCGTGCCGGGGGAGCTCTGCCTCGGCGGCCGCCTGCTGGCCCGCGGCTACGCCGGGCGCCCCGCCCTGACCGCCGAGCGGTTCGTCCCCGACCCCTTCGCGGGCGAGTGGGGGGAGGCCGGCGGCCGCCTCTACCGCACCGGCGACCGCGCCCGGCGGCGGCCCGACGGGGTCCTCGAGTTTCTCGGCCGGCTCGATCAGCAGGTCAAGATCCGCGGCTTCCGCGTCGAGCTGGGGGAGATCGAGGCGGCCCTCGCCACTCACCCCCGGGTGCGCGAGGCGGCGGTGATCGCCCGCGGAGAGGAGGCCGGCAACCCGCTGGCCGCCTTCGTGGTGCTCGACGGCGGCGGCAGCAGCGGCGACAGCGGCTTCGCGGCGGAGCTCGGGGACGAGCTGCGGCGCCACCTGGCGCGGCGGCTGCCGGCCCACATGATCCCCCCTGGGGTGACGGTGCTGCCCGCGCTGCCGCTCACCCCGGCCGGCAAGGTCGACCGGCGGGCCCTCGCCGGGCTCGCGCCGGCGGACCGGCGGGCGGCGGCCGGCGACTACACGCCCCCCCGCGACCCGATCGAGGAGCTGCTGGCGCCGCTGTGGGCCGAGGTCCTGGGGGTCGAGCGGGTGGGCGTCCACGACGATTTCTTCACGCTCGGCGGCCACTCGCTGCTGGGGATGCAGCTCACCTCCCGGGTGGCGGATCTCTTCGGGGTGAAGCTCACGGTGCGGGCGCTGTTCGAGGCGCGGACGGTCGGCGGCCTGGCGGAGCGGATCGCCGAGGAGCTGGCCGCCGCCGGCGACGGCATCCTGGCCGAGATGCTGGCGGAGCGGGACGGCACGGCGACGGAAACTCAGGAAGGAAGGCAGGAGAGCTCTCATGGATGATCGTTCGAAGCTGGTCAAATCGCTCTCCGCGGACGATCTCCGGCGGCTGATGGAGCGGCTGAAGAAGGGGCAGGGGAGCGCCGGGCGCATCGCCCGCGCGCCCCGCGACGGCGCCCCTCCGCCGCTCTCCTTCTCCCAGGAGCGCCTCTGGTTCCTCGACCGGCTGGGAGCCGGCGCCGCGGCCTACAACGTGCCGGCCGCCGTGCGCCTCGCCGGCGACCTCGACCCGTCGGCCCTGCAGCGCACGTTCGCCGAGGTGGCCCGCCGCCACGAGGCGCTGCGCACCACCTTCGGCGAGCGCGACGGCGTGCCGTTCCAGGTGATCGCGGCGGAGCTCGACGTGCCGCTGCCGGTCGCCGACCTCTCCGCCCTGCCCGCCGAGGCGCGCGAGCGCGAGGCGCTGCGGCTCGCCACCGAGGAGGCCGCGCGGCCGTTCGACCTCGCCCGCGGCCCCCTGTTCCGCACCCTCCTCTTCCGCCTCGGGGCGGCCGAGCACGTGCTCACCGTGACGCTCCACCACATCGTCTCCGACGGCTGGTCGACCGGCGTGCTGGTGCGCGAGATGGCGGCGCTCTACGACGCCTTCGCCGCCGGCCGGCCGTCGCCGCTGCCGGAGCTCCCCATCCAGTACGCCGACTACGCGGTCTGGCAGCGCCAGCGCCTGCAGGGGGAGGCCCTGGAGAAGGAGCTCGCCTTCTGGCGCGAGCGGCTGACCGGCGTCCCGCCGCTGGAGCTGCCGACCGACCGGCCGCGGCCGGCCCAGGCGAGCTTTCGCGGCGGCCACCGCGCGGTCGAGCTCACCGCCGGCGCGCTCGCCGGCCTCAACGCGCTCTGGCGCGAGACCGAGGGGACGACGCTCTACATGGTCCTGCTCGCGGGGTTCGAGACCCTGCTCCTGCGCTACAGCGGCCAGGACGACTTCGCCGTCGGCGCGCCGGTCGCCAACCGCGGCCGCAGCGAGACCGAGGGGCTGATCGGCTTCTTCGTCAACACCCTGGCCCTGCGCGCCACCCTCGCCGGCGACCTCACCTTCCGCGGCCTGCTGCGGCGGGTCAAGGAGACGACGCTGGCCGCCTTCGCGCACGAGGACATGCCGTTCGACAAGCTGGTCGAGGAGCTGCAGCCGGACCGCGAGCCGGGGCGCAACCCGCTGTTCCAGGTGATCACCACGCTGCAGAACCAGCCGCGGACGGAGCTCGCCATGGGCAGCCTGAAGCTGGAGGGGCTGGGGGTCGAGACCGGCACGGCGAAGGTCGACCTCACCGTCTCCTGGGCCGAGGCCGACGGCCGGCTGTACGGCAGCCTGGAGTACAGCTCCGCGCTGTTCGACGGCGCCACCGCCGAGCGGCTGGCGCGCCACTTCGCGACCCTGCTCGCCGGCGCCGGCGCCGACCCCGACCGCTCCCTCTGGGAGCTCCCCCTGCTCGACGCCGCCGAGCGCCGGCAGACCCTGGTCGACTGGAACCGCACCGCCGCCCCCTTCCCGCGCGAGGCGGCGATCCACGAGCTGTTCGCGGCCCAGGCGGCGCGCGATCCCGGCGCCGTCGCCGTCGAGTTCGGCAACCAAAGTCTGACCTACGGCGAGCTCGACGCGCGGGCCAACCGGCTCGCCCACCGCCTGCGGCGCCTGGGCGTCGGCCCCGAGGCGCTGGTCGTCCTCTCGATCCCCCGCTCGCTGGAGATGATCGAGGGGATGGTCGGCATCCTCAAGGCCGGCGGCGCCTACCTGCCGCTCGACCCCACCCTGCCGCGGGAGCGGCTGGCCTTCCTGGTCGAGGAGTCGCGGCCGGCGGCGGTGGTCACCCTGGAGGCCCATCTCGACGCCCTGCCCGACTTCGGCGAGCGCGCGGTCTGCCTCGACCGCGACCGCGACGGCCTGGCGACCGAGCCGGCGGACGAGCCGCGGAGCGGCGTCACCGCCGACAACCTGGTCTACGTGCTCTACACCTCGGGCTCGACCGGCCGCCCGAAGGCGGTGGCGGTCCCCCACCGCGGCCTGGTGCGGCTGGTGGTGGGCGCCGACTACGCCCGCCTCGACGCCGGCGAGACCTTCTTCCAGTTCGCGCCGCTCTCCTTCGACCCCTCGACGCTGGAGATCTTCGGCGCCCTGGCCAACGGCGGCCGGCTGGCGGTGGCGCCCGCCGGCCCGTTCTCGCTGGCCGAGCTCGGCCGCATCATCCGCCGCCACGGCGTGACCACCCTCTGGCTGACCTCGGGGCTCTTCCACCAGATGATCGAGGAGGGGCTCGACGACCTGCGCGGCGTGCGCCAGCTCCTCTCCGGCGGCGACGTGCTGTCGCCGGCGCACATCCGGCGCGCCCTCGAGGCGCTGCCGGAGGTCGAGATCATCGACGGCTACGGCCCCACCGAGAACTCCTGCTTCACCACCTGCTACCGGGTTGACCGCAACGACCCGCCGGCCGCCTACGTGCCGATCGGCAAGCCGATGGCCAACACCACGGTCTACATCCTCGACCGCGAGCTGCGGCCGGTGCCGGTCGGCGTCCCCGGCGAGCTGTTCACCGGCGGCGAGGGGCTCGCCCGCGGCTACCGCGGCCGGCCGGAGCTGACCGCCGAGCGGTTCGTGCCCAGCCCGCTCGCCGGCGAGGTCGATCCCCCCGGCGCCCGCCTCTACCGCACCGGCGACCTCTCGCGCTGGCGGCCGGACGGCAACGTCGAGTTCCTCGGCCGCATGGACAGCCAGGTCAAGATCCGCGGCTACCGCATCGAGCCGGGCGAGGTGGAGGCGGTGCTCGCCGGGCACCCGGCGCTCGCCGAGTGCGCCGTGGTGGTGCGGCGGGAGGACAACGGCGAGCGGCGCCTGGTCGCCTGCTACGTCGCCGCCGCGCCGGTGACCCCGGCGGAGCTCAAGGAGCACCTGGGGCTCACGCTGCCGGCCTACATGGTGCCGTCGGCCTTCCTGGAGCTGCCGGCGCTGCCGCTGACGGTCAGCGGCAAGGTGGACCGCCGCGCCCTGTCGCGCCTGGAGGCGCCGGCCGGCGACGGCCCGAGCGAGACCTACGCCGAGCCCGAGACGCCGGTCGAGCGGCAGATCGCCGCGATCTGGCGGGACCTGCTCAAGCACGAGCGGATCGGCCTCCACGACAGCTTCTTCGACCTCGGCGGCCACTCCCTGCTCGCCACCCGCGTGCTGTCGCGGCTGCGCGAGACGCTGAACGCCGACCTCTCGCTGGCGGTGGTGTTCGAGCGGCCGACCCTGGCCGGGCTCGCCGCCGCCGTCGAGGAGGCGCTCGGCACGCCGGCCGGCGCCGCCCTCGGCGGCCCGGGCACCGAGGCGCCGCCGGCCGGTCCCGACCTGCCGCTCTCCTTCTCCCAGGAGCGGCTCTGGTTCCTCGAGCAGCTCCAGCCCGGCACCTCCGCCTACAACGTCGCCACCCCCGTGCGCCTGCGCGGTGCGGTCGACCCCGGCGCCCTCGCCGGCGCCCTGCGCGAGGTGATCCGCCGCCACCAGGTGCTGCGCGTCACCTTCGGCGAGCGCGAGGGGCAGCCGGTGCAGTGGGTCTCGCCGGCGGCCGCCATCCCTCTGCCGGTGGTGGACCTCTCGGCGCTGCCGGCGGCGCGGCGGGAGGACGAGGGCGCGCGGGTGATCGCGGCGGAGGCCCAGGTGCCGTTCGACCTCGCGCGCGGACCGATCGTCCGCGCCCTGCTGGCCCGGCTCGAGCCGGCGGACCAGGTGCTCGTCCTCACCCTGCATCACATCACCTCCGACGGCTGGTCGATGGGGATCCTGGTCCAGGAGCTGCTCGCCCTCTACCAGGCGGCGCTCGCCGGGCTCCCCTCGCCGCTCGCCGAGCTCCCCCGGCAGTACTTCGACTTCGCCCGCTGGCAGCGCCACTGGCTGCGCGGCGAGACCCTGGAGCGGCTGCTCGCCTACTGGCGGCAGGCGCTCGCCGGCGCGCCGGAGGTCCTGGAGCTCCCCGCCGACCGGCCGCGGCCGCCGGTGCGCAGCCTGCACGGGCGCCAGCTCCGCTTCGCCTTCGACGAGGCGGTGGCGCGCGGCCTCCGGACGATCGCCCGCGACACCGGGACGACGCTGTTCATGACCCTGCTCGCCGGCCTCGACGTCCTGCTCGCCCGCTACAGCCGGCAGGCGGACATCGCGGTCGGCTCGCCGATCGCCAACCGCACCCGCGGCGAGTACGAGGGGCTGATCGGCTTCTTCGTCAACACCCTGGTGATGCGCGTGCAGGCCGAGGGGAGCCTCGGCTTCGACGAGCTGCTGGCCCAGGTGCGCCGGGTGACGCTCGGCGCCTACGAGCACCAGGACCTCCCCTTCGAGCGGATCGTCGAGGAGCTGCGGCCGGAGCGCAGCCTCTCCCACTCGCCGCTGTTCCAGGTGGTGCTGGCGCTGCAGAACAACGAGGCGCCGGCGTTCACCCTCCCCGGCCTGACCGCCGAGCTGCTGCCGGTCGGCGTCGCCGTCGCCAAGTTCGATCTCACCCTCTTCCTGAACGAGGACCAGCAGGGGGGGCTCGTCGGCCTGGCCGAGTACGCCACCGACCTGTTCGAGGAAGCGACGGTGGCGCGCCTCAGCCAGCACCTGGGGAACCTGCTGGCGGCGGCCGCCGCCGCGCCGCGGACGCCGCTGGCCGAGCTGCCGATGCTCGCCGCCGCCGAGAGCCGCCAGATCCTGCTCGACAGCGCCGGCGAGCCCCTGCCGGAGCCCGGCGACCTCTTGCACCACGCCTTCGAGCGCCAGGCGGCGCGCACGCCCGGCGCCGAGGCGCTGGTCTGGGGGGAGCAGCGGTGGACCTACGGCGAGCTCAACGCCCGCGCCAACCGGCTGGCCCACCGCCTGCGCGCCCTCGGCGTCGGCCCCGAGTCGCTGGTCGCCGTGCTGATGCAGCGCACTGCCGACCTGGTGACCGCCCTGTTCGCCGTGCTCAAGGCCGGCGGCGCCTACGTGCCGCTCGATCCCAACTACCCCGAGGAGCGGATCGCCTTCGCCCTCGAGGACACCGGGGCGGCGGTGGCGATCGCCGACGAGACGCTGGCCGGCCGGCTCGGCCGGCTGCCGCGCTCGCCGGAGCGCCTGGTGACCCTGCCGGCGGACTGGGCGGACACCCGGGCCGAGGACGAGGGGAACCCCGAGGTCCCCCTCGACCCGGAGAACCTCGCCTACATCATCTACACCTCCGGCTCCACCGGCCGCCCCAAGGGGGTCGCCATCCGCCACGCCGCGGCCGCCGCGCTGGTCCCCTGGTCGCGGACGGTGTTCCGCGACGAGGACCTCGCCGGCGTGCTCGCCTCGACCTCGATCTGCTTCGACATGTCGGTCTTCGAGCTGTTCGTGACGCTGGCGCGCGGCGGCCGCATCCTGCTCGCCGCCGACGCCCTGGAGCTGCCGCGGCTGCCGGCCGCCGGCGAGGTCACCCTCGTCGACACCGTGCCGACGGCGATCGCCGAGCTGGTGCGCGGCGGCGGGGTGCCGCGCTCGGTCCGCGTCGTCAACCTCGGCGGCGAGCCGCTCAAGCGCGCGCTGACCGACGCCGTCTACTCGCTCGGCCACGTCCGCGAGGTGATCAACCTCTACGGACCCTCCGAGGACACCACCTTCTCCACCTGGGCGGTGATCGACCGCGGCCCGGCGACGCCGCCGAGCATCGGCCGCCCGCTCTCCGGCTCCTGGCTCTACATCCTCGACCCGGCCCTGCGGCCGGTCCCGATCGGGGTGCCCGGCGAGGTCTACATCGGCGGCGCCGGGCTCTCCCGCGGCTACCTCAACCGGCCGGAGCTGACCGCCGAGAAGTTCGTGCCGGACCCGTTCGCCATCGCCGCTCCGGGGGGGCGCCTCTACCGCACCGGCGACCTCGCCCGCTACCGCGCGGACCGCGAGATCGACTTCCTCGGCCGTCTCGACCACCAGATCAAGGTGCGCGGCTTCCGCGTCGAGCTCGGGGAGGTCGAGGCGGCCCTGCTGCGCCATCCGGCGGTGCGCGACGCGGTGGTGGTCGCGCGCGGCGACGGCGCCGACCGCGCCCTGGTCGCCTACGTGGTGGCGGACCACGAGCCCGAGCCGCCGCTGCGCGCCTGGATGCGCGAGATCCTCCCCGAGCCGATGGTCCCCGCGGCGTTCGTGCGCCTGGCGGCGCTGCCGCTGACGCCGAACGGCAAGATCGACCGCAAGGCGCTGCCGGCGCCCGAGGCGGTGGCGGGCGCCGAGCCGGAGGGGCTGGTCGCGCCGCGCACGCCGCTGGAGGAGGCGCTCGCCGCCATCTGGCGCGAGGTGCTGAACCTCCCCCAGGTCGGGGTCCACGACGACTTCTTCGAGCTCGGCGGCCACTCGCTGCTCGCCACTCGCGTCGCCGCCCGCGTCCGCCTGGAGCTCGGCGCCAACCTCTCGGTGCGCCAGATGTTCGAGGCCTCCACCCTCGAGACGCTGGCCAGGGTGGTGGAGGAGGCGGGGGGCTCGGCCTCCGCCAACCCGGCCTCCAGGCCCGCCGGCGTGCCCCGCCGGCCGGCGGACGACCGCGACCTGCCGCTCTCGTTCCCGCAGGAGCGCCTCTGGTTCCTCGACCGCCTCGAGCCCGGCGCGGCGCAGTACAACATCGCGGTCACCGTGCGGCTCAACGGCGACCTGCGGGTCGGCGCGCTCGCCGCCACCTTCAACGAGGTGCTGCGCCGGCACGAGGCGCTGCGCACCGCCTTCGTCACCGTCGAGGGGGCGCCCCGGCAGCGGGTGCTGCCGTTCACCGAGCAGGCGGTGCCGCTGATCGACGTCTCGGGTCTGCCGCAACCGCTGCGCGACCAGGAGGCCGGGCGCGTCTCGCAGCAGTACGCCGACTGGCACTTCGACCTGACGCGCGGGCCGCTGCTGGTGACCGCCCTGCTGCGCGTCGAGCCCGGCCTCCACCTCTGCGCCGCGGTGTTCCACCACATCGCCTCCGACGGCTGGTCGGCCGGCATCTTCTTCCAGGAGGTCGCGGCCCTCTACCCCGCCCTCCTGGCCGGGCTCCCCTCGCCGCTGGCCGAGCTGCCGATCCAGTACCCGGACTACGCGCTCTGGCAGCGGCGGGCGATCGCCGAGACCCTGGAGCGCGAGGTCGGCTACTGGATGGAAGAGCTGGGCGGCGAGATCGCGCCGCTCGAGCTGCCGACCGACCGGCCGCGCCCCGCCGTCCAGCGCTACCGCGGCGGCAGCCGGATGCTGCGCCTGCCGGAGGCGACCGCGGCGCGGCTCCAGGCGCTCTCCCGCCGCGAGGGCGCCACCCTGTTCATGACCCTGCTCGCCGCCGCCAAGGTGCTGCTGCACCGCCAGAGCGGCCAGGACGACATCCTGGTCGGGGCGCCGATCGCCGGCCGCCGCATGGTCGAGACCGAGGGGCTGATCGGCTTCTTCCTCAACACCCTGGTGCTGCGCACCGACCTCGCCGGCAACCCGTCCTTCCGCGACCTGCTGGCGCGGGTGCGCACGGTCACCCTCGGCGCCTACACCCACCAGGACGTCCCCTTCGAGGCCCTGCTGGCGCGCCTGCCGCAGCAGCGAGACCCCTCGCGGACGCCGCTGTTCCAGGTGATGTTCAACATGCTGAACATGCCCGGCGGCGAGGCGATCCAACTGCCCGGGCTGACCCTCGAGCCGTTCGCGGTCCCCGAGCTCCCCTCGAAGTTCGACCTCACCTTCTACGTCACCGAGGAGGCGGGCGCCGGGATCCTCTTCCACCTGCTCTACAACGCCGACCTCTTCACCGAGCCGCGGATGGAGGAGCTGCTCGCCCAGCTCGGCTTCCTGCTCGAGCAGGCCGCCGACGCCCCCGAGACGCCGATCGAGTCCCTGTCGCTGGTCACCCCCCAGGCGCGGGCCGCGCTGCCCGATCCGGCGGCGCCGCTCGACGCCTCCTGGGTGGGCGCGATCCACGACCTCTTCTCGGCGCGGGCGCGGACGGCCCCGGAGCGGACGGCGATCACCGACCGCGACGGCGCCTGGAGCTACGGCGAGCTCGAGACAGCGGCCAACCGCCTCGCCCACCGGCTGCTGGCCGGCGGCGTGGAGAGGGGGGAGCGGGTGGCGGTCTGGGCCTACCGCGGCGCGCCGATCGCGGCGGCGGTGCTGGCGGCGCTCAAGACCGGCGCGGCCTTCACCATGCTCGATCCGGCCTACCCGCCGGCGCGGCTGGTCGAGATCCTGCGCGTCGCCGCGCCCCGCGCCCTGATCCGGCTGGAGGCGGCCGGACCGCTGCCGGACGCCGTGGAGGCCTGGACCATCGAGGCCGGCTGCGCGCGGCTCGACCTGCCGCGCGGCGGCGCCGCCGCCGTGCTGGCGAGCCTCGCGGGCGCCCCCGACGAGCCGCCGGCGGTCACCGTCGGGCCGGACGACGTGGCGGTGATCGGCTTCACCTCCGGCTCGACCGGCACGCCGAAGGGGATCGCCGGCCGCCACGGCCCGCTGACCCACTTCCTCCCCTGGCAGGTCGAGCGCTTCGGCCTCACCGCCGGGGACCGCTTCAGCCTGCTCTCCGGGCTGGCGCACGATCCGCTGCAGCGCGACCTGTTCACGCCGCTCTACCTGGGCGCCACGATCGTCGTCCCCGACCCCGGGGACGTCGGGATCTCCGGCCGCCTCGCCGCCTGGATGGCGCGCGAGGGGGTGACGGTCTCCCACCTGACGCCGGCGATGGCGCAGATCCTCACCGAGCGCCCCAGCCACGGCGCCGCCGTCGAGGCGCCCAGCCTGCGCCTCGTCCTGCTGGTGGGCGACGCGCTCACCCGGCTCGACGTGGCGCGCATCCGCCGCCTGGCGCCGGGGGTGACCTGCGTCAACCTCTACGGCTCGACCGAGACCCAGCGCGCCGTCGCCTATCACGTCGTCGAGGAGGCCGGCGACGACGCCCGGCAGGTGCTGCCGCTCGGCGCCGGCATGCGCGACGCGCAACTGCTGGTGATCAACCGCGCCGGGCGGCTCGCCGGCGTCGGCGAGGTCGGCGAGATCGCGGTGCGCAGCCCCCACCTCGCCGCGGGGTACCTGGGCGACGAGGCGCTGACCGCCGACAAGTTCCGGCTCAACCCGTTCACCGGCCAGGCCGGCGACCGCGTCTACCGCACCGGCGACCTCGGCCGCTACCTGCCGGACGGCGAGGTGACCTTCGCCGGCCGCGCCGACCTGCAGGTGAAGATCCGCGGCTTCCGCATCGAGCCGGCGGAGATCGAGGCGCGGCTGGCCGCCCTGCCCGGCGTTCGCGAGGCGGTGGTGGTGGCGCGCGAGGACCGCGGCGAGAAGCGGCTGGTGGCCTACGTCGTCGCCGAGGGGGCGGCAGTCGCGCCGGCAGTGCTGCGCCAGGCCCTGCGCGACCGCCTTCCCGCCTACATGGTGCCGTCGGCGTTCGTGATGCTCGAACGGCTGCCGATCACGCCCAACGGCAAGGTGGACCGGCGGGCCCTCCCCGCCCCGGTCGAGGAGGCGGCGGAGACGCGCGGCTACGCGCCGCCGGCGAGCGTGGTGGAGGAGCGGATCGCCGCCGTCTGGCGCGAGGTGCTGGGGCTGGAGAAGGTCGGCGTCGAGGAAAACTTCTTCGACGTCGGCGGCCACTCGCTGCTGCTGGTGCGCCTGCACGCCCGGCTCCAGGAGGTCCTCGGCCGCGAGATCTCCCTGATGGAGCTGTTCAGCCATCCGAACATCCGCTCCCAGGCCGATCATCTGGGCGGGCGCGCCCAGGCCGCGCCGCCGGCGCGCCAGCCGGCGCCGCGGCCGGAAGAAGAGGACGGCGAGCTGGCGGCGGGCGGCGGGGTCGCCATCGTCGGCCTCGCCGGCCGGTTCCCCCAGGCGAAGGACCTCGAGGCGTTCTGGAACAACCTGCGCGAGGGGGTGGAGGCGATCTCCTTCTTCTCCGACGAGGAGATCGCGGGCGACATGCATCCGGACCTGCTCGCCCACCCCCGGCTGGTGAAGGCCCGGGGCGTGCTCGCGGACGAGGCGATGTTCGACGCCGATTTCTTCGACATCTCCCCGCGCCAGGCGGAGCTGATGGACCCCCAGCTCCGGCACTTCCTCGAGTGCTCCTGGGAGGCCCTGGAGAACGCCGGCTACGACCCCTCCCGCTTCCCCGGCCGGATCGGCGTCTATGGCGGCGTGACGCTGTCGACCTACTTCCTGCGCCATCTGATCGGGAACAGCCAGCTGCTCCAGCAGGTCGGCGCCTACCAGATGGCGATCGCCACCGACCGCGACTTCCTGACCACCCAGGTCTCCTACAAGCTCAACCTCCGGGGGCCGAGCGTCAACGTGCAGACCGCCTGCTCGACCTCCCTGGTGGCCACCCACATGGCGGCGCTGTCACTGCTCGCCGGCGAGTGCGACATGGCGCTGGCCGGCGGCGTGTCGATCAAGGTGCCGCAGGTCACCGGCTACCTCTACGAGGAGGGGGGCCTCGACTCCTCGGACGGCCACTGCCGCTCCTTCGACGCGCGGGCGGACGGCTCGGTCTATGGCGCCGGCGTCGGGATCGTCGTCCTCAAGCGCCTGGAGGACGCCGTGGCCGACGGCGACACCATCCACGCGGTGATCCTGGGCTCGGCGATCAACAACGACGGCTCCGCCAAGGTCGGCTACACGGCGCCCAGCATCGAGGGGCAGAGCCGGGCGATCGCCGAGGCGCAGGCCACCGCCGGCATCGCGCCGGAGACGATCGGCTACGTGGAGTGCCACGGCAGCGCCACGGCGCTCGGCGATCCCATCGAGGTGGCGGCGCTGACCCGCGCCTTCGCCACCCCCGAGCGGGGCTTCTGCCCGATCGGATCGGTCAAGTCGAGCATCGGCCACCTCGGCGCCGCGGCGGGCGTCGCCGGCCTGATCAAGACGGTCCTCGCGCTGGAGCACGGGCAGATCCCCCCCAGCCTCCACTTCGAGACGCCGAACCCGCGGATCGACTTCGCGTCGAGCCCGTTCTACGTCAACACCCGGCTGGCCGAGTGGCCCGCCAACGGCACCCCCCGGCGGGCGGGGGTGAGCTCCTTCGGCCTCGGCGGCACCAACGCCCACGCGGTCCTCGAGGAGGCGCCGCCCCCCGCGCCCACGGACCCGGGGCGCCCCTGGCAGCTCCTCGTGCTCACCGCCCGCACCGAGACCGCGCTCGAGGCCATGACCGACAACCTGGCCGGCTGGCTGGAGCGCCACCCGGAGGCGGACCTCGCCGACGTCGCCTACACCCTGCAGGTGGGGCGGCAGGCGTTCGCCTGGCGGCGCACCCTGGTCTGCCGCGACGCCGGGGAAGCCCGGCAGGCGCTCGCCGGGCGCGATCCGCGCGCCCTGCGGACGGCCTGGACCGAGGCCGGCGGCCGCGCTCCCGTGGGCTTCCTGCTGCCCGGGGTGGGGGACCACTACCCGGGCATGGCGCGCGGCCTCTACGAGAGCGAGCCGGTGTTCCGCCAGGAGCTGGACCGCTGCCTCGGGATCCTCGAAGCGCATCTGGGCCAGGACCTGCGGGAGATCCTGTTCGCCGGCGGCGAGCGCGCGGAGACCGGCGGTCTCGACCTCCGGCGCATGCTGGGCCGGGAAGACGGCGGCGACGGCGAGGGCGAGGCCGCCCGGCGGCTGAGCCGGACGGTCTTCGCCCAGCCCGCCGTCTTCGCCGTCGAGTACGCCCTGGCGCGCCTCTGGGAGTCCTGGGGGGTGCGCCCCGACGCGCTGCTCGGCTACAGCCTGGGCGAGTACACGGCCGCCTGCCTGGCCGGGGTCTTCTCCCTCGAGGACGCCCTGAGGCTGGTCGCCGAGCGGGCGCGCTGGATCGAGGAGCTGCCGGCCGGCGACATGCTGGCGATCCCGCTCCCCGAGGCGGCGGTGCGGCCGCTGCTCCCCGGCGGCCTCTGCATCGCGGCCACCAACGGGCCGCACCTCACGGTCGTCTCCGGCCTGGCGAAGCAGGTCGCCGCCCTCGCCGAGCGGCTGGCCGCCGAGGGGGTGGTCTGCCGGCGCCTGCCGACGACCCACGCCTTCCACTCGACGATGATGGCACCGCTCGCCGGCCGGCTGACCGAGCTGGCGCGGACGATTTCGCTCGCGCCCCCGCGCGTCCCCTGCCTCTCCAACGTGACCGGCACCTGGCTCACCGCCGAGGAGGCGACCGACCCCGGCTACTGGGCGCGCCACCTGTGCGGCACGGTCCGCTTCGCGGAGGCGCTGGAGGAGATCTGGCGGCAGCCCTCCCGCGTCCTGCTCGAGGTGGGACCCGGACAGGGGCTCTCCGCGCTGGCCCTCCAGCACCCCATGGCGGCGGACAGGGTGGCGATCCCCTCCCTGCCGCACGCCCACGAGAAGAGCCCGGACGCCGCCTTCCTGACCGAGGCGCTCGGCCGTCTCTGGCTCGCCGGGATCGAGGTCGACTGGAGCGCCTTCCACGCCGGCGAGCGCCGCCGCCGGCTGCCGCTGCCGACCTACCCCTTCGAGCGCCGCCGCTTCTGGGTGGAGCGGAGCCATGACTATCTCTCCCCCGCCGTGGAGAGCAACGACCTGCCGGTCTCCTGGCTGCGCACCCCCGCCTGGCGGCGCGCGCCCCTCCCGGCCGGCCCGCTCGCCGGCGGCGGGGAACCCCCGCTGCTGCTCGCCCCCGCGGGCAGCCCCGCGGCCCGGGTCGCCGAACGGATCGCCGAACGGCTGGCGAGCGACCGGATCGTCCACCTCGGCGGCCTCGCGGACCTGGCCGGCGGCGCCTTCGAGGCGGCGGTCCGGAACCTCGCCTCGCGCGCCGGCGGCGGGATCGTCTTCCTCTCCCACGGCCTGCACGAGCTGTCCGGCGGCGATCTCCTGCCCGCGCAGGGAGCCCTGCTCGCCGCCGCCCGCCGGCTCACCGCCGAGCACGGCCTCGCCTGCCGCGCCGTCGATCTGCCGCCGGTGCTCGAGGCTCCGGAGCGCTGGGCGGACCGGCTGCTGGGCGAGATCGCGCGCGGCACCGAGGAGATCGTCGCCTACACGCCGCGCGGCCAGCGCTGGGCGCGCGCGCTGGAGCGGGCGCGCGCCGCGGGGCCCGGGCTCGAGCTCTCCGCGGGCGGCTTCTGCTTCCTGCTGGCGCGCTCCGGCGAGAACGCCGGCGAGGACGGTCTGGAGACCGCCGCCGAGCGCTGGCTGGCCGGCGCCGGCGTCGAGGCGCGGCGGATCGCGAGCGGCGCGGAGATCCCGGAGGGGGGTCCCGCCCCTCTCGGGGTGATCGTGGTGGCCGGCGGCGGCGCCGAGACCCTGGAGGGCACCGAGCAGCGGCTCCTCGCTGCGCGGGATCTCGCCGCCGACGCCGGCTTCTGCCTCGTGCTCGCCACCACGGCCGGCACGGCTGGCGGGATCGAGCCCGCGGCCGCGGCGGCCTACGCCGGCCTCTTCGCGCTGCGCGAGCTCCAGGAGACGGATCTGCCCTGGCGGACCGTGACCTTCGAGGAGCGCGTCCCGCCGGCCGACCAGGCCGCCGAGGCCCTGGGACTGGCCGTGGCCCTCGGCGATCCGCAGGTGATCGTCGCGGCCCCCGAGCCGCCGCGGGATCGGCCGGACCCGGGCTCCCCTCGCCCCTCCGACACGCGTCCGCGGCACCTCCAGCGGCCGCACGTGGCGCCGCGCGACGAGCACGAGGCGACGATCGCCGGCTACATGGGGAGCCTGCTCGGCATCCCGGAGCTGAGCGTGCACGACAGCTTCTTCGAGCTCGGCGGCCATTCGCTGCTCGGCACCCGGCTGCTGGCGCACGTGCGCGAAGAGCTGGGGGTCGAGCTGCCGCTCTCCGCCCTGTTCGAGTCCCCCACCGTGGCCGGCTTCGCGCGGCGGATCGCCGGCCGGAGCGGCGCCGGAAGGGCGGCGGAGAAGACGGACGAGGGGGTGGCGGAGCTCGCGCCGGTGCCGCGCGGCGGCGCTCTCCCCCTCTCCTTCGCCCAGGAGCGCATCTGGTTCCTCGATCAGCTCCAGCCCGGCAGCGCGGCCTACAACATCCCGGTGGCGTTCCGCTTCACCGGCCCCCTCGACCCCGCCGTGGTCGGAGCGGCACTCTCCGAGGTGGTCCGCCGGCACGAGGCCCTGCGCACCACCTTCGCCGCCCGCGACGGGTCCCCGGCGCAGATCGTCGCCGCGCCCGCCCCCCTGCCCCTCCCCCGGGTCGACCTGACCGCGCTGCCGGCGGCCGGCCGCGAGGCCGAGATCCACCGGCTGGCCGGCGAGGAGGCCCGCCGGCCGTTCGACCTCGCCGCCGGGCCCCTGCTGCGGGCGGCGATGATCGACCTCGGCGACCGCGACCGCCTGCTGCTGGTCAACATGCACCACATCGTCTCCGACGGCTGGTCGCTCGGGATCTTCATCAGCGAGGTCGCGGCCCTCTACGGCGCCTTCGCCGCCGGCCGCCCCTCCCCCCTGCCGGAGCTGCCGGTCCAGTATGCCGACTTCGCGGTCTGGCAGCGGCGCCGGCTCTCCGGCGCGGTCCTCGAGCGGCATCTGGACTACTGGCGGCAGCGCCTGGGCGGCGAGATGCCCGTGCTCGCGCTGCCGGCGGACCGGCCGCGGCCGGCCGTCGAGACCTTCGCCGGCGGCCGCCGCTGGCTGGACCTCGACCTGGACCTCACCCGGCGGCTCAATGCCCTGGGCCGCGAGCGGAGAGCGACGCTGTTCATGGTGGTGCTCGCCGCCTTCGGCGGGCTGCTCCACCGCTACACCGGCCAGGAGGACCTGGCCGTCGGCACGCCGATCGCCGGCCGTACCCGCTCCGAGGTCGACGGGCTGATCGGCATGTTCATCAACACCCTGGTGCTGCGGTGCGATCTGACGGGCGATCCGACCTTCGCGGAGCTGCTGGAGCGGGTGCGCGCGACCGCCGTGGACGCCTACGCCCACCAGGAGCTGCCGTTCGAGAAGCTGGTCGAGGAGCTGCGGCCGGAGCGGAGCCTGGGGCACTCGCCGCTGTTCCAGGTCCTCTTCATCCTGCAGAACACCCCGCCGGCGGCGGTCCCCGGGGGCGGCGATCTCGAGATCCGGGCGCTGGCCGACGTCTACCACGGGGTGTCGCGCTTCGACCTCACGCTGTCGCTCACCGAGATCGCCACCGGGATCGGGGGGTACCTCGAGTACAAGACCGATCTCATCGACGCCGCCACCGCCGAGCGCTGGATCGGCCATCTCGGCAACCTGCTGGCGGCCGCGGCCGCCGCGCCGGAGGAGCGGATCTCCGCGCTGCCGCTGCTCGCCGAAGCCGAGCGCGGCCAGCTCCTCACGGCCTGGAACGACACCGCCCTGGAGGTCCCGGCGGCGCCGGTCCACCGCCTGTTCGAGGCCCGGGCGGAGCGCACGCCCGGCGCCGTCGCGGCCCGCTTCGCGGGCGCCTCCCTGACCTACGGCGAGCTGAACGCCCGCGCCAACCGGCTGGCGCGCCGCCTGCGCGCCGCGGGGGTGGGCCCCGAGGTCCTCGTGGGGCTCGGGCTCGAGCGGTCGCTCGACCTGCCGGTCGCCGTGCTGGCCGTCCTCAAGGCGGGCGGCGCCTACCTGCCGCTCGATCCCGACTACCCCGCCGAGCGCCTGGAGCTGATGCTGCGCGACAGCGGCGCGCGGGTGCTGATCGCCGGCGACCGCCTCGCCTCGGCCCTGCCGCGGATCGACCTCCCCACGGGGCCCGGAGCGGCCGGCGACGGCGCCAACCTCGACACCGACGCCGACGCCGACAACCTGGCCTACGTGATCTACACCTCCGGCTCGACCGGTCGGCCCAAGGGGGTGCAGGTGACCCGGCGCGCGCTCGCCAACTTCCTGGCGGCGATGCGCCAGGCGCCGGGGCTGGAGGCGGCCGACACGCTGCTGGCGGTGACCTCGCTCTCCTTCGACATCGCGGTCCTCGAGCTGCTGCTCCCCCTCCTCGCCGGCGCCCGCATCGAGATCGCGCCGGCCGCGGAGGCCGCCGACGGCGCCCGGCTGCTGGCGCGGCTCCGGGATTCAGCGGCCACGGTGATGCAGGCGACCCCCTCGACCTGGCGCATGCTGCTCGACGCCGGCTGGGAGGAGACGGCCCCCCGCCTGCGCCTGGCGCTCACCGGCGGCGAGGCCCTGCACGGCGAGCTGGCGGCGCGGCTGCGCCGGCGCGCCGGCGCGGTCTGGAACGTCTACGGCCCCACCGAGACCACGGTCTGGTCGGCGGCTCTGGCGATCGCGGAGGACGGCGGCGCCGTGCTGCCGATCGGCCGCCCGGTCGCCAACACCCGCATCCACGTCCTCGACCGGCGTCTGCGGCCGGTGCCGGTGGGCGTGCCGGGCGAGATCCTGATCGGCGGGGACGGGGTCGCCCGGGGGTATCTCGGCCGCCCCGAGCTGACGGCCGAGCGGTTCGTGCCCGACCCCTGGAGCCCGCGGGGCGGCGCGGCGCTGTACCGCACCGGCGATCTCGGCCGCTTCCTGCCCGACGGGCGCATCGAGTTCCTGGGCCGCCTGGACTTCCAGGTCAAGATCCGCGGCCACCGCGTCGAGCTGGGGGAGATCGAGGCCGCCCTCGCTCTCCATCCGAGCCTGGCGCAGGCCGTGGTGGTGGCGCGCGAGGACCGCGGGGAGCGCCGGCTGGTGGCCTACGTCGTGCCGGCCGGCGGCGAGGCCCCCGCCGTCCCGGAGCTGCGCGCCTTCCTGCGCGGCAAGCTGCCGGAGCACATGGAGCCGGCCGCCTTCGTCACCCTGCCGGCGCTGCCGCTGACCCCCAACCGCAAGGTGGACCGCAAGGCCCTCCCCGCCCCCGAGGCCGGCGCCGAGGCCGGCGCCTACGTGGCGCCGCGCAACCCGGCCGAGGAGGTGCTCGCCGGGATCTGGGCCGAGGTGCTGCGGGTGGAGCGCGCCGGCATCGACGACGACTTCTTCGCCCTCGGCGGCCACTCGCTGCTCGCCACCCAGGTCGCGTCGCGCGTGCGGCGGGCCTTCGGCGCGGCGCCGCCCGTGCGCTGGATCTTCGAGCGCCCGACGGTGCGCGGCTTCGCCGCCCGGCTGGCGGCGGGGAGCCCGGTCGCCTTCGAGCCGCCGCCGATCTCCCTCCTGCCGCGCGGCGGCGACCTGCCGCTCTCCTTCGCCCAGGAGCGGTTCTGGTTCCTCGATCACCTGGAGCCCGGCGGGTACGGCTACAACATCTCGGCGGCGGTCACCCTGACCGGCGATCTCGACGTGCCGGCCCTCGCCGCGAGCTTCTCCGAGATCGTCCGCCGCCACGAGGCCCTGCGCACGGTCTTCCCCGCCCGCAACGGCGGGCCGGCGCAGGTCCTGCGGCCGGCTCGCCGCCTTTCGCCGCGCCTGGTCGACCTGTCGGCCCTGCCGGCGGAGCGCCGGACCGTGGAGCGCGACCGCCAGCTCGCGGAGGCGGCCGGCCGGCCGTTCGATCTCGCGGCCGGCCCGCTGCTGCGCACGCTCCTGGTGCGGCTGGGCGAGCGCGAGCACGCGCTGGCCGTCGTCATCCATCACATCGTGGCCGACAACTGGTCGATCGGCAGGTTCGTGGGCGAGATCGCGGCCCTCTATCCGGCCGCCGTGCGGGGCGAGGCCTCGCCGCTGCCCGAGCTCACGGTCCAGTACGCCGACTATGCCGCCTGGCAGCGCGGCTGGCTGACCGGCGAGGTGCTCGACCGGCTGCTCGCCGGCTGGCGGGCCCGCCTCGCCGGCGCCCCGGCGGCTCTGGAGATGCCGACCGATCACCCCCGGCCGGCGGTGCAGACCTTCCGCGGCGGCAAGGTCCACTGGGTGCCCGCGGGCGGGCTGACCGGCTCCCTGCACGCCCTGGCCCGCGGCGAGGGGGTCACCCTGTTCATGGTCCTGCTCGCCGCCTACCAGAGCCTGCTCCATCACTACAGCGGCCAGCCGGAGATCGTGGTGGGCGCCCCGATCGCCGGCCGCAACCGCGAGGAGATCGAGCCGCTGATCGGCGTCTTCATCAATACCCTGGCGCTGCGCGGCGACCTCACCGGCGCCCCCTCGTTCCGCGAGCTGCTGGCGCGGGTCCGCGAGGTCGCGCTGGAGGCCTACGCCCTCCAGGACCTCCCCTTCGAGAAGCTGGTCGAGGAGCTCAAGCCCGCCCGCCACCTGGCCCGCACGCCGCTGTTCCAGACCATGATCGTGCTGCAGAACGCGCCGGACGGCGGGGACGAGGTGGAGCTGCCCGGCCTGAGGCTGTCCCCCCTGCCGCTGGCGAGCGGCGCCGCCCAGTACGAGCTGACCTTCTGGCTCGGCGAGAGCTCGGCGGGGCTCGCCGGCACCCTCGAATACAACGCCGATCTCTTCGAACGCGGCACGGCCGAGCGCCTGGCGCGGCACTTCCAGACCCTGCTGGAGGCGGCCGCGGCCGATCCCGCCCGCCCCATCGCGGACCTCCCCCTCCTCTCGCCCGAGGAGCTCTGGCAGATTTTGACCTCCTGGAACGATACGAGGGTGGAGTGGGCGGCGGCCGCGCCGGTCCACCGGCTGATCGAGATACAGGCGGCGGCCACGCCCGGCGCGGTCGCCGTGGCGGCCGGAAGCGGCGAGATCAGCTACCGGACCCTCGACGAGCGCGCCAACCGGCTCGCCCATCACCTGCGCGGCCTCGGCGTCGGGCCGGAGGTGGCGGTGGGGGTCTGCCTGGAGCGCACCGCCGAGCTGCCGGTGGCGCTCCTCGCCGTGCTCAAGGCCGGCGGCGCCTACGTGCCGCTCGACCCCTCCTACCCGCGCGAGCGGCTCGCCGTCATGCTGGAGGACTCGGCCGCCCCGGTGGTGGTCACCCAGGAGTCCCTGCGCGACGTCCTGCCGCCGCACCGCGCCTGGGTGATCTCGCTCGACGGCAACGCGGCGGCCATCGAGCTGGAAAGCCCGGAGCCGCCCGGCGTCGAGGTCGACGCCGCGAACCTCGCCTACATCCTCTTCACCTCCGGCTCGACCGGCCGGCCCAAGGGCGTGCAGGTGCCGCACGGCGCGCTGACCAACTTCCTGCTGTCGATGCGCGAGCGACCCGGGCTCGGCGCCGGCGACGTCCTGCTCGCCGTGACCCCGGTCTCCTTCGACATCGCGGGCCTCGAGATCTATCTGCCGCTGCTCGCCGGCGCGCGGGTCGTGCTGGCGAGCCGCGAGGAGGCCCAGGACGGCGCCCTGCTCCAGGCTCTGCTCGCCCGCTCCGGCGCCACCGTGATGCAGGCGACCCCGGCCACCTGGCGGCTGCTGGTGGAGACCGGCTGGCCGGGCGACCGCCGGCTGAAGGCGCTCTGCGGCGGCGAGGCCCTGCCCGCCGCCCTCGCCGGACAGCTCGCCGAGCGGGCCGCCGAGCTCTGGAACCTCTACGGCCCCACCGAGACCACCGTCTGGTCGACGGTCCAGCAGGTGATCGCCGGCCGCCGGCCGACCCTCGGCCGGCCGATCGCCAACACCCAGGTCTACGTCCTGGAGCCCGCGGGGCAGCCGGCGCCCGCCGGCGTGCCCGGCGAGCTGCTGATCGGCGGCGACGGCGTGGCCCGCGGCTACTTCGGGCGGCCGGACCTCACCGCCGAGCGCTTCGTGCCCGACCCCTTCCAGGGCGGCGGCGCCCGCCTCTACCGCACCGGCGATCTCGCCCGCTTCCGCGCCGAAGGGGACCTGGAGTTCCTCGGCCGCATCGACTTCCAGGTCAAGGTGCGCGGCTACCGCATCGAGCTCGGCGAGATCGAGGCCGTCCTCGAACGCCACCCCGCCGTGGCGCAGGCCGTGGTGGTGGCGCGGCCCGCGCGCGAGGGGGACGCCCTGCTGGTGGCCTACGCGGTCCCCGCGACCGTCGATCCCCAGGCGCTACGGGCCTGGGCCCGCGAGCATCTGCCCGACTACATGGTCCCCGCCGCGGTGGTGCCCCTGGACGCCCTCCCCCTCACCCCCAACGGCAAGGTGGACCGCAAGGCCCTCCCCGCTCCCGAGGCCGGCCTCATGACGGGGGTGGCCTACGCGCCCCCGCGCAACCCGGTCGAGGAGGTGCTGGCCGGGATCTGGGCCGAGGTGCTGCGGCTGGAGCGCGTCGGCATCGACGACGACTTCTTCGCCCTCGGCGGCCACTCGCTGCTCGCCACCCGGGTGCAGTCCCGGGCCTGGGCGGCGCTGGGCGTCGAGCTCTCCCTGCGGAATCTCTTCAAGAACCCGACCATCGCGGCCCTGGCCCGCGAGATCGAGGGGCTGCGGCAGAGCGTTCAGGCGCCCCCCATCCGCCCCGTGCCGCGCGACGGCGGCCTGCCGCTCTCTTTCGGCCAGCGGCGGCTCTGGTTCCTTAACCGCCTGGAGCCCGACAGCCCGGCCTACAACATCCGCTTCGCCCTGCGCCTGATCGGCGATCTGGACGCGGCGACTCTCGCCAGGAGCCTGGGCGAGATCGTGAGACGCCACGAGGCGTTGCGCACGACGTTCCGGACGGAAGGGAGCCAGCCGGTGCAGCGGGTCGAACCGCCGCGGGCCCTGCCGCTGGCAGTGGTCGATCTTTCCGGATTGCCCGCGGAGGACCGGCAGGAATGGGCGCGGCGGCTGGCCATGGAGGAAGCGGGGCGGCCGTTCGATCTCGAGGCCGGCCCGCTCCTGCGGGCATGCCTGCTGCGGCTCGGTCCCGCGGAGCACGTCGCCCTGCTGACGCTCCACCACATCGTGGCGGACGGCTGGTCGGTGGGCGTGCTGGCCCGCGAGCTCGCGGCGCTCTACGGGGCGTTCGCGGCCGGCGCGCCCTCGCCGCTGCCCGAGCTGCCGCTCCAGTACGCCGATTACGCCGTCTGGCAGCACGACTGGCTGCGCGGCGAGGTTCTCGCGGACCAGCTCGCCTACTGGCGCCGGCGGCTGGCGGGCGCGCCGGCCCTGCTCGAGCTGCCCACGGACCGCCCCCGCCCCCCGGTGCAGCGCTTCCAGGGCGGCCTGCGGCGGCTCTTCCTCCAGCCGGAGCTGGTCCGCTCGTTGCGGAGCCTGGGCCAGCGGCGGGGCGCGACGATGTTCATGACCCTGTTCGCCGCCCTGACCGCCCTGCTGCAGCGGTACACGGGGCAGGAGGACATCGTCCTCGGCACGCCGATCGCCGGCCGCGGCCGGGTGGAGACGGAGGCGCTGATCGGGCTCTTCCTCAACACCCTGGTGCTGCGCGCCGACCTGGCCGGCGACCCCGACGGCCACGCCCTCCTCGACCGCGCCCGCGACGTCTCCCTCGAGGCCTACGAGCACCAGGATCTGCCGTTCGAGAAGCTGGTCGACGAGCTGGACCTGCCGCGGGACCTCTCCCACACCCCTCTGTTCCAGGTCCTGCTGGTCCTGCAGAACGCTCCGATGGAGCCGCTGGAGCTGCCCGGGCTCACCCTCCTGCCGCTGCCCGGAATCGAGGGGACGACCTCGAAGTTCGACCTGTCGGTCAGCTTCACCGAGATGGGCGAGGGGCTCGCCGGGATCTGGATGTACAACGGCGACCTGTTCGATCCGGCGACGGCCGAGCGGATGTGCGGCCACTTCGAGCGGCTGCTGGCCGCCATGGCCGCGGAGCCGGCGCGGCGGCTCTCGGAGCTCGACCTGCTCACCGGCGCCGAGCGCCAGCAGCTCCTCGAATGGAACGGCACGGCAGCGGACTACCCGCGCGAGCGCTGCCTGCACGAGTGGATCGAGGAGCGGGCGGCGCGCGCGCCGGAGGCGGTGGCCGTGGTCCATGAGGGGGAGGCGCTCACCTACGGCGAGCTCGACGCCCGGTCGGGGCGGCTGGCGCGGGTGCTGCGGGGCCTGGGAGCCGGGCCCGGGACGCGGATCGGCATCTGCGTCGAGCGGTCGCTCGAGATGATGGTCGGGCTGCTGGGCATCCTCAAGGCCGGCGCCGCCTACGTGCCACTCGATCCCTCCTATCCCGCGGACCGGCTGGCCTTCATGCTGGAGGACGCGCAGCGCGGTCTCGCGTCGCCCCTGCTGCTGACCCAGAAGAGGCTGCTCGGCGCGCTGCCGGAGCACGCCGCCCGCGTGGTCTGCCTGGACGAGCCGCTGCCCGAGGTGGATGGGGAGATCGCCGCTCCGCCGGACCCCGGCCATCTCGCCTACGTGATCTTCACCTCCGGCTCGACAGGGCGTCCGAAGGGCGCCATGAACAGCCACCGGGGGATCGTCAACCGGCTGCTCTGGATGCAGGAGACCTTCGGCCTGACCGCGGAGGACCGGGTGGTCCAGAAGACGCCGTTCAGCTTCGACGTCTCGGTCTGGGAGCTGTTCTGGCCGCTGATGGTGGGAGCGCGGCTGGTGATCGCGCGGCCGGGCGGCCACCAGGACGCGGCCTACCTGACGGCGCTGATCGCGCAAGAGGGGGTGACGACGATCCACTTCGTGCCCTCGATGCTCCAGGTCTTCCTGGAGGCGCCGGGGCTGGACCGCTGCGGCTCGCTCCAGCGGGTGGTGGCGAGCGGCGAGGCGCTGCCGGCCGACCTCGAACGCCGCTTCTTCGAGCGGCTGGGGTGGACCGGGGCGGGCCTGTTCAACCTCTACGGCCCGACCGAGGCGGCGGTGGACGTGACGGCCTGGACCTGCGAGCCGGACAGCCGGCGGCCTTCGGTACCGATCGGCAGGCCGATCGCCAACACCCGCGTCCACCTGCTGGACCGCCATCTGCGGGAGGTGCCGTCCGGGGTGCCGGGCGAGCTGCACATCGGCGGCGCGCAGGTGGGCAGGGGCTATCTGGACCGTCCCGGCCTGACCGCCGAGCGGTTCATCCCCGACCCGTTCGGCGCGCCGGGGGACCGGCTGTACAGGACGGGGGACCTGGCGCGGCATCTGGCGGACGGCGCGGTCGAGTTCCTCGGCCGCATCGACCATCAGGTGAAGATCCGGGGCTTCCGGATCGAGCTCGGGGAGATCGAGTCCGCCCTGGCGGCACACCCCGCGGTGCGCGAGGCGGCGGTGGTGGCGCGGCAGGGCTCGTCCGGGCTCGGCGCCGGCGACTGGCGCCTGGTGGCCTACGTGGTGCCGGAGGCCGGGCGGGAGATCGATCCGGCCGGCCTGAGGTCCGCCCTGGCGGCGTCGCTGCCCGAGTACATGCTGCCGTCGTCCTGGGTGGCGCTGGAGGCGATGCCGCTGTCGCCCAGCGGCAAGGTGGACCGCCGGGCGCTGCCCCGCGAGGAGCGCGCCACCGGCGCCGGAGCGGAAGCCGTGGCGCCGCGCGACGCCCTGGAGCGCTACCTGGCCGCGCTGTGGAGCGAGCTCCTGGGCGTCGAGGCGGTCGGCATCCACGACGACTTCTTCGCCATGGGCGGCAACTCGATCACCGGCGCCGTGCTGATCAACCGGCTGCAGGAGCGGCTGGGCGACATCGTGCACGTGGTGGTGCTCTTCGACGCGCCGACGGTGGCCAGCCTGGGCGCCCATCTGGCGCGCGAGCACGCCGCCGCGGTGTCCCGGGCCTTCGGCCTGGAGCTCCTCGCAGGCTCGCCCACGGCGGCGAGCCCGGGCGGCGGCCGGGTCGGCGCCGCGGAGATCGAGCGCTTCCGCGCGCTGATCCCGCCGCTGACCGCCGCCCCCGCGCCGGCGGCGAAGAACCGGCGGGCGATCTTCGTCCTGTCGCCGCCGCGCTCGGGCTCGACGCTGCTGCGGGTGATGCTGGGCGGCCACCCGGGGCTGTTCTCGCCGCCGGAGCTCGAGCTGCTGGGCTTCGGCACCCTGGCCGAGCGGCGCGACGCCTTCCCGGGGCGCGACAGCTTCTGGCTGGAGGGCGCCCTGCGCGCCGTCATGGAGATCCGCCGTTGCGGTCCGGACGAGGCCAGGGCGCTGATGGCGGATCTGGAGGAGCGCGGGGTCACCACGGCGGAGCTCTACGGGCTCCTCCAGGAGTGGCTGGGCGGCCGCGTGCTGGTCGACAAGACCCCCTCCTACGCCCTCGACCCGGCCGTGCTCCAGCGCGCCGAGGAGGTCTTCGAGGAGCCCCTCTACATCCACCTGATCCGCCACCCTTACGGGATGATCCACTCGTTCGAGGAGGCCAGGCTCGACCAGCTCTTCTTCCGCCGCGAGCACTCGTTCGGCCGCCGCGAGCTGGCCGAGCTGATCTGGCTGGTGAGCCACCGCAACATCGCGGGCTTCCTGGCGTCGGTGCCGGCCGGGCGCCAGCACTGGATCCGCTTCGAGGACCTCGTGGCCGATCCGGAAGCGGCGCTGCGGGGGCTGTGCGCGGCGCTGGGGATCGACTACCACCCGGACATGGCCGAGCCCTACAAGGAGAAGTCGGCGCGCATGACCGACGGCCTGCACGCCGAGTCGCGCATGCTGGGCGACGTCAAGTTCCACCGCCATTCCGGGGTGGACCGGCAGACGGCCGAGCGCTGGCGGGAGGCCTACCGCCAGGACTTCCTCGGCGAGGCGGCCTGGGAGCTGGCCGGGGAGCTGGGCTATCCGGTGGAGCGGGCGGCGGCGGCGGCCTGGAGGCCGATCGAGCCGGCCCTCGCCGAGCCGGGGAGCGCGTGGCCGCTCTCCTTCTCCCAGGAGCGGCTGTGGGTGCTGGACCGGATCGACCCGGGCAGCCCGGCCTACAACATCCCCGTCGCCGTGCGCCTGAGCGGCCGGCTGGACGCGGGCGCCCTGGCGGCGAGCCTGACCGAGGTCGTCCACCGCCACTCGGTGCTGCGGTCGTTCTTCGCCGAGACCGGCGACGGGCCGGCGCAGATCGTGGGCGCCGCCGGACCGGTGCCGCTGCCGGTGATCGATCTGGAGGCCCTGCCGGCCGCCGTCCGGGAGAGCGAGGCGCGGCGGCTGTCGCGGGAGCTCGCGCGGCTGGCGTTCGACCTCGCCCGGGGCCCGATGGTGCGCGCCCGGCTGCTGCGTTTCGCGGCGGAGGAGCACGCGGCCCTGTTCACGATGCACCACATCGCGAGCGACGGCTGGTCGACCGGCGTGCTGATCGGCGAGGTCTCGGCGCTCTACACCGCCTTCTGCCAGGGCCGGCCGTCGCCGCTGCCCGCGCTGCCGATCCAGTATCTCGACTACGCCCGCTGGCAGCGGGACTGGCTCACCGGGGAGATCCTGGAGCGGGAGCTCGCCTACTGGCGCGAAGCGCTCGCCGGGATCACCACGCTGCAGCTCCCGACCGACCGCCCGCGGCCGCCGTTCCAGACCTTCCTCGGCTCGGCCCGGGGCTTCACCGTGCCGGCGCCCACCGCGGCGGCCCTCAGGGCCCTGGGCCAGCGCCAGGGCGGCACGCTGTTCATGGTGCTGCTCGCCGGCTTCGCGACCCTGCTCCGGCACTACTCGGGCCAGGACGACATCGCCATCGGCTCGCCGACCGCCAACCGGACGCGCGCCCAGCTCGAAGGGCTGATCGGCTTCTTCGTCAACACGATCGTCCTGCGCAGCGACCTCTCGGCGGCGCCGGGCTTCGAGAGCCTGCTCACCCAGGTGCGCCGGACCACGCTGGCGGCCTTCGCCCACCAGGAGCTGCCGTTCGAGAAGGTGGTCTACGGGCTGCAGCCGGAGCGCAACCTGGCGGTGTCGCCGCTGTTCCAGGTGATGTTCGCCCTGCAGAACGCGCCGATGGGGAGCCTGTCGCTGCCGGGGCTGACGCTGAGCCCCTTCGCCACCGAGATCGGCACGGCGAAGTTCGACCTGACGCTCAACGTGTTCGAGGCGCCGGGAGGCCTCGCCGGGTCCCTGGAGTACAACACCGACCTGTTCGACCGCTCGACGATCGACCGCATGCTGGGCCATCTCGGACGGCTCCTGGAGGCGGTGGCGGAGAGGCCGGAGACGAGCGTGGCCGACCTGCCCCTGCTCTCGGCCGGCGAGCGCGGGCAGCTCCTGGTCGAGTGGAACGCCACCGGCCGCGAGGTGCCGGGGGGACGAGTGCACGAATGGATCGCCGCCCGGGCGGCGCGGGCTCCGGAGGCCGTCGCGGTGACCGCCGGCGGCGCGGAGCTCACCCGCCAGGCCCTGGACGCCCGGGCCAACCAGCTCGCCCATCACCTGCGGCGCCTCGGCGTCGGCCCGGAGGTGGCGGTGGGCGTCTGCCTCGACCGCTCGGTCGACCTGCCGGTGGCGCTGCTGGCGGTCTGGAAGGCGGGGGGCGCCTACGTGCCCCTCGACCCCTCCTACCCGCGCGAGCGGCTGGCCTGGATGCTGGAGGACTCGGCGGCGCCGGTGGTGATCTCCCAGGAGTCCCTGCGCGCGGCGCTCCCCGCGCACGGCGGCTGGATGGTCTCCCTCGACGCGGACGCCCCCGCCATCGGGCTGGAGAGCCCGGAGGACCCGCAGGTGGAGACCGATGCCGCGAACCTCGCCTACATCCTCTACACCTCCGGCTCGACGGGGAGGCCGAAGGGGGTCCAGGTGCCCCACGGCGCCCTCGCCAACTTCCTCCTCTCCATGCGCGAGCGGCCGGGTCTCCACGAGGGGGACGTAATGCTGGCCGTGACGCCGATCTCCTTCGACATCGCCGGCCTGGAGCTCTACCTGCCTCTCCTCGCCGGGGCGCGGGTGGCGCTGGCGAGCCGCGAGGAGGCCCAGGACGGCGCCCGCCTGCAGCGGCTGATCGCCGAGGCCGGCGCCACCGTGATGCAGGCGACGCCGGCGACCTGGCGCCTGCTGGTGGAGTCGGGGTGGAAGGGGGATCGCCGGCTCAAGGCCCTCTGCGGCGGCGAGGCGCTGCCGGAGGCCCTGGCCGGGCAGCTCCTCGACCGCGCCGGCGAGGTCTGGAACCTCTACGGGCCCACCGAGACCACGGTCTGGTCCACGGTCCAGCCGGTCGCCCCGGGCCTCGCGATCACCCTCGGCCGGCCGATCGCCAACACCCAGGTCTACGTGCTCTCCCGCGACGGCAACCCGGCGCCCCTGGGCGTGCCCGGCGAGCTGCTGATCGGCGGCGGCGGCCTGGCCCGCGGCTACTTCGGACGCCCCGACCTGACCGCCGAGCGTTTCGTGCCCGATCCCTTCCGCGGCGGCGGCTCGCGCCTCTACCGGACGGGCGACCTCGCCCGCTTCCGCCCGGACGGCAACCTGGAGTTCCTGGGCCGCATCGACTTCCAGGTGAAGGTGCGCGGCTACCGGATCGAGCTGGGCGAGATCGAGGCCGTCCTCGGCCGGCATCCGGGCGTGGCGCAGGCGGTGGTGGTGGCCCGCGCCGGACGCGAGGGGGACGCCGTCCTCGCCGCCTACCTGGTGCCGTCCCCGCAAGCCGGCACGGTCGACGTCGAGGAGGCGCGGGCCTACGCGCGGGAACGGCTGCCGGAGTACATGGTGCCGTCCGCCTTCATGGTCCTGGCGGCCCTCCCCCTGACCCCCAACGGCAAGGTGGACCGCAAGGCCCTGCCGGCGCCGGAGCGCGCCGCGTCCGCGGCCGGCTACGTCCCCCCCTCGACCCCCACCGAGGAGGTGATCGCCGCCCTCTGGGCCGAGGTGCTCGGGGTGGAGCGGGTGGGCGCGCGGGACAACTTCTTCGAGCTGGGCGGCCACTCGATCCTGGCCACCCGGCTGATGTTCCGCATCGCCGAACGGCTGGGCACCGACCTGCCGCTGCGCGCCCTGTTCCAGGCCCCCACCGTGGCCGATCTGGCCGCCGCCGTGGCGGCGCGCCGGGCCGAGGGGGTGGAGGACTTCGCCGGCGCCCTGCCGCAGGTGGAGCCGAACGCCGCCGAGGGGCACCTGCCGTTCCCGCTCACCGACGTGCAGGAGGCCTACTGGATCGGCCGCAGCGGCGCGCTCGAGCTCGGCGCGGTCTCGACCCACCTCTATTTCGAGGTCGACGTGCCGGAGCTCGACGTCGCGCGCCTCAACCTCGCGCTGCGGCGGCTCGTCGACCGCCACGGCATGCTGCGGGCGATCGTGCTCGCCGACGGCCGGCAGCAGATCCTCGCCGCGGTGCCCCCCTACTCGGTGGCCGTGCTCGACGTGCGCGGGCTCGACGCCGGGACGGCCGAGCGCGGGCTGATGGAGGTCCGCGACCGGATGTCGCACCAGGTGCTGCCGGCCGACCGCTGGCCGCTGTTCGAGATCGCGGTCTCGCTCGTCGACGACCGGGTGCGGATGCACGTCAGCCTCGACCTGCTGATCGGCGACGCCTGGAGCTTCCGCATCCTCGGCCGCGAGCTGGGGGCGTTCTACGTCGAGCCCGGCCTGGAGCTCCCGCCGCTCGAGCTCTCGTTCCGCGACTACGTGGTGGCCGAGGCGGCGCTGCGCGAATCGCGCGCCTACCAGCGGGCGCTCGCCTACTGGCGCGAGCGCCTGGCCACGCTGCCGCCCGCTCCCGCGCTGCCGCTCGCCAAGAGCCCGGCGGAAATCGCGGCGCCGCGCTTCGTGCGCCGCCACGGCCGGCTCGGCCGCAAGGCCTGGGAGCGGCTGAAGAGCCGGGCCAGCCGCGCCGGGCTCACCCCCTCGGGCGTGCTGCTCGCCGCCTGGACCGAGATCCTCGCCGCCTGGAGCGAGAACCCGGACCTGACGATCAACCTGACGCTGTTCAACCGCCTCCCCCTCCACCCGCAGGTGGACGAGATCGTCGGCGACTTCACCTCGGTGACGCTGCTGGCGGTGGAGCGCGCCCCGGGCGCCAGCTTCGAGGCGCGGGCGCACGGGATCCAGGGGCGGCTCTGGGACGACCTCGACCACCGGCTGGTGAGCGGCATCCGCGTGCTCCGCGAGCTCTCGCGGCTGCGCGGCGGGGTGGGCACGACGATGCCGGTGGTCTTCACCAGCACGCTGAACCAGACCGAGAGGGCGGAGCCGGAGACGGAGGAGAAGGAGGAGCAGACGGCGGGTAGCGGCGGGTGGGTCTACGGCATCTCGCAGACGCCGCAGGTCTGGCTCGACCATCAGGTCACCGAGAGCCGGGGGGAGCTCAGCTACAAGTGGGACGCCGTCGAGGAGCTGTTCCCGGCCGGGATGCTCGACGACATGTTCGCCGCCTACGAGGGCCTGATCGGGCGGCTGGCGGACGCCGGGGAGGCCTGGAGCGAGCCGGTGCGCGACCTGCTCCCGGCCGGCCAGCTCCGCCTGCTCGCCGAATACAACGCCACCGCCGCGCCGGTGCCGGCGGGGCTCCTGCACGAGCCCTTCCTGGCCCAGGCGGCGCGGCACCCGGACGCCCCCGCCGTGATCACCTCGGCGAGGCGGCTGACCTACGGCCAGCTCGACCGCGCCTCGCTCGCCCTCGCCCACCGCCTGCGGCGCCTGGGGGTGCGGCCGAACCAGCTCGTCGGCATCGTCATGGAGAAGGGTTGGGAGCAGGTGGTGGCCGCCCTCGCCATCCTGCGCGCCGGCGGCGCCTATCTGCCGGTCGACGCCCACCTCCCGGCCGAGCGCCAGGGCTACCTGTTGGAGCGCGGCGAGGTCGCCGTCGTCCTCACCCAGCCCCCCTTCGCCGCCGCCCTCGAGGGGTCCGCCGGCGTGGCGAGGATCGTGGTGGACGACTCCGGCTTCGCGGGCGCGCCCCTGGAGCCGCTGCCGGCGGCGCAGGGGCCGGAGGACCTGGCCTACGTCATCTTCACCTCCGGCTCCACCGGCCTGCCCAAGGGGGTGATGACCGACCACCGGGGCGCCCTCAACACCTGCGTGGACGTCAACCAGATCTTCGGGGTCGGCCCGGCCGACCGGGTGCTCGCCCTGTCGCAGCTCAGCTTCGACCTCTCGGTCTACGACATCTTCGGGCTGCTCGCCGCCGGCGGCGCCCTGGTGATCCCCGACGCCGGGACCCAGCGCGACCCGCGCCACTGGGCGGAGCTGGCCACCCGCGAGGGGGTGACGATCTGGGACTCGGTGCCGGCCCTGATGGAGATGCTGGTCGAATACGGAGCCGGCCGCCCCGGCGCCCTCGGCTTCCCGCTGCGCGCCGTGACCATGTCCGGCGACTGGATCCCGCCGAGCCTGCCGGACCGCATCCGGGCGGCCTTCCCCGGCGTCCAGGTCGTCAGCATGGGGGGAGCCACCGAGGCTTCGATCTGGTCGATCCACTACCCCATCGGCGAGGTCGCGGCCGGCCAGGTGAGCATCCCCTACGGCAGGCCGATGCGGAACCAGACCTTCCACGTCCTCGACCGCGACCTGGAGCCGCGGCCGGTGGGCGTGCAAGGGCACCTCTACATCGGCGGCATCGGCCTCGCCCAGGGGTACTGGCGCGACGAGGAGAAGACGCGCGCCTCCTTCCCCACCCACCCGCGGACCGGCGAGCGGCTCTACCGCACGGGGGACCTCGGGCGCATGCTCCCCGACGGCAACATCGAGTTCCTCGGCCGCGACGACTTCCAGGTCAAGGTCCAGGGGCACCGCATCGAGCTGGGCGAGATCGAGTCCGCCCTCGTCCAGCACCCGGCGGTGGCGGCGGCCGTGGTCACCGCCCACGGCGACCCACGCGGCGCCAAGCAGCTCGCCGGCTACGTCGTGCTCAAGACGGCCGGCGAGGGCCTGAGCGCGGGCCAGGCGGGTCAGACGGAGGCGCTGCGCCGCGAGGGGGAGCGCGCCTGGGCCGACCTGCCGCCGAGCGGCGAGGCGGCGCCCCCCGCCCTCCTGGAGCGGCGCCGCTTCCATCGCGTGCCGGTCCCCCTGGACGACCTCGGCGCCGTCCTCGCCGCGCTGCTGCCGGTCCAGATCGAGGGCTCGCCGTTCCCCAAGCAGCGCTACGGCTCGGCGGGCAACCTCTACCCGGTGCAGGCCTACGTCTACGCCGCGCCCGGGCGGCTGGAGGGCCTGCCGGCCGGCGCCTACTACTACGACCCCAGCGGCCACGGGCTGGTGCTGCTGGCCGAGGGGGAGCGGATCGGCGCCTCGCTGTTCGCCGCCGCCGACCGCCCCGCCTTCGAGGAGGCCGGGTTCGCCATCTTCCTGGTCGCCCGCATGGCCGCCATCACGCCGCTCTACGGCGCGGTGAGCCGCCGGTTCACGGCCCTCGAGGCCGGCCTGATGGCCGAGCTGCTGGCCGGCGCGGCGGCGGAGCACGGCCTCGGCCTCTCGCCGGCCGTGGGGGAGCTCGGCGAGCTGCGCGAGATTCTCGGTCTCGAGGCGAGCGACGAGCCGCTGCAGGCCCTGCTGGGCGGCTTCGTCGATCCCGACCGCGAGGCACCTCCCGCCGAGCCCCTTATTACCGGCAGCGTCGGCGGCGAGGAAGAACCGACGGCGGCGCCCGGCCCCGTCCTCACCGACCCGCTCGAGCGGCTGCGGTTCAAGACCGCCCACCACGGACTGCGCCCCGACGAGGGGCGGCCGCGGATCGAGCTGCCGCGGCCGCACCTGAGCCCGGAGCGGATCGAGGCCCTCTATGTCGCCCGCCGCAGCTACCGGCGGTTCACGGAAGGGGAAGCCGTCCCCCTCGCCGACCTCGGCGCCCTGCTCGAAATACTGCCGCGGCGGGAAGAGACGGCGCTCGACCTCCTGCTCTACGTCAAACCCGGCAGGATCGAAGGCCTCCCGGGCGGCACCTACGCCTGCGAGCCCGGGGCGCGCCGGCTGACGCTGCTCGAGGAGGGCGCCACGCTCACCGGCGCCCTCTACGACCCGGTCAACCGCGACGTCTTCGAGCGGGCGGGCTTCGCGCTCCTGTTCATCGCCCGCGCCTCCGCCCCGCGCTCCGGCCACCACCGGCGCCAGGTGGCGCTGGAAGCCGGCCGGCGGACGCAGATCCTGGAGACCGCCGCGCCGGCCCGCCGCATCGGCCTCGCCCAGATGGGCGGTCTGCGGCTCGATCCGGTGCGCGACCTCTTCCATCTGCAGCCGGGCGACGAGCTGGTCCACACCCTCCTCGGCGGCCGCATCGCCGCGGACCAGGCCCGTATGCCCGCCTACCTCGCCGAGGTGGCGGAGTACCACGCCCAGGAGAACGGCACCGGCGAGGCGCCGCGGGCCGCCGCGCCGGCCGCGGATGTCCTCGCCGGCATCCGCGAGTTCCTCCGCGGTAAGCTGCCCGAGTACATGGTGCCCACTCATCTCTTACGGCTCGACTCGCTGCCGCTGTCGTCCAACGGCAAGGTGGACCGCAAGGCGCTGCCCGAGCCCGAGCTCCTGCGCGCGGCCGAGATCCCCGCCGGCGACGCCTACGTGGCGCCGGAGAGCGACCTCGAGCGGGTGATCGCCGGCGTGGTGGCGCAGGTCCTCGGGCTCCCCCGGGTGAGCGCACACGACAACTTCTTCGATCTCGGCGCCAACTCGATCCACGTGGTGCGCGTCCACAACGCGCTCCACGCCACCCTCGGCCGCGAGATCTCCCTGATCGACATGTTCAACCACCCGAGCGTCCACCGGCTCGCCCGGCACCTGGGGGAGGGCAGCGGCGCCGCCGCCGCCCCGCCCGCGCCGTCGGAGGCCGAGGAGAGGTCCGAGCGGCTCCGCGAGGGCAAGGACTGGCGCCGGCAGCGGCTCCAGAAGCGCAAGACCGAGAAGGGATAGACGAGAGATGAGCAGCGAAACCGAAACCCCCGAGGAATGGAACGGCTCCGAGGTCGCCATCCTCGGCATGGCGGGGCGCTTTCCGGGCGCTCCGACCGTCGAGCAGTTCTGGGAGAACCTGAGGAACGGCGTCGAGTCGATCCGCTTCTTCACCGACGAGGAGCTGCTGGCCGCCGGGGTCTCCCCGGCGCAGCTCGCGGATCCGGGCTACGTCAAGGCGCGGCCGGTGCTCGACGACATCGAAGGTTTCGACGCCGGCCTGTTCGGCATCCCGCCGCACGAGGCCCGCCTCATCGACCCGCAGCAGCGGATCTTCCTGGAGTGCGCCTGGGAGGCGCTGGAGCGGGCCGGCTACAACCAGGAGTCCTACTCCGAGCTGGTCGGGGTCTACGCCGGCGCCGAGCTCAGCATGTACCTGCAGAACCTCTTCTCCCAGCCGGATCTCTTCGAGACCGCCAGCCTGCTGCAGGTCGAGATCGGCAACGACAAGGACTACGTGGCCACCCGGGCCTCCTACAAGCTGAACCTGCGGGGCCCCAGCCTGACGGTGCAGACAGCCTGCTCGACCTCCCTGGTGGCCGTCCACCTCGCCTGCCAGTCCCTGCTCTCCGGCGAGTGCGACCTCGCCCTGGCGGGGGGGGTCTCGCTGAAGCTCCCGCACATCAACGGCTACCCCTCCCGCGAGGGGAGCATGCACTCCCCCGACGGCCACTGCCGCTCCTTCGACGCCGCCGCGGGGGGCACGATCTTCGGCAGCGGCCTGGCGGTGGTCGTCCTCAAGCGGCTCGCCGACGCGCTCGACGACGGCGACGTGATCCACGCCGTGATCAAGGGGTCGGCGATCAACAACGACGGCGCGGTCAAGATCGGCTACAGCGCCCCCGGCCCCGAGGGTCAGTACCAGGTGATCCGCGCCGCCCAGCTCGCCGCCGAGGTGGACCCCGGGACGATCACCTATGTCGAGGCCCACGGCACCGGCACCGCGATCGGCGATCCGATCGAGGTGGCCGCCCTCACCCGCGCCTTCCGGGCGACCACGGAGAGGAAAGGGTTCTGCGCCCTCGGCTCGGTGAAGAGCAACGTCGGGCACCTGCGCTCGGCCGCCGGCACGACCGCCCTGATCAAGGCGGTGCTCGCCCTGAAGCACCGCCAGATCCCGGCCAGCCTGCACTTCGAGCGACCCAACCCGCAGATCGACTTCGCGAACAGCCCGTTCTACGTCAACACCCGGCTCGCCGACTGGCGGCCGGAGGAGGGGGTGCCCCGGCGCGCCGGCGTCAGCTCCTTCGGCGTCGGCGGCACCAACGCCCACATCATCCTCGAGGAGGCGCCGCCCGCCGAGCCTTCCGGCCCCGCGCGCCCCTGGCAGCTCCTCGTGCTCTCCGCCCAGACCGCCACCGCGCTCGACACCCTGCGGACCGATCTCGCCGCCCACCTCGGCCGCCACCCGGACCTGCCGCTCGCCGACGCCGCCTTCACCCTCCAGGTGGGGCGCCGCACCGGCAAGCACCGCGGCTTCCTCGCCGCCCGGGATTCCACCGGCGCCGCCGAGTCGCTGGCCGCCGGACGCCTGCAGAGCGCCGTCCCGGAGATGCGCAACCGCCCGGTCGACTTCCTGTTCCCGGGGCAGGGCGCGCAGTACCCCGGCATGGGGCGCGAGCTCTACGAGACCGAGCCGGCCTTCCGCGACGGCGTCGACCGCTGCTGCGAGATCCTGCGGCCGCTGCTCGGCCTCGACCTGCGCGAGGTGCTCTACCCGGCGGACGGCGCTCTGGAGGAAGCGGCGCGCCGCCTCGAGCAGACCGCCCTCGCCCAGCCCGCCCTGTTCGTCGTCGAGCACTCGCTGGCCCGGCTCTGGATGAGCTGGGGGGTGCGCCCGCGGGCGATGCTCGGCCACAGCCTCGGCGAGTACGTGGCGGCCTGCCTGGCCGGCGTCTTCTCCCTGGAGGAAGCCCTGGCGCTGGTCGCCGAGCGCGGCCGCCTGATGCAGGCGCTCCCCGCCGGCGCCATGCTGGCGGTGCCGCTGCCGGAAGCGGAGATCGCGCCGCTGCTCGGCCCGGAGCTCTCGCTGGCCGCCGTCAACGGTCCGGCGCGCACCGTGGTATCGGGTCCGGAGGCGGCGATCGCCGCCCTGGAGGCGGAGCTGGCGCAACGCGGCACCCCGGGCCGCCGCCTGCACACCTCGCACGCCTTCCACTCGGCGTCGATGGACGCCATCCTCGCCCCCTTCGCCGAGCGGGTGCGCGCCACCCGCCGCAACGCGCCGGACCTTGCGTTCGTCTCCAACCTGACCGGCACCTGGATCACCAAGGAGGAAGCGGTCGACCCCGCCTACTGGGCCCGGCACCTGCGGGGCGCCGTCCGCTTCGCCGACGGTCTGGCGGCGCTGACCGCCGGCTCCGACGCCGCGCTCCTCGAGGTGGGGCCGGGCCAGACCCTCGCCTCCTTCGCCCGCCAGGCTCTCGGCCGCGCGGCGGAACGGACCGTGGCGCGCTCGCTGCCCCATCCGAAGGAGACCCAGACCGCCGGCGAGTTCCTGATCGCCGGCGCCGGCCAGCTCTGGCTGGCGGGGGTCGAGATCGACTGGAAGGGGTTCCACGTCGGCGAGCGGCGCCACCGGGTGGAGCTCCCTACCTACCCCTTCGAGCACCAGCGCTACTGGGTCGACTATCGCCCCCCAACCGCCGGCGACACGGCGGGCCCCGGCGTCCGCAAGGAGCTGGCCGACTGGTTCTACGCGCCTTCCTGGGTGCCCTCGGCGGCCCCGGCGGAGCTGCCGGAGCCCGCGGACGGCGCGGCCCGCTGGCTGCTGCTCGCGGATGACAACGGACTGGCCGCGGCGATGGCCCGGCGGCTCGAGGCGCGCGGCGACGCCGTGGCGCTGGTCCATCCCGGCGGCCGCGAGGAGTGGGCGGCTCTGTTCGCCCGCCTGGGGACTTCCTGGGGCGGGCCACCGGACCGCGTCGTCTACCTGTGGAGCGCTGGAGACCAGGCCGGGGAGGCCGACGGCGGCTTCCTCTCCCTCCTCGGGCTGGCCCAGGAGCTCGCCCGCCAACCGTCCATAGCGGGCGGCGCGCAGCTCCGGGTGGTGACCACCGGCCTCGCGGCGGTGGGGCGCGGCGAGGCCGTGCGCTTCCCGGAGCGGGCGACGCTGCTCGGCGTGGTGCGCACGCTCCCCCTGGAGCACCCCGGGATCGGCTGCGCCGCGATCGACGTCGAAGCCGCCGAAGATCCCGACCTGCTCGCCGAGCTGCTGATCGCCGAGACCGCGGCGCCCGCCGCCGAGGCGGTGATCGCCCTGCGCGGCGGCGAGCGCTGGGTGGAGCGCCTGGAGCCGGTCCCCCTCAACGGGACGGACGAGCGCCGCCTGCCCTGGCGCGAGCGCGGGGTCTGGCTGATCACCGGCGGCCTCGGCGGCCTCGGCCTGGTGCTCGCCGAGGAGCTGGCGCGGTCGGCCCGCGCGCGGCTGGTGCTCACCGGCCGCGACGGCCTGCCGCCGCGCGAGGAGTGGCCGGGGTGGCTCGCCGCGCACGGCGAGAGCGATCCCACCAGCCGGCGGATCCGCGGCGTCCAGCGGCTCGAGGAGCTGGGCGCCGAGGTCCTGGTGGTCGCCGCCGACGTCGCCGACGAGGCGGCGATGGCCGAGGCCGTCCGCCGGGCCCGCGAACGGTTCGGTCCGATCCAGGGCGCCATCCACGCGGCCGGCCTGCCCGGCGGCGGCGTGATCCTGCTGAAGACCGCGGAGGCGGCGGCGAAGGTCCTGGCGCCCAAGCTCCAGGGCACCCGCGCCCTGGCGGCGGCGCTCGCCGGCGAGCCGCTCGACGCCCTGGTCCTCTGCTCTTCCACCTTCGGGGTCGCCGGCGGCGTCGGCCAGGTCGACTACTGCGCGGCCAACAGCTTCCTCGACGCCTTCGCCCGCCACCATTCGGCCGCCGGCACGCGGACGGTCGCGATCGGCTGGGGGGCCTGGCAGGAGGTGGGCATGGCGGCCAAGGCCTCGGGCACCACCAAGCCGCCCGCCGCGCCGGCGCCCCCCCGGCTCGATACCCCCACGACAGGGCTCCATCCGCTGCTCGAACGGCGCGAGCAGAGCGGGGACGGCGAGGTGATCTACACCGGCGAGCTCTCCCCCTCGCGCCACTGGATTCTCGCCGAGCACGCGATCGCCGGCACGCCGACGGTCCCGGGGACCGCCTATCTGGAGATGGCCCGCGCCGCCTGGGCCCTGGAGACCGGCACGCCGGAGGTGGAGATCACCGAGGTGACCTTCGTCAGCCCGCTGCTGGTCCCGGGCGGCAGCCGCCAGATCCGCATCGTCCTCGCGGCCGGCAACGGCGGCAAGCCGTTCCGTGTCGAGAGCCGGGTGGCCGCGGACGCGGCCTGGCAGGAGCACGCGCGCGGCGTCCTGCACCCCCTCGCCGGCCGGCCGGCGCCCCGCGACGTCGCGGCGATCGCCGCCCGCTGCGCCGCGGGCGATGCGGCGGCCGGGGCGCCGGAGGCGGCCGGCGCCGGAGGGGGCCTGGTCTTCTGGGGACCCCGCTGGCGCAGCCTCCGCCGGGCCCGGGTCGGAGTGGACGAGGCGCTCGTCGAGCTCGAGCTGCCGGCCGAGTTCGCCGCCGACCTCGAGGCCTTCGGCCTCCACCCCGCCCTGCTCGACGTCGCCACCGCGTTCGGCGGCGGCATGCTGAGCGGCGGCCGCATGCTCCCCGCCTCCTACGGGCGGGTGCGCTACGCGGCCCCGCTGCCCGGCGCGTTCCTCGCCCATCTCCACTCCCCCCGGCGCGCCGAGGGGGACGAGGCGCTGACGCTGGACCTGACGCTGATGACCCCCGGGGGCGAGGTCCTGGTCGAGATCGCCGACTTCGTGATGCGCCGGCTGGCGGAGGGGGGGCGCCGGCCCGCCGCGGCCCCCGCGGCCACCGCCGCCACTACGGCTACCGCGGCCGGCACCGCCGACTGGATCCTCCCGGCCGAGGGGGTGGAGGCGTTCCGGCGCGTCCTCTCCCGCGGCCGGTTCGCCCAGATCGCGGTCTCGCCGCTCGACCTCAACCGGACGATCGCGGCGCTGCGCAAGCGGGCCGGGGAGCGCCCGGCCGCGCAGCCGGCGCCCCAGGATGCCTTCCCGCGGCCGAGCCTGGACACCGCCTACGTCCCCCCGGCCAATGAGACCGAGGCCCTGCTCGCCGAGATCTGGCAGGCGGTCCTGGGGCTCGACCGGGTCGGAACCCGCGACAACTTCTTCGATCTCGGGGGGGATTCCATCATCGGCATCCAGATCGTCGCCCGCGCCACGGCCCGCGGCCTGCCGCTCTCCCCCGAGCAGCTCTTCGAGCTCCAGACGATCGCCGATCTGGCGGCCGGGATCGCCGCCGGGATCGCCGCCACCCAAGGGTCCGGGACCGCCGCCGCGCCGCCCGCGGAGACCGCCTTCCCGCCCCTCGACGGCGGCGATCTCGCCGACGACCTGCCGGACTCGGAGCTGGACAAGATCTTCTCGCAACTGAAGGGGATCCCCTGACCCGCGCCGTGCGCCCCCGCCTCCGGGTCTACCACGGCGACGAGATCGCCCTGGGGCCCGGCAAGGTCGACCTCCTGCAGGCGATCGACGAGGCCGGCACCCTGGCCGAGGCCGCCCGCCGGCTCGGCATGTCCTACATGCGGGCCTGGAAGCTCCTGCAGACGATGAACTCCTGCTTCAAGGAGCCCCTGGTCGACACCGCCCGCGGCGGCGCCGGGCACGGCAAGGCCACCCTGACCGCCACCGGCCGCGCCGCCCTCACCCTCTATCGCCGCATGGAGAGCGAGGCCGCCCAGGCGATCGAGCCCGCCTGGCGGGAGCTGCTGGGGCATCTGGCCGAATAGCGTTCCTGGGGATTTTGCTTTTTTCCTCCCCCTTCAGGGGGAGGTCAGGAGGGGGCGCCCCAGACAAGGAGCGGTCCCGGACTCCGCAAAGCCCCCCTCCTGGCCTCCCCCCGTTCCGGGTGGAGGAAAAATCCGGCGGACCCTCCGCACTTCCCCAGGGGCGTTATCCTTGACCAGATATACCGCGATTGCTAGGCTCCGGGCTCCCATGACCCCGGAAGAGTGGCAGATCGTCCGGTTCACCCTCGGGGTCTCGACGCTCGCCACGGCCCTGATCCTCCCCCCCGCCCTGCTCGTCGCCTGGCTCCTCGCCCGCCACCGCTGGCCGGGGCAGACCCTGGTCGAGACCCTGGTCGCGCTGCCGCTGGTGCTGCCGCCGGTGGCCACCGGCTTCCTGCTGCTCCGGGCGGTGGGGCGCCGGGGACCCCTCGGCCGGGCTCTCGACGGCCTCGGCCTCGACGTCGTCTTCACCTGGCGGGGCGTGGTGCTGGCGATGGCCGTGATGTCCTTCCCGCTGCTGGTGCGCGGCGCCCGGGTGGCCTTCGCGGAGGTCGATCCGCGGCTCGAGCAGATGGCGCGCACGCTGGGCGCCGGGCCCGCGCGGGTCTTCCTCACCGTCACCCTGCCGCTCGCCGCCCGCGGCATCCTGGGCGGCACCCTGCTCGCCTTCGCCCGCGCCATCGGCGAGTTCGGCGCCACCATCGTGGTCGCCGGCAACATCCCCGGCCGCACCACGACGCTGTCGCTCGCCATCTACCAGCTCATCCAGCTCGGGCGGGACGACGGCGCCTTCCGCCTGCTGGCGGCGGCCACCGTCATCGCCTTCGCCGCCGTCTGGCTGCACGAGGCGCTGCTGCGGCGCGCCGGCCTCAGGGCGGGATCGTGATCTCCAGGTAGAGCGGGGTCTCGACGCAGCTCGCGGCGAACGCCTCGCGCTCCGCCGCCGAGAGGCCCGCGAGCTCCTCCGGCGGCGGCGGGCCGGAGTCGGCGCGCAGGACGCGCCCGCGGGTCTTCTCCTTCAGCCGCTCCAGGAGGGGGAGGAAGGGCATCTCCCAGCCGTCGGGGTTCCCCCCCTTGGGCCGGTGCGCCATCTGCTCGTCGACCGGGATCATCGCCACCAGGTCCGGCCGCTCCATCAGCTCCAGCCCCTTCTCCCGCAGCGTCGCGTTGTGGCTCGCGTGGTGGCCGACCTTGTAGAGGGCGGTGCGGCGCAGGAGGTCCGCCGCGTCGAGGGTGTCGAGGTGGTGCCACGACAGCCAGTTGCCCACCTGGGCGTCGCCGGGGAAGAGCAGCACCTTGCCGCCGGGCGACAGCTCGATCGCCAGGGCCAGGCTGGTGTTGTTGGTGTCGCTGTCGAGCTGCAGGGCGAGGTTGTCGGCGGAGCCGAGCCAGTCCCCCTCGATCTGCCGCCAGGCCATCTCCTTCTCCGCCGGCGCGCCGGCCTCGCCGTAGTAGTGCTTCTGGAAGAAATCGTCCCCCTTCGCCGGCTCCGGATCGACCCGGTAGATGCCGTCGAACGGGAAGCTGAGGTCCCGGAGCTCCCTCTCCTCGGGGCTCAGCGGCCCGGCGGCGGCGAGCACGGCGGCGAAGAAGGCCGTCTCCTCGGTGAGCGCGAGCCGCTTCTCGTAGACCTCGCTCGCCTGATGGGAAGGGTCGGAGCGCAGCAGCAGCGCCTCGTCCACCGGCGGCCCGAGCACGTGGACGCGGGCGGGGGAGCCGGGCAGCCCGACCGTCTCGCCCGGGGTGCGGTAGCGCGGCGGCTTGCCGCGCCCGAGCACGTAGTCGAGCGCCGCCTCGATGCGCGAGGGGTGGCCGTCCACCCCCAGATCGCCGAAGAAGCCGAGCACGGCCTCCAGGGTCTCCGCCTTCGGCGCCGCGCCGACCGCGCGCAGGTTCAGCGCCACCGCGCTGAGCGCCTGCAGGTGGGCCCGCCGCCGCGCCCGCAGGCGGTTGGCGAGGGCGTTGTCCGGGTCCTCCGTCCAGCCGACCCAGACCTCGCCGAAGTCGATCTCGTCGAAGACCTCGCGCGCCTGGTCGAACCCCGACAGATGATCCCAGTGCTGGTGGGTGGCGACCAGGACGTCGATCCGGCCGCCGGTCGAGTCGCGGAGGCTCTCGGCGACCTGCCGCATCTTCCCCCCGGCGTCCGGGGTACCCAGCAGCACGCCGCAGTCGATCAGCATGTAGAACGGGCGCCCGGCGCCGGTGGCGAAGGCGAGCAGGAAGCAGTCGCCGAGACCCTGGCGGTACATGCGGATCTTGACGCCGGCGGCGGGAGCGGTCATGACGCGAGGATCGGCCTGAGGCTCAGTCAAAGGTCTCCTCCTCGATCGCGGGCAGATCGTGAAGCATGGCGAAGGGCTCGGCCTGCTCCCGCCGCCGGGGGTCGCCGAAGTAGGTCGCCTGCAGCGAGCCGCTCGTCCGCGCGAAGGCGCGCTGGGTGGCGAGCCGGGCCTCGCTCAGGATCCCCTTGCCGATGCAGTAGCGCACCACGCCATGGTCGAGATCCACCAGCACCGTGCAGCCGCCGCGCAGCCAGAAGTCGTGCGGCGGCGGCGGCGCGAGATCCCCGCTGTCGACCTTCTCCTGCCAGACGGGGTTCAGATACCCGCGCCGCTTCTGGGTGATCTCGACCACCAGGTCGGTGAGCGTCTGGCCGTCGGGCCCCAGGCGCCGCGCCGGGCGCACCGAATGGACCTCGAACAGCGGCAGGCCGTCCTTGCCGCGGTCGATCGACCGCGGAGCGTCCGGGCCGAGGGCGAGGCCGAAGTGCGCGGCCATCTCGCGAACCTCCTCCGAGAGCAGCCAGCTATGGATCTCCCGGCAGCTCTGCTGCATCTGCTCCCAGACCTTGTGGCGGTCCGTCGACAGCGACCAGTCGGGGCGGACCCGGCGCAGGCCCTTGGCCCCCGGCAGCAGGCCCTGGAGCGCCGCCGCCTCGTCGCCCACCGGCCCGGCCCAGCAGAGGCTCTCCGCCGACAGGCTGCGCACCCCGGAGGGGTAGATGCCGCGCCGCCGGAACGCCTCGATCACCGCGATGCGGTAGCCCCGGTCGTCGTCCGGCACCAGGTCGCGGTCGGCGGTGACCAGGGCGCGCAGGTAGTCGCCGAAGTTGACGTCCACCGGCGGGCAGTGGTCGAGGGCGCGAATGCACATGTTGAGCATGTGGCCGGCGGAGGCCGACGCCTCCCGCGCCAGCCGGTCGACGAGGTCCGGATGGAGATCCCCCGCCGGCAGCACCCCCGAGCCGGCGGTGGCGATCCGCAGCAGGTCGGCGATGCGCGATTTGTAGATGGTCAGGAAGGCGTCGAACACCGCCGCCACCAGGATGGCGCCGCGGGTGTGGGGCTCCTTGGCCTCCTGCAGGTCGGCCGGGTCCGGCTTCTTCGGCACCCACTCGCCGGTCGCCGGGTCCACCTTGCCCAGGGCGTCGCGCAGGGCGCCGCGGTTGCCGAGCGCCTGCCCGAACTGCTGCGCGAGCTGGCCGAGCAGGTTCTGCCCCGCCAGATCGCCGCGGGTGCGCCGGATCTGGTCGCGCAGCGCCGGCGCGAAGGAAAAGTGCTGGAACAGCGCCACGATGTCCGCGAACCCCTCGTGGAGCGCCAGGGTGTCGGCGTTGGTCGGCTCCATGAAGCGCCGGTGCAGGCCGTCGAGCAGCGCGTGCGTCGTCTCGTGGGCGATGATGTCGTGCGACAGGCAGGTGAACACCGTGCCGCCCGGCAGGTTGTGCCCCGGGTCGCTGGTCGAGGCCGGGAAGTAGCCGAACAGCAGCGCCTTCTTCTTCGGGCTGTAGTAGGCGTTCGAGTCCCGCATGGCGTGCGGATAGATGCGCAGGCGGGGCACGAACTGGTAGCCCTCCTCGGCGCCGGCCTGCGACCAGAGGATCCGCCGCCCGAGCGCGCGCTCGAAGTTGTGGATGGTGGTCATCGCCACCGCGTAGACCATCTGCTGGTGGAACTGGGGGTCCCCCTCGGCCGGCTCGAGCCCGTCCGCCGCCAGCACGAAGCGGTCGTCGAGATCGACCGGCGCATAGCAGCAGCGGCTCGCCGGATCGACGTCCACCACCTCCAGATACTCCCCGACCGGACCGGGCCGCAGCTCTTCCCAGGGCACCTGGAGAGTCATCTGGTTAATCACCGCGGTGTCGATCCGCCAGTTCAGGCTGGGATCGAAGGCGTAGACCCGGAGCTTGCGGAAGGGGGGAGGCCGGCGCATGGGCGGCTTGATCCTGGACGTCTCCTTGGGCATCGGCGGCTCGAGGCTCCTTTTGAAGGGCTCCTATTAAGTTGCCACAGATAAAACCCCAAAGCAAAAACGCCCCGCCCGGTGACCCGGACGGGGCGTCGTCTTCACCCGGTCGTCTTCCTACAAAAGCCCGGCTCAGCGCCGCGACATCGACGAGGCGCGCAGGAGGTAGTAGAGCAGCGTCAGCAGCGAGGAGACCACGGCCGCCACATAGGTCATCGCCGCCGCGTTCAGCACCTTGTCCATCCCCACCCGCTCCTGCGCCGTGACGATCCCGGTGTCGACCGCCAGGCGCTTGGCGCGCGCCGTGGCGTCGAACTCCACCGGCAGGGTCACGACCTGGAACAGCAGCACGGCCGCGAACAGCAGGGCGCCGAGATAGACCAGGTTCGCCGAGTGGAACAGCATGCCGCCGAGCACCACGAAGTAGCTGGCCGAGGAGCCGAAGCTCGCCGTCGGCACCAGGATCGAGCGCAGCCACATCGGCTTGTAGTCCTGCGCGTGCTGGATGGCATGCCCCGCCTCGTGGCAGGCGACGCCCACCGCCGCCACCGAGTTCGACGCGTAGGTCGCCTCCGAGAGGGCCAGCGTCTTGTTCGTCGGGTTGTAGTGATCCGAGAGGAAACCGTTCGTCGGCACCACCCGCACGTCCGAGATGCCGGCGCCCCGCAGCATCTCCTGCGCCGCCTGGGCCCCGGTCAGCCCGCGCATCGTGCGGACCTGGGAAAACTTGTTGAACGTCGACTTCGTCCGCCAGCTCGCCCACAGCGAGAGCGCCAGCGCCGGCAGGAAGAAGAGGAAGTAGGTAGGATCGAAGTACATGGCTTCTATGCCCCTTTCAGGCCATCAAAACAGCGGCGGGAGGCTTCTCATTTCCGTCCCCCGCCGCCTTGATACAGTAGCCCGGAAGGGAGGTGCGCGCATGGAAAACCAGGAAAAGAGAGTCGCCGTCGTCACCGGCGGCAGCCGGGGGATCGGGAGAGCGGTCGCCGAGGCCCTCCTCGGCGAGGGGTGGCGCGTCCACTTCTGCGGCCGCAGCCCGGAGCACGTCGAGACGGCGCGAGCCGAGCTCGCCGGCCGCTTCGGCGGCGCGGTCTCCGGCGCGGCGGTCGACGCCCGCAGCCAGGAAGAGGTGGACCGCTTTGTCGCCGGCGTGCTGCGCGAGGAAGGGTGGATCGACTGCCTGGTCAACAACGCCGGCCTGGGGATCTTCGGGCCGGTGGACGAGCTGACCGGCGAGCAGTGGCGCGAGGTGATCGAGACCAATCTCTCGGGCTACTTCTACTTCCTCCGCGCGGTGGCGGCCGCCATGAAGGAGCGGGGGAGGGGGTGGATCCTCAACGTCGCCTCGCTCGCCGGCAAGAACCCGTTCGCCGGCGGCGCGGCCTACAACGCCAGCAAGTTCGGGGTGATCGGCCTGTCGGAGGCGGCGATGCTGGACCTGCGCCAGTATGGAGTGCGGGTGGCGGCCCTGCTCCCCGGGAGCGTCGCCACCGACTTCTCCCACCCCAGCGGCGGCGGCCAGAAGGATCAGAGCTGGAAGCTGCAGCCGGCGGACATCGCGGCGATGGTCCTCCACCTGCTCGCCTACCCGCCGAACGCCCTGCCGAGCCTGGTGGAGATGCGGCCGGCGCGGCCGCCGAAGTAGGGGGCCGTAGGGGCGGCCCTGTGTGGCCGCCCTCGCCCTGGAAGGGCGAAATTTGAGTAGCCTGGGGTTTCAACCCTGCCTCTTATCCACAAGTCGTGGAGTCTGATTTTTTGCCCCGGAAGGGGCAAAGGCATGTAGCCTGGGGCGTGAGCCCCAGGTAGCCGGTCCCACAACAACCCTGAGCCCCGAAGGGGCGACGGCAGCCTTCCTCGAAGCCATGATCTGCCGTCGCCCCTACCGGGGCTTTTGGGATTCGCTTGGCGTCTCCTTCCTGGGGCTCACGCCCCAGGCTACATGCCTTTGCCCCTTCCGGGGCAAAAATCCAAATTGGGCGAGATGTGTATAAGAGGCAGGGTTGAAACCCCAGGCTATTCAAATTTCGCCCTTCCAGGGCGAGGGCGGCCACATAGGGCCGCCCCTACAAATCGATTCTGTGCTGGGCCGGAGCCCTAGCTGATCTCGTAGAAGGAGGCCGCCCGGAGGATCTCCGGACCGCTGGGGGCCGAGGCCTGGGCGTCGGCCTCGAGGGTCACCAGGACCCCCTTGGTGCCGGCGGGCATGTGCTGCGAGCTCAGCTCGATCGGCGCGCCGGGCTGGGCGGAGAAGGAGCCGGCGCTCACCGCGCCCGTGTCGGCGACGAACCAGAGCTTGTAGGCCTGGCCGGCCGCGACCGGCTGGAGACCCCGGAGCGTCATGTACCAGTGCTGGTGGTCGGCGGCGACGAAGAGGACGCCGCGGGCGCCCGGCTGGACCGCCGGCTGGCCCGGCCGCTCCACCGGCCGCATCGGGCTGACCAGCACCGCCGGCGAGGTCACCAGCGAGAACTTCTCGGTGAGATCCAGGCTGTCGGTCTCGAGCTGGCGGACCTTCGCGATGGCCCCTTCCGACCGCGAGCGCTCGCGGGCCAGCTCGTTGCGCAGCGAGGCGATGGTCGCCTGCTGAGCCCCCACCTGGGAGTAGAGCCAGACGGAGAGGCCGAGCATCGCCAGGGCGAGCATCGCGGCGAGCGCGAGCGGCCAGCGGCGGGCCCGCGCCGGACGGGAGGCCGCCACCGCGGCCATGCGCGGAGGAATCCGCATCTCCTGCGACGCACGCAAGGGAGCGGCGGGGGTTGGAGCCGCCGCGCGCACCGGCTCGGCGGCGACCGGGATCGGCGCCACTGGCGCGACCGGGGCCGGCCGCGTCTCGTCGCCGACCACCTCCGGCGTCTCCGGCGCCGCCGCGGACGTCAGGCGCGCCATCAGGCTCGCCTTGACGCGGGCCGCGGGCATCACCGGCTCGAGCTCATACGGGACCAGCCCCAGCACCTCGGTGTAGAGACGCGCCATCATTTCGGCGGTCTCGTCCGAGCGTGCCGGGCCACCGGAGGCGTCGATGCCCCCTTCCAGCGCCTCTAAGGCTGCCAGAATGGTGAGGTCTTCCGCTTGGGCTTCGTCGTTCACAGTAGTTGCCGTATCTCGTCGCGCAGTGCGTTGCGTAGTTTTTTCATTGCCAGCAGGGTTCTCGTCTTGACCGTGCCCAGGGGGAGGTCGGCCTTGGCCGCGATCTCGCTCTGGCTCAGGCCCCCGTAGAAGGCCATTTCGAGGACCAACCGCTGTTCTTCCGGGAGTTTGACCATCTCTCGACGGACCCGCTCCCGCCTCTCATTTACAAATACGGTTTCCACCCCCTCAGGGGATGCATGCTCGACCGGATTTTCTTGAACTGACGTCTCGTGGGTCCGTTCTACCACCTTCCGGGTGCGGAGGCGATCGATCGCGCGGCTGCGGGTGATCAGGATCAGCCAGGTGGAGACCGAGGAGCGGCTGGCGTCGTAGCGGCCGGCGTGGTTCCAGACGTGGAGGAAGACCTCCTGGAGCACCTCCTCGGCGTCGGCGACGCTCCCCAGGATCCGCTTGCCGAGCGCCAGCAGGGTGCCGGCATAGCGGTCGTAGAGGGTGGAGAGCGCCTCGGCCTGATGATCGGCGACCTGACGCAGCAACGCGACGTCGTTCATCGATTCATGGGCGCTGGTCTGGGGGACGGGATTCATTCCGGGCTGGGTCAAGGGGCCTCGAAAGGCAGCCTAGGATACCATGAAGCCTCTCATGGCCCCGCCGGCTGGAGGCCGAAAGAAAGGAAGAGAGAGCGCATGGACGATACTCCCCCCCAGAAAGAGCCGGCCGGCGAAGAGCCGACCCGCGGCTCCGGACCCCGACAGCCGGCGATCCGCGTCGTGCTGATGCCCAAGGACACCAACGCCCTGGGCACCATCTTCGGCGGCATCATCCTCTCCTACATCGACCAGGCGGGAGCCGTGGAGGCCCATCACCACGTTCCCCTCCCCGGCCGGCTGGTCACCGTGGCGATGCGGGAGGTCGTCTTCCACTCCCCCGTCTTCGTCGGCGATCTGGTGAGCTTCTTCACCGAGACCCTGCGGGTGGGCCGGACCTCGGTGACCATCAAGGTCATCGTGGAGGCCGAGCGCAGCACCGGCAGCGGCCGGGTCAAGGTCACCGAGGCCGAGGTGGTGTACGTGCACGTGGATCGCGATAACCAGCCGGTGCCGATTCCAGGGAAACAAGGGACCTGAGGGACTGCAGGGACCTCAGGGACACCAGAAACTGCCGTCCCTGGTGTCCCTGATGTCCCTTTCGTCCCTTGTTTCCTAAGGCTCGAAAGCCTCATAGCACCGCCGGCACCGGGCCTCATACGACTCGGTATCCCCGAGCTGGAGCTGCTCGTCGCCGCCGGCGATGCGCTGGCTGTAGTGGGCGGGGGCGCCGCAACGCATGCAGACGGCGTGGACCTTGTCGACGTACTCGGCGATGGCGAGGATCCGCGGCATCGGTCCGAAGGGGCGGCGCAGGTAGTCGAGGTCGAGCCCGGCGACGACCACCCGCACGCCCGAGTCGGCCAGCTCGCCGACCAGCTCGACCAGCCCGTCGTCGAAGAACTGGGCCTCGTCGATCCCCACCACCTCGACACCGGGCAGCAGCTTCTGCCGCAGCTCGCAACTGCAGGCCACGCTCACCGCCTCGAGCTCCCGTTTGTCGCGGGTGACCAGCCGCTGCGGACCGTGCCGCGTGTCGGCGGACGGCGTGAACACCTGGACGCTCTGGCGGGCGATGGCGGCCCGGCGCAGCCGGCGGACCAGCTCCTCGCTCTTGCCCGAGAACATGCCGCCGCTGATCGCCTCGATCCGCCCCTCGCGTACGCGCTCGCCGATGCTGTCCAGAGTATTCATTAGACCGGAATGCTATCATTCGCGATCCCATGGCGAAAAAGCAGAGCAGCAAGCGGATCTTTTCCTACGACGACGCCCTCAACACCTTCCCCCTGGTGCGGGATCTGACGGCGGCCGCGATGCGGCAGATCGAAGCCCTGGCCGCCAACCTCGGCAGCCGCGACGAGCTCGACGAGCGCCGCGAGGAGATCGAGGAAGCCCAGGAGAAGATCGTCCGCGCCTGGGCCCGCGAGGTGACCGCCATCGGCTGCGAGGTCAAGGGCGCCTGGCTGGTCGATTGGGACACCGGCGACGGCTACTACTGCTGGCAATTCCCCGAGCCGTCGATCTCCTTCTTCCACACCTACGACGAAGGCTTCGCCGGGCGCATCCCCCTCAACTGACCCTACACTGCCTGCTTAAAAACGTTCTGCTTTTCGTAGGGGAGGGGCTTGCCCCCTCCCGCGCCCCGAAGGGGCGGCCTTTGAACAGCCTGGGGTGGCAGCCCCAGGTATGGGCGAACCCGATCCGTCGAGCCCCGAAGGGCCGGCCGACCGC